>ERZ773008.524-NODE-524-length-28348-cov-4.533630_pt1 | contig 28348 bp, 17 predicted proteins | sample MGYA00580664_ERZ773008 | MGnify/ENA primary metagenome ERZ773008 (study PRJEB29015, sample SAMEA2738016) | human oral metagenome | biome: human oral; feature: human-associated habitat; material: dental | place: China | collected 2048 ... | reverse complement strand
TTCAGTTCTTCAGAGGTGTGGTAATCCAACGCCGTGGTACAGGAGCTACTGAGACTTTTACCATTCGTAAAATGTCCGGTGAGGTAGGTGTAGAGCGTATCTTCCCTATCAACATGCCTGCTATCCAAAAAATCGAAGTGAATAAATATGGTAAAGTGCGCCGTGCGCGTATCTTCTACTACCGTGAATTGCGTGGTAAGAAAGCTCGTATCAAAGAAATACGAAAATAATTTTTTAGCTTACACAAAGTATGAAGAAAGGTTGTCTTGGGACAGCCTTTTTTTATAAAACCACTCTCCAAAAACGTCCGCTTATGAGCAGAACTTTTATCAACGGCCTCTCATGTATCTCCGCCCAACCTTCCTTCTCAGGAGAATTTCCCAACAGCTTTTGTGAAAATGCTATGGAAAATATCCTCTATGCTATGGAACCTCCGTACAAAGACTATATTCCTCCTGCAGCCATTAGGCGCATGTCCAAAAGTGTAAAAATGGGTATGGTTGCCGCTTCTGAAGCCCTAAAGCAAGCACAACTTCCCTTGCCCCAAGCCATTCTGGTAGGTACAGGTATGGGCTGCTTACAGGACTCTGAGAAATTCCTTAAAACACTCTTGGACAACCAAGAGCAACACCTCACTCCAACCGCTTTTATACAATCCACCCACAATACGGTAGCAGGACAAATTGCTATCAACTTGCAATGCAAGGGTATGAATCTAACCTATGTAAATGGAGCTTGTTCCTTCGAAAGCGCCCTATTGGAAGCTAAGATGCACATGGAGCAAGACCAACTACAACATATCTTAGTTGGAGGGATTGATGAGCATAGCCCACATACCACCTATCTATATGAATTAGCAGGGATTATCAAGGACAAGGCAACGCTCCCCTGCCCTATCTTGCAACCCAATACTTCCGGAATTCGCCTAGGGGAAGGGGCTACTTTCTTTGCACTCTCTGATACCTGTTCGGAACAAACGGTAGCAGAACTGCTCAATGTGGAGATTCGTTACAGCCTAGCTCCCAACGAGATTGAAGCCTTCGTTAGCCACTTCCTTACCCAAAGCGGCTGTGCCTTGACGGACATTGACCTTGTTATCTCTGGACGAGGCGAAAACCAAGAGGACAGACCTTTTTTTGATAGCTTTGATAAGCTTTTCCCTTCCACTCCTATACTCATCTACAAGCACTTAAGCGGAGAGTTCTTTACAGCTTCTGCCATAGGATTGTATTTAGCTTGTAAGTATAACACCCTTGAGGGATTACCCTCTATATTACAGAGCTATCCTCAAAGGCAGCTACCAAGACCAAGCCAGTATATATTACTATACAACCAATACTTAGGGAAAGAACACAGCTTAGTGTTATTAAGAAAAAAATAACAGTCCTTGTCGAAGAAATTCATCGTTCGTATTACTTTTTTTTATACTTTTGTACTTTATTACTAAAAAATAAATTTTTATGTCATTTAATTTACCTCAACTTCCTTACGCCTATGATGCTTTGGAGCCTCATATAGATGCGCGTACTATGGAAATTCATTACACCAAACACCACAAAGCCTATACTGATAATCTAAATAATGCTATCAAGGGTACTCCCCTTGAAGGAAAAACAATTGAGGAGATTTTACAGAACTTAGACCCAGAGAACAAAGCAGTTCGCAATAATGGGGGCGGGTATTACAACCACAATTTGTTCTGGGAAATCCTTACACCTAAGAAAACTACCCCTTCTGAAGAGCTCTCCAAGGCCATAGAAGCTGCCTTTGGTTCCTTTGAGGCTTTCAAGGAAGCTTTCTCCAAAGCTGCTGCTACCCAATTTGGTTCAGGTTGGGCATGGCTTGCCGTAGAGAAAGGAGGAAAAGTAGCTGTTTGTGCTACCCCTAACCAAGATAATCCACTTATGTCCCACATCAAGTGTGGTACTCCTATCTTAGGATTGGACGTATGGGAACATGCCTATTACCTAAATTACCAAAATCGCCGTGCTGACTATATTGAAGCCTTTTTCAATGTTATCAATTGGGATAAAGTAAGCGAGCTGTATCACCAATATAAATAATTTTTCGCCAAAAAACAAAATTGGCACGGTTATTGATTATTACTTAGTACATGAAACTCCTAAAAAACTACTTATGAAACCCAAAAAAAACCCCAATGTTGACCTCAAGAAGCGTACAGGTTTATTTTTCTCTATCGGTCTTGCAGTGGCTACTTTCGCTAGTCTCTATGCGATTAACTACAAATCCGTAGAAGAGGGCAAAAAGAAAATAGAATTTGACAAGCTGGAAGACCTTTCCGAAAATGTGCAAGATGTGGTTATGGAAGAGAATACACCTCCTCCCGCACCACCTGCCGAACCTGAAAAAGTGGAAATCCCACCCGATGTCATCAAGCAAGTAGATGACGAAAAGAAGGTAGAGACCGAATTCCAGTCCACTGATACTAACAAGGAGGATGCTTCCAATGTACCAAGGCCTATAATCAGCAATACAGGGGTACTTGGAGGTACAGGTACTGGTGATGACGAAATTCAGGATGATGTACAGTTCTTCGCTATTGAGCAAAAACCTATGTTTGAGGAATGTAAAAATGTACCTAAGGAAGAACAAGAGAAATGCTTCAAAAAATCCTTGGATGCTTTTGTAAGTAAAACTCTTGTATATCCTGAAACAGCTATGCAAATGGGCTCTCAAGGACGTGTTGTGGTACAGTTCCGTATCAAAAAGGATGGAAATGTAGAAGTAATCAATACGCAAGGTAAAGATAAAATCTTGGAAAAAGAAGCCCGACGTGTGATTGAGAAGCTCCCCAGACTTATCCCTGGAAAACAACGTGAAAGACCCGTTGCGGTAATCTTCTCCTATCCTATCGTATTTAGACTAAACTAAGTAATAATTTCATCAGATAAGTGAATAGTGGAGGGCTCGCCTTTCACTATTCGCTTTTCATTTTTTTTCAGTCATGGGGAAAAAACTAACCACTGTTTTATACATCTGCCTTACCATAGCGCTTTTAGCAGGTAGTGCATGGGGAATCCACGCTTTGAGAAAGCGAGAGACTCATGGGTTGTTTGTTGTGGGAAAAGCGCCTTCTTTCTGCTTCACTGACCAGCATAATCAGCCTTTCTGCGATCGAGATTTTAAGGGGAAAATATGGGTAGCGGACTTCTTCTTTACCTCCTGCCCCACCATTTGTCCTATCATGACCACACACATGGTAGCCGTACAGAACACCTTCCCTGACAACTCCATCGGTATTGCTTCTTTCTCCATAGACCCTGAAACTGATACCCCTGAAGTATTACAAGCCTATGCCCAAGAAAAAGGTGTACATTCGCCTCATTGGCATCTGCTTACAGGGAAAGAAGAAGACATCTATCGTACAGCCAATGAGGGGTTCAATATCTACGCCAAAGCAGGCAATACCCCCGAAAATTTTGAACATTCTGGACTCTTTGCCTTAGTAGATACCAAAGGGAATATCGTTTGCCGAAAAGAAAACGGCAAACCCATTCTTTTCTATAATGGCATGACCCAAGAAGGTATCACTATGCTCATAGAAGATATACACAAATTAATGACTAAAGACTAATGGATTAATGAAAAATATTCGTTATCTTTGCAGTCATAGAGAACTAAAATTTTATTTACATGGAAACTTTAGCTACTCCCATAAGAAAGCGCGAAGTATATGACTACACGCCTAAAACGACAGATGAAATATATTTGCTCCTAAAAGATATCTTGCAGCACGACACTGCCATCACTTACGAAGATGGAGAGAAAGTATATGCGCTCATTTTTCAAGCCCTTACTGAGGAAAAGAAAGTTATTTTAGACTTCCAAGGCATTACTTTGGTGATTCCTGCTTTCCTACATGCAGCTATTGGTGAGCTTTACAAGGATTTTGATAATGATTTTCTAAACAGTCATCTAACATTTATAAATATAGAAGAGACTAATAAAGCACTTCTTGATATGACAATGGAACTTGCTCAAGAATATTTCTCTAATCCTGAGGTTTTTGAACGAGCTATCAAAAATACGTTATAACAATGCCAAATACTATTATCCCTTATTCCCAATACGAGTTCAAAAGCAATAGAACTTATTTCTTTGATAATAATATTTGGATTGCTATATATGTTCCTTCTATCAACAGCAATGAAGATAAACACAGAAAATCTTTATCCTTTTTACAAAAAGTACAGCATCATAATTCACAGATAGCTTTAATCAGTCTCATTGTTAGTGAACTTACCAATACAGTGATACGCCTTCGCTATAATTTATGGAAAGAGCATACTCAGAATTATATGGCTGATTATAAGCGAGATTATAAGCAAAGCACTGAATTCCAAAGACATCTTACAGAAGTAAAATCATTGGTAAGAACTATATATCAGCTGAATACTATAGAAAAATACCCCGATAGCTTCAATGCTATAGCCCTTGATCCTATTATGGAGAACTTTCATATTGACTTCAATGACGCTTACTACCTTGAACTCTGTGCCAGAAATAATTGGATTTTAGTAACTTCAGATAATGATTTTGATAGTATAGACAAAGGGATTACCATTGTCAAAATTTAAAGCAGAAATAATATATGTCCCAAAAATCCCCCGTACAGCCCAAAAAACACTTAGGACAACACTTCCTCACAGACCTAAATATTGCCCAACAAATAGCGCAAACCCTCTCTCTGAATGGTTATGAGCGGATATTGGAGATAGGGCCAGGTACGGGAGTACTTACCCAATTTCTTTTAGAGAAAGATACAGAAACTTTTGTCATTGAGATTGATAAGGAATCGGTAGCTTACCTACAAGCCTATTTCCCTAAGCTAAGAGGACATATCCTATCCGAAGATTTTCTAAGGTTTGATATTGTCAATTATTTTGACAAGAAACCCTTTGCTATTATAGGGAATTTCCCTTACAATATTTCTTCTCAAATTGTATTTAAGCTTTTGGAGATTCGTTTTTTTGTACCTGAGTTTGCAGGTATGTTCCAGAAAGAAGTAGCAGAACGTATCTGTGAGGGACCTGGAAGCAAGTCTTATGGTATTCTCTCTGTCCTTACTCAGGCCTTTTATGAGACAGAATACCTATTTACAGTACCTGAACATGTATTTAACCCTCCTCCAAAAGTAAAAAGTGGGGTTATTCGCCTCAAGCGCAAGGAGGATTATAGCCTCCCTTGTGATGAAAAGACCTTTTTCTCAGTAGTAAAGACAGCCTTCGGTCAGCGCCGCAAGACTTTACGCAACAGTCTCAAATCCTTCCTCTTGGAGCACGAAGCCCTCAAGGCAGAACCTCTGTTTGACAAGCGTCCTGAGATGCTCTCTGTTGCTGAATTTATCACCCTCACCCAGTGGTTGAGTGCGCCCCTCTCTTAAGAATAAATGCCTCCGTTGATATGGATTACCTCCCCTGTGATGTAACTTGCTTTCTCTGAGGCCAAGAAACTCACCAATTCGGCGACTTCTTGTGCCTTGCCAAAGCGCCCCATAGGAATGAGTTTACTGAGTTCTTTTTCATCCAATTCAGCGGTCATATCCGTCTGTATAAAACCAGGAGCTACAGCATTCACTGTGATATTGCGCTTGGCTACCTCCTGTGCCAGTGCTTTAGTGGCAGCCACTAAAGCCCCCTTCGCTGCAGAATAATTCACCTGCCCTGCTGTTCCTTTCACTCCTGATACGGAAGCCACATTGATGATTCGCCCTGTGCGTTGGCGTAGCATTTTTTGCAAGAAAAAGTGCGTTACATGGTAAAACCCGTCTAAGGTAGTTTTCAGCACTTTATCCCACTCCTCGTAAGGCATCCACATAAATAGCCCATCTCGGGTAATTCCTGCATTATTGACAATCACCTCCACTTGTGCTTCCTTATTAGCCTCTTGCCACTGGGAAAGTACTCGTTCGGTTTGTTCTTTATCTGTTACATCAAAACGGAGTAACTGACCTGTTCCTCCCAAGCGCTGAACACTTTCAAGCGTCTCTTGGGCGGCTTGTTCATTGCTTTGGTAATTAATCAATATATGATAGGGACTATCTACGGCTAATTTCTCACAAATAGCACGTCCTATCCCTCTGGAACCTCCTGTAATAATTGCACACTTCATAATTGTCAATGGTTAATTGTTAATTGTTAATCACCAATTATCAAATCAATAGCTACTTTTTAGTAGTAAATCATCAACCATTGATAATTAACAATTAACAATTGATAATTATCTAAAGTTTGGGTATTTAATAGGATTGATCTCATTCATAATCGCATATACCTTTTCAAATACATCCTCTACATTCGGTTTAGAGAAATAATCCCCATCGGAGGCATAGGCAGGTCGGTGCGACTTGGCAGTAAGTGTCTGTGGCTTGCTATCCAAATAGCGATAAGCATTCTGTTTTTCCACAATCTCCTGCATCAGATAAGCCGAAGCCCCTCCTTCCACATCTTCATCTACGATGAGTAGGTTGTTCGTTTTCTGAACACTCTTCACTGTATCGTGGTTGATATCGAAAGGAATCAGTGATTGGGCATCTATGATCTCAACGCTGATATCTACTTTATCAAGTTCTTTAGCAGCTTGCTCCACTATGCGCAAAGTAGACCCATAGGAAACTACGGTTATATCACGTCCTTCACGGATGGTCTCCACTACCCCTATAGGTGTAGTGAATTCACCCAAATTACTAGGCAGAAGCTCCTTAGTACGATAGCCATTGAGACATTCCACTACGAAAGCAGGTTGGTTCCCCTTGAGCAAAGTATTATAGAAACCTGCTGCCTTAGTCATATTACGAGGCACTAGGAAATACACCCCGCGAAGGAAGTTAAGCAATCCTGCCATAGGTGATCCGGAGTGCCAGATACCTTCCAAACGATGACCTCGCGTACGTACAATCAAAGGGGCTTTCTGGTAGCCGCAAGTACGGTAGCTTAGTGTGGCCAAATCATCCGTAAGAGTCTGCAACGCATAGGGGGTATAATCTAGATATTGGATTTCTGCAATAGGTCTTAGCCCACGCATAGCCATACCTACTCCTTGCCCTATGATAGAGGACTCTCGGATACTGGTGTCATCTATACGGGTTACCCCATATTTTTCTTGCAGGCCTTCCAATCCTTGATTCACATCTCCTATCTTTCCTGTATCTTCACCAAAGGTAAGTAGGTTAGGATATTTGGCAAAAAGGGCATCAAAGTTATCCCTAAGCACAATACGAGCATCTACCTCTGGAGCATCAGGAGCATACTCAGGGGCTACCTGTTGCACAAAAAGTGGATTCTTATCATCCTCACTATACAAATGGGAACTATAACGCTCTTGTAGCTTTTCAAGGATATCTCTGAGCCATTTCTTTAGATTCTCTGTAGGTGTATTCTCCTCACCTGCTGCATAGCGCAATACCTTACGAGCGGTACTGACAATATCACGATACAGCGGCACTTCTATTTCAGCAAGTGCATCTTTCAGTTGAGAGATTTCAAGGCTATAGAAGCACTCTTTTTCCATCTCATAGATCAGATTAATCAGCTCTCGCTTGGCCGCTTTGATAGGAGTTATATATTCATTCCAAGCCTTATCTCTGGCATCTTTCACTTCTTTTTTAGCCTCTTCCTCTATGGCTTGTAGCTCGTTTTCGGAGACGAAGCCTGTATCTATAAGCCACTTACGGAATTGTACATTACAATCATATTCTCTTTCCCACTCAAGGCGTTCTTGAGATTTGTAACGCTCATGAGAGCCTGAAGTGGAATGACCTTGAGGCTGTGTAAGTTCAGTAACATGGATTAGGGAAGGTACATGTTCGGTACGCGCGATGTGTCCTGCCTTGGCATAAATCTCCATCAGGGAAGGATAATCCCACCCTTTCACTGTGTATATATCAAAGCCCTTATGATTGGAATCACGCTGGAATCCTTTGAGTGCCTTAGAGATACTTTCCTTAACGGTATGGTAGGAAGCCGGCACAGAAATACCGTAATTATCATCCCATACACTCATCACTACAGGCACCTGTAACACTCCTATTGCATTGAAGGCTTCAAAGAAAAGACCTTCGCTAGTACTTGCATTACCTATGGTTCCCCAAGCTACCTCATTTCCATTATTGGAAAAATTCTCACTATTAGGAATAGAAAGACTGCGGTATATCTTGGAGGCCTGAGCAAGTCCTACCAAGCGTGGGATCTGCCCTGCAGTACAAGACACATCACTGGCTGTATTGTATTGATCTACCAACCTCTTCCAGTTTCCTTGCTCATCAAGGCTATGGGTAGCAAAGTGCCCCCCCATTTGTCGCCCACCACTATGAGGTTCATGGGTGACATCATTATCTGCATAGATTCCTGCAAAAAACTGCTTAGGTGTATATTCGCCTATAGCCATCATGAATGTTTGGTCTCGGTAATAACCACTACGGAAATCTCCTTTTCGGAAAGCATGTGCCATAGCTATCTGTGGCAATTCCTTTCCATCTCCAAAGATACCAAATTTAGCCTTTCCTGTAAGCACTTCTCTTCGCCCAGCAAGACTGCATTCACGGCTGAGAACAGCTATCATATAATCCTCCAAGGCTTGTTTTCTAAGATCCTCAAGGGGCATACTTTTTAAAAAAGGGGTTGTTGTATCCATAAAAAATTAATTTTGTAAAACAAAGTCCAAAAGCTGCGTAAAATGATCAAAGTACCCTATCACACCTTAAGGATTTCCGCTTCTTTCTTAGCGAGAATTTCATCTATCTGCTTGATATACTTATCGGTAAGTTTCTGTACGCGTTCTTCTGCGTCTTTTTTAATATCATCAGAAGATTCTGTTTTCTTAATCTCCTTATTGGCCTCTTGGCGTGCATTACGCACCCCTATTTTTGCTTCTTCACTTTCGCCTTTGGCTTGTTTGACTAACTCCTTACGGCGTTCCTCTGTCAATGGCGGCACACTGATGATGATTACTTCCCCATTATTCATAGGATTAAAGCCCAGATTGGCAATCATGATGGCTTTTTCTATGACCGATAGCATGTTTTTCTCCCATGGCTGTATGCTAATGGTACGTGAGTCAGGGGTATTTACATTGGCCACTTGCGCCAAAGGCGTCTGTGAACCATAGTAATCCACAAATATGCTTCCAAGCATCTGAGGAGAGGCCTTACCTGCACGGATATTGAGTAATGATTTTTCTAAGTGTGCTACAGAATCCTGCATAGCCTCTTTGGTGGTCTCTAAAATGAGATCTATTTCTTCGTTCATATCTGAGTTATTTTTTCACCTGTTTCAGTTGGCAAAGATACAAAATTAAAATCAAAAAGTTGTCAGTTTTTAGTTTTTAGTTTTTAGGTGTTTTCCAAAACTCAAAACTCAAAATTACATTTGGCTTTCAGGCGTTTACAAAAAATTTCTTTTTTAAATAAAAAACACTAAAAAATTTATTTATTACAAAAAAATAATTACCTTTGACACAGCATAGCGCCTATCTCTGAAAAGACGTAATTCCTCTTTAATTACAATATCTATGAGAAAAAGTTTCTTATATAGTTCTTTTTCCTTATTAGCGCTGACGGCCTGCGACAATAAGGATAGCCTTATAATAGAAGATTTTGAATCTGGTTCTTTTGAAAATTGGACTATGGAGGGCGACGCCTTTGGCGAAACTCCTGAAAAAGAAGCACTTCCTGGACAACAGCCCCTAGTAGGCCTTGAAGGAAAATTCCTAGCCAATAGCTTCCACAATGGGGATGACTCTCGTGGAACGCTCACTAGCAAGCCCTTCCGTATAGAACGAGATTATATCAATTTCCTTATAGGAGGTGGCATGTCCCAAGACACCTATATAGAACTCCTTGTAAATGGACAGAGCGTCCATAAGACTCACAATCTTATAGAGAGTGAAACCTTACAGCTAATGAGCTGGGACGTAAAGGCTTACAAAGGTCTAGAAGCTACCCTACGTATCGTGGATAACCAGCGTGGTAGCTGGGGACATATCCTTGTAGATGCGATTGAACAAAGTAATCAATACAAAAGTAACATCATGGAAAACTATACCCTTTCTTATGATATTTCCAAGAAATATCTACTACTCCCTATTGAAGATAATGCCCCAGAAACCACAGTACAACTTCTAGTAAATGGAGAGAAAATAGGAACTGCACAGAATATCTGCCTTGCCAGAACTCATATCCAATATTGGCTTCCCTTATCGGTAGAGGCTTACAAAGGCAAAAAAATCAGCCTTGTCTTCGGGCAAGCTACCAAAAGTGATATAGGTATCAACCAGATAAAACCTTCAGATACTTTTGACTACAACTACCAAGAGACTTATCGCCCCAATTACCACTTTACGCCTCCCTATGGTTGGATGAACGACCCCAATGGCATGGTATATCACAACGGAGAATATCACCTCTTTTACCAATACAATCCCTATGGAGCACGCTGGGGTAATATGCACTGGGGGCATGCCGTAAGTGAGGACATGATCCACTGGAGGCACCTACCTGTGGCGATTGCTCCCGACGAATTAGGCGCTATCTTTTCTGGTAGTGCCGTGGTAGATAAGCACAATACCGCAGGCTTCGGCAAAGGGGCTATTGTAGCCTTCTACACTTCGGCTGGTCAGCAACAAACGCAATCCATCGCTTATAGCTTGGACAACGGGCGCACCTTCACCAAGTACGCCCACAACCCCGTAATCCCAAATCCTGGTATTGAAGACTTCCGAGATCCTAAGGTATTTTGGTACGCTCCTCAGAACAAATGGATTATGTCCTTGGCTACTTCCCAGACTATCACTTTCTATACTTCCAAGAATCTCAAACAATGGGAAAAACTCAGCGAATTTGGAGAAAACATAGGTGCTCATACAGGCGTATGGGAGTGTCCTGACCTCTTCCCTCTTGTCTATGAAGGAAAAACCAAATGGGTACTCTTTGTCAGCATCAACCCTGGTGGACCTAATGGAGGAAATGCTACCCAGTACTTTATAGGTGATTTTGACGGCACTACCTTTACCCCTGACCCACTCCCCTACCCACTATGGATTGATTACGGTCGTGACAACTATGCAGGAGTTACTTGGAGTAATATCCCTGAAAGTGACGGACGTAGGCTCTTCCTTGGCTGGATGAATAACTGGGATTATGGAAATGTCGTACCTACCCATAATTTCCGCAGTGCAATGACCCTCCCTAGAGAACTCCGATTAGCCCATAATGGTGAGCACTTGGTAATGGCTAGCTTCCCTGTGAAAGAGGTAGGAGATGAGAAAAATAGGGCTTCTATCATTATGGACAAGCTCACGGAAGATACCTTACATATAGGACCCAACTATTATAACAATGGCTATGTGTTGAGTTTTACTATCAAACCTAATGGGCTTTCAATATTTGATTTTACTTTGCAAAACAACAAAGGAGAAAAAATCATTTACACCTTTGATACTGATAAGAAGACATTTATAGTGGACAGAACCCAAAGCGGACTCGCTGACTTTAGCAGCAACTTTGCTACCCCTCTTATCAAAGCTCCTCTTACCAAAAAGGACAGCTATACTATACATATATGGGTAGACAAGGCTTCTACTGAGGTGTTTGTCAATGGAGGAGAATTAGCTCAGACCAATATTGCCTTCCCTACTGAACCTTATAATCAATTAAAGTTCGATTTGAGGGGAAATATAGCCATAAGCGTAAATAATATCACCCTTTATAAGGTAAAACATGACTAAGTAATCACTTCAATTTATTCAATTATGAAAAATATTATCGTAGGATTGGGAGAAATCCTCTGGGATGTGTTTCCTGAAAGAAAGATACTAGGCGGAGCTCCTGCCAATTTTGCCTATCATATCTCCCAATTTGGGTTCAATGGCTATGCTGTAAGCGCCATAGGGAAAGACCTCTTGGGCAAGGAAATTTTGGATAGTTTGAAACAAAAAGGACTTAACCACTTAATCGAGAGCACCGATTTTCCGACAGGAGAAGTCAAAGTAAGTGTAGATAACTGGGGCGTTCCCCAATACAAGATCTGCGAAGGAGTGGCATGGGACAATATCCCCTTTACTCCTGCCTTGGCCAGTCTTGCCAAAGAAACACAAGTGGTATGTTTCGGGTCTTTAGCACAACGCAATGAGGTGTCTCGCGCTACTATTCATGCCTTTTTGGATGCTATGCCTAAGGATAGTCTCAAAATCTTTGACATTAACCTAAGACTCCATTATTATACTAAAGAAGTTATTGAATTTTCGCTTGAAAAAGCCCATATCCTCAAAATAAATGACGAAGAAGTAGTAAAAATAGCGCAACTCTTTGGATGGGAAGGTACAGAAAAAGAGATCTGCAAGCAATTACTTAGCAAATACCAACTTGATATTCTAATCCTTACCAAGGGAACCGAAGGTAGTTGGGTATTAACCCCCAAAGAAGAATCTTTCTTGCCTACTCCAAAGATTACCATTGCTGATACGGTAGGGGCTGGAGATTCCTTTACTGCTGCCTTTATTGCTTCTCATCTTCATGGACGCTGCCTAGTAGCCTCCCACCAATTAGCGGTAGAGGTTTCCGCTTATGTATGCCAGCAACATGGTGCCATGCCTCGCCTTGCTGATGCTCACTTGGAATTATTCAAATAAGCACCTTATTTTTTACCCTTTTTTATTCGAACAAGAATAAGAATCACAGATAGGAGAAAGGTAAAAATAGCCGTACCTATAATCCAATATTGCAAGCGGAGAGAACTTTCCTCCATTTGCTGTAGAGAATAAGGTATGCCGAAAATGATTTCTTCGGCTGAGAAGAAGAGCAAACCAAAAAGTAGGAATACCACTTGCGACCGCTTGAGTATCTCTATCACTTCTTTCTGTAACAGCATATCATAAAGAAGAAATAGGAGTACAGAAAAGAGAATAGGCGCTGTAAAAATAGAAAAATTATAGGTGAGTATCGCAAACAGATAAGCGGCAAAGATAAGGTAATTAACGACTCTTGGGATTTTCAGGTACCAGAGAAATATCAAGAAAGCAAATATTATATAATAGAAAGGAAATAGTATAATGAGTACCTCTTCTTGGTAATTCTCTCCTAGATCTTGTTCCATATACTCCAAAAGATCATTGCTGTATAGGAAAAGATACCAAGAAAGCATAGCCAAAAAGGCAAATATTACTTGTATTCTATATTTTCGCTTTAAGGATACATCCTCTATATGTGGAACTGGAAGTTTCATTGCTTATCTAGAAGGTAGTGATAGAATTTTTCAAAGATAATCTTGAACCAGGCTGTATATTGCTCTGGTGCTTGCAGAATATCCTCTTTGATAGCTTCTAAGGAAAGCCATTTCCATGAGGCTACTTCTTCAGGATTTATCTGAGGTTGGGCATCACTATAACCCACCAATACATGGTCATATTCATGCTCAGTAAGCCCATTGTCAAAAGGGGCTTTGTATATAAAAGAAAAAACCTCCTCAAGAGGAACCTGCATCCCCATTTCCTCCTGTAAGCGTCTCTCCCCTGCTTGCAGGTTCGTCTCTCCTGCTCTAGGATGGCTACAGCAGGTGTTTGTCCAAAGATTGGGAGAATGGTATTTGCAAGAGGCCCGTTGTTGCAGGAGTACTTCTTGTTTGGAATTGAATATAAAAACTGAAAACGCTCGATGCAGGAGTCCCTTCTCGTGCGCTTCCATTTTCCCCATAAGCCCTATAGGCTCATCCCTTTCATTGACTAAGATAACTTGTTCTTCCATAAGGATTAGTCAATGAGTGATTCAAAAGTCATATGATCTCCCTTGGCAAGTCCTAGTTTATCGGATAGCCCTCCTTTGATCTCCAGCACATACATGGCATCTCCTTCCGAAGGACGTGAAGTCTCTGAAAGAGGCTCTGCATTCTTAGCAATACTTACGATTTCTTTTTCCTTATTCAAATAGATGATATCCAAAGGAATATAAGTGTTGTGCATCCAGAACGAACGTGGTTTCTCCTCGTGGAAGACAAAGAGCATCCCTTGATTCTCTTTCATTGATTTTCGGTACATCAGTCCCAATTCTGTTTCCTGTGCAGTACGAGCAAACTCTATTTCAAAAGTTTTGATAAGGGTACCATCTTCCTTGTAAAAAGAAAGATTCCCTTCATGCTCAAAAGGAGGTTCGTATTCCTTTATTTCTTCTGGTGTAATGATTTGTTGAGGAAGGTTATCTGAACTTCCTTGTCCAAAAAAATAGGGAAGTATCATGGCTAAAGCAACCAATACAAGCCCCCCCATAAGGATATTAGTAAAATGTTTTCTAAAAAAATCCACTTATAATAATTATTAATTGTTAATTGTCAATGGTTAATGCACTGTGTCATTAGTCATTATATAAGTTTTCCCACAAAGAATAAAACACTCATCAGAAAAGTAGAGAGTGCGACTACCTTCAGTTGGGAATCAAAAGCCCTAGGCTCTTTTACAGCTCTTACATAGAAAAGATGAAACACCAAGGGCACAAAAGCTATGATATACAATGCCTTATAACGAAACTCAAAGGAGAGTATTGTATAGAGCATCATAAGACACATAGCTACAATAATAAGCAAATAATGATAATACTTGGCTAAAGAAAAGCCTATTTTTACAGGAATAGTATGCTTACCCATCTGCTTATCGTTCTCTATATCACGCATATTATTGAGGTTCAAAACCCCCATACTAAGCATGCCACAAGCAGAAGCAGGAAGCAATACAAGGGTGTCAAAATACTGCTTATAAAGCATATAAGATCCCATTACACTTACCCAGCCAAAAAAGATGAATACAAATAAATCGCCTAAGCCCTTATACCCATAAGCCGATTTGCCGACTGTATAACGAATAGCGGCAAAAATAGCAGCTCCACCCAACAGGGTAAAAATAAGCGCCAATCCCCATTGCTCCCTAAAAGAGAGCACAATGAGTGCAAGTGCTGAAATAGCCGAGAGTACAGCCGTTACCACTACCACTCGCTTCATTTCCTCAAGTGACATAGCTCCCGTTTGTATAGCTCGTTTGGGACCTATACGATGCTCATTGTCTGTTCCTTTTTGAGCATCTCCGTAGTCGTTAGCATAGTCAGAAAGCACTTGGAACAACACAGTAGTAAGCAAGGCTAAGAGAAAGATATCCCAGCGAAAAGCTCGTTGCCCATAAGCAATAGCTGAGCCTAGTATAATCCCAGACATGGAAAGCGGCAGCGAGCGCAAGCGAGCTGACTGATATAAGCTATGGAATGTAATCACAATAATGTTATTATCTTTCAGTACAGTTACAACCACCGATACCTTGGAACATGTCTATACCGAGGGTAATCATGTGGGTACCTGAGTTATAGGAGCGTATAGCATTCAGGTTAAGACCGTAGCCATAAGCGAAGTAAAACACCCCTTTCTTAAGTCCTAACATAGGTCCCACACTCAGTGGCTTGAACACCTGATCATTGATAAGACGAACCGTAGCTCCTGCCCAGTAATAGTCCTCATAATCAAACCAACGGAACTTCAGATTCACATCCGTTATAGAGCGACCATCTCCCTCTAAGTATTGCGCAAAAACAGAAGGTTCCAACTCCCAGTTGCTACTAGGATTCTTCTTATAACGATAACCCGCATAAAGGTTGTAATTCCTCAAGTTCGTAGGCTCCTTGATATCAAACATCTCCTTGCTCTTATTTAGGATATTAGTAGCCGAAAGACTCGCAAATATCCCCTTATAACGGTAGAGTACACCCACCTCAAAGTTATGGTTGATCGTAGAACGGTTATCCGTTACCCCCAAGTCAGCCATAGGACGTCCCGCATCGGTGAACTTGTCTATGTCTATACGAAAAGAATTCACTATATATGAGATACCAAACGACACAAAATGACTGTCATAACTATCCAATGTCAAGTGGTGAGAGAAAGTGAACTTACCACCCATCTGCTTGGTGTAGCCATTACGGTCGTTATACAAGGACAAGCCCAATCCACTGCGGTTACCCAATCGCATATCTCCCGATAAGCTCTGGTAATCAGGCGCCTCCTTGATACCTACCCATTGGCTAGTAGCCGATAGGCGCACTCGTACATTGTTCCCTATACCCGCATAAGTGGGCATAATCAAAAATTCACTGTCGGCTAAGTACTGATTCCCCGCAGGTAACTGCAATTCTTGCCCAATCACACTCGGCATGCCAAATAGCACACATATGTATAACGCTAGTTTTTTCATTATTCCTTTTTTAATTCTTTTAGTTGTCAGTGGTCAGTGGTTAGTAGCTAGTGGTTAGTGGTTAGTTGTTAGTGGTTAGTTACTAGTGGTTAGATACTAATTACTAACCACTAACAACTAATCACTAAGAACTAATCACTCTTTCTATCTAAATAGTGTAAAGTGTCCTTTGAACTCTCTTTGATCATTTTCTTCACCCAAGGTGATGATATACCAGTAGTCGCCCGTTGGTAGTGCCTTACCATTGTAAGTACCATCCCAAGTGTCTCTATTGGTGAGTTCCTTGAGCAAGCGACCATAACGGTCATAGATCTGAGTGAGGATATTTGGATACTGCTGGATATTACGTGGTGACCATGTGTCATTCTCTCCATCTCCGTTAGGAGTAAAGAAACGTGGTATTTCTATATCTACATAATCCACATAGAACACCTCTTGAGCCGTACAACCCTTGCTATCCTCTACCTTCGCCTCTATTCGCTTCTTAAGCTTATTATCGCTCGGATCCACTCCCTCTGGGTCTTGTACGCGTACTATATAAGTACTTTCATTACCCTTATGTACCCCATTGAAGTAGAATACATAATCCGGTACCCCATTCTTTCCTAAGAGTCTTAACTCATTAAGTCCTGGTACAGTCGATGGGTCTTTGATCAAACTTAACTTCTCTACCACTGGTATTACCACCGGATTGGTTTCTCCCTCACATGTGGTGGAAGCATCACTATAATAGAGCTTAATTGTCTGTGGCAAAGACGATGGTTTCACACTGGCATGACTGCGGTTGATTCTCACCTGCGCTCCCTGACCTGAGCCTGTAGCAAAGGCATGGCGCGTAGTGCCTCCATCAAAGGAGTAACGCATCTTAGCATAATCCACCGTAGCATCATCAAAGGTGATCACTACATTACCATCATAAGCATTATCTGAACAGGTATCCTCATAAGCAGCCTTCACAGTTAAGTTCGGTGCTGCCGTCAAGGAGAACAAGTCTGAAGCTCCTGGACACTGCTTACCATCACTAGCTCTTACACGGTAGTTTACCCCTGGGGTGAGTCCATTGATCGTATATGGTAACATGCTTGTCCTTACATCTGGGTAAGTCTTCACTACCACATCCGTATCTGCCTCTACCAATTCTAAGCTATAAATAAGCTCCGCTGGTGTACCCGATGGTGAACCCTTAGGTACTGTTGGCGTTCCTCCAGTTACATTTACCTTCACATGTCCTGTATCTCCATAACATACTAGGGCTGAAGCATCTGTCTTAGTTACTTTCACCTCTGGTGGGTTGGCTATGGTAAATTGTTGTTCCTTAGTACAGTTCCAACGATCTCTTACCACCAAGGTATAGTTACCCGCAGGCAAATTAAAGAACTCATTGCTAGTCTGTAATGGACGTATCGCACCTCGCTCTGAGTGGTACAACTCATAATAGTACGTTGTCTTAGGCTGTGCTGCTGTCGGATCATCATAAGCGCCTCCTCGTGTATTCTCTATCTTCAAATAAGCATCTTCCACACCCTTACAAGATACCATCGGTATCACTGGAGGGTCATAGTCTATCGGATCTGGCTTAACCACATCTTTCACTACCTGTTGGAAGGTCTGATCACAACCCCAAGCATCTTCTATTCGGAAGTCAAACTTCGCTCCTGGTGCATTTGCTCCCGGTACTCCCGTGAAGAGCCAACGGTTATATACCTCTTGTGCTACCTGCGTATGGCCATTGTCGCCTGTCATGGTAATCTTATAAGGTACTACCCCTCCTACAACTTCTATCGATATCTCTCCACTACCTGTTGCGCTACAATCATCTGGCACCTTCAACTTCGCTGTTACAGCTATTGGCTGATCTGCCTGACGTATGGTAAAGTTCGCCGGTATCTTCGTTACACAGCCTGTACTGGTTGAGGTAGCCACCGCTGTATAAGCTCCATAAGGCAATGTACTAAAGTCCACTGTAGCTTGTCCTGTTGGTGCTGTTACTCGTTGGGTATAAGCAGGATCTGTAATACCTGTTATATCCACTACAAAGCCTTGAGTGGCTTGATCCACGCCTCCACTATTTTCCAAGTCTAAGTCCGCCAAAGTGAAGGTGATCTGTCCTGTATTGTCTCCATAACACTTCACCGGTTTCTCTAAGGTCGCTGTCAAGGAGAATGTATTTGGATCTTGTACCTTATATGTATCTCCATACACCACACAACCTGTTTCCTCATTGGTAGCTACCACCGAGTAGTTACCCATAGGTACACCTGTGAAGGTATGACTCACCGTAGCTGTTCCTGATCCCGCTGTAATTATCTGACTCTGGTGAGAGCCATCTGCTACATTTCTTAGCGATAAGCTAATACGTACATCCTTAGTCGGTACTGGAGAGAGGGTAGCTGATACTGCTATATCTTCTCCCGCATTACAAGTGATATCCTTCACCTCCGTAGCGGTTACTTGTGTAACTTTTACAAATGGATCTATCGCTCTATCGGCTGGGAATGCAAAGGTCTTAGGTGAACAACTATATTGTGCATCTGCTACCTGTAGGGTATAAGCTCCTCCGGCTTCATCATCTATACTGAACTTAGGCTCTAGAAGGTCTATATTACCCGTCACTGGAGTGCCTCCCTTGAGTAAGGTAAAGCGATATACGCCACTACCTCCCGTTACTGCCGTAACTGGTAACTCAAGCTTAGCTACCAACTCCTGATCTGCACTACACTTGAACTGAGTAGCCTGAGATTGGGTCATATCAGCCGTTATCTCCTTCACTCCATAGATCTTCACCTCTGCTGTTGCCTTACATCCGTTGGCTCCTTCCACCTCTATAGTGTAGATCACCCCTCGTACATGTCCGTACAAGCCCTTGAAGGTTACCTTACGACCCGATGGATCTATCGTTACCTTCGCATTGCTAGCAGTAACATTTGTATAATGAGTCAATGAAGCCGCAGCTAAAGTAATCACTGTATTATCATCCGCATAACGGGCTTCCTTCACTGAATATTTCATAGGCAGCTGGGTCTCTGGTGAGGCCAAGAATGTGGCCATACCTCCACCATCTACCTCTCCTAATTCCGCATTCGGATTGAAACACTTAGAATCAGCATAGGTTTGCAAAAGCAATATCGGTAATACCTTCTCCCTTACAGTAACTGTACGAGAGAATGGACAGTCTGGATACTTCACATCCACAATCTCTAACCTATATTTACCTGCCTCACTCACTGGTATAGTAAAGTCTGCAGTAGATCCCAATGATGTATCATTCACTACCACTACATCACTTCCTGTTACCTCTCTTAGAAGTCGGTAGACATAGCTATGTGCTGGGATAGTCACATTGGTTATATTCGTTATCTTTATCTCTCCATTGCCCGCGCTACCTGATTGACAGGTGATAGGCTTACTTACTGACAAGTTAAAGGCTGGCTTACCAGTGAAAAGAAGCTGTGCGGTATTGTCTGATGGGCATACATTCTGATCATAAACCTTGATCTCACGAGCTGAAGCATCAGCATATGCCCTAAAGATACGTCCTACATACACCCCTGGACTCTCTTCTACAATCGGTAAAGGTTGTTTAGCCGATTCTACGCCTCCCGCAGGCTTCATTGTGTAATAGTGTAAGCCTCGACCTACCTGACTCAATTTCACCAATACGGTATATTCCGTACCTGGTACACATAAGTTCTCTATCTCTACACTGTCTATGTGTGGCGTCTTATCTTCCTTGATATCCACCTGCTGGCTTACATGACAGTCATTGGCATCTCTCACATGTACATACCATGTTTGCTGACCTGAGGCTGGAGGTATCACCTTTATCTTCTTATCAGACGTTTGAATGGTCTTATCCAACACTAACTCAGGACTGTTGGTCGTTACTATCTCTGCCTCACCCCAACTTGTCCTCGGATCTGCACTTGATGTGGTGATCGTATAACGATAAGGTGGCGTACCTTCCTTCACCTTGATTCGTACCTGTGCCGTAGCATTACAAGAAGCATTCTTGATAAGCTCTACATCTACCATCGCTAGTGGCTGTGGTGATTTGTTGATCATAAAGTTCTTACTGCCTATCACACAGTTCGGAAGCGCATTGTTCTTTACCAAAAGTACATAACGCTTACCTTCTTGTACCCCTGAGGTTATTGTTTGAAGAATATCTGCCTTACCTGCAGTTACTCCCGCACTTCCGTTGGCTATACGACCTGCAAGTGGTGAATTAGCTATATTCAATGGGTATGGATAGAGTTCCCAATCTATACTTGTCACTCCTGTCAATCCTGTTACCGTGTAATCCAATCTCAATTCCGTTCCACAAAGGTTCGGTTTGCGATTCTCTGTAATTGGAGCCGTAAATACAGGGTGGTTCTCTGGCTTAACTATGGTTATACAACCTCTATAGTTAGCTACAACAGAGTAATCTATACCTGCTTGTAAATCTATCTCTACCGTTACCTTCTTATTGTTTCCAGTTCCTGTGGTCTGATAAGAAGCCGTAGGTACCCACTGCTGTGCTCCATGTGCAAGCCCTGCATCATAAATAGCCAATCGTAATTGGGTCTCATCTATGGCAGCTCCGTCTTCTCTGAACTCGAATTTTACTCTATTCGTGTTACAGTTTATTACGGTCTGTGATACACGCTTCACCTTCAAGGACGTACCATCAATACGTATCTTAGCGCCTTCTACCATACAGCCTGTGCTGAGGTTTACCACCGCTGGATAGTAATCTCCCTCAAGAAGGTTTTCAAAAAGGAATGTTCCTGAAGTACTATTAGTAAAGTCCTCCTTAGCTGCCTTGGCGCCACTGTTAGGATGCATCTGTGCCAAACCTATCAGATTACCACCGTTATCCTTTCTATATAAGCCCAAACGATAGTTACTTAACAAAGTAGTGCTAAAGGTAAGTCTTACTTCCCCTAACTTACTAACCAAAGTCTCACAACGAACATCTTTCTTATCTGAAACATTAAGTGTTGGAGCTGGCTTCTCTGTTACCTCTACCAATTGGTATGCCTTACAATCCTTCGCATCTGAAAGCTCTACTAAGTAGTAACCCTTGGCAAGTCCTTGACCATTCCATTTGGCGGCTGCAAGCGCATTTCCCTTAGTGCCTGATGCATCTGATTCGTATATCTTTATCGTATAAGGGGCTACCCCTTTGGTTCTATCTATCGCAGTCTCTATAGGCAAGAATACTGAGCCATTGAATACACCTATTACCCCATCTGATGAGCCCGCACAGTTGATCTCACTGCCCGATAACCCTGGTGAGGCTATAAAGGATGGTATCTCAGCTACCACTTCCTCTGAGGTGATTTGCTCACAGCCTCTAGCATCTGTCACACGGAAGTGATATACCCCTTGTGTCTTTATCGTAACTCCATACTTGGTTATTGCTCCCACATTAGGCGTACCAAAGACTACATTACCTCCATCATTGTCCGACATCGGATTATAACCCGTTGGATCAGAGGCTTGACCTCCACGTTTCCACTCTACTGTATATCCTCCAGATATCTTCGTTCCTCCTTTGACTGCTATCTCTATAAATTCTTGTGCATTTTGTGCACATTTAAATTGGTTATCTGAGGTATGTCCTACTTCCAATGCATCACTAATGGTGATTTCTATCGGTGCAGGTAACTTACATCCTAAGCGGTCTCTTACTTGTATCTTATAAGCGTTCGCTCTTGGTGCCAAACCATCAAACTCATATTGAGTCGGGTTGGCTGGATCACTTAACCAATTATTACTTCCATCAAGCTCAAATTCATAGCCTCCATTACCTGTAAGTGCCTCTACCATAATCGTTCCTGTACCACTCGGTGCCAAGCACAACGTACCATTGGCAGTAGCAGTCACCTCTATCTTCGCTGGTACATAATAGGATACCTCTGGAGTCAAACAGCCATTGGCGTCTTTTACTCTGAATCGGTAAGTCATGTTATCTACCAAGCCTTTACCTTCCCCTACATTGCCTGTCCAATCCGGAGCAGTTGTTATATCCACAAAGTCAGGATCCGATGGCTTCTTCGCTTGCAAGGTGTATGGGGCTCGTCCATTGATTACCTTCACCGTAGCTCCCGCTGTAAGATAAGGTGCCACACAACCCTTAGGATTGATCGTAAGGTCTTCTATCTCCATCTGTGGTATATCCACTACCGTAGCCCTATCACTGGTACTTACCTGACAATAGCTGCCATCCGTATCTATCATACGTATATTTAAGGTGTGAACACCTATAGGCGCTTCTATCTCTAACTTATCAGTGCCTACCAATGGCGTGGTTATAAAGGCTCCTCCTGAAAGCTGGTAGGTATAGGTACTACCTGCCTTAGGATTGCTTAGCTTTACATAAATCTTTCCATTGCCTCCATGACACTTAGGTGGTTCTACCTGAGTGATCGTAGCTGAGAAACCTCGGTTAGGAACTACCTGTACTGAAATAGACTCTCCTGCCTGACAGGTCTCCGTAGGCTGGGTTGCCTTAATGTTATCTAAGCCCACTACCGCATTGTTCACCATCGATTCTATGATCAAACGTACCTTATCCTTCTGATTGAATCCAATAAGCTCGTCAAAGGTTACCTCGCCTTCCTTCCACCCTTCTGACTGTGTCGCCGCTGGTAAGGTCTTAGAAAAACGTGTCGCTCCTCCTCCCGATGGATTCTCTACCTCTAAGGTTACCTTAAGTGGTACACTAGAGGCTGCCAAATGGTTCTTTCCTAAGTTGATGTATCTGAACTTCACCGTCATGGTGCGCAACTTCACTACATTCTCTATGTCTTTTACATATAACTGCATGTTGCCCGGAGCTGCATGTATCGCATAGTAACGACCTGTACCCGCTTCACTGCGGTATGTCGCACTACTTGGTAATTGCTTGGTCAATACATGGGTACCCGCTACCAAAACTCCTGTCGCCTTGGCTGATCCTATACCCACTGGCGCTCCATCACTATCATCCAATCGTTCCAAATCACCAAAGGTGGCATTGTACAATTCATTGATAGGATGTGTGCTTGGCTCTTTATAGAAAGCACGTACCACATAAGGTGCTGCCTTTCCTGTCAATCCTGTATAGCGGATGCCATCTCCTGCATTTGGAGTCTGGCGTGCGCCTCCATCTAAACTATATTCATAGGTATAGGTCTTGCCCGTTGGGGTAGTTGGTGTTACCGTAAAGCTACCATTACCTCCACAGTCATATGTAACTGGTGTAGCCGTAAGTGTTGGCTTCACTAACGCTTTCTTAGCCATTACCTCAAACTCTGCTATACATCCATTGCCATCCTTTACATATACCTTTATCTTAGGATCCGCTTCACTACCTCCATCCACATAGAATTCTCTAGTGGTAACATAACCACTTGCTCCAGAAGTAGACATAAAGCTATATCCAGGTCTACCTCCTCTGACCCAATTCACTCGCAAGAGGAACTTGCCATTGTTGGTACAACTGTTGTCCTTCACCACTCCTATAGATGCTTCTATTGGCTCTGGAGAGGTTACCTCTACATCTCGCTTCACCACACAACGTATGTTACCCACTCTGGAATGCTCATAGCTAAGCTCTACCCTATACTTTCCTGCTGCTAAGTTGTTGAACTCTCCTGTAGCATTCGTCTTCGTTGGGAAGCTAGTATCCTCCGTACCATCTGTCTTGTACTTGAAGAGTTGTATCTTCGGATTTGGTACCGTAGGATCCAAGAACTTAGCGGTAATCTTTCCTGCAGGCTGACTCGCACAAGTAAGCGCAGTGGCTTGTACCTCTACCGCAAACTTCGAGGTCTGACCTACCAATACTTCATTGGTAAGCGCTACCCTATCATCCTGGTCTTTTACCAAGAATATATATCTACCTTCTCTAGGTACTTCTATCCATGCATCAAACTTATCTGGCGGATCATTCAATGCGTTCGATGGTGCCACCGGTGCTGAATACTCACTATCTGGTATCACATCCAATAACACGCCATCATAAGAACGCTTCGCATATTCTCCATTTATCTTATAGATCAAATATCTATAATTACGTCTTCCCCCTACTATCGTGAACTTATAAAGTGATTGGTTACACTGTGTCTGTGACCACTCATTGGTAAACTGTACCCTCGCTGTCATCGCATCTGTCTTAGGTATAGTTACCGTAATCTTCGCCTCACAGCCTGTAAGTCCTGATCGTGGCGTAACAGTAATCTCAAACCGATCACTAGTAAGATTATTCGGTACCGCTAAGTTAGGTACCTTTATATATTGAGATCCTCTAGGGTCTACCGCAGGTACTACATTAGTAGCCAATACAGCTCCGTCTGATACACGCTTTACCGTATATCTATATAGTAAGCCCTCTGTGCTCATCACCAAGTTCGCCGCTCCCAGTCCTAATGCTGAGTGCTCCGTTACTTGTCCTTCCAATGCTACTGAAAGTCCCGTTGCCTTTACCTCAAAGAAGTAAGTCTTCACACAAGCGCCTGATCCTACCTTCAAACGGTAACGTCCTGCACTATTGGCTACAAACGTATAGTCCGTAGAAATGGTTGTCCAGCAGCTATCCGCATCATTATAACAGTTAGGCTTGTCTTGCGTTGGATCACAACCATTCGCCTTCTGCCATGCTACACCACTCTGGTAGAAGTTTGCCCTGAGTGTGTAGGAGTTATTCGCACAAAGCAAGAAGTGACTCACCCAACGTCCATCCCTCGCAGGATCTCCTGTGTTCGAACAAGTACCACCTATATTACCCGCTTGTTCCCTAATAGGATCCACCGTGGTATCCGACTGGGCTACCACACGTATATATTCAGTAGTGGTGGTGGCTATACCATCACAAGTGGCTATCTTCTCTACCTTATAGTAGCCTGCTGCCGTTACCTGTTGGGTAGCCGTAGTGCTACTCATAGCTGAATAGCTGGCTCCCGTAGCACCTCCATCATACCACTTATAAGAGGTATATCCTGTACCCCTTGCCGTAAGGTTGATAGGCGATCCACAGAACAACTCCATGCGCATACAACGACTGCCCTGATTGTTGATCTCTGCCGATACACCATCACCATCTATAGTTCCTGATGCAGGACAACTATTACCCGTGCTATACTCAAAGCTAGCCTTCGCTGTCAATGTCGCCTGACAGGCATTCTCATACAACGAGCAATCCGCATTGTCTTTTATCTTAATAGGTATATAGGCCTCCGCCTTTCTTCCTTGTGAAAGCGTACCACCTCCAGATATATTACTCAATATCAATACTCTTGGGTTGGTCGTGTCATACTCAACATTTACCGATGTCCCCAATCCTGTAGTAAGAATACCTGGGTCTGTTACCGCAGGAAGTTCATAATTGCCATTGGTGTTATTAGGTAAGGTGATCCTTAACGTTCCTCCTCCCAATGCCTGGGTAGTCTGGTTCGTCAAGGTTACCTTATAGAATATCGTACTACCCTTGTTAACTGTCGTAATCGCTGGAGATGTCGATGTAGAAGAAGCTACAAACTCACTCTCTACCTTTACATTTACATGAGGCGCTAAAACCGTTACCTTAAAACGCTTCTTGCCTACTGTGCCTCCATCTGCCTTGCCCTTAACTGTGTATTCTACATAGCTTTCTCCCACAGGGAAACCATTCCATGTGGTCGCTGGCGTATTACCACTAGCATCTGGCGTGGGTTCATACAATGGTGTACCATCCCCCTTGACTACCTTCCATGTTAATCTGTATCCACAGCCACTAGCATCTGTAATCGTCGGTGCCGTCCACGTCGCCGTAGTAGCACACTGATTCAAGCCCATCGTCTCTGATATATCTGGTAATGCTGAAATTGATGCATCCGTGAAGTTCTTACCTAATAATAAAAGACGCTTCTTATCTGTGTTTTTCTGTACGGAGGTACCACAGCCAAGACCTGTTTTCATCTTATAAGTTACCCAATATTCAGCCTCTTGCTTAGGTTCTACCGTCAAAGAAGAATGTTTCAAATCAGCAGCAGCTATACCATCCAAAGCGGTAGCTGGATCTGCCTTCCATTCTATATCATATACAGATTCAGAAAGATCTACATTGAGAGTTGTAGGAATACCATAGCAGACACTCGCCGCTTGAGTTCGTACCTGTGGTGCCGTTAAACTACCAAAATCTGGTATGGGTACCCAACGGTCAAAACAACCTGATTCAAACTTTACCTCATAGGTAGCCCCCCCTGTGAGCTTAGGTATATTATTAAAGGTAACAAATGCATCCCTAAAATTAGTAGGTCTAGTACTTACCACTTTCTTTACCTCATTTCCTCCTTGTGTTACCACTGTTTTGGTTCCGCCCGATACCTTATATAAGGTATAAGTAATAGGATACTTGGGTTCTGAACCTGTAGGCATTTCCACTCGTATCACTCCTGTATTAGGATTAGAAGGGTCACACATACCTATGGAGGTGGTAGGAGTTATATCTGTGATATTTCTGATCTCTATCTCCTTGTAGATAACTGTATTACTAATCACATCTCCACGTCTTGAAGGATTAAAATGATACATATAGCCACGTTCTTCTGCACTCTGTGGGTCTATCACTGAATGGTAATAAGGACCCATGGATGCTCCCACTATATATTTTCCAGGAGGAATATCCGACAATGTAGCTACAGAACGAGTTTTATCTGGGTCTGAGGCATCCGTATGAGTAAATCCTGCACTTTTGATTGGAGTAGGACTTACACGCTTGTGTATTGGCTGCCCATTTCCTCTGTTCTCATCTGAAAACAAATACATTCCTGTAGGAACAACTGCTGTCCTTTTTTCAGACAATACATCCATCACTACTTTCCCCTTACTGGTACTTCCTCCTTGTGCACAGTCTGTAGTTACTATAAAGTGATCATCTCCATCTATTTGGCGATTTACATTCGCCACTGGCCCTACAACAATATCATGATTACGGGTATTACCACATCCATCTCTCATTTCTATTCTATATTTTCCAGGCGGAAGATCAAAGAACTGGTATATACCAGCATAACCTTGATTCATAGAGGGGTAAAGTTCCTTAGTGAAAGGAAACTTCACTTTATATTTTCCCCTAAGATGCCAAGGTCCATCTATATCTATCTCTTGTTCATTGGGCTGTCCATCAGCACGTACAATACGTACAGTAAGCTTATTGTTATCTGTAATAAAATCCAAACCTGCTTTTAGAGGATCATCTGTTCCTAAAAAAAGTTTGTTTCCTCGTCCTGGATACTCTAATACACTAGATACTGACCCTCCTGTATTAATAGGGATACGATCCAACGGATTAGTTGAAGCTACTGTTAGGCTATTTGATAGATAATGCTTACAATTTTTAGTACTAGAACCATCTAAACTCCCACCTAAAGCTGTAGAAATTGCATACTCCATTTGGTAGGAGGTCCCAGCATCTTGTACTTTCACCCTATAAGTATTATCTCCTTGTCCATCATAGAATCTGTAAAGCTTTTGGGTTTCATTGGCTAGTAGAGGTGTCACAGCACCTGAACGTTTTGCTTGTACTTGTAACCCTGCTACACTACAAAAAGCATTATAAGAAGCCTCTCCTACCATTTGTTGGAATCTTGTATTAAGGCGTACTACCTTATCACAAGGGCTGGGAGTAGCTTCATTAGGGAGTATATCAGATGTTGTTTCTGGTATAGAAGTAGGAGGAGCTACTGTATGAGATAATGTACGAGTTACTCCCGCACAATCTGCATATTCAAGAGAAATGACATCACCCGCTTTCACTTGTATATTGGTCGTATGTACTTGGGGAGTATACCAATACCAGTAAGCAAACTCTTCATTGGCTCCATACACATTTCTCTGCCTCTCTTGTTTATTAAATGGAAGTGCTTCCTCTTTACTATAGTCTTGATTAGCAATAGTTGTTCCTCCACGAGTTACCTTTAGCCTCATTCTATAAGGATAATAGAATTCTTGCTTATTGTTTGCTAGATCACTATACAAGGCTGTAAAAGCCAAATCATAATTACCACAATTACTTGCACAAGAAGGTGCTAAGTGTAGATATAGGTTTATTGGAGAATAACTATATTTCTTAAATAACCTCTTCTCCGTAGTACAGCTACCATCC
>ERZ773008.522-NODE-522-length-28373-cov-11.638569_pt1 | contig 28373 bp, 18 predicted proteins | sample MGYA00580664_ERZ773008 | MGnify/ENA primary metagenome ERZ773008 (study PRJEB29015, sample SAMEA2738016) | human oral metagenome | biome: human oral; feature: human-associated habitat; material: dental | place: China | collected 2048 ... | reverse complement strand
GCGGCCTCGCCGTCATCCTGCCGCCGCTGTACGAGATTTTCTGGTCGGCTCTCGTTCTGCTTATCGTCCTGCTCCTCGTCGGACGCTACGCGCTGCCTCGCATCTACAAGACGATGGACGAGCGCGCCGCGAAGATCGAGGAGGGCCTCGGCGCCGCCGAGCAAGCGAAGGCCGATCAGGCTGCCGCTGCGCTCAAGCGCGAGGAGATCATTCGCGAGGCGCACGCTGAAGCGCACACCATCCGTGAGCGCGCCAACGACGAAGCCAAGGCCATCGTGGCCGCCGCCCGTCACGAGGCAACCAGCGAGGCCAACCGTATTCTCGAGGCCTCCGAGCGTCAGATCCTCGCCGAGAAACAGGCTGCGCAGATTTCCCTGCGCTCCGAGGTGGGTCTTCTCGCCTCCGAGCTGGCAGAGAAGATCATCGGTGAGCACCTCACCGATACGGCGCTGACTTCTCGCGTGGTCGATCGCTTCCTTGACGAGCTCGAGGCCGACAGCGCCCGGGTCGAGGAGAAGCGATGACACAGATGCGCACGATCGAGTCCGTCCCCTTTGCGAAGGAGCTGGCGGCGGCCCTGGCCACGCCCGGCACCGACCCAATGCGGGTTGCCGAGGATTTTTTCGGCCTGGCCGACCTGTTCAAGGAGAACACTCGTCTCGCGCGTGCAGCGACCGACCCGGCGCGGTCGGTCGCAGATAAGCAAGGGCTCGCCTCCAACGCGTTCGCTTCGCACGTGACGGCTGCGACGCTGTCCGTCGTGAAAGCGGTCGTCGCCGACCACTGGCGTCATCCGGCGGATGTAGCAGACACGCTCGAGGTGCTCGGCATCCTCGGCGTGCTCAATGCCGCCGGTGCCCAGGGAGCTCTCGAGCAGGTCCGTGAGGAGCTGTTCCAGGTGCGCTACTTCCTGGCACACCACCGCGAGGTCCGCGTGCGCCTGTCGGATAAGTCCAAGGGTGACGCACACGAGCGCGGCGATGTCGCGTCGAAGCTCTTCGCCGAGCGCGTCAGCACCTGGACGATGCGTCTCGTGCGTCGCGCGGTCGGACGCTCCAACCACGGTCGTCTGCTGTACAACCTGCGCCGCTACGCCCAGTGGGCAGCGACCATGCAGGACCGCCTCTTCGTCACGGTGGCCACGGCCACCCCGATGAGCGAGGCACAGGTCGAGCGTCTGCGCTCCATCCTCTCGAAGCGCTACGGTACGGACGTTGACCTGGCGATTTCGATTGATCCCGAGGTCGTGGGCGGCTTCCGCCTGCGCGCGGGCATGACCGCGATCGACGCCTCGTTGGCCAGCCGCATCAGTGCAGCGCGCGACGCGATCGCCAGCTAGCACTTTTCGTACACATATTAATTTCTTTTACCTAGTTAGGAATCCTCATGGCTGACCTCAGCATCTCCCCGGAGGAAATCCGCGGAGCACTGGACTCCTTTATGGAGTCCTACCGTCCGGCGGACGTGGCCACCGAAGAGGTGGGTCACGTCATCGAAACGGCCGATGGTATCGCGCACGTCGAGGGCCTGCCCGGCACCATGGCGAACGAGCTGCTGCGTTTCGAGGACGGGACGCTGGGCCTGGCCATGAACCTCGACCAGCGCGAGATCGGCGCCGTTGTCCTCGGTGACTTCGGCGGCATCGAAGAGGGCCAGGTCGTGCACCGCACGGGCGAGGTTCTCTCGGTTCCCGTTGGTGACGGCTACCTGGGTCGCACGGTCGACCCGCTCGGCCGCCCGATCGACGGCCTCGGTGAGATTACGGACCTGGACGGGCGCCGCGCGCTCGAGCTGCAGGCCCCCGGCGTTATGGCGCGTAAGAGCGTTCACGAGCCCCTGGCGACCGGCCTGAAGGCCATCGACTCGATGATCCCGGTTGGCCGTGGCCAGCGTCAGCTCATCATCGGCGACCGCAAGACCGGTAAGACCGCGATTGCCCTCGACACGATCCTCAACCAGCGTGAGAACTGGAAGAGCGGCGACCCGAACAAGCAGGTGCGTTGCATCTACGTGGCGATCGGCCAGAAGGGTTCGACCATCGCATCGGTGCGCTCCACGCTCGAGGATGCTGGCGCCATGGAGTACACGACCATCGTGGCTTCCCCGGCCTCGGACCCCGCCGGCTACAAGTACATGGCCCCCTACACGGGTTCGGCCATCGGCCAGCACTGGATGTACCAGGGCAAGCACGTCCTCATCGTCTTCGACGACCTGTCCAAGCAGGCCGAGGCCTACCGTGCGGTGTCGCTGCTGCTGCGTCGCCCGCCGGGCCGCGAAGCCTACCCTGGCGACGTCTTCTACTTGCACTCCCGCCTGCTGGAGCGTTGCGCGAAGCTCTCGGATGCGCTGGGTGGCGGTTCGATGACCGGCCTGCCGATCATCGAGACCAAGGCGAACGACGTGTCGGCCTACATTCCGACCAACGTCATTTCGATCACCGACGGCCAGATCTTCCTGCAGTCCGATCTGTTCAACTCGAACCAGCGTCCCGCCGTCGACGTGGGTATCTCCGTGTCCCGTGTTGGTGGCGCGGCCCAGCCCAAGGCCATGAAGAAGGTCGCCGGTACGCTCAAGCTGACGCTCGCGCAGTACCGCTCGATGGCTGCCTTCGCGATGTTCGCTTCCGACCTGGATGCGGCGACTCGTCGTCAGCTGACCCGCGGTGAGCGCCTCATGGAGCTGCTCAAGCAGCCTCAGTCCACGCCTTACGCGATGGAAGACCAGGTCGCCTCGATCTGGATGGGCACCAAGGGCTACCTCGATGACATCGAGGTCGAGGACGTTCTGCGCTTCGAGCGCGGCCTGCTCGACTACCTCCACGCGAACTCGACCGTGCTCGACACGATCGCGGCGACCGGCGACCTGACCTCCGAGACGGAGGAGGCGCTCAAGAACGCCGTCGAGGAGTTCCACCACCAGTGGATCAGCGCCGGACGTGGTGCCGCCGGACTCGAGGACGGCGAGGTCGTGGCTGAGCGTACCCGCGAGGAAATCTCGCGCGGTCGCACGAGCGAGAAGGCCTAAGCGATGGGTGGACAGCAGAGGATCTACAAGCAGCGTATCGCCTCGACGACGACGCTCGCGAAGGTCTTCCGCGCCATGGAGATGATCGCTGCGTCTCGCATTGGTGCGGCGCGGCGCGCTGCCACCGAGGCGGGGCCTTACGACAAGGCCCTGACCCAGGCGGTCGCGGCGGTCGCGGTCCACACGGACCTCGACCACCCGCTGACCGAGGAACGCGAAGACACCAATCGCGTGGCCATCCTGGTCGTGGCATCGGATCGTGGTATGGCCGGAGCCTACTCGGCGACCATCCTGCGCGAATCGGAAAAGCTCATCGCGGACCTGCGGGAGGACGGCTACGAGCCCGTTCTTTACACCTTCGGTCGCAGGGCCTCGGCGTACTTCCGCTTCCGCGGCGTTGACATCGAACGCGAGTGGGAAGGGGAGTCGGATTCTCCGTCTCCCGGGACCGCGCGCGAGATGGCGAACGTCTTGCTCGAACGTTTCTTGGACAAGGACCCCGATACGGGTGTCGGTGCCCTGCACCTCGTGTACACGCGCTTCAAGACCGTCATGAGCCAGGTTCCCGAGGTGCGCCAGATGCTGCCGCTGACGGTTGTGGATGCCCCCGAATCGGACGAGGAGCGTGCCACCGAACGCGGCTTCGCGGACGATCTGTCCTCGGCCCAGCCGGAGTACGAGTTCATTCCGTCTGCGGAAGCTGTTCTGGACACGCTTCTTCCCCTGTACGTGGAGGCGCGTATCCACAACGTGCTCCTTCAGTCGGCAGCGTCCGAGCTTGCATCGCGCCAGCGCGCCATGCACACCGCGACGGACAACGCGAACGAGCTCATCACCAAGTACACGCGTCTGGCGAACTCGGCCCGCCAGGCGGAAATTACCCAGGAAATCACCGAAATCGTGGGCGGGGCCGACGCTCTTAACGCGAGCTAAGCCCTTCGAGACACGGAGTAACACCATGACTGATACACATGCAATTGCCGAGGGACGCGTCGCACGCGTCGTCGGCCCTGTCGTCGATGTCGAGTTTCCCCCGGACCGCATCCCGCCGCTCTACAACGCGCTGACCGTCGAGGTGAACCTCGCGGGCCAGGGTGAGGGCGAGTCGACCTTCACGATGACCCTCGAGGTCGCCCAGCACCTCGGTGACAACCTCGTGCGTACCATCGCGCTGAAGCCGACCGACGGCCTCGTGCGTGGCGCCCCCGTCACCGACACCGGCGCCCCGATCACCGTGCCTGTCGGCGACGTCACCAAGGGCCACGTTTTCAACGTGACCGGTGACGTGCTGAACCTCGAAGAGGGCGAGACCCTCGAGGTCACCGAGCGCTGGCCGATCCACCGGCAGCCCCCGGCCTTCGACCAGCTCGAGGCGCGCACCAAGATGTTCGAGACCGGCATTAAGGTCATCGACCTGCTGACCCCCTACGTGCAGGGCGGCAAGATCGGCCTCTTCGGCGGTGCGGGCGTCGGCAAGACCGTCCTCATCCAGGAGATGATCCAGCGCGTGGCCCAGGACCACGGCGGCGTCTCCGTGTTCGCCGGCGTCGGCGAGCGTACCCGTGAGGGCAACGATCTCATTGGCGAAATGGAAGAGGCGGGCGTCTTCGACAAGACCGCCCTCGTCTTCGGCCAGATGGACGAGCCGCCGGGCACGCGTCTGCGCATCGCCCTGACGGGCCTGACCATGGCGGAGTACTTCCGCGATGTTCAGCACCAGGACGTCCTCCTGTTCATCGACAACATCTTCCGCTTCACCCAGGCGGGCTCCGAGGTCTCCACGCTGCTGGGCCGCATGCCCTCGGCCGTGGGCTACCAGCCCAACCTGGCCGACGAGATGGGCCAGCTCCAGGAGCGCATCACCTCCGCCGGCGGCCACTCCATCACCTCCCTGCAGGCGATCTACGTGCCCGCCGACGACTACACCGACCCGGCGCCGGCCACGACCTTCGCCCACCTGGACGCCACCACCGAGCTCAGCCGTGAGATCGCCTCGCGAGGCATCTACCCGGCCGTGGACCCGCTGACCTCCACCTCGCGCCTGCTGGCCCCCGGCTACGTGGGCCAGGAGCACTACGACGTCGCCACCCGAGTGAAGTCCATCCTCCAGAAAAACAAGGAGCTCCAGGACATCATCGCCATCCTCGGCGTCGACGAGCTCGGCGAGGAGGACAAGGTGACGGTGGCCCGCGCCCGCCGCATCGAGCAGTTCCTGTCCCAGAACACCTACATGGCGGAGAAGTTCACCGGCGTGGCCGGCTCCACCGTTCCGCTGTCGGAGACCATCGAGGCCTTCCGCCGCATCTGCGACGGTGACTACGATCACCTGCCGGAGCAGGCCTTCTTCAACATCGGTGGTATCGAGGACCTGGAGCGTCGTGCCGCCGAGCTCAAGGACTGAGACGTAGGATCCGGGAAGAGCCGGGCGCAGGAAAGGAGGGGACATGGCCTTACGTGTTGAGGTGGTCTCGCCGGCGGGCGAGGCCTGGACCGGTGAGGCGACGCAGGTCTCCGTGCCTCTGATCAACGGGGAGCTGGGCATCCTGCCCGGCCGCCAACCCCTCGTGGCGGTCCTGGGGTCCGGGTCGGTGCGCCTGAGTCCCGTCGACGGCGAGATGCGCAGAGTCGAGGTATCCGGCGGCTTCTGCTCCGTGGACCACGACGTCATCACGATCGCCGCCGACCATGTGAAGCAGGACGCGGAGGCCTGAGGCATGGGGCAGCACGTGTGGATGGTCGTGGCGATCGTCATCGTCCTCGTGCTGCTGATCGGTGGGTTCCTGGCCCGCTTGCGCTATCTGGCCGGACAGGTCGGCTCCTTCGAGTGCGCCCTGCGTCCACGCGGGGCGCAGCGCTGGCTGAGCGGGGTCGCCTCCTTCCGGCTCGACTCCCTGGAGTGGTACCGCCTCGTGTCCTTCTCCACCAGGCCGTCGCGCTCATGGAGCCGCTTGAACCTGGAGCTCTCCGAGGCACGGCGCCGCCGGGAGCAGGGGCGCGTCGTCGAGGTGCACTGCGTGGACGCCACCCGCAGCCCCGAGGGCTTCGACCTGGCCATGATGGAGGAGTCCCACTCGGCGCTGATCGCCTGGGTGGAGTCCGCCGCCCCCGAGCAGCCCAGGCTCTTTTGAGACCCGACGTCGGGGCTCATCGGCCGGATCGGCGACGTACTTTTCTTCCGAGGACTGCGTTCTCCTCCAGGCCACTGGGGTCCCCTCCCAGTCATCTGGAGGACATCGCAGTCCTCGATCACGAAGTACGTTCTCGACGACGGCGCAGGGTGCCGCCCTCGCCTGACGCTGCGTCCCCAGGCCCCGGGGCACGCCTGAGAAACAAGCACTGATCTGGTACGGGATGGTCTTGCGGCTGCGTTAAGATGACGCGGTCGCGTGGCTGCCCGCAAGGTGCGACTCCCTGCCCCAGGCGACCGGAGGAAATCGTCGTGCCCCAGACCGTCACAGCATCGCGCACCCCGGCGCCGCCCGAGGCGGGCCAGGTCGTCCAGGTCCGGGGCGCCATCTGGGCCGTCACCGAGGTCGAGGCCCAGGGTCTGCCGCGCAGCTCGGCCGACGACGGCCGTCCCCTCCTCGAGCACGTCGTCACCCTCCAGTCCCTCGACGAGGACCGCATGGGCGAGGAGCTGCGCGTCGTCTGGGAGCTTGAGGTCGGCAACTCCGTGGTCCCGGACCGGGGCCTGCCGGAGACCATCTCCGCCGACGACTTCGACGACCCCGACACCCTGGGTGCCTTCGTCGACGCCGTGCGCTGGGGCGCTGTCACCTCCGCCGACCCCAAGGCCTTCCAGTCGCCCTTCCGCTCGGGCGCCACCCTGGAGCCCTACCAGCTCGAGCCGTTGCGCCGGGCGCTCGCTGCCCCGCGCACCAACCTGCTGCTGGCCGACGACGTCGGCCTGGGCAAGACCATCGAGGCGGGCCTGGTCATCGAGGAGCTCCTCTTGCGCCACCGGGCCCGCTCGGTCATCATCGTGTGCCCGCCGAGCCTGGCCCTGAAGTGGCGCGACGAGATGCGCGAGAAGTTCGGCCTGGACTTCGTCATCGTGGACTCCGCGCGCATGGCCGCCGACCGGCGCACCTACGGCCTGGCCGCCAACCCGCTGCGGCTGCACCCGCGCATCATCGTCTCCATGGCCTGGTTGCCGGGCGTGCGCGCACAGCGGCTCCTGCGCGAGGTCCTGGCGGAGACCGACCGCTCGGCGTCGGCCCGCCGCTACGCCTTTGACGTGCTCGTCGTCGATGAGGCCCACCACGTGGCCCCGGCGGCGCCCTCGGCGGCAGGGGGAGGGCGCGGCTACGCCGTAGACTCCCAACGCACCCGGGCCCTGCGGCGCCTGGCGGACAAGTGCGAGCACCGCCTGTTCCTGTCCGCCACGCCCCACAACGGCTACACCGAGTCCTTCTCCGCCCTGCTGGAGATGATCGACCCCCGCCGCTTCGCCCGTGGCGCGAGCATCGACTCCACCGCCTTGGAGGAGGTGACCGTGCGGCGCCTGAAGTCGCAGATCACCGACAAGGACTTCCGCGGCCGCCGGGTCGAGGTGCTCCCTTACGAGCCCGCCGATGATGAGGAGCACGCCTACGCCGAGTTGGACTCGCTGCTGCGCAGCTCCGGGCGAGCCCAGGGGCGGCGCAGCCTCGACATCGCGGCTCTGCTGCTCAAGAAGCGCTTCCTGTCCAGCCCCTGGGCCTTCGCCCAGACCCTGGAGGGCTACCTCGATCCCACCCTGCCCACAGGCGACCCGGACTGGCTCGGCGATGACGCCTACGACGACTACTACACCGAGGTCATGGGCTCGGGCCAGTCCGATGAGGAGGAGGGCCTCATCGCCCAGCCGGAGCTGGACACCCTGCTGGCCACCCGCGGCTCGGACCCGCTGAGCGCCGCCACGCGCGAGCAGCTCGAGGACCTGGCCCACTGGGCGCGCGGCTACCAGTCCCGCCCCGACTCCCGCCTCGAGGCCCTCGTATCCATGCTCGACGCCGTCTGCCGGCCCGACGGGCGCACGTGGACCAATGAGCGGGTCGTCGTCTTCACCGAGTACGCGGACACCCTCGACTGGATCGTCTCGGTCCTGCGCCAGCAGGGCTACGGCGATCGCCTGGCAGTCATCCGCGGCTCCACCTCCGCCGATGAGCGCGAGGACATCCGGGCCCGCTTCAACGCCGATCCAGCCGAAGAGGACGTGCGCGTCCTCGTGGCCACCGACGCCGCCGGCGAGGGCATCGACTTGCAGACCTATTGCCACCGCCTGGTCAACTTCGACGTCCCCTTCAACCCCTCCCGCCTGGAGCAGCGGGTGGGGCGCATCGACCGCTACGGCCAGCGGGAGACCCCCACGATCTTCTACCTCACCCCCGTGGCCTCCGGCGAGGGCCTCTACGCGGGGCACCAGGACTTCCTGGGACGGCTGGCGGAGAAGATCGCCACCGAGACCCGAGACTTGGGCGCGGTCAACCCGCTCATCGACGAGCAGATCACCACGTGCTTCCTGGGGCGCAGCCTACGCAAGGCCCCGGCCCGCGGCCGCGACGAGCAGGCCATCGACTCCGCCCTGGCTGGCAGCGGCCGGCTCAACCAGCAGCTGACCGCCCTGGCCCGCGGCTACGAGCAGACCAAGGCGGCCATGCACCTGACCCCACAGGCCGGCCGGCGTGTAGTGGATGAGGCCCTCACCATGACCCACCAGCCAACCCTGGAGGAGGTCGGCTCCGAGCTGACCGATGCGAGTGTGTTCGCGGTCCCGGACCTGGCGCGCTCCTGGCAGGACGCGGTGGCCGGCCTGGATACCCGGCTTCACCCGGGCCGGCTGCGGCCAGTGACCTTTGATGAGGAGGCCGGGCGCGTCCCCGGCATCGTCCACGTCCACCTGGGCCACCCGCTCATGCGCAAGTCCACCCGCATCCTGCGGGCCAACCTCTTCAGCCCCCACTCGGAGGTCAGCCGGGTGACGACCGTGGTCCTACCGGGGCTGGAGCACTCCTGCGCGGCTTCCATGTCCCGCCTGGTGCTGGTAGGGCGTGGTGGCCTGCGCCTGCACGAGCAGGTCTTCGTCACCGGCGTGCGGCTGCGCGGGCACCGCATCGCCGAGGAGACGCTGCACGAGGTCCTGGACCGCTCCCTCGACCCCGGCAGCTACCGGTTGGCTGGCCCCGAGGTGCGCCGCCACCTGGCGGCCCTGTGGAACGACGGCGGCCACCTGCGTACCCGCCTTGTGGAGGAGACGGCCCGCCGGGCCCAGAGCCTGCAGGCGGGCGTCCACCAGAGCCTCGAGGAGCGCTGCCAGGCGGATCTCGACCGTGTGCGTGGCATCTTCGCCGCCTTCCGCGCCAACCTGACGGACTCCCTGGCCCACCTGCATGCCCAGGAGCGCGAGCAGCAGGCGATGCTGGACCTGTGGTCCGGTGAGCAGCGCCAGCAGCGCGCCCGGGACATCCGAGCCATGGAGGACCGCCTGGAGGACCTGGCCGGGGAGGAGGCCCGCGAAGAGACGGCGGTGCGCTCGCGCTATGAGGATGTTCGGCCCTATGTCTCCTCGGTGGCCCTCGTCCTGGCCGTCACCGAGGAGGACGCCGAGACCTGGGGGAGGCAGTCATGAGCCCGAGGACACCCGCATCGAAGGGCCGTACCAGGAGCCGTACCGCTGGCAGGGGAGCCGCTGGCGCCGGCGGCGCTGACCGCGGCGCCTCGGGCGGGCGCAGCACCGCCCAGCAGCACCGGGCGTGGCTGGGCCTGGTGGACACCGAGGGACCCTTCCTCTCCGTGCCCGTCCTCACCGGTCTCTACCCGCAGGGCATACCGGGGCTGAGCCGCGAGCGCCGCGAGGTGCTGCGTGCCGCTAAGCCCGCCCTGGACCGGGCCTGGGACGCCTGGGACGCGGACCGGGACTCCGAGACGGCCCTGGTCTCCTACCTCCGTGCCCGGGACGCCTGGGTGGGGACGGTACTCACCGAGGTCGTGGGCTGGGGCGGTCTCTGGACCACGGCGCAGGACCGCCCGGCGCTCGCGGAGACCTACCGCGCCGCCTCCGATGGCATCCAGGCGGTGACGGTCACCCCGACCGGGGCGCTCCTACGCGGGGAGGAGGTCGGGGCCCTGGTCCTGGTGACCGACCCGGCGGACTCCCTGCGGGAGGTGGGCCAGGACGGCTGGGCCACGAGCCCCATCGACCGGATGGCCGCGATGCTGCGAGCCCCGGGCTCGACCTGCTCCATCGGCGTGGTGACCGACGGGCGCTGGTGGGCCGTGGTGAGCGCCCCGCGCGAGGGGAGCGCGGCTTCCGGCGTCGTGGACTGCCAGACCTGGGTGGAGGAGCCGGCCACCCGCGACGCCTTCTGCGAGCTCCTGAGCGTGCGCCGCCTGGTGGGCGGCACCTCGGCGCAGCGCCTGCCCCAGCTTTTCGAGGACTCGGTCCTGGCCGCGGAGGAGGTCACCGAGGCTCTGGGTACTCAGGTGCGCAGCGCGGTCGAGCTCATCGTCTCCGCCCTGTCCGACGCTCTCCTCGATGCCGCCGAGCGCGAGACTCTGGCGAACCGAGAGAGTGTTGAGAGCATCGAGCCGGGCAACGGTATGGGCGGAGAGACGGGCAGTGGACCACTGGGAGCCGATCCTCGGGAGGTCTACGAGGCGGTTGTCACCGTCATGATGCGCTGCGTCTTCCTCCTCTTCGCCGAGGAGCGCGGACTCCTGCCCACTGACTCCCTTTACACCGGCGGCTACGGCCTGGCCACGGTCCTGGACGCCCTGGAGGCGCGCGCCCGCGATGAGGGCGAGGAGTCCATGGATGGCACGAGCCTGACCTGGCACCGGCTGCTGGCCACCTCCCGCGCCCTGCACGGCGGTGTCAACACCGAGGATATGCGCATCCCCGCCTACGGCGGCTCCCTGTTCGATCCCGAACGCTTCCCCTTCCTGACGGCCACGGATACCAGTGGCACCCTGTTGCTCACTGTCTCCGACCGGGTCATGCTCCACGTGCTGCGCTCCCTCCAGACCGCCCGCCTCAAGGGCCAAGAGGCCCGGCGCCTCTCCTTCCGGGACATCGACGTGGAGCAGATCGGCTATATCTACGAGGGCCTGCTCGGCTACACCTGCACCCGAGCCGAAGAGACGACCCTCGGCCTGCTCGGCAAGGAGGGTGAGGAACCCGAGGTCCCGCTGTCGGTGTTGAACGAGCTCGCGGAGCAGCACGCCGAGGACGCCGACCTCGCCGGGGCGATCATCGCCTGGCTCAAGGAGCACCAGCCCGGGGCCAAGCCACCCAGCCCCAAAGCCCTGACCAAGGCCCTCGCCGCCGGGGACACGTTGTCCGACGCCGACCGTGCCCTGCTCGCCGTGACCCGCGATGAGTCCCTGCGCGCGGATCTGCGCCCCTGGATCGGCGTCATCCGCCGGGATCTGCGGGGTCGGCCGGTCGTCATCCAGCAAGGGGGCCTCGTGGTGACCGAGACCCCGTCACGGCGCAACGCCGGCGCCCACTACACGCCCCGGTCGCTCGCCGAGGAGGTGGTGAGGTATGCCCTCGAACCACTCGTCTACTCACCCGGTCCCCATGAGACCGACGACCGCAGCCAGTGGCAGCCGGTGTCCTCCGACCGCATCCTCGACCTTCACGTGGCGGACATCGCCTGCGGCTCGGGCGCCTTCCTCGTGGCGGCGGCCCGCTTCCTGGCCCGCGAGCTCGTCGAAGCCTGGACCCGTGAGGGCGCGCTGCAGCAGGGCACACGGCCTGCCGACCTGGAGCGCCAGGCCCTGCGACAGGTGGTGGCCCGCTGCCTCTACGGGGTGGACATCAACGAGATGGCCGTGGAGATGTGCAAGCTCTCCCTGTGGCTCGTCTCCCTGGATGAGGACAAGCCCTTCAGCTTCGTCGATGACAAGGTCTTCGTCGGCAACTCGCTCCTGGGCATCACCGACCTGCGCCAGCTCAAGGCCCAGCACATCGACCCCGCAGCAGTGACCACACAGCGACTCTTCGAGCTCGACCGCACCGGCGCCTACGCCGGGTCCCTCGATGTCGACACCGTGGTCAAGAGGGTGACCGACCGTCGCCAGGACCTCGCCAGCGAGGTCAGCAGCACCGACCCCGCCCGTTCGACGACGACCAAGCAGCGTCTCCAGCATGAGAACGAGGAGGACCTGAAGCTGCTGACCCGGGTGGCCGACGCCATCGTGGCCGTGGGCCTCAACCCCGAGGTCGGGGCGAAGCCCGACCAAGGGCTCAATGAGTCCTACAGGGACCTCGCCGTTGCCCTAGGTCGGGCCTTCCCCGCCGAGGGGGAGGGCGACGACACCATGCTCGAGGCCCTCCTGGAACGCGGCCTCACCCCGACGGTGCTCATCGACTACGAGCGCTGGCACTGCCTCCACTGGCCCCTAGCCATGCCCGAGGTCATGGAACGAGGAGGATTCGATGCAGTCGTCGGTAATCCGCCCTTTCTTGGTGGTCACAAGTTGACGGGTGTCTTGGGTGACAATATGCGCGACTGGTTCATAGACATCCTTGCGAATAGCCAACGAGGACGGGCTGACCTGGTTGCCTATTTTTTCCTCCGCGCCCTCTTTCTCCTCAATGAACATGGCACCTTGGGGCTCATCGCCACGAACACTGTCGCCCAGGGGGATACCCGTGAGGTTGGGCTGGATCAGATGGTGGACTCCGGCTTCACCATTACCCGTGCCATCCGGTCGTGCCCCTGGCCGTCGCATAGTGCCAACCTCGAGTTCGCAGCCGTGTGGGGAACCTGTGGCACTGTCTCTTCTCGCGCGACAATGGTTTGCGATAATGAGCCGGTGTTGCGGATTAGTAGTTTTCTAAAATCGGCAGGTCGTGCGGAGGTGAAGGTCAAGCGGCTCTCCGAGAATGCTGGAACAGCTTTCATCGGCTGCTACGCGCTGGGGAAAGGTTTCAATCTGGATTTTGAAGAAGCGCAGGAGTGGATTGCAGAGGATCCGAAGAATTCCGAGGTGTTATTCCCGTCTCTAAATGGGCGAGACCTCAATTCTCGTTCGAATTGTTCGGCTTCTCGCTGGATCATTGATTTCAATGATTGGCCGGAAGGGCGTGCGATGGAATACGAAGCTCCTTATGTGCGTCTGTTAAGGACTGTGAAACCCGAGCGTCAGCGAGTCAAGTCGGACGGTTCCTATGCGCTCCGAAAGCCTTTGCCTGAACGCTGGTGGCAGTATGCCGATAAGCGGCCGGCAATGCGCAAGGCCATTGCAAACCTCGATGAGGTTCTGGTGCTTGCGCTTGTCAGTAAAATCGTCATGCCAGCCCGTGTTCCCGCTAAGCAAGTATTCAGTCATAAATTGGTTGTGTTTGCGACAGATCGGTATTCTGAGCAGGCACTTTTATCGTCTGATGTTCATTGGTCTTGGGCGGTGAGTTACTCGTCTACGCTCGGGGTTGGCGTCAATTATTCACCGTCAGATGCTTATGTGACTTTCCCTCGTCCCGAGCCCACACCGGAGCTGGATGTCATCGGCCGCACGCTGGACACCGAGCGGCGTGAGATCATGCTGCGCCGTGACCTTGGCCTCACCAAGCTCTACAACCTCGTCAACGACCCCGGCCTGGAGGCGGGCACCGACCCGGATGTGGACCGCATGCGGGCTATCCACGTGGAGCTCGATGCCGCTGTCGCCGCCGCCTACGGCTGGGAGGACCTCGACCTCACCCACGGCTTCCACACCTACCGGAAGATGACCCGTTGGACCGTGCCCCCGGCCACCCGTGTGGAGATCCTCGACCGGCTCCTGGAGGAGAACCACCGCCGCGCCGCCGCCGAGGCCGCTGCGGCGGCAACCTCCGGTCAGTCCACCGGCGGTTCCCGCTCCCGGCGCGGCCGCAAGCCCGCCAGCTCCGCCCAGGCCCAGGAGGCGACCCTTGACATCTAAGACCGCTCCCTCCGCGGGCACGCCATCCACTGGCCCAACGGCCGGGGCTCATGCGCATGACGGCACCGCCTACGTCTTCGACGAGGAGCTCGGCCACAGCTCGGCCTCCGCCCGGGCCGGACTCGTCGAGGTCCTGAAGCGCGAGCTCATCGGCCCCGCCGAGGGAGACACCGAGGTCCTCACCACCCCACCCGATGATCGCTACCTCCAGGGCCGCATCGCCCCCACCCGGCTGAGCGGCGCCGCCGACGACCTCGAGGCCGCAGCCTCCACCGGCGCCCCGGTCACCGGAGTCGAGGAGGAGATGACCAACGCCACCGCAGAGGAGGACCCCGGCCAGGACACCGATGATGAGCCCGTGCGCCGCGGACTCATGATCCCAGCCTCCATGGGGCTGCGCTTCCAGGTCCCCGCCGACCCTGCCGAGCTGGAGTCCATCACCGTCCACATCAGCTGGGGTACCTACGAGTCCACCGGCCGCGATGACGCAGAGGCTCCGGTTTCCTCCTCCGCCCCGGCCAGTAGTCGGGATTCTCATGTCACTCGCTACCGGCGCATCCCGCACCACCACAGCCTTCCCCTGCCCCTGGCCGAGCTCACTCCGGGCTGCACCCAGGACTACGTGCTCGAGGACGATGTCACCCTGCGCGTCGACTCCTACCGGGACACCTCGTCGGCCGGCGGACCGGGTGGCCGCTACCTCATCGAGCTTGCCCTGTGCAACGACCAGATCACGCCCCGCCGCATCCCCGTCCACGCCTGGATGTTCCAGACCCAGATCCATGTGGATGCGGACAACCGGGACGTCTTCCTCCCCGTCCACGACCCCCTCCTCCCACCGGCTCCCGGCGCGCAACCGGCCTCCGACCCGGAGGAGGCCCGCCTCGAGCTCCAGTACCGCGACCGCCTCGAGTTCGCCGTCGGACGCACCTGCTCGGCCGATTGGAGCCTGCACAAGCCCCCGCCCGGTGAGAGCGCACCCCGCCGCGCCTTCCAGGTCCGCACCACCTGGATGCCCACCGTGGAGACACCCCAGACCACGGCCACCCCCGTCCCGGCAGCCGAGCTCAATATGCGGACCCTGGCCGCCGCGGCCGAGTCACCTGACGCCGCCCCGCTCCGGGACGCGCTGGAACCCATCGTGGAGGCCTACACGGCCTGGCTGGGGGAGCAGGAGACCGCCGTCGCCGCCCTGCCGGAGCACCTGCGGGACACCGGCGCCGAGGCCCTCGCTGAGGCCCTCCAGGTCCGTAACCAGCTCACCGAGGGCATCAACCACCTCCTGGCCGACCCCGAGGCTCGCCGCTGCTTCGCCTTCATGAACCGGGTCATGGCCGACCAGCGCGTCCGCTCCCAGATCGCCGCCGCCCGCGCCGTCGACTCCGGCCTCAGCGTCGAGGAGGCCGAGGCCCGCGTCCTGGCCGGCGGCTACCCCCACCACTGGCGCGTCTTCCAGCTCGCCTTCATCCTCATGCAGCTGCCGGCCCTCACCGATCCCGCCCTGCCACGCCGCTCCGGGGACCTGGCCGCCGCCCAGCTCCTCTTCTTCCCCACCGGTGGAGGCAAGACCGAGGCCTACCTGGGACTGGCCGCCTACGCCTTCGCCATCCGCCGCCGCCAGGGACTCCTCGAGACCCCCGACGGCCCCATTGACGGGCGCTCCGGCGTCACCGTCCTCATGCGCTACACCCTGCGCCTGCTCACCTCCCAACAGTTCCAGCGCGCCACCACCCTCGTGTGCGCCGCCGAGCTCGCCCGCCGCGAGGACCCCGCCACCTGGGGTGAGGAGCCCTTCCGTATCGGCCTGTGGGTCGGCACCGCCGTGTCCCCCAAGCGGGTGAACGAGGCCGAGAAGGAGCTTGAACGACTGAACAACCGGGGAGGCAGCGGGGCCGGGTACCGTTTCTCCGCCCTCCAGCTCGGCCACTGCCCCTGGTGCGGCCTTCCCCTCACCCCGGGGGACGTCACGATCGGCTCCGTTGCCGGGAGCGCCGACCGCGTCATCGTGCGCTGCTCCGACGAGTTCGGCCAGTGCCCCTTCTCCGAGGGTGACGGAAACGTGCCCGACGGCCTACCGGTCCTGACCACCGATGAGGAGATCTACCGGCTCGCCCCGGCCTTCGTCATCGCCACCGTGGACAAGCTCGCCCGCCTCGCTCGCGAGGGGCACGCCGCAACACTGTTCGGGCACGTCGCCCGCCGCTGCGAGCGCCACGGCTACGTCCCCTACCCCGGCCACGACTCCACCCACGACTTCACCGGCTGCACACTCGGCGAGAACGGGCGCCACCAGCCTAAGGGGGAGCTGCCGGCGGCCGCGATCCGTCCCGCCACCCGGCTGCGGCCCCCGGACCTCATCATCCAGGATGAGCTCCACCTCATCACTGGGGCCCTAGGGACCACGGTCGGCCTGTTCGAGACCGCCGTCGAGACCATGTGCGCCTGGAGGGCCCCCGACGGCCGACCCGCCCGTCCCCTCCTCGTGGCCTCCTCGGCCACTGTCCGCAATGTGGCCGATCAGGTCCGCAGCCTTTACGGCCGCGACGTCACCATCTTTCCGCCCCAGGTCCTTGACGCCTCCGACACCTTCTTCTCCCGCACGGTTCCTGTTGACGCCGCCCACCCCGGGCGCCTCTACGTGGGCCTGTCCACCACCGGAGTGCGTCTGACCGCCGCCGAGATCCAGACCACCCAGACCGTCATGGCCGGCGCCCAGCTCCTCTTCGACCGGCTCGGGGCCGCCGCCGACCCCTACATGACGCTCGTCGGGTACTTCTCCGCCACTCGGGAGCTGGCCGGTATGGCCCGCTACGTCCAGGACGACATCCAGACCGGCCTGGCCAAGCCCGGCCGTGACTCTCTCCTGCCGCGCCGCCGCGGCACAGCATTTGGTGCCCTGAACCTGGGCGAGCTCACCTCGCGTATCGCCTCCACCGACATCACCGCCACCCTGGACCGGATGGCACTCACCTTCGACCCGAGCGCCGACTCCACCACCGCCAAGGCCGCCGCGGCCGCAGCCGCGCAGGCAGGCAAGAAGGTGGATCAGCGAGGAGCCGCGGCGAACCCCTACGACGTCGTCCTGGCCACCTCCATGCTCCAGGTGGGAGTGGACGTCTCCCGCCTCGGCCTCATGCTCGTCGTCGGCCAGCCCAAGAACACCGCCGAGTACATCCAAGCCACCTCCCGTGTGGGCCGGGATGCGAACCGTCCCGGCCTCGTTATCACCCTGGGCAACTGGGCCCGGCCCCGAGACCTGGCCCACTACGAGCAGTTCCGCCACTTCCACGAGACCTTCTACGCGCGCGTCGAACCATTGACCGTCACCCCCTTCTCCGTCACCGCCATCGACCGTGGACTTGACGGCGCCCTCGTGGCCGCGGCCCGGGTCACCCAGGCCGGATGCAGTGACGGCCTCAACCCCGAGCACAATGCTGGACGCGTCACCGAGCAGGCGGAGGCCCTCGAGCGGCTTGTCGACGAGCTTTCCGTCCGCATCAGTGCGGCCGCCGGCGAGGAGGAGAGCAAGTATGCCCGGGACCGCCTGGCCAGCCGCGTGGGGGAGTGGAAGAAGCGCCAACGGGAGGTCGCCAAGAAGCCTGGTGATCTCGTCTACAAGCGCGGTGCGGATACCGTCAAGTATTTCCCGCTCCTGCGCTTGGCCGAGTCGGCCGGCAGAGGCGGCTCCAGGCTCGATGACGCGCCCTTCGTTGTCGCCAGCTCCATGCGGGAGGTTCAGCCCGAGATCAACCTCCTCGTCTCCCCGGACCCTGCCAGGCTCATCGACAACTCAACCGACGACGCCCCCGCCTGGGAACGACAGAAGCCCCGCGAGGCAAGTGACACCAGTGACGTTCGGACGGATCAGGAGGAACGGTGAGCCAGCACCAGGACATCGACCAGGACGGCTCGGGCACCCCCGACCTCGACGATGGGATCGGGGTCGACCCCCTCGGTGACGCCGACGACCTCAGCCAGAACCAGGCCAAGAAGAACTACGCCAAGGTCGGCTCCGCCCGCCCCACGACGCTGCTCTACACCTACGGCCCCGGTGCCATTATTGACCTGCCCCACTTCACGGTCATGCCCACGGGCCTGGACGACTGGGCGCGGATCTGGCAGCGCCGTGCCTCCGACCCCGTCACCGTCCACGCGCCCCGCCTCCTGGAAACGGTCCAGCTCATGCTCGGCCACCAGGTGAGCGAGCTGCGGCGCTTCCCCTGGCAGCCCCCGAGGCCGGGTGCGCGCCGCGACGGCGACGACCTGGGCGTGCCGGCGCGGGTCTTCCCCCAGTGGATGCGCTGCACCGGCTGCGACCTCCTGGCGCCGCTCAGCCGATTCGTCAACGGCTACCACAACACCCATCCCTTCCGGCCCGACCAAGCCGTCTTTGAACACATTGACTGCCCTGGACGACCCGCCCGGGCAGCCGTGGCCCAGGGACGCAGGGGTGCCAAGGGCGCAGCCAAGCGCCGTGGCAGACGACGCTCACCATGCGTGCCCGCCCGCTACCTCATCGTCTGCCCGAGTGGTCACCTTGATGAGTTCCCCTATGACTGGTGGGTCCACGAGGGAGCCCACTGTTCCAAGGCCGCCCACCCCGAGCTCGCCATGAGCGATACCTCCCAGCGGGGAGCCACCGCCTTCATCTCCTGCCGCGCCTGCGGAGCCCGCCGACGAATGTCTCAGGCCCTGGGGGAGGAGGGGCGCCAGCGGCTTCCGCGCTGCCGTGGCCGCCACCCCCACCTGGGGATCTTCGCCGAGGGAGGCTGCCAGGCCGAACCCCGCGTCATGCTCGTGGGCGCCTCCAACCTCTGGTTCGCCGCCACCCAGTCCATTATCGACATGCCGCGCCTGGACCCCGAGGAGCAGAAACGCGACCGCTTGACAGCCCTGGGACGGGCCGTGGGCGACGACCTCGAAACGGTGAGGGAGAACCTTCCCTTCGTCCGCATGCTCCTCAAACGAGGCGACGCCGACGCCGTCCGGCTGCTGGACCTTGACGATGACGAGCTCACCGAGCTCCTGAGGACACTGGCCCTCCCCGCGGAGAGCGACGACGACCGCCTCAAACGGCGCGAGAGCTGGGACCCGGTGGACCTCCTGGTACCCGAGTGGAACTACCTCCTCACCGAGCCGCCCGGTGACTACCACGAGGACCGCGACAGCGGGCTCGTCATCTCCCCGCGCAGCCTCGGGGACGTACCGGTCGGGGTGAGCCGGGTGCTCGCCGTCGACCGCCTCCGCAAGGTCAACGCCGTCCTCGGGTTCACCCGCGTGGACGACTACGACCGGGTTGACGACTCTGAGGCCCGGCTCGTCTCCCTGGTCCGCTCTGGCCGCCCCGCCTGGGTGCCGGCCACCGAGGACCGCGGCGAGGGCATCTTCATTCAGCTCGACGAGGACGCCGTCGCACGCTGGGAGACCAGGGTGCTCGCCAGCCCCGTGTGGGCCGCCCACCGCGCCGCCCACCGGCGCAACTTCGAGCGGCGCTTCTCCGAGACGGCGAAGCAGGTGAGTCCCGACGAGCGTCTCGCCCCGCCGCGTTACTGGCTCGTCCACACTCTCGCCCACGCCCTCATTCGCCAGATGGCGATGTCCTCGGGCTACGGGGCCGCCTCCATCAGCGAGCGCCTCTACGCCTGGCGCGCCACCGAGCAGCGAGAGGCCGCCGCCGGCATGCTGCTCACCACCACCGCCTCCGACTCCGACGGCACCCTGGGCGGGCTGGTCTCCCTGTCCGAGCCCAACCGCCTGGCCGACATCCTCCACCAGGCTCTGCACGCCATGACCCGCTGCTCCTCGGACCCGGTCTGTGCCCGGCGAGTCCCCAAGGAACCCGAGGACTTCCTCCACGGCGCCGCCTGTCACTGCTGCACCATGGTCTCGGAGACCTCCTGCGAGCGCGCCAACCGCTTCCTCGACCGGCGCTTCGTCATCCCGCTGCCGGATACGGACGGTGGGACGGGTGCCGGTACAGGGAGCAACCAAGACCTCGCCTTCTTCTCCGACTACCGGGGTAGGTAGGGGAGCCTCATGGTGCCCGCGGACGATTCCGAGCCTCTGAACCCACTGCGTGCCCTGGGCGCCTTCCTCACCGGAAGCGAGGCCGACGGCATCGCCGCCCGCCTGGCCGGTGGTGCGACGCTGAGCCAGGCGCTCGTCGTCGTGCCCGCGCCCAGGAGACCACGGGCACGCGAGCTCCTGGGCACCGCAGGACTCGGGCCGCAGACGCGGGAGCACTCAGTGGCCATTCTGCGCGCCGTCGCCGGAGCCGCCTCCAGAATCAAGGACGTGACCCCCGTGTGGACCGCCCCGGCCGGGGCCGTCGGCGGTGGGGACCTCACGGTGGATGTGTTCGCCCTGGTCGGCGGCGCCAACACCTCGGTGGTCTGCGCTACGTATAACCTTCAGCCCACCTCCGCCCTGTGGGCGGCCCTGGTGGACCTGCGCGTGCGGCGTCCCGGCGTATCCGTGCGCCTCTACCTGGACACCCAGGCTGCTGACGGGCCCTTCCACCGGTCCGAGGGGCGGCGAGAAACGTGGGAGCAGGACCGCTACCGGGGCGGAGGCTCCCGCCTGAACACAGGTGAGATCGCCCGGCGGCTACGCGGCGCCGTCGTCATGCGCACGCGCGCCCCCGAGGACGACGGGCGCGCCGTGACGAGCCACGCCAAGTTCCTCAGCATCGACCACCGCTTCCTGCTGGTGGGCAGCGCCAACTTCTCCTACAGCGCCGAGGAACGCAACGTCGAGCTGGGCCTGCGCCTCGATGATCCTGCCCTGGCCCACAGCGTGGAGAAGCAGATGCGCGACCTGGAGGAGACCGTCTACGAGCCGGTGCGTTGAGAGCCGACCCCGGGTGACACGATGCTCAGGACCGCCGGCCCCGGTGTCGCGCCGAGGTTGGGCCCGCCCCGCTAGGGTGGACGGGTGCGCCTTGTTATTGCCTCCTGCTCCGTCGACTACTCCGGCCGCCTGGACGCCCACCTGCCCCGGGCCACTCGCGTGCTCATGCTCAAGGCCGACGGCTCGGTCCTCATCCACTCCGACGGCGGCTCCTACAAGCCCCTGAACTGGATGAGCGCCCCGGCCCGCCTGGCCGTCACCGAGCCGGACGAGGAGGCCGCCGCCGACGGCGTGCGCGAGGTCTGGGAGGTGAGCGCCGCCAAGACCGACGACCGCCTCGTCGTCCGCGTCTTCGAGACCATCTCCGACGTCAGCCACGAGCTGGGCGTGGACCCCGGGCTCACCAAGGACGGCGTCGAGGCCCACCTCCAGGAGCTCCTGGCCGAGCAGATCGAGGTCCTGGGCGCCGGCTACCGCCTGGTGCGCCGCGAGTTCCCCACCGCCATCGGCCCGGTCGACATCATGGCCAAGGACGCCGAGGGCCGCTCCGTGGCCGTGGAGATCAAGCGCGTCGGCGGGATCGACGGCGTCGAGCAGCTCACCCGCTACCTCGAGCTCCTCGACCGCGACCCGCTGCTGACCCCCGTCCAGGGCGTCTTCGCCGCCCAGACCATCAAGCCCCAGGCCCGCGTCCTGGCCGAGGACCGCGGCATCCGCTGCGTCACCCTCGACTACGACGCCATGCGCGGCATGGACGACCCGAGCTCCCGGCTGTTCTGAGGAGACAGCCGTGCCCGCCGCCCGCACCTCCTCCGCGCCGCTGCCGACCGAGGTGAGCCTGGCCCGCATCATCTCCCAGGGCCTCATCCCGGCCACCGCCGCGTCCGACGTCGTCCAGGCGGTGGCGGGCAGACTCGCCATCCAGGGCCAGCAGGTCTCCGCTGTCCCGCACGCCCTGCTCGTGCGCGCCCCCGCGGCCACCCCGGCCGACGTCGAGGCCGCCTTCGCACGGGGTGACCTGGTGCGCTCCTGGCCCATGCGCGGCACCGTCCACATCACTACCGCCGCGGACCACCACTGGCTGCGGGCCGCCCTCATGCACCGCACCGACGCCTGGGTCCGGCGCAGTGAGGAGGCTTACGGCGTCGATGCTGCCCTGTGCGAGCGCGCAGCCGAGGTGGCCCTCGGCCTCATCGACGACCAGGGTCCGCTGACGCGCTCGGTGCTGCTTGCGGCCTGGCAGGAGGCCGGCCTCATGGAGGCCTTCCGTGGTGAGGACGTCTCTGTTTACCGGCGCCGTCACCTCCTGGTGCGGCTCCAGCGCGAGGGAATCCTCGTTCAGGGGCCGCGGTCCGGCAACGAGCACCTCGTCATGGATGCGCGTCCCCTGCCCGACGCCGACTCCGGGCCCGCCGGTGCAGACGTCGTCCACGGCGGGGTGGGCCACCGTGCCGCGTGCGCGCACATCGCCTACCGCTACGCGGCCGGCCACGGTCCGGTCAGTGCCGAGGACCTGGCCCGCTGGACCACTCTGCCCAAGACGCAGGCCGCCCGCGCTCTGGAGGACGCCGTCGAGCTGGGGGAGGAGCAGACCGCGGCGTCGGCCGATGGCGCCGGTGATCCGGCCGGTACCCGCGTTCCGCTCGTGCGTGCGGTCGCCGAGGGCGGGGCCCGCGGAAGCCTGCGGGTGCTCGGCCCCGGCGAGTCGGCCCCGAAGGCCGGCCTGCTCTACATGCGCGCCGACCTGCCCGACCTGCTGTCCGCCCACCGCGGCGCCGCGCAGGCCACGCACTTCCTGGGCTCCTTCGACGAGCTGCACGTGGGTTACAAGGACCGCTCCTGCCTCACCGATGAGGACGGTGAACGCCTCATCTGCCCGGCGAGCAACGGCATGTTCCGCCCGATCCTGGTGGACCGCGGCCGTCTCGTCGCCGTGCGTCCGGTCGGCGAGGGCCTGCTGTGGAAGGACGGGGTGGCGCCATCGGCCCGTGTGGAGCGCAATGTCAACCGGGCCGTCACCCGTATGGAGCACCGCCTGGCCCAGTAGCCGCTGTGAGCACTGGCTGCTCCTGCCCGCCGACTTCGCCACTCCTTGAAGGCTCCCCATGAAGAGAGCGCTACCCATTGCCGTATTTCTACCGAGTGGCAACCATTGACGGCAGCCGGTTCCCGTTCCCGCGCAGTGGAGGATCACTCATGCGCCGTCGTACGTTTCTTGCTGTCATAGGTGCAACCGCACTGCTTCCAGCAGTGGTCGCCTGCCGGCAGAGCCGTTCCGGCTCATCGGCCACCCCCGTTCCTACGCCGCCTCCAAAATCCGACGCTGTTCCGAGTGCATTCGCGGACGCGTCTACCTGGCCGGCGGCCGACACCTACACAACGATTACGGCGGTGCGTGATCGTTACCTATGCGGTGGGGCCAGGATTAAAGATGCGCTCAACGTTTTCACCAAGGGGTGGTGTCCTGTCGTTGTCGATATCAGTACTCTCACCACTTACGCAGTTCTCTTAGACCAGAAAGGTGCGTGGGTCACACGGAAGGTGGATCTGGTTGATGATGATGACTTGGATCAGGATCCGAAAGGGGCGCTGACAACAATTTTCATGGGGTCAACTCTTCTCGATGGTGAGCACGCCTACCTCGTCTTTGGTGCTTTGGCGCTGTCCTCTCCCAGCACCCAGGACAGTATACGCGGCTCCGACTTCCCCAAGGGAACGGCTTGCCCTGTCATCCTCGTCAAAATTCGTCTGTCGGACGGGGCGATTCAGGCTGCCACGACAGTTGCGGACAGCTATCTAGTGGAGGGCATTGAAGAGCTGCACCTCTCCTTCGCAAACGATCGATCTTCTCTTGTCCTTATGGGCGATGATATCAGCATGGACAATTCCCAGGAGTCAGAGAACGACTACATTGCGCTCCGTCTCAGTGTGACAGACCTGTCAGTGCAGCTTGATGCCCACTCGATTCTTGATGGCCATGATATAAACAATATTCGATTGTGTGGTCAGGCGATTGCTTACTATGTAAAGCGAGCGGCGGATGGTGTGGGGGACTACGCCATCATGTTTCTGAGTGATAACAAGCGTGAACGCACAGGAGAGCAGTATCCAATTGTAGTGAGGGATGACTGGTACTACTATAAAAACGATCAGGATAAGGAATCTTCGAGCGGATCGGTGCGGAATGTTGTTTCGGGTGAGACGATCGCATTAAATGGTAACTGGAAGGATGAGGTGCAAGTCTGGCCAAGTATTTCTTCGGATCAGCAGGTATATATTTCATGGAACGATCAGAATAGTTCCCGCTCCATGTCGATCCGCGCACCTGGAGCGGCTGCCGCTGCGCTGACGTGGGATGGAGAGAATCATAAAGTTCCTGATGGAGCCTGCGTTGTTGGCGACGTTTTGTACTCGTTTTACAGAGTAAAAACTTCGAGTAGCGCATCGAGCAGTGAGTTCGACATCACTTCCATCAGTTCAGGGGAGACGATAGCTGATGTTCAAAAAACCGCGATAACTTACGGAACGAACAATGCCGTCACTCCATGGGGTTTAGTAGCCGATGGCAGATTCTATGCCGCAACCAAATGGTTTGACGACGTCTCATTCTCCACCTCGACAGCATCGCCACCAGCCGCTTCTTCCACGCCTACCACCTAGACCGTCATCTCACAAAAAGGCATCGCCATGCATCGCCGAACCTTCCTCATGTCCACAGCAATCATCGGAATAGCGGGGTGTCCTGGCGCCTGCTCAAGAAACCTGAAAACGGGGCCAACGCCATCGATCGCGCCCGCGCCAACTCTGGGGCCGGATTCAAGAGCATTGCCTCCGGCTGACGGCGCCGCGCCTTCCTCCTTCTCCGAATTTCCGTTATGGCCCGAAGGTGATATTCAAACAACGGTGACCGCTTTACACAAACAACATCTGTGCGGCACCGCCCAGATTCCAGAGCTGGACGGGAGGGTCTCCGATGGACTATGCCCCGTCGTCGTCGATCTGAGCGGACCGTCGACCTGGGCGATTATACCAGATGGCAAGGAAAACTGGAGCATAATGCCGGTGAAGATGTCATCCGGCCCATCGCCATCGTCCAGTAGTAGCCCAGCAACGACGGTCGGGCCATATGATTCGGGGCCCACCATCGCTATTGGCCCGGCAGTTCTTGACGACTCTTACGCATACATCACCGCTGGAATTCACTCTACCAAGAACCTAACAAGTGAGCCGCCGAAAGGTCCTGCGTCAATCCATGTGATCAAAGTGTCTTTATCTGACCACACGATTGTCGCGTCGATATGTGTCGCCAAAAACTATGTTGTTAACGACAAATTTCTTTATCGTGTCACTTTGACCTTCGATGTCGAACATGATGCTTTGTTGATTGTTGGAGACACTCGGGGAGTATCTCAAAAGGCTGAAAGTTTCGGGTTTCGTATCAGTGCAGCCGACCTCTCCATTCAGTTTGACGCGAGCACTGTTTTTGCGGATGGATTTCAGGTAGAAGAATCGCTGGGTGAGGCGTTGCTTGTAAAGGACAAGGCGGTCATTGTGTATCTAGTAACCGGAGTCTTGGAAGATCGGGGATCGAAAGTCATCAAGTCTGTTAAAGACGGCTGGGTGTACTATAAAGAATCAGACAACTCGAGCAGAGAGCTGGAGGCCTACAAGAGAGGCGCCTTCCGGGCGCAAAATATTGCGACAGGAGAGAATATTCTCCTTGCTGATCATCCGCAGCAGTTTCACGAACTGGCTACTCAGATTCCGATCTACACCAATCAACACGAGGTTATTCTCTATGGAGAGTATGAAGATTCCATCTTTTCCGTGAGACAGCCAGGATCGGCCACGCCAATACTGTCTTGGAACTCGGGTGAGCGCGCGATTCCCAGTACAGCGTGCGTCTTCGGCGATATTGCGTATCTGGCGCCGTCAAAACATGCGAGCAACAGAGATGGAGCACTTCAACTCGTATCCCTGTCCGCGGGGCAGGATGTCAACGAAATCCCGATTTCGGCATGGGGAGACTCGATTGCAGTCTCATCATGGGGAATTGTTCTGCATGATGCTTTCTATCCGGCAGATGCGTGGTTCGGGTATCCCTCGGGTACGTCTGAACCTACGCCTACCGCTGTGAACTCATGATGAGAAGAGACCTCGGTTGTCCGGGGTGGACGCTGAGGGGCGTCATGGCCTCGCCGATGTGCAGCCGTCTGGCCGGCGCCGTCGCCGCCTAGACCGGCCATGACGGTGCCGTCGGCCCGCGTGGAGCGCGATGTCAACCGGGCGGTCATCCGCGTGGAGTACAGCCTGGTCCGGTAGGCGAGGCTCCATACGTGCCGCCAGGCACAGGGCGTCGAGATCGGTTCTGTCACCCAAAGGGGTTTGCGTTTCGAACAAGAGAGGGTGTCCTGGTCTTAAGGTTTGAATCACAAATTGGTTTTCACTGACGAAGGCATGTGAGGAGCTGCCATGGAGATGGTCTCCGCCCTGTGCCTGCCGACCTCGGGCGAGGTCCTGGTGAACGGCGAGGCCGTGCGCCCCTCCATCCCGCAGCGCGCCCTTGTCGGCGTCCAGCTCCAGGAGACGGGTCTGCCCCAGCGACTCAAGGTGCGCGAGGCGATCCGCGCGGTAGCCGGCCTGTACGCCGATCCGGGGCCGGTCGATGAGATTTCGCCCAGCTCGACCACGGGCGCCTGGCCCTCCAGGGGGCGGTAGACGACATCCTCGATCTGGCTGGCGGCCGGTGGCGGCTGCGGCTGATCGGGGTGGAGTCCTTCGTGGACGCCTGGGCCCGCACCCACGGCGTCGAGCTGGTCGAGGCCGGGGACACGCGCGTCCTCATCTCCGACAGACAGACCGTGGCCGCTATGACCGAGCAGATCGAGGCTGCCCGCGACCGCGGCGACCTGCACTATCAGGACATCCTCAAAGGGCCGATCCGGCTGGAGGACGTTTTCGCCGAGGCGGTTTCCCAAACGAATCAGGAGGTAGCCCGATGACGCGCAATCACAGCAGACCCGGCGGGCGCGCCATGCGCACCCGCAGCCCGACGCCGTCGCGGCGCCGCCCGTCTCCGGCGCCCTGCTGGCCGGCTCCTCCGGGGCTGGGCGGTCCCAGCCCCGGAGGAGCCCAATCTCTGGCTCCCGGATGGCGGGTGGTGACGGTGTGGGCCCATCAGGAGTTCGCCCTGCTGCTGTCCACGCTCGCGCTGGTGATGGCAGTCTCGATGATCATCGTCCTGGTGGTCGCCGTGCGCGACGGCGTGAGGTCCGAACTGTGGAACCCGCGCTTTCTTGACGGTCATGGCGGGTTCGATCGTCCTGGCGGGGGTGCGGATGTGGAGGCGGCGCTCATGGCAACGAGAACGACCGAGCTTGCCGCCGGAGCTCAGCACGCCGGCTTCTGGCGCACTCCGGGGCCTGCCCGTCTCGCGCTGGGGCTCGTCCTGACGATCCTTCTCCTCAAACTGCCGACGGTCACCATCGCGCTCCTGCTCCCCGAGGGGTACGGAACACTGGTTCCCGCCAGCGGAGGCGGCAAAGAAGTATGGATATTGTTGAGCTGGATCGCCTTCACCCTGGTCGCGGTGGGTGCCCGTCACTGGATAGGGGCGGTATCGGCAATCTGGCTCCTCATGCTGTCAGTCATCTCCGGAGGACGACTGCTGGCCGACAGCTACCTGGCCTGGGGGCTCTGGCTGATGGCGAGCTCTCTGGTGGGACTGATAGCCCTCGCGCTGGCACTGCGTGCGGGAGGCTTCAGCAGGAAACGGCGCAGCGCTGACGGCCGGTGACCGGTGCCCTCGCGCCCCGTGTGCAGTGGTCCGGCAGTACTGCCGCCGGACCACTGCGGATCCGGAGAGGTGGGGGAGAAGACGCCCCGAACGATGTTGTCTGACGTCTGGAGTAGTGACAGAATCCGACTCATGAGCAACGAAGCCATGCAGGTCCGCGCACTGCGGGGACGCGTCGTCACCCCCGACCACATCATCGACGACGGGGCGGTCGTCCTGTCCGGATCCCACATCGCGTGGGTCGGGCCCGCTGACCAGGCCGCCCGGGCCGGCTTCGCAGACGCCGTCGAGCAGGCTCAGGCCGCACCCGAGGGCGGCTACCTTCTGCCGGGACTGGTGGACGTCCACTGCCACGGCGGGGGTGGTGAGTCCTTCCCCAACGCCGAGACCGCCGAGCAGGCCATGGTCTCCGTGCTCGAGCACCGCCGCTTCGGCACCACCTCGCTCGTGGCCTCCTGCGTGACGGCCGCTCCCGACGTCCTGCGCGCACGCACCCGGGTGCTGGCGGGGCTGTGCGAGGACGGCGAGCTCGCCGGCATCCACTTCGAGGGGCCCTTCGTCTCGGTGGAGCGCTGCGGCGCCCAGGACCCCACCTACATCATCGACCCCGACGCCGCCCTGACCCGCGAGCTCATCGAGCTCGGCGGCGGGCACGTCGTCACCATGACCATCGCCCCGGAGAAGCCCGGCATCACCGGCGACGACGGCGTCAACGCGGCCCTCATCGAGGGCGGGGCGCTGCCCTCCTTCGGGCACACCGACTCCGAGGCCGCCCCCGTGCGCGCCGCCCTGG
>ERZ773008.514-NODE-514-length-28530-cov-3.401791_pt1 | contig 28530 bp, 20 predicted proteins | sample MGYA00580664_ERZ773008 | MGnify/ENA primary metagenome ERZ773008 (study PRJEB29015, sample SAMEA2738016) | human oral metagenome | biome: human oral; feature: human-associated habitat; material: dental | place: China | collected 2048 ... | reverse complement strand
CTGATCCGTAGTCAGATGCTCTATCCGTTGAGCTACGGGCGCGTGATGAAATTTTCATTGCGATTGAATGTTACACCGCTACCACCAATCAGCCAAATTACCTGGTTACGACCTTTGTGCCCAGAGCAACCACAATTCTGGTGATCCAGGTGGGAACGGCCCCCGCCTGCTAGCCCGCGCTGCACTGGTCCCGCTACACTGCACTATGTCACAGAGTCCTCCGCCGCACCACACCAACCCGGCAGCAGACTTGATAAGCATGGTCTTCGAGATTTGTCGCCCCAAATCCGCTGGGACCCACACACCCATCCGGGAAAGACCATGCTTAGAACATGTGCAGCAGTCAGACACACAGACGGTCCAGCACCAGCACATGTTCTAAGCTTGGACTTCTATTGACAACAGTTCAAACCTGTAGGCACCGACATGCCTCCAGAATGAAAACCATGCTTAGATAACCTGCTGCCCTAAAGTACCGTACGCAGCACACCCGCTAAGCATGGTCTTTCGAATCCACTGTTCCAAATCCCCAGGAACCGACACGCCCCCGAATAGAAACCATGCTTAGAACATGTGCAGCTTCACCTGAGGTTATCGGCAGCACTTTTCCCAAGCTTGGTTTCGTTCAAGAAATGGATTCCCTGGGGCATCTAAAGAGGATTTTGCGGCTTAGCACTTGCGCCATCAAACGGAATGGATAAGGCTTCATGTCTGATAAGCATGGTCTTTGAGATTTGTCGCCCCAAATCCGCTGGGCCCCACACACCCATCCGGGAAAGACCATGCTTAGATAATCTGCTGCTCTCACGGTTCTGGCAGCCCAGCCCGGAATATCTACCACACAACAAAGCAGCACACCTGATAAGCATGGTTTCCATTTTGGCGGCCTGATATCTCCTGGAAATCCATCCAACCATAGCCAAAAACCATGCTTATCTAACCCGCTACCCAGCCATTATGGGTTTTAGGCCAGGTTCCTCCCCTATCAATATAAAACAGCACACCTGATAAGCATGGTCTTTCAAATCCACCGCCCCAAATCCCCAGGAACCGACACGCCCCCGAATAGAAACCATGCTTAGAATATGTGCAGCCCCACCCCAGCCCCCCTCCAACCTCGCAGCCGGCACCCCCTCACGCCGCCCTACCAACCGCACGGCCACTCAAACCCCTAGCCAGGCCCCTGAACAGTAGGAACAGCAGGAAGCCCCGGGCTCAGCGCGTGGCATGGGCCCGGGGCTTTCCGTCGTAGCGTCGTCGTAAAGCGGATTATTCAGCGACGCGGGCAGCTAGTTCTTCCAGCACATGGACGTATTTCTTCCCGGTGGCGCGGGTCATGCCGATTTCGCAGGTCCGGTTGCAGGAGAGGAACAGGTCGAAGTCGTCGTTGCGAACCGAGCGGGCCTCGTCATGGGTGGCGGTGGCGGTGAGCTCTTCGTGGAGCATACCCCGGTCGCCGGCGAAACCGCAGCACCGCCACCCGTTAGGAACCACGCACTCTTCGGCAACGAGCCCGGCGAGCATCATGAGGGCATCATTGACCCCCAGGTGCGTGGAGGAACAGGTTGGGTGCACCGCGGCTTTGCGGGCCCGAATCACCGGCGGCAGCATGGGGGCCACATTCGTTGCCACCCATTCCGTGGCATCCATCACGGTGATTCCGGTCACCCCGGCGTTTTCCAGGGCGATAATGATGCCTTCGGTGCAGGACACGTTGTCGCACACCAGGGGGATTTGCCCGTTTAGGGTATTATCCACCACCCACTTTGTAAGCTTGTTTTTCATCACCTCATAGCCTTGCGCCAGCCCCTTCGACTTCCAGGGGGTGCCGCAGCAGAGATCCCGCACGCCCTGCGGAGTGCTGAGCGTGCGCCCCGCAATGGTAGCAAGTTGCCGAACTGCCGCCTCAACGCCCTGCCCGCAGGCGTGGTCGGTCTTAAACATGGAGCCCACGCAGGCCGGCAGGAAGATCGCGTCCGGGTTTGGCGCCGGCTGCACCGTGCGCAGCTTCCCACCACCCGGCATTTCCTTGGTGAGGGTAGGCACGATATCGTCGCTGGTCACCTTGCGGGCAATGCCCAGCATGCCGCGCAACGGTGCGGTCGGCAGCGCATGCGCCATGTGCATGCCTACCGACGCGCTCCGCAGGAGCATATCCCAGTGCTCGGCGGCGACTTTCCAGCCCTTGTCCAGGGTTTCGCTCTGGGTTTCCCGGCGCTTTGCCCGGATCAGGTCACCGGTATTGATATTCACCGGGCAGGCGGTCTGGCACATGCCATCCACGGCACAGGTTTGGACCACATCGTATACCTCTTGGGCTTTGAGCCGTTCCGCCAGGTCATAGGCCCCGGAGGCTTCGCAGGCGGCGATGGCGCGTTGGATGACGATCCGCTGCCGGGGTGTGGTGGTCAGGTGTTGGGAGGGGCAGACGGGTTCGCAGTAGCCGCATTCCACGCAGTCGTCGATGATGTCTCGGACGGTTTCGGTGGGTTTGATGTATTTGAGGTGCAGCTGCGGGTCATCGGTGATGATGGTGCCCGGGTTGAGGATGCGGTTGGGGTCGCAGGCGTCTTTGACGTCAACCATGGCCTGGTAGAGGTCGTCACCGTATTGGCGTTGCACGAAGGGGGACATGATTCGGCCGGTGCCGTGCTCGGCCTTGAGGGTGCCTTGTTCCCGGAGCACGAGGTCCACCATGTCTTCGGTGAATTGGTCGTAGCGGTTGAGGGATTCTTCGCCAGCGAAGTCCTCGGTGACGAGGAAGTGGATATTGCCGTATTTGGCGTGTCCGAAGATGACGGCGCCGTCATAGTGGTGTTTGTCGAAGAGTTCCTGCAGGTCGGTGCAGACTCCGCCGAGTTTTTCCATGGGAACGGCAATGTCTTCCAGTAGGGCCATGGTGCCTTGGGGGCGGTTGCGCATGATCTTGGTGTAGAGTCCGTTGCGCATGACCCACATTTGGTTGCGGCGTTTGACGTCGCCGGTCATTTCGGGCGGGGTGGAGAGCCCACCGAGTTGGGCGAAGGTTTTTTCGCCGGTGGCGATGCGTTCGGCGATGCCGTCGTCGTCCATGGCCTGGTATTCGACGAGCAGGGAGGCGTGTTCACCCACCTTGAAGCCCTTGGGGAGGACGGAGGATGCGTCGGGGCCCATTGCCCGGATGGAGGCGGCGTCGATAAGCTCGACGACTTCGGCTCCGGAGTACACGATTTTCGGCAGGGCTTCGGTGGCGGCGTCGAGCGAGTCGAACATGAGCAGGCCGGTGGCGGTGCGCTTGGGCACGGGGACGGTGCGGAAGATTGCTTCGGCGACAAAGCCCAGGGTGCCTTCGGACCCGATCATGAGGTGTTCGAGGATTTTCGCGGGCGTGTCGTAGTCGAGGAAGGAGTTAATGCCGTAGCCCATGGTGTTTTTGATGGCGTAGCGGCGTTCGATGTCGGCACGGTATTTGTCGCCGCGAAGGGTGTCGCGGAGTCGTTCGAGCACGCCGACCAGCTCGGGTTCGTGCGAGCGCAGGATGTCGTCGGCGTTGGGGTCGGCGGTGTTGACCACGGTGCCGCTGGGGAGGGCGATGGTCATGGATTCCAGGGTGCGGTAGGCGTTGGCGGTAGTGCCGCAGGTCATGCCGGATGAGTTGTTGGCAATCATGCCGCCGATGGTGCAGGCGATTGATGATGCCGGGTCGGGCCCCAGTTTGGTGCCGTAGCGGGCCAGCGCGGTGTTGACCTGGGTGACAGTGAGGCCGGGTTGCACACGCACGCGGCGGCCATCGTCGAGGACTTCCATGTTCCGGAAGTGTCGGCGGGCATCCACGGTGAGCCCCTCGGAGAGAGCCTGGCCGCACAGGCTGGTGCCGCCGCCGCGGAAGGTGAGCGGCCAGTTCATTTGGGCGGCGACCCGCATGGCAATGCCCACGTCGGCGGCGGATCGGGCCCGCATCACAGCGTCGGGGGCGTGCAGGTAGTGGGATGCGTCGACCGCGAGGGCCATGCGGTCGAGTTCCCGGTCGCTGACGGTGGCGCCGCTGCCGAGGGCGTCGCGGAGTGCGGCGAGTGCGGCGGCGTTGCCTTCGGAGAGCAGCGAACGGGATGTGGTAACGGTAGCAGAGACGGACATTAGGTACTCCAAATCCGTTTGAAGAGGGTGGTTGAATTTATGGGCTGTATGTATCTAGGATATAGCGAGAGTTTGGGGGAAGCCCAAAAAATTTGTGTGGTAATGGTCTCTTAGGTTAGGCATAAATTACCCTTGTGAGCTTTAGGTTTGCATAAACTAAGTTGAGAAAATGCCTCCTCCGCACTGCCTTCCGCCCGCTTTACGACGCCCTCCCGACCTTCCTCATCACCCCGGCGCTCAGGCCGCCAACCCGACAACCTGCCTGCGACTCAGCTTCTCCAACCCCGGCGGCAGCACATGTTCTAAGCATGGTTTTCATCCCTGCCGCCAGGCATCCCCTGGGAATTCCTCCGCCCACAACCAAAGACCATGCTTATCCAATCTGCTATCCCACAAGACACCGTGGCAGCATACTTGCTAAGCTCGGATTCCCGCCGACGGCACTTCAAATCCCCAAGAGCCAGCACACCCCAAAACCGAAAACCATGCTTAGCAGGTGCGCTGCCAACGATTTGCCTGCATGGCAGCCAGCTGCATTTGTTCTAAGCATGGTTTTCTCCCTGTGGGCGCACCAGCTCCTGGGGATTTGGGGTGGTGGATTTAAAAGACCATGCTTAGCAAACATGCAGCCCGAATCCACAGCGAGCAGCACCTTTCAATACAGCACACGTTCTAAGCATGGTGTTTGTTTATGGCACTTCATAAACCCAGGAGAAGACAACCGCCAAACCCAGAAACCATGCTTATCAAGTGTGCTGCATGTGGGTATAGTCCACCCACCACAACCATTAGGGCAGCAAATCCGATAAGCATGGTCTTTGGTTCTGGGCGAGTCATTATTCAGGACGGTTAAGGCGACAAACCTCAAACACCATGCTTAGCAAACATGCAGCTTTTTGAGAGGACGGCGCTGCTACAAGCCGCCCGGGGCTTCATATCTTCTAAGCATGGTGTTTGGCGTAAAACAGTTCAAACCCCCAGGAGCTGACAACCATAAAAATGGGAAACCAAGCTTAGAACACATGCAGCCCCCATCCACATCATTGCACACAATACTAAAGAGGCAACCAACACATTCCCAACCCAACCCCTCACCCCACCACAACCTTGTCCCCGCACAAAGAGCACAGCCCCTTCCCCACCCATGCCAAAACCCCGGCCAATGCATAATATTAACCGGGGTCTTTATTGTGGTTGTGCGCCCGGAGGGATTCGAACCCCCAACCTTCTGATCCGTAGTCAGATGCTCTATCCGTTGAGCTACGGGCGCGTGGCGGAGACGAGAGGATTTGAACCTCCGGTCCTCCGTTAAGAGGACAACTCATTAGCAGTGAGCCCCATTCGGCCGCTCTGGCACGTCTCCAATTCAAATTTTTGAATCTTGAGTAATGTTACTCAACGGACGTTTTAGTTACAAACAGGCTGGTTATGTATATACCCCCGCCTCATCTGAACTCATCTGATCTCGTCAGGCTGGTGGGCGGATTATGATGTGCTGCATGATAGTACGTGCTGACATATCGGAGATTCCCTCATATGTTCCGGGAAAGCGACTGGCCGATGCACTCAAGCTTTCCAGTAATGAAGTCGCCCATCCCCCATTGCCGGCTGCGGTGGCCGCCATGGCGGAGGCGGCCACCACGGCGAATCGTTATCCCGACATGGGGGCCACGGATCTTGTTCATGCCATCGCCAAGCACCTGAGGCTGCGCCCCGAACAGGTTGCGGTGGGATGCGGGTCGTCGGCCTTGTGTCAACAGTTGGTGCAGATCACCTGCAAAACTGGAGATGAGGTGGTGTTTCCCTGGCGGAGTTTTGAGGCATACCCAATTTTTGCCCGGGTAGCGGGAGCCACCCCAAGGCCGGTGCCGCTCACGGTGGATCATCGCGTGGATCTTCCGGCCCTGGCGGCAGCGATCACGCCGGCCACGCGGCTGGTGTTTGTGTGTAATCCGAATAATCCCACCGGCACCACCATCACCAAACGGGAGTTCGAAGAGTTTATGGCGGTGGTGCCGCCCACCACCTTGGTGGCTTTGGATGAGGCCTATTTTGAATTTGTGCGCACCCAGAACACGCCAATGGGGACGGAAGTCATCGTCAAGCATGAAAATGTGGTGGCGCTGCGAACGTTTTCCAAGGCCTACGGCCTGGCGGGGGTGCGGGTTGGTTATGCTTTCGGCAATCCGGCGATCATTGCGGCGCTCAATAAGGTGGCGATCCCGTTTGGGGTGAGTGCTGTCGCGCAGGCTGGGGCGATTGCCAGCCTGGCGGGGGCGGCGCAGCTGCTCGAACGTACGAACGAAACCGTGAGCGAGCGCGACCGGGTGGCCCAAGCCATTGGCGCCATACCGTCCGAAGCCAATTTCGTATGGCTCCCCACTAAAACCGCCGAAACCGCCACCACATTAGCGCAACAGCTTGCCGACCAGGGAGTTATCATTCGGGCCTTCCCCGAGGGCGTGCGCATCACTGTCACCGACCACGCGGAGGCCGACCGATTTCTGGCAGCATGGAACTCAATCACGCAATAGCTTAGGAGATAATAATGCTGGGAACTCTAGGACGATTAGCAATCCGAATCATCACGCTCGCCCTCGCGCTGTGGTGCGCCATCTATTTTGTGCCGGGCATCAATCTGGCCATGCCCCCACACACGCTGGTCGGCGACGGGCACTACGATTATTACGTCGTCTTCCTCCTCGCCGGGGCCGTACTGTGTGTGGTCCAAGCCACCGTGGGAAAGGTACTGCGGATCATCAGCCTCCCCTTCACAATCCTCACCCTCGGGCTGTTTCTCCTGGTAGTCAATGCTGTCACACTGCTGGTTGCGTCCGAAGTCGCCCACCATTTCGGCATTGGGCTCACCGTGGATTCGTTTTGGGACGCCGTAATAAGCAGCATCATTATCAGCATTGTGACAGCGATTGTAGGCGTAATCACCGACTAATTTATGGCACACGTTTATCAATGGCTCAGCATTCCCATCACTAACCTGGCCGCAGTCACGCTGTTTCTCGCCGCCCTTGTGGCCCTCGCCGTCTGGGTGGCCTGGCGCAAGCCTTATCGTATACTCGTTCGAGCCGCACTGATAAGTGCACTGTTTACCGGCGCTTTTTGGCTGCTTTACGACGTCATCATCATCCCATACATGGAAAAACTGATGCCCATCCTCTACCCGGGCATCGCCCTCCTGGCATTCATCATCCCGCTGAGCATCAACAAGCGCGGCATCGTCGCCATCGCCGCCACCATCCTCCCAGCCATGGGCCTCACCAATGCCGCTTACGACCAATACGCCACCCTGGCCGACCTGCTCCCCAGCCGCAACGTGGTTCCCCTCACCTACCAGGAATTTCAACACCAACAGGCCGCCCCCACCATCGACGGCAATCCGGTTGGGGCGCTGGTGAGCGTGGACATCCCGGCGTCGAAAAGCGGATTCCCGGCGCGCACCTCGCTCGCCTACATCCCGCCAGCGTATTGGTCGGGGGCGCGCCTGCCGGTGGTGGTGATGATGGCGGGCAATCCCGGTTCGCCGGGGCAATGGTTTGGGCCGCTGAATGCCCAGGCGGCGTTGCAGAGTTTCCAGGCCGCGCACCATGGGGTGGCGCCGATCGTGTTTTCCATTGACGCCACCGGTTCGACCAACGGCAACCCGTTATGCATTGACGGCCCGGAATATAAGGTACACACCTGGCTTGCCGACGACGTACCAACTGGCATCAAACGCATGTTCACCGTAGACAGTGACCAGAATCACTGGACCATTGGGGGGCTATCGTATGGGGGTACTTGTGCCCTTCAAGTGGTGACAAATTCACCTAGCTCGTACGGTACTTTCATTAGTTATGCTGGTCAGGGCGAGCCCATATATAAGGACCATACGACTACTCTAAAAATGTTCTTCAATAATGACGAGGCAGCGTTTCAGGCCGTGAATCCAATGAATTTATTACAACATCCCACTCCAGAGCGCCGGACCGAATATCGGCGGTTGGCCGGCTGGTTTATTGCCGGCACTGCCGATGAGCATTCGCAGCAGGCGCTTCGTCAGCTTCACGAGATTGCCCAGAATGCTGGGATTGATTCGCGGTACACGGAGATTCCCGGTTCCCATACGGCCCGGGTGTGGCGGACGGGGTTTGGTCAAACATTGCCGTTTGCGGCGGCGCGGGGTGGGCTCACTGCCGGGGCCGACAAGGGCGCTGACAGCGGCGCCGAAGCCACCAGCACCAACACCACGGCTGCTAGCACCAAGGGGCGGGCAGCATGAAATCGTTGATGCAGTCGCTTCGGAAAACCAAGAGGTCACAGGATCAGGGTGCCTCCGCGGACGCCGCAGCCGCCAAGGCACCCAACAACGCCAATAACACCGACAACACAACCGCTGCCCCCGGCGCTGCCCGGGCAAAACTACTCGCATACCTGCGGCATGTGACGTGGATTATTCAGGTGGCGCGCCGGGTGCCAATCACATCGGTGTTGATTGTGGTGGCGTGGGTGATGTGGCTATTGGCCCGCAACACGTCGCCGCAGCGGGCCTATGGGTTGACGTCGGATATGGCGGGCCAGTCGTGGCGGTTTTTCACTTCCGGGTTGACGGAGAAGACTTTCCCAGCATTGTTGATTGCCACGGTGGTGTTGGCGGTGTTGGGGAGCGCCGCCGAATACATGTTGGGGAGCCGCCAGTATTTGGGGTTTGGCCTGGTGTTGCAGGTGTTTTCGGTGATTGGCATGCTGGTGACCCGGGATGTGATGGTGGTGTGCCGGTCGTCGTGGGCGAAGGCATGGTTGACCGAGCCATTTTTGTCGCAGATTCCGTGGGTGTTTGGGGTGGCGACTGTGGCGTCGTCCCATTTTGGTAGGTTGTGGCGCCGCCGCCTGTTGGTGGTGTTGTTGGTGATTACCGGGTCGATGGTGTTGTATTCGGGTTCAGCCGCGGATGTGGCGCGGCTGATGGCTGTGGTTGCTGGGGCTGTGATGTCACGGACGCCGGTGCGGGGTTCGTTGCGGCGGAGTTCGCTTCAGGAGTTTCGGCTGCTCATTGCCGCGGCGTTTGTGATGATTGCCGCAGGCCCGTTGATGACGTCGGTGAATCCGGATTCTGATGCACCGTTGTCGCGGATTTATCTGCTCACGTGGGAAGAGAGCCCGGTGACGGTGCGTGAGGCCGGAGTGTTGGGCGCGATTTTTAATCTGGTGCCGTTGATTATTGCGGTGGTGTTGGCGATCGGATTGGCACGGGGCCGGCGGATTGCCTGGTGGGGTGCCCAGGTGTTTTTGTGGGCGACGATTGCGGGGTTGTTGTTTGAGGCGTTTCGGATTACGAAGCTGGAAACAGATATTCCTATTAATCTCATGGCTTCGTATGGGTTGCTGACGGTGTTGCCGTGGTTGGTACTCATTGTGGTGTTGCTTGTATATTGGCGGGATTTCCGGGCGCCGGCGGAGCATGGCACGACAAAGCTGCTGGGATTGCGCATTTCGTCGTTTGCGGTGTTGGTGTGTTGTTTGTGGGTTGGGAGCGTCATGGCGTTGCGGGATCATTTTGAGCCGCATGTGTCGCTGTTGGGGACGATAAAGGCCTTGCGGGTGGTGTTATTGCCGCCGGTGTTGTCGAGGGTGTTTACGGCGGATATTCATCCGGCGGACCAGTTGGGCTGGTGGCTGGGGTTGTGGCCGGGTCCGGTGTTGGGGATCGCGGTTGCGGTTTTCTTGTATATTGCGTGTCGGTCGACACATGTGGAGTTGGGGGATGATGCAAAGCATCAGCGGATGCACCAGATTTTGACGACTGGTCGGGGTGGGGATCATTTGTCGTGGATGACATTGTGGCCGGGCAATTTGGTGTGGGAAGCCAAGGATGGCGCTGGTTATGTGGCATATCGGCTGCATTCGTCGACAGTGCTTACGTTGGGTGAGCCGGTGGTGAATTCGGGTGATGCCACAGCCCAGTCACTTGCCGATGAGTTTGGGAAGTTTGCAGAGCAGCAGGGGTGGACGTTAGCGTGGTATTCAGTGGGGGCAGAGTTTGCCGCGGGCCGGCCGGGTACGTCGAAGCTGCAGGTGGCTGAGGAGTCGATTGTTTCGACGGAGTTGGTGACGTTTCGGGGGAAGAAGTTTCAGGATGTGCGGACTGCCCGGAATCGTGCTGGTAAGGAAGGGATTCGGGCGGTGTGGACCACGTGGAATGATGCCGGCACGATGATTCGTAGCCAGATTCGGGCGTTATCGGAAGAGTGGGTATCGGATAAGTCACTGCCGGAGATGGGGTTCACGTTGGGGAATCTGTCCACATTGCATGACCCGGAGGTGCGGTTGATGTTGGCATTGGATGAGCACGATAATTTACATGGGGTGACGAGTTGGTTACCAGTGTATGAGGATGGGGCGCTTGCCGGGTGGATGTTGGATTTCATGCGGCGGGATCCAGCTGGGTTTAGGCCGGTGGTGGAGTTTTTGATTGCGGAAACTTTGGTGCAGGCCCATGAGGATGGTTTAGGCTGGATTTCTTTGTCGGGTGCGCCGTTGGCGCATGAGGCATCTGGTGAAGAAAATCCGTTGAATATTGTAACGGATGTGTTGGGCCGGACATTGGAGCCGCTGTATGGGTTCCGTAGTTTGGCGTCGTTTAAGCGAAAATTTTTGCCAGAATATGCGCCGTGGTTCCTGGTGTATACCGACCCCGCGACTCTTCCAGCGATAGGATTAGCGGTGAGTGCTGCATATGTGCCAGACTTTTCGATCGCAGATATGCAGCGTGCTGCCCGACAATTACTTGCCGCCCGCAAGGAGGAATAATGGCTTTGTTCGACTGGATTCCGCGGTTTGATCCGCGTAAGGCGTTGCCGTCATCGACTGGTACTAGTGGTACGCCTGTGGTGTTGCTGCATGGCGCATATAGCACCCCGAAGGCGTTTGGGGCGTTAGCTGCGGCATTGAATGAGATAGGGCGACCGTTTATAGCTCCCGATTATGCGCATTATGGTACGGGCGCGTTTGTCGATGGGCTTCGGGATGTGACGGCCATTTGTGAGGGATTCCGGTCGTTTGACATAGTGGGCCATTCGTTTGGTGGGATTATAGGGTTGCAGTTGGCGCGGCAGCCGGAGTTTGCGGGGAAGGTGTCGACGATCATTGGTTTGGGCACGCCGTGGCGGGGGTTGCCGACGAAGGGGAAGCATATGGTGAAGTTGTTTGGGCAGGCGTATGAGGATTTACGGGGTCCGTTTGAGGTGGATGGCGTGGATCCTGCTACGAAGGTGTATTCGGTGATTTCCACGGCGGATAAGACGGTGAATCCGAAGTTTTCCCAGTTTGGGGAGGTTATAGTGTTGGATGGTTCGGTGGCGCATGCAGCGTTACCGAGGGAGACGAAGGTGATTACGTCGCTCCTAGAGGAAGCGGAGTTGACCCGGGGGCAGCAATAGGCTTCGCTAGTCGATGGTGGGTGGCCTGGGTTTCCGCCGTAAGGTCGTCGACAAGCATGTGTGTGCTTATCGACGCCCAAAGGTGCGGGAACTTATGGAATATCAGCTATTTTTGCAATTTTTGAATGGTCGCCACACATGCTTGCCGCATGACGATTCTTGACATTCATGCCCTCAATATGAGTAGCACCCCCTAGTGAGGGAATGTGTTCTGTGTCGCAATCAAAATCTCTGCTCTACTATTTTTATGCGACTTACAAGTCATTAGTTCAATTGGCGATATTTAATCCAGTCCAAATAAACTTTATCTATTAATCTCTTTGACATCCATATAGCGCGACTGACATGCTCAACATCATGGGAAGTAGATCAAGAAATGATGTTGGAGCGTTTGGAAAAATCGTCGCCGAGATCCTGAACGACGCACGATTAAACCACAATGTTTCGCAACTTCAACTTCAAGAATCCACAGGTATTTCCCAATCCCAGCTATCAAAGCAATTACGTGGAATTCGGGCAATTAACCTTGATGAACTTGAAGCAATCTGCGCCACATTATCAATATCTGTAAAAGAAGTTCTTATCCTTGCAGAAGCAAAACTCGACGCCACCCGAAAGGCATAATGAAGCCCTTAAAGCCCCCACATCCACAGCCCCACAATGCGAGAAATCACGGAGGGTTCCGACGGATAATCGACCCAATAATCCATAGGATAAGTTTATTTAATACCACCCTCATGTGGCGGCCATCTTATATAATCTCTTAAATGAAATTTATTACCATTAACAGCAATCTGTGAGTGTAGTCATATTAATCTGGGGGTGTTTTTCAAAACTCTACCAATACATTAAGCCGATTCGGTAACACCCTCACTTTGAACGCTGCCTCTGATGGATCCGCATGACGTATCGATCCAGTAGCACACAATTTATCCTCACCCTAGGGATGTCAACCCTCTTTCTTGCTGTCCCCTGTCCGCCTGCCCCGATTATTATTCGCGGCAGTCTTGGTGGGTTGCGGCACTCGCCGGATTGGGGACGCAAAATCCAAGGAGGGTATTGGGAGGGTGCTCAAACCTATACACAGGGCGCGTGGCATGCTTAGTCAAACATGTGTGCTATGCGTCCCACTCTATCAATTTAGGTAGCTGACCAAACTCAACAGCCCCCATCGGCCGCAGCACTCAGGGAGCCGAGACATACACCGGCTAGGGATTTAAGTCCCCAGAAGAAGTATGCTCCGTACACATAATGGTAGCAGCACAACCAAGGCGTACAGTTTCCGCGTTCCCCAACGCTTAGACGAGATAAGAAAATCAAAAACATTGGATCACGCTGAAGCCCCCAATGGGTTCTTATGGACAACTCTTAAATTCAGTGCAGGTCAGGCTTTTTAGCGTCAAAAATGGAACAGCAGGAAACCCGCCATGAGTTTCCCCACTAAAACAAAACTCTACAAAGGAGTCGCACATGACCGACCAAGAGAAAATAGCCTATTTGGAGCGAGCACTCCGGGAGAAGGACCACGAGCTCATGCGGGCCCGGCAGGAGTTTTCCGGTCAGATTGCGGCCAATGATCTGGGGGACGCCTCACTGCGGCACAGGATAGCGCTAACGGAACAAGAACTTGGGTTTATGCGGCAACAACTCGCCGACAAGGATGCCGAAATCGACCGGCTCACCAAGGTGGTCGACACATTACAGGGAGCCATCGCCACGTTGAATGGTTCCGGCACTGGCGCATAGCACAATAAACCCCCAGGTCACACCGTACGATGCGAGCTGGGGGCTGTACTTGGCGGAAGCGGGGGGATTTGAACCCCCGGATAGTTTCCTATCGCTGGTTTTCAAGACCAGTGCATTCGGCCGCTCTGCCACACTTCCCTATGACAAGGAAAGATTACCAAAAAGTCGGTACGCTGTAAAAGCATGAAAGCGATAGTTGTTACGGCTGATAAAACCCTGGAATTGGCCGAGGTTCCCACCCCACAATTGCGGGCCGGGGAGGTGCTCGTCAAGGTCCATGCGACCGGGGTAAACCGGGCGGATTTATTGCAGGCCGCGGGCTATTACCCGCCCCCACCAGGCGAATCAGAGATCATGGGGTTGGAGTGCGCCGGCGAAATCGTGGATACGGGCGACACCGACCGTCAGGTTGGCGAGAAGGTTGCGTGCCTCCTGGCGGGTGGGGGCTACGCCGAATATGTGGCGGTGCCGGCCGGCCAGCTGCTGCCCATTCCTGAAGGATATTCTTATGAACAGGCGGCCGCGGTGGTTGAGGTGGCGGCCACAGTGTGGTCGAATCTGGGTATGCTCACCGGGTTGGCGGCGGGCCAGACCGTCCTGATTCATGGGGGCGCGGGTGGGATTGGCACGTTTGCTATCCAATTGGCGAAGCATTTGGGGGCACAGGTGGCGGTCACCGCGGGTAGCGTCGAAAAGCTTGAAGCTTGTCGACGCCTAGGCGCGGACATCCTCATCAATTATCGGGAGGAAAACTTTGCTGACGTGCTCAAGAACCGGTGCGACCGGATTCTCGACATCATTGGGGCGAAATATCTGGATCAGAACGTGACCGCGCTGGCGCCGGACGGGCACATGGTCATCATCGGGATGCAGGGCGGGGTCAAGGGCGAGCTCAACATTGGCAAGCTGCTGGCCAAACGTGGCACGATCTCGGCGACGGCGCTTCGGGCACGCAGCCACGATGACAAGGCCCGAATCGTGACAGACACCATCAAGCATGTGTGGCCGCTGCTGGCCGACGGAACCATCACACATCAGCTGCACGCCACTCTCCCGCTTGCCGATGCCGCCCGCGCCCACGAACTGCTCCGCAGCGGTGTCGTCACCGGAACCCTAGTTTTGAACGTTTGTTCGAACGAGGCATCAAAAGGTTAATCGAACATTTATGCGAGTGACGCAAGGACTCGGATGAGCTGATCCACGTCGTGAGTCGTGTTATATGGCCCCAGGCCCACCGTGATCGCCCCATCGGTGTCCTCTAAACCCATGGCCGACAGTAATGGATCCGGCTTCGCCACCGTGGTGACCAGGCGATTATCTATGAGTCGGCGGCGGATCGTTGACGCCGGAACACCCGGAATGCAAAAGGTCACTCGGGGAATCCGGGTGGCCGTCGACCCATAGGCGATCTCACCCGTCACCCCAAACACATGCAGCCGAGTCATGCTGCTCAACGAGTCCGCCAGATAGTCGGCCATGCGCCGCAAATACAGGCCAGCCTCAAACAGGCTGGTTTCCAACCGCTGCCGCCGGGAGCCATGATCCTGCTCTACCAACCCGGCAAGGTGATCCACGGCGGCAGGCAGCCCAGCAACAAGGCCTGGGGCCACATCCTCAAGGAACGCGGCCATGTCGATGCGGGGAAACATTGAGGTATCCCGAAACGCCAACGCCGCCACCTGGGGGGCACCAATGGCCGTGCAGTCCACGATCACCATGTCCACCCCCAGGTCATCTATAGTGATTGGCGAGAATCCCGCCAACGCGGTGGCGTCGACAAGCACCCAGGCCCGGGAATGTTCCCGAACGTTTTCGGAAATCTGGGACACATCGTTCACCGTGCCTACCTGGGGATGCACCGCCGATAACGTCACCAGCCGCGTGTCACCGGTCACGAGATTCGTGTACTGCCATGCCGGCACCTCACCGGTCCCCAAATCCGGTTCGGCATAAGCAATATCATCGTTGGTGAGTTGATGGGTATCCGCCCGCGACGCTAAAAGCTGGCCGCGACGCAGCACAGGCCGAAGCGCGGTATCCAACCGTTGGTAAAGAACATCAATGCTGGGCGCAAGAATCACAGCATTAGCAGTTGTGCCAGTAAGATCGGCGACCGCCTGCCGCGCGGCCTTCATTTGCGACTCGGCCCCCAGCCTCCCCATTTCGGGGGCAACAGAATGATTACCATGATTACCCGTATTGGGCTCCACATATTCTACAACCGGCGCTTGACGGAATCCGCGGGCCACCGCAGACGACACTCGTTCGGGGATTTGCGGCTGGGCATGAGCGGACAAATACGTCCAACCATCGCCTAATGACGTGTACAAACCACGCACTCGCGCTACGTCAAAGACCATCTGGGACTCCTTCAGCATGTCCATAATCAACCTTTTAATAGTATGCCTACCGTATCCATTGTGCGCACAGAGACCACTAAGCTAGAAATCTGTGCAGGATCATCAAGATGAAGAAAAACTGGCAAAACCGCCGCAGACTACTACGTCCGTGACGCTCTCAGAACAGATCAACCGCATCACCAATGCGACCGACTTAGACCCTGAACCCTCAGGTTCAAAGACTTTCGCCGCCGCCTGGCATGACCTCGTGCGTGGTTTTCACCAACACGAACTGTGGCTCCAACTGGGCTGGCAGGATATTAAACAACGATACCGCCGATCCGTCCTAGGACCGCTATGGATCACCATTGCTACTGGTGTGATGGCTGCCGCACTTGGACTATTATATTCAGTTCTCTTTAAGATTCCGGTAGCGCAATTCCTCCCCCATGTGACGGTAGGGCTTATCATGTGGACGTTCATCTCAGGTTGTATCAAGGAAGGCGCGCAAGTTTTTATTGATAATGAGGGTCTAATTAAACAACTGCCTTCCGCGCTCTCTGTCCACGTCTACCGACTCGTATGGAAGCAAACCCTCTTCCTTGGGCATAATTTGATTATTTGGGTTGCCCTCATGGTTATTTTCCCTAGGCCATTGGGGTGGGATTTCCTCCTGGCCATACCCGCGCTTATGCTTCTGATTGCCAATGGCGTGTGGGTGTCCATGTTCTTCGGCATCATAGCCACCCGCTACCGGGACGTCGCACCCCTCCTCGAAGCCGGCACCCAGCTATTATTCTATGTCACGCCCATTGTGTGGATGACTCAAACCCTGAAAGACCAGGGCGGAACCATCTCCGACCGGGCGAAACTGGCCCAACTCAACCCGCTTTACCACTACATGGAGGTTGTCCGCGCCCCGCTTATCGGCGCCGACCTGCCCGTCTACCATTGGTGGGTTGTGCTCGGGTGTACCGTTGCTGGACTCATCATCGCCCTGCTCGCCATGCGGCAATGGCGGTTCCGGGTCAGCTACTGGGTATAACTTTGAAGGAGACATGACTCATGGTTTCGATTGATACTTATAACGCATGCGTGGACTTCCCCATTTTCGACGCGAAATCCCGCTCCATGAAAAAGGCCTTCCTCGGGGCGGCCGGCGGCGCCATCGGCCGTAATAAGGACAACACCGTGGTGGTTGAGGCGCTGCGCAATGTGAATCTACATCTCCGCGAGGGTGACCGGGTGGGGCTGGTCGGCCATAATGGTGCCGGCAAATCCACCCTACTGCGCCTGCTGTCCGGCATTTACGAGCCCACCCGCGGCTCCGCGCACATCCATGGTAGGGTCGCACCGGTGTTCGATCTTGGTGTGGGTATGGACCCGGAAATCTCCGGGTATGAGAACATCATTATCCGCGGGTTATTCCTCGGCCAGACCCGGAAACAAATGAAGCAAAAAATGGATGAAATCGCCGATTTTTCCGAACTCGGCGAATACCTTTCCATGCCGCTGCGCACCTATTCCACCGGCATGCGCATTAGGTTGGCCCTGGGGGTGGTGACCTCCATTGAGCCCGAAATTTTGCTTCTCGACGAGGGAATCGGGGCGGTGGATGCCGCCTTCATGGCCAAGGCTCGGGCTCGCCTCCAGGAGCTGGTGAAACGCTCCGGTATTTTGGTGTTTGCGTCCCACTCCAATGATTTTCTCGCCCAACTCTGCGACACCGCCTTGTGGATCGATCATGGTGAGGTTCGGGAAGCCGGCCCGATCCCAGATATTGTTGAATCTTATGAAGGTCCGGGTGCCGCAGAGCATGTGCGACGCATTATCGAGGATTTGCATAACGGGGATGCGGAGAACATGAGTGCCGCCCCTGAATAAGGGTGAGGTGAATTCGCGGCGGGGCTGGCTGTGCCAATGGATCCCAGTCCATCTGAATTATTCGGATGGCGCGGGGCCTGGGCGTTCTCCGGTGAGGAATTCGTGAAGGCTCGGAGTGTGGCCGGTAATGACGACGTCGGGGTTGGGGGTGTAGTCGTCGCGCCGCAGCTCGGCCAGGACCGCGGGTAGCGGAGTGCCGTTCGGCCCGGCAGGGGCTGTGACCGACTCGACCACCCGATAGCCGACCTTGGCGGACACCGCCGCGGAAGCGTGATTGCTGGCTATCCAGACGGTTTGCATGACGGTAGCACCCAGGGTGATCAGGCCGTATTCGCAGATGGCGCGACGAATGGTGGTGCCATAGCCACGTCCCTGATGCTTGTGGAGCACCCAGGAACCAGTACTGATGCAGCGAGTGGTGGCAAAGTTGGTGGCTCGAAGGTCTATAGCACCAATAAATTCGCCCGTATGTTCGTTAAAAGCGATAAGGTCTAATGACCATTCTTTCGAACTCATATTCGCACGATTGGCCCAGCGGAATTGGGCCGCGGCCACGGGGGTTGAGGTGAAAAGCCAGGTGAACGCATGATCGGGAATCGTGTCGCCGTAAATGTCCGCGAATGTCATGGTGCACACGTGGGGCAGGTGCTCGTCGGTGATGGCGACGATACGCAGGCCGCCCGCCCGGATTTGGAGGGTGCTTGGTGGCCATAGAGTTTCCAACATGGCCTTATCCTAGTCCCGGTTCATCGGTTTTCCCACGCAGGGTTTGGCTGCGCATTGGCTGTGGGACGAAAGAAATGGTGTGATAGAGACATGGATATTTCGGCTGCTCGACAAACCATTCGGTCACGGTTAATTACGGCGCTACGAGAAGAAGAGTTGATTCCGGCAGGTACGCCGATTCCCCCAGATGAGGACCCGGTAATGGTGTTACGGAAGCTTCGATCCGAATTGACGGTTCCGGCCACAAATTTTGATCGGGCGGCTGCTGAATTGGCGGATAGTGTGGTGGGGTTAGCGCGGGCGCGTGAGGGCGTGGCGCGCCGCTATCAAAGCCGCACGTCGTTAGGCAATATGGAACAGCTGGTATGCGAGGGGCACCCGAAGCATCCATGCGCGAAAACGTCACTGGGACTGGGGGACGCCTATAAGGATGTGCTGCCTGAGCAGGTGGAAACGATTCAGCTGCGGTTTGTGGCGGTTCGGGAACAGCTGGCGCGCACCTCGGGAATGCCGCTCCTTGTGGCGCTTCGCAGTCAAATTCCGGGGCTGGCCGACCGGTTGGCGGCGGAGTGTCCGCCGGGGTTTGTGGTGGTGCCGGTACACCCGTGCCAGGAGGTGGCGCTGTCCGATGATGTGCGGGAGCTGGCCACGTCGATAGCAGCAGAACCGCTCATGAGCGTGCGGACGCTGCGGGTGAGCGACGAGACCGGGTGCGTGCACATTAAAACCAGTGTGGGGTTTCAGCTGACCGGGGCGATTCGGGGGATTTCGTACGCGGCGTTGGCGGGGCCGGTGATTGCCGAGCGGGCGGAACAGCTGATGCGCACGACGGGGATTTCCCCCTACACCAGCGATGATACGCCGGCGTTTCGGGTGGCGCGGGACTTGGCGGGGGTGCGGGTACCGCAGGCGGATGGGAATTCGTTTGGGGCGATCGTCCGGGTGCCACCCCAGGGGATTCCGGCGGCTGCCCTGTTGGCGACGAATCCGCTCACGGGGGAGAATTTCTTCGCGGAGTTTTTGGCGGAGTCGGGGGCGACCCCGGCAGAGTGGTTTGATCGATTGTCGACAATCCTGATCCAGCCGGCGCTCACACTGTTGGACCAAGGGTTGGCGATGGAGCCGCACCCACAGAACACGGTCATTGAGCTGCGAAATGGTTGGCCGTATGCGGTGACGGTACGGGATTTCGGCGGGTGTCGGATTGTGCGCGATTCCGCATTCGGCCAGCAGTACGATTGGGGTTTCCTGGAGGGCACCGCACTCCTGAGCAACCGCGATACCGCCTATGACAAGCTGATTTATCCGATGATTACGAATTTGGTGTTGGGGTTGTGCGAGGCGGCGGGCATTGATCCGGGTACGATAGCCCTGGATAATCTGCCCCCGATGCTGCCACGGAAGCGCATGTTTGGCATGCGGTTGTCGGGGGCGGTGACGGAGCAGGATTACGTGCGGATTCCCAATCCGATTCCACCGGTTCCGCTTGTCGACGAGCTCCCGTGGGCGCGCGAACACGTGTCCGAACGCCTCACCGAAACCATGGCGGTGGAAGGCCTCACGCAACTCCCTGAATGCGATGTGGATAATGCGGTGACCACCTTGGCCCATGTCAAACAGGTCGTCGATCGTCGACTCCGATTCTACCGGTCACCGGCAGATCTGATCTCCACCGCTCCCCCGGAGCTGCGTGGCGTTGTTGCCGACTCCTTGGCGATCACCGGCCATAATGTGCACCCATTGGCGAAGCTGCGTCTGGGGTTTAGTGTGGAAGATTCCGCACTGTACGGGCCAGAAAATTTCCGGCCCACCAATCTCAAGCTGATTGGTGTTCACCCCAATCTGCTCGCCGAGACCGGGGACGTGACGGCAATACTGCGGGCCGAGTTTCCCGAGAATACGCCGAACACTACGCTGCGCATTGTTCCCGTCCACCCGTGGCAGTGGGAACATGTGATCGGTGCGGAATTCGCCCGGGAGATCGCCGCCGGCACGATCATGGATACGGGGGCAACGCTGCCGGTGCTGCCCACGCTGTCGCTCCGAACCGCACTGACGTTCCATCCGGGGACGTCGGGACACCGGCTATTCATCAAGACGTCAGTAGATGCAACATTGACGTCGACGCGGCGGTCCATGTCGCGGGATTCCGCCCTGGGCACCCCGCTAGTGGCCGCCCACCTGGCCGGCTTGGGGTTGCCGTGCGATCTGCTGCCGGAGATCGCCGGCTGCGCCTACGATGGGCCGAAGACGAATCCGCGGGCGGTTCGGGGATTGAGCACGCTCATCCGCGAGTCCACACCCCGGACGGCCATCACGGCGGCCGCGCTGCGGGGACTGCCCACGGTGACGGAAGAGTTCTTTTCCCGCTACGCCCGCGACCTACTATCAACGGTGCTGCCCACCATGTGGCATGCGGGCATTGCTTTGGAAGCGCATTTGCAAAACACCCTGGTGTATGTGGATGACGACTTCCAATACCAGGGAATCTGCCTTCGGGATTTCTCCGGCCTGCGGGCCTACCGGCCCCGGGCCACGGGTGTACCCATCCGGGATGGCGCCATCACCATGACTGATGACTACGACGTGTTCATCGCCAAGGGATATTATGCCGCCATTCCCGGCAACCTGGCGGCGTTTGTAGATCAGCTGCCCGATGATCCGCGCCATTATTGGCGGCTGGTCCGGTCCATTGTGAACGATCTGATTGCCGAGCATAATCCGCCGCAGGTGGACGTCGACAAGCTATTGGCGCCAACGATGAAGCAGAAGGCATTTCTGCGCATGCTGACGGACCCGGCGCGGGGTGATGTGTATGTGGATGTACCCAATCCACTTGTAGGATAACTGCTACTCGTGGGTGCAAAATCTATTGGGGTTTTGCGGTGTCTGCGTTGGGTTATGGGGATGCGCATGCTTGCGCCCTAGGTCTCTAGTTGATATCAAATGAACTATTTTTAGGTAACAAGGATGCCAACTAGGTGCTTTTTTCAAGTTTCACGTTATGATTTAGGTAGTGGGCACCTCCGTTTCTAGCCAACGGGGGTGCCTGCTATTTATGATTTTCGACTATTAGATCGCGGTTTTTGACGTTTCTGCTGGTAGCAGCGCAGCCAGATGATGAGTTTGGGTGCCCAATGGGTTGGGTAGTGTCCTATTTGTTCCCCTCCCTATTGAAGGGAAAACACAGCGAAATCTTCCCCGCCCATCATTTTGGGGGTGTTCTTTAGTTGTAAAATAGGTTCAAACTTTTTATTAAACTCTGCGTAATCATGGTGGGAAAACTGTCACCAGTAGGGTTTTTGCATCGCCGACCTTATTTCTACGGGCGCGACGGGTCACGGCTTGGGCACTACTTCTTAAGTATGGACATGAGAAAAATGAGCCATTGCTTAGCGACTACATGTGATGAGCTGATGAAAAATGAAGAACGACTCCAACCAAACGACCGCCGAGCCGCCCGCATCAACATTAACGGCCATCCCTACCAGCAGTGTTGCAGCAGCAACGCCCACAATCGGAGCACCTGGGGAAGATATATCGCAAATTCACCTTTGGTGTTGGTATAGAAGATAATAGTGCCACCCGGGAGCAGGTGGCGGTCTTCACGCTCATTGACGCCCCAATTGCACTCGTAAGGGCGTCGTCAAGCTACGTGCGAGACCGCAGTCGGACCACCACCCACACGGCGAGGAAGATCAGGCCGTCGACAAACGCCATGGTTGGAGACGTCGCCGTATTAAAATTATAGGCGACCCAAAAACCCACCTGGGAGCTAATAAGCGCCACCAATAACGTGACCGTCAGCATCGCCCCCTGGCTGTGGGTGACCAACAACGCCGTGGCGGCGGGCACAATCATGAGCGCCACCACCAGCACCGCGCCGGCCGCATTAAACGCCACCACCACGGTCAGGGAGGACAGCACCATCACCAGGTAGTCCAGCAGGCGGTGCCGCACCCCAATGGTGCGGGCAAACACCGGGTCAAACGTGGCGATCGTCAACGGCCGGCGGGCCAAAATCAGCACCACCAGGGTGACCAAACCGGCGCCGCCCACAATCCACATGTCCTTCGGGCCCAGGTCGTAGCCGCCCACAATCCAGTGGGACATGGCCGCAATGTTCAAATCCCCCACCAGCACCGTGTGCTCTGAAATCATGCTGCCCGCAAACCTAGTAGAGATCAAAATCACGCCGATGGCGAAAAACGCGGGGAAAATCAGGCCGGTCGCTGAGTCCTCGGTGAACCGTCCACGGGCCCGCAACCATTCCGTGGCGGCAATCACTACCACCCCGCCGATTGTGGCCCCCACCAGCAGGATTGGGTCGCGCGGGCTGCTCGCCCACAACGCCGAAATCGCAATGCCCGGCAGCACCGCATGCGAGAGCGCATCCGACAACATGGCTTGTCGACGCAACACCAGCACCACCCCGGGCAGCGCCGTGGTGAGCGATACCACCGCCGCAAGCAACGCCACCGATACCGCAAAACTCATAGACGCTCACCTCCGCCAGGGTGCATGGCGCCGCGTCGGGGTGCGACGATCATGGAGACCAGCACGATTCCGCTCAGCACCAGCACGATGACCGGGCCGGTCGGAACCTTGCCCACCGTCACCGATATATAGGTTCCCAATACCGATGCCACCGCCCCAAATAGGCCGGACAGAAACGTCATCCGACCAACAGTTCGAGAAAATTGTCGGGCAGCGGCCGGCGGGAACACGGCGAACGCGATCATGAGGATCAGGCCCACCGCCTTCACCCCGATCACGATCGCAAGCACGATCAGCCCGAAGAGTGTGGGGGATAAAACCGCGGTTTTGAGGCCACTGACCTTGGCTAATGTCGGGTCGAAGGTCATGAGGGTAATGGGTCGCCACAGGAGCGCGACCGCAAGAAATACCACAAACGTCACCACGGCGATCGTTCGCACATCTAGGTTTGTGAGCGTGGCGGCGTTACCGAACATGAGGTCCTCAATTCCCCCTTTGCCCCGAATATGGGAGCGCTGGATGACCTGCAAGATCAGCAAGCCGCCGCCCAGGAAGAGCGACAAGACCACCGCCATGGTGGCGTCGATCCCGATCCGGGTGGTGTCCGCCACCTTGTTGGCCAGCACCACCGCTATCAGGCCGGTGATAAGTGCCCCCACCACAATCACCGGCATGGACCTGGCGTCAAACCCGCCGAAAATCAGGCTGACTATCAGGAATGCCCCCATCACGCCCGGGGTGGCGGAGTGGCCGATCACATCCGACATGAGTGATTGGCGGCGCAAATACAGGAATGTGCCCATGGCCCCGGAGCAGGCCCCAATGAGCACGGTGCCGATCACAATGCGCCGGTAGGAGAACTCGGAGAGGAACTCGATGAGGCTCATTCTAGTAGCCCCAATCCGAAGGCCTTGGTGATGTTTTCCCTGGTGAACGCCTCGCTGGTGGGGCCGGTGGCGATGATTTCTCGGTTGAGGATGGTCACATGGTCGCAGAGTTCGGCAACCGTGGACAGGTCGTGGTGCACGATGACGATCGTGGCGCCCTGGTCCCGCAGCTCGTGGAGCACGCCCCGGATCACCCGTTCGCTGGCGGCATCCACCCCGGCGAACGGCTCATCCAGCAGGTAGAGTTCCGGGGCTTGCACCAGAATGCGGGCCACAAACACGCGGCGGCGCTGGCCGCCGGACAGTTCGGAGATTTGCCGTTTGGCCAGGTCGGCGATGCCTACCCGGTCGAGAACTTCCATCACCCGGCTGCGGTGGGCAGCATTGGCGCGGCGCAGCCAGCCGAGTTCGGTGTACATGCCCATGGTCACCACCTGTTCCACGGTGATGGGATAGTCCCAGTCCACCGCGGCAACCTGCGGCATGTAGGCCACCTTACGGCGCACCTCCCCGAGGGGTTTGCCGAAAAACCGCACGGTACCGGTGTGGTCCATGAGTTCGAGGCCGGCTTTGATGATGGTGGATTTGCCGGCACCGTTCGGGCCGAGAAGCCCCATGACGGATCCGACCGGCACGGTGAAGGTGGCGTGTTCAATGGCAAGGGTTGCCCCGTAGGAAACGGTGACATCGGTCACCGACATTGCCGGGGTTGCTTGCGTGGATGGGGTCGCCGGGGCTGGTGTTACGGTTTTTGTTGGCTTCGCTGGGTCCATGTATTAGCTCGCTAGGGCTGCGGAAATGGTGTCGGCGTTGTATTTCATCACCCCGAGGTAGGTGTCGACCGGCGGGTTGGGGCCCAGGGAGTCGGCGAAGAGTTCCTTGTCGGAAATTGTCACTTCCCAGCCGCCGGCCTTCACGGTTTCTTGCAGCGAGTTAATGGCCTGCGGGTTCGCAAGATTGTCCTGGAAAATGGTTTTGATCTGCTTTTCGGCAATGTATTCGCCCAATTCCTTGATTTCCGCCGGGGAAATTTGGGATTCCGAGGTGACAAAATCTGTGGCGCGAATCTCTAGCCCGAATTGTTTACCGAAATAGTTAAAGGCGTCGTGCCCGGTGATGAGGATGCGTTTGTCCTCTGGGATCGCATTGATTTTCTCCCGGACGTAGGCCGCGGTTTCGTCCATGGACTGCTCGTATTTTTTGGCGTTTTCCTGGTACTTGTCCTTATTGTCGGGGTCGGTAGCGGCGAGTTTGTCGGTGATGGCCTGCACCACGTATTTCCAGTTTTCGGTGGAATTCCACACGTGCGGGTCATATAGTTTTTCCCCGTTTTCGCCCAAGTCGGGCCAGTCGAGCAGATCTTCCTTGGGGATCGCCTCTGCGACCGCTACCTGCCTGTCACCCTGCGACCTAAGCTGGTCAATCATGTGGGCTTCCATGTGGAGGCCGGACCAGAAAACCACGTCGGAGCTGGAGATTTTTTCGGTGTCTTGGGTGGTGGGTTGGTAGGTGTGCGGGTCACCGCCGGGCCCCACCATGACGGTCACGTCTGCGTCGGGGGCAATATTTTTCACTGTGTCGCCAATGTAACCAGTCGTGGCAAAAACGGTGAGCTTTTTATTCTCCCCTTGCTTATCGACGGCGCAAGCGGTCACACCCGCCACCAGGGAAATCCCCAAGATCACGGCAAAAATGGAGCGCTTATTGATAGTGATGTTCATACCCAATAAGCATACAAATAGGGGTACAAAACGCAAAATCCCTATATAAGGTAGCTTTACCTACCGCCCATGGAAAGGTGGAAGCTCAATGAACCCCAACCTCTATCGCCCGATATGAAACAATAGAACCATGATTCTTTCCGCCACCGATAAAGTCGCCGCTGTTGTTGTCACCCATAACCGGGTAGAACTCTTGAGATCCTCCCTGGAAGTGGTAGCGCAACAAAGCCGACCAGTGCACTGGATTATTGTGGTGGACAACGGCGCCGACCCGGCCGTCGAAAAGCTCCTTGCTGAGATCGCCGGCGACCGGGGCATATATCTGCCCAGCAAAACCAACCTTGGTGGCGCTGGCGGATTCGCATACGGATTCCTGGTTGCGCTCGCACAGGGCGCCGACGCCGTATGGTGCGCCGATGACGATGGTCGACCCGAAGGCCCCGACGTGCTCGCCACCCTCCAGGACTGCGCGGTCCGCCACAACCTGGCCGAGGTGTCGCCCGTAGTCTGCAACCTCGACAACCCCGACCGCCTCGCGTTCCCACTCCGCCGGGGGCTGGAATGGCGCCGCCTCCGCAGCGAACTCACCGACCCGCGCGGCACCGAAGTCGGCGACACTGCCAACAACCTGGGCGACGACCTCCTCCCCGGCATCGCCTCCCTCTTCAACGGGGCCCTCATCTCCACGCGAGCCATGGAAGTTATTGGCATCCCCGACTATCGACTGTTCATTAGGGGTGACGAGGTGGAATACCACCGACGATTACACCGATCCGGGCTCCCCTTCGGCACCTGCCTCACCACCGCCTACCTGCACCCTGACGGGTCCGAAGAATTCCGGCCCATCCTCGGCGGGAAAATGCACACCCAATACCCGGAGAATCCCGGAAAACGATTCTTCACCTACCGAAACCGCGGCTATCTCATGAACCAGCCCGGCATGCGCCGCCTCCTGCCGCAAGAATATGCCCGATTCGGCTGGTTTTTCCTGGTGCAGCAAAAAGACCCCAAAGGTTTCTGGGAATGGCTGAAACTCCACCGGTTGGGCCGCAAAGAACGATTCTTCCGACCATAAGGGCGAAGGTATAAATGTAAACAACCTCAACACCCTCGGACCCCGCACCCCACACTGTAATGCGCCGGCATGGTGCGGGGTTTATGGTTGATGATCTTGATTACGCTACTGCGGAAACCCAGGACCCAAGGCCCTTGGCTGTAGGTAGCAAGTTAGATAAGCATGGTTTCTGTCCTGAGGCCAAGTCGGCTCCTGCAGGTTTGAACTGCGACCAGTAGGAAACCATGCTTAGAACAAGTGCTGCTATTTAAGTTGCCTGCAGCTTCTGGCTGCACAAGTTCTAAGCATGGTCTTTAATTCTAGGGTGTGTTGGCTCTTGGGGGTTTGATGTGGTGATTTTTGAAAACCATGCTTATCAGGTGTGCTGCTTTGTGGCGCAGTGAATATTTCCGACCAGTTCGCCGGAGTGCTTGGGGCAGCAGACTAGATAAGCATGGTCTTTACTAGTCGAGCATGTTGGTCTCAGGGAATTTGGCGTGGCGCATTCCAAAGACCATGCTTATCATATGTGCTGCACGCAGCACCCTGGGGACAGTAAGTTCGATAAGCACGGTTTCTGTTCCTAGGCCATATCAGCTGAAGTGTCGTTGGCGGAAAACCATGCTTAGAACAAATGCTGCTACTTGAGCTACCAGCGGCTTCTGGCTGCACAAGTTCTAAGCATGGTCTTTCCCATACTGCCACATTGGCCCAGGGGATTTAGAGCACGGAACCTCAAACACCATGCTTATCAAGTGTGAAGCCCACAGCCCCTTGGGGATAGCGTCCATTCACATGGGCGTTCTTGCGGGCGGCTGGTGAAGCCCACAGCCCCTTGGGGATAGCAGGTTGGATAAGCATGGTCTCCACTCTGGGGGTGTGTTAGCCCCTGGGGTTTAGGGTGGCAAAGTTTAAAGACCATGCTTATCAGACATGCAGCCTCATTCATTTCACCCAACAACGCAAACGTTGAGCTTGACTTCAAGTTCCCTCCTATCTTATCTCCAGTATGTAAGATATTTGCTACCCCAAACCCCAGCTCAACATCAGCGCAGTACAACCCTAAATTGCAAAACCCTCTCCAGGCACCCCGGAAGTCTGCCCTTTTAAACGAAACCAAGCTTAGGGGAAATGCTACAGCAACCCAGGGCGGCGCTGCACATGTTCTAAGCATGGTCTTTCCCGGCTAGCATATTGACTCCAGGGGATTTGATGAGCCAGATCTCAAACACCATGCTTATCAGATATGCTGCTCATGATTATTGGCACTGCCCTAATGCTCTCGGCGGTATAGCAAGTTAGATAAGCATGGTCTTTGATTATGGTTGGATTCTTGTCTAGCGGGTTTGGACTGCTCGGTTTTAAAAACCATGCTTATCAAGTACGAAGCCCACAGCCCCTTAGGTTACAGCAAACTAAATAAGCATGGTTTTCACCCCGATGACACACCAGCCCCTCGGGGTTTAGGATGGCAGGTTTTGAAAACCATGCTTATCAGACATGAAACTATATTCATCCCACCAGGTAGCACAACCTCTAAACCACAAACCCCCTCCAGGTGCCCTGGAAGTTCACCCTTTTGAACGAAACCAAGCTTAGGGAAAACGCTACCAACAACCCAGGGCGGCGCTGCATATGTTCTAAGCATGGTTTCCACCCTGAGGGCATGTCAGTTCCAGGGGATTTGGGACGGCAAGACTCAAACACCATGCTTAGCATGTATGCTGCATACGGTACCTTGGGGCAGCAGGTTAGATAAGCATGGTTTCCGCTCTAGGCACGCACCGGCTCCTGGGGGTTTGAACTGCCACCAATAGAAGTCCAAGCTTAGAACATGTGCTAGGGGCTGGCCCACTCGCCTATCTAACTGCTGCATATGTTCTAAGCATGGTCTTTCCTTGGCGGGCATGTCGGTTCCTGGGGGGTTGGGGCAGCAGATTTTGAAAACCATGCTTAGAAGGTATGAAGCCCTAGGTGGGCTGTGGCGTTACCGTTTTCAAAGAGGGCCGCAGGTTTGCTAAGCATGGTGTTTTGTGCAAAGGCGGCAAACCCCCAGGAGCTGGTGGCCATAGAAATGGGAAACCAAGCTTAGAACATGTGCAGCGCCGGGGGCAGGGGGCAGGGGGT
>ERZ773008.511-NODE-511-length-28598-cov-48.736328_pt1 | contig 28598 bp, 28 predicted proteins | sample MGYA00580664_ERZ773008 | MGnify/ENA primary metagenome ERZ773008 (study PRJEB29015, sample SAMEA2738016) | human oral metagenome | biome: human oral; feature: human-associated habitat; material: dental | place: China | collected 2048 ... | reverse complement strand
GTTGTCGGCCACGGCGGCAAGGGACTGCAGGTTGCCGGCATAGGTGAGTTTGTCGAGATTAACGACGCGCTCGTCAGTGTTTTGGATCAGGTGGCGGATAAGGGCGGAGCCGATAAAGCCGGCGCCGCCGGTGATGAGAAGGGTCATGGGGATTTCCTGTGTTTTCGGGTAGATGGGCTTTCAGACGGCCTGTCAGGACGCGGGTAGGGTAATCGGCAGGTGGGGGGCGATTTGCAGAATATAGCGAACCCAGTTGGCAAAGCTGTATTTTTCCCGTATAGCGGGGTCGGTGTCCCGGTAGGGTGTGGCGAGGAATTCGTCGATGCCGTCGAAGGTTTTTCCGTCCCAAATAAAGATGTTGTCGGGATGGTAGAAATCATATTTGGCGGTGTCGGGGTTGGTGGTAATCAGTTTTTTGCGGTAGCCGAGTGCTTCGAATGGTCGGAAGGACAGGCCGCTGTGTATGGGCGGCTTGAAGTCTATCAGGACGCGGCTGTTTTGTTCGCGGCTGATGTTTTCGGCGAAGGTCAGGCTTTGCATGGTGGCACGGACGTTTTTGGGGTACAGGGTGTCGTGCCGTCGAAAATCAGATTCGGATAAATAGCGGATGGTAAAGTCGAGTTTCAGGTTGCTGGCCTCGGCATAACGGGCGAAAGCGGCAACGGCTTCATGACGTTGCAATTCCGGCAGGTGTGAGCCGAGAAAGTAGACATCGGAAACAGTGTCTGCCGCAGTCTGCTCCGGCGGAAAATAGAAGTTGGTGGCGGGATACACTTTACCGGAGTATGCGGCTATATCGGCCGGGTCGAAGACGTATACGCGGTCGTAGAGGAAAAATGTTTGCCAAATATCGGGAAAACGGCTGAGGGCATCGCTTTGATAGGCGACGGTAAGGCCGCGGGTTTTAGCTTTGATTTCGCCGATGAGATCGGGCGGATAAATCTGTCCGCCGAGGATGAGGGTATGGTCAAAATGGGGATGGCCGGCAATTTGTCCGCGTATGCGGCGGCAGATGTTGTCGAAATGCTGCCCACGAAAATCTTCTACCAGCCTTTGTTTGGCGTTTTTTTGTCTCAGGATGTTTTTTTTGAAAAAAACGGCTGCGATTGTGGCAGACGATGGACTTAATGGTTGTTAAAACTTGATTACAATCAGAAAAGTTGGCACAAAGAACAACTGCTCGGTATTGATCATAGATTGCTTTATTTATATTATCTAACTTATCCACTTAGCACACTTACTCCCTAATTAAATCTGAATCACGAAAATTATTTGTATCTCTTTCACAACTGCAAAATCAAGAAATCATAGAGATTTTTTAGCAAAATTAGAAAGAGTCTTTCAAATCAAGATTTTCACCCCATTTTTATGTCTATAATTACTTGTGATCGTCTTGATAAATCTTATCCTAATTTTAATTGTCTTTATTAAGTACAAATCTATCAAGCTATACTTGATATTATATAAAATATTGCTAGAAAAAGCTAGAACATCAAGGACTTAAACAGCATAATCAAAACAGGAAGTTTACAAACTTCCTGCTTCAATTAATGATTAGTCCTCTGACTCATTTTTCTTCCTTTTCTTAAATGCCAATCCCAAAGCTCCTAAGCCTAAAGCCAAAATGGATGCTTTGCTTTCAGATTCACCTGTTCGAGGAAGCTGTCCTTTAGAAATTCTGTCATGCATTGATTGAGTTGCTGAAGTAGATTGACTATCAGATAGGCTTTGGCTAAGCGATTGAGACATAGATATGCTTTCAGAAAGGCTTAATGAATTCAATTCGCTTTCATATATACCATTTAGCTGACTGTGTAGTGTTGATGTGCTAACACTTAATGATAGTGACTCACTAACAGACATTGATTCGCTAACACTTACTGATGCATTCGTCGAAGCGGACTCACTGGCACTTACCGATGCGCTCGTCGATGCGGACTCACTTGCAGATACTGAGGCACTCGTAGACGCGGACGTGCTTGCAGATACAGATGCACTGGTTGAAGCCGATTCGCTCGCACTTACTGAGGCACTCGTAGACGCGGACTCACTTGCAGATACTGAAGCGCTCGTAGACGCGGACGTGCTTGCTGATACTGAGGCACTCGTAGACGCGGACTCACTCGCACTTACTGAAGCGCTCATGGAAGCTGACTCACTTGCTGATACTGAGGCGCTGGTCGAAGATGACTCGCTTGCTGATACTGAGGCACTCGTGGACGCGGACTCACTGGCAGAAACAGACGCACTCGTGGAGGCAGATTCACTCGCAGATACAGATGCGCTCGTGGAAGCTGATTCACTCGCACTTACTGAGGCACTCGTGGATGATGACTCACTGGCACTCACAGACGCACTCGTGGAGGCAAATTCACTCGCAGATACAGATGCGCTCGTGGACGCGGACTCACTCGCACTTACTGAAGCACTCGTGGATGATGACTCACTGGCACTCACAGACGCACTCGTCGAAGTGGATGTGCTTGCTGATACTGAGGCACTCGTCGATGCGGACTCACTGGCGCTTTCTGACGCACTGGTCGAAGCTGACTCGCTTGCTGATACCAAAGCGCTCATGGAAGCTGACTCACTTGCTGATACTGAGGCGCTCGTAGACCCTGACTCACTGGCACTCACAGACGCACTCGTGGAAGCTGATTCACTCGCAGATACTGAGGCACTCGTGGATGATGACTCACTGGCAGAAATAGACGCACTGGTCGAAGCTGATTCGCTTGCACTTACCGACGCACTCGTGGATGCGGACTCACTGGCGCTTACTGACGCACTGGTCGAAGCTGACTCGCTTGCTGATACCGAAGCGCTCATGGAAGCTGACACACTTGCTGATACTGAGGCGCTCGTAGACGCGGATTCACTTGCACTTACTGAGGCACTTGTGGATGCAGACTCACTCGCAGATACAGATGCGCTCGTAGACGTGGACGTGCTTGCACTCACGGATGCGCTCGTCGAAGCTGACTCGCTTGCAGATACCGAGGCGCTCGTGGAAGCCGATTCGCTCGCAGACACAGATGCACTCGTGGACGCGGACTCACTGGCAGAAACAGACGCACTCGTGGACGCGGATTCACTCGCACTTACTGAAGCACTCGTGGATGCAGACTCACTGGCAGAAACTGAAGCACTCGTAGACGCGGACGTGCTTGCAGATACTGAGGCGCTCGTAGACGCTGACTCACTGGCACTCACAGACGCACTGGTGGACGCTGATTCACTTGCAGATACTGACGCACTGGTTGAAGCTGATTCGCTAGCTGATACCGATGCACTTGTAGAAGCTGACTCACTCGCACTTACAGACGCACTGGTGGACGCAGACTCGCTCGAAGATACTGAGGCGCTCGTAGACGCGGAGGTGCTTGCTGATACAGATGCACTCGTAGAAGCTGACTCACTCGCACTTACAGACGCACTGGTTGAAGCTGATTCGCTTGCACTTACAGACGCACTCGTGGAGGCGGATTCGCTTGCACTTACTGAGGCACTCGTGGACGCGGACTCACTGGCAGAAACAGACGCACTCGTCGAAGCCGATTCACTCGCAGATACAGAGGCGCTCGCACTTACGGACGCACTCGTGGACGCGGACTCACTGGCAGAAACAGACGCACTCGTGGAGGCCGATTCACTCGCAGATACAGATGCGCTCGTCGAAGCCGATTCGCTCGCAGATACTGAGGCACTCGTGGACGCGGACTCACTCGCACTTACTGAAGCGCTCGTCGAAGCTGATTCGCTAGCTGATACAGATGCACTGGTGGACGCGGACGTGCTTGCACTCACGGATGCGCTCGTCGACGCAGACGTGCTTGCTGATACTGAGGCACTCGTAGACGCGGATTCGCTGGCACTTACAGACGCACTCGTGGAAGCCGATTCGCTCGCAGACACAGATGCACTCGTTGAGGCTGATTCACTCGCACTTACAGACGCACTCGTGGACGCGGACGTGCTTGCAGATACTGAGGCGCTCGTGGACGCGGACGTGCTTGCACTCACGGATGCGCTCGTCAAAGCTGACTCACTGGCAGATACAGATGCGCTTGTGGAAGCCGATTCGCTGGCACTTACCGAGACGCTTGCTGATTGAGATGCACTAACCGATGAACTCTGCGAGGCAGAATTTGATTTACTAATTTGAAGATCTTTAACTACTCTGTTTGCAGGAATAGTATCTGTAGATCTATCTGGATAAGTAATTGTAACCGTACCATTTTGTGAAACAGTAATCTTAGCAGCAGATGGTATACTTGGATTTGCAGCTCTGACTGCTGCTGCAACTGCTTCTCTTTCACTTGTTGACAAATTAGAAAGATTATTAACATAAGTAACCGAAGGATCGGCAGGGTCATACTTTTCATTTTGACTTTTGACCGTAAGGACAAATCTTTCTAGTCCATTCCGATTAGGATTATCCACCATTTGAGTTGCATTTCCTGAAGGGTCCCACGCAATTATATAACGAGTATAATAACCAATAACTGTATCTGTAGGAACTTCACCAAATATTCTAGTCCGGAGAGGATTTTGTACAGTAGCATTACCAGGACGACCAAGATTCTCTGTTGAATATTTTACCCAATTAGGAGAAAGGTAAGTACTATTAGGACCACCTTCAACATTTCGGATGACAACTCTATTAACTTGACCACTGTTATCGGTAATCTCAGCATAATATTCAAAAGATTCGCCACGATATACTACATAATCCCCAGATTTCACTTGAGGAGCTTCTGTATCATTCGCGGCTACCGCACGCCGAGTACGAACACGAGCACTTTGATTCCTTGCACTAACAGACTGGTTCGTATTTAAAGAACTAGCACTTTCGGATGAAGTTAAAGATGCATTATTTGATAATTGGGTGCTACTTGTAGAAGGTGAAAGTGATTGCGATGTACTTGCGGACACTGAAAGAGACTCAGAGGCACTTGCAGATTCTGAGCTAGACTGTGATAGACTTGAACTTGATGATAATGATGCTGATGCTGAAAACGACTCCGATATAGATATACTAGTTGAAACTGAAGAGCTCGCTGAAGTTCTTTGACTCGCTGACAAAGTATCTGATAAGGATTCCACTGGATTAGCTTCTTCAGATGACAAAGTAGTTACAGCTTCTTCGCTTAAAACTGCTTCTCCCCTAGTTGCTAGAACGTCCCGTGTATCAATTACTTTTTCGAGGGCTTGTTCTTCTTCAGCATAAACAGAAGAGCTTGTAACAACCGCTCCACCAAGCACAGCTCCCGTAGCTATAATTCCTTTCAGGTAATTAAGTCCACCCTTTTCTACAGACTGCTCCTCAGCTACCTTCACCTCAACTGATGAAATATCAGCACCCTTCATTAATCTTAAAAGACCAAATTGAGATGTAGCCGCACGAAGCCAGTGTTTTCCAGACTTAATCAGTTTAAAACGCGTAACACGTTCAACTTCGTGGTATTGTCCCTTTTGACGTTTAAAAAACATGTAATCCCCTCTACTTAATTTAATATCCCAAAAACTTAGTATTTAAAAAAGTATCGTATCTATAGTACCATATTTTCAGTGGAAATAACGGCTTTCTAAGTATTTTTTACAAAAAAAATTGATCATTTTTTCATCTTCAAATACTAAAAAAGACGAGTTTATAAACCGTCTTTAAATATGCATTTTTTTATTACTAATTTTTTCTATCCAAAGCATTTAAACTATGTTTGATAATTAAAATCATTTTCTAATTGTTTCGCTAATTTTCTTAAATATTGGATAAAGGATAGGAACAGCTATAACTGTAGCCAAGCTTGAACCAAAAGTTCCAACTATCTTAACAAGAGCTAAATTTAAGGAAGCACCTAAAGTGAGGTTGCCGAGCATTCCAATCAAAGTGTATTTGAATAGATTTAATACTATTTTAGTCAAAGCAGCTGCAAAACCAACAATCACTAACTTTCCCCTACACTTTGGCATTGCTTCATAAACAAAATGAACAACAAGAATAACAACTAATGCTTCCAAAATTGTAATCCAAACTACTGAAGCATACCCGTTTAATATATCAAAGACTCCCAGACCAACGGTTGCAACCAAAGCACCTTTTCTTACTCCGTAAATAAGAGTAGCTACCACAACTAGAGCATTTCCAAAATGAATAAATTGAGGACCAACAGGAATTCTGAAAAACTGAATGCTAAGCGTAATTAGAGCCGAAAAGAGACTCAATTCCACTAGTTCACGAGTAGTTAGTTTATTATTTTTCATTAGAAACCTCCAATAATCTTTTAAATTCTATAAATAAATCTCCCAAATGGGGCTGGTAGTATACTCCATAACGAAGATCAGAGTCACAATTCAGTGTCGTTACTAGACTTTTCTCGATGAAGTTAATGAAAATCGGAAGACACTTTTGCAGGTCAATCCCCTGTACTAATGCAGCCGCTACCAAGCCAGTCAACATATCCCCTGTTCCAAAGAATTGTTGCTGAAATCTCTTACCTCTATACAGACTAAAGATGCCTTCTTCTTTGTCGAAATAAGCAACACCAATCTGATCGTGACTCAGTGGAAGACCGGTCAATAGAATTTTCTTTGCACCTAATTCGCTCAGACGCTGAGCAAGACTTTTTAAAAATTGCTCTGTCAAATCATTATCTTGATAAGGCAAATCAGCAAGAAAACAAGCTTCTGTTAAATTGGGCAAAATCAAATCTGCTTTTTGACAGAGTGTACGCATGCTAGAAATATAATGATCATCAAAGCCTTTGTATAGCTCACCATTGTCACCCATAATTGGGTCTACAATCAAGGGGAGGTTCTCATGCTCCAGAAAATCTATAAGAGATGCGATTTGCTGGCTAGACTTGAGATAACCTGTCACCAAAGCTGAAAACTCAACACCAATACTCTGCCATTGCTTTAAAAAAGCCTGCATTCCAACAGTGTAGTCATCAATGTAAACTTTAGGAAAACCACCAGTGTGAGATGATAGAAGAACTGTGGGAAGAACAGAGACTTCCAACTGACATATGGCAAACAACGGCAGGGCTGCCGTCACAGCAACCTTCCCTAAGCCAGAAATATCACTAGCTAAAATAATTCTCTTTGGCTTTGTCGTAATCATTCCATTTGTCCCTCTCCGTTTCTACTTTTTTATTGTAAAACACTTTAAAATAAGTTACAATATGAAAAAATCCAATCTGTATGGGGACAGTTGTATGCTTAAGACAAAATATCAAGAAATTTCAGATCATCTGATTGAACAAATCAAGAGTGGACAGCTTAAAAAAGGAGATAAGCTTCCCTCTATTCGGTTTTTGTCTAAAAGTTACCATTGTAGCAAGGATACCGTTCAAAAAGCCCTTCTAGATCTGAGTTATCAGAAGTACATCTATTCTGTTCCCAAAAGTGGTTATTATATATTAGAGCAAGCTCAGGAAGAAAATAATGATTTAGAGCTCCCCTTAAGAAATGACCGCCATCGAGTCTATGAAGATTTTCGCATCTGTCTCAATGAGACATTAATTGGACGAGAAAATTACCTTTTTAACTACTACTCTCAACAAGAGGGACTAGAAGATTTGAGACAATCTGTCAAAAATCTACTTCTAGAATCAGCTATATACCCAACTCTAGACAAGATAGCTTTGACATCTGGTACCCAGCAAGCACTCTATATCCTATCTCAAATAGACTTCCCTAATCATGGCGACACTATTTTAGTAGAACAACCAACCTACCACAGAATAAATGATTTGCTCAAGGCTCAAAATTTAAAATATAAGACCATAGAACGAAGCCCAAAAGGAATTGACTTACTGGAGTTGGAAAATATCTTTCGTTCAGGTAACATAAAGTTTTTCTATACCATTCCTCGCTTTCACTATCCCTTAGGACACACTTACAGCCGTCAGGAAAAAGAAGAAATTCTCCGCCTAGCTAAGCTTTACCAGGTCTTTCTTATTGAGGATGATTACCTAGCAGATTTTGACAATAAGTCGGAACTAAGCTTTCATTATCTAGATAATAGCGACTCTGTTATTTATATCAAATCTTTTTCAACTAGTCTTTTCCCTGCACTTCGAATTACAGCTTTGCTATTGCCTGATAGCGTCAAGAAGCAATTTATCGCTTTCAAAAGCATTTTGGACTATGACAGCAATCTCATAATGCAAAAAGCTCTCTCTCTTTATATCGATAATCAAATGTTCCAAAAAAATAGACTGGCGCTACTGCGTTTACAGGAGGAAGAAAAAGAAAATGCTCAACATTTACTTGAAAAAGCTGGTTTAGGACTACCCTACCTACTGACACCAGGAGGTATTTTATTGGATCTAAAAACACTAACATCCATTAGCTCTCTTAAACATAGTGGTCTACCGCTTGACTTCTTTGAGTCGGCTTATATCGATCCTTGCCCTTATCGCTATGTCAAAATTCGATACCAAGACCTAGAAACCTCTATAGAGGGACTAAAAAAATATTTAAAAAAGGCTTAGGAAAATTCATTCCTAAGCTTTTTCTAGCATGCCAGCCTGAAGTTGATACATTTTCTTATAGGTGCCATTTTGAGCTAGGAGCTCTTCGTGGCTACCAGATTCAATAATCTGCCCCTTGTCTAGCACATAGATACAGTCAGCATCCTGAATGGTAGAGAGACGATGGGCGATGGCGATCGTCGTTCTTCCCTGTCGCATTTTTTTCAGCGAAGCTTGGATCAACTCTTCTGTCTCTGAGTCAATATTGGCAGTAGCCTCGTCTAAAATCAAAATCTTAGGCTTGGTCGCGACTGTCCTAGCAAAGGCTAAGAGCTGGCGCTGACCACTAGAAAATGCAGCTCCTCGCTCAGTTACTGGAGCATCATAAGTCAATGGCAGTTGATGAATAAAGTCATGAGCATCAACAAATTTGGCTGCCTCTTCAATGTCCTGTTGACTAAGTCCTTCTTGGTACATCTGGATATTGCTAGCAACAGTCCCATGGTAAAGGAAGGGATCTTGAAGGACCAGCCCAATATGTCGCCTAAGTTCTGCTTGACTATAGTCTTTTATATCATGTCCATCAATCAGAATTTGTCCTCTTTCAAACTCATAAAAGCGCAAAAAGAGGTTGATGATGGAGGATTTACCCGATCCAGTGGATCCAACAAAAGCGATCGTTTCACCTTGCTTGACCTTGAAAGAAATATGTTTCAAAATATCTCTTTTTCCGTCATAAGAAAAACTAACGTCTTTGAATTCTATATCGCCTTCTTGGATTTTCAAGTCTTTATTTTTTTGGATTGGTTCATAGTCTCTTCTATCAATGACTTCAAAGACACGCTCAGCAGAGATCATAGAGGTCTGAAGAACTGAATAGTTTTGCATGACTTCAATCAAAGGATTAAAGAGCTGGTTGGCATACTGGATAAAGGCATACATAATCCCTGCTGTAATTCCTGCAGTTTGCCAAGTTAGACCAAAATAAGTCAGAATAACACCATAGGCCAGAATTTTCAAAAGAGACATAGCTGGTCGTAAAAGGAGACTGTTGACATCCAGATATCGATTGGTGTAGTTTAGGTGCTCCTGATTGATTACTTCAAATTCATCAATCAAGCGCTTTTCCTGACCAAAGGCTTGGACAATCCTCATTCCTTCAATAGTCTCGGAAAGCTTTACATTTAAATCGCTCAACTTACTACGGACTTGCTTGAGCAAGCCAGTTGACAGTTTTTGATAAAGTAAGATCGAGGCCAGCATGATTGGTAAAAATAAAAGTATTAAGAGAGCCAGGCGCCAGTCCAGAGCAAACATAGTTGCGGCAGTTACCACTAAAATGAAGATTGAACTTAAAAAGCTTGAGAAAATACTACTAAACATATCCGCCACTGCTTGAGTATCATTGGTCAGACGAGAAACGATGGCTCCAGCAGGTGTTTGGTCAAAATAGGCCATTCGTAGCTTTTGAATATTGGCAAAGGCTTCTTGACGTAAGTCACGAACAATACTGTGGGCTACCTTTGCAAATGAATACTGACCTAAGAAAGTCAAAAGCACGCGCAGTATAAATAAGCCATAGTAAATAGCCAAGAGATAAAAACCAGCAGCCGCCTGTCCAGAACTAATGAACTGATCGATATAAGTTCTAGCCAAAAGAGGTAAGGCAGTGGTAACCAAAGTGGTTAGAAAAACAAAGGCAAATGCTGAAAGTGTGAGCCATTTATATGCAAGCATATAGCTTAGAAGTCGTTGAAAAGTTGATTGTTTTTTCATATTAGACCTCCTCTAAGCTTTCAGCTAATTGCTGATTTTGATAAGTATTGGCATACCAGCCATCCTGTGTTAAAAGTTCCTGATGACTACCACTCTCAATAATCCGTCCCTGATCTAAAACTAGAATCAAGTCTGCATGCACCACAGCTGATAAGCGATGGGCAGTAATCAAAGTAGTCTTACCAAAGCGCTCTCGCTTAAGATTGTCCAAAATCAAGTGCTCGGTCTTAGCATCGACGGCTGATAAAGAATCATCCAAGATCAAGATCTCAGGATTAAGAATCAAGGCACGACACATGGCCAAGCGTTGCTTTTGTCCACCTGATAAGGATACACCTCGCTCTCCAACCAAGGTATCAAATCCATCGGGCATTTGCATGATGTCTTCATAAATTCCGCAAAGTTTAGTAACAGCGATAACATCCTCATCAGAAAGACTTGGATTCCCAAAGCGAATATTATCTCGAATAGAAGTAGCAAACAAGATTTGATCTTGAGGAACATAACCAATCAAGCTCCGCAAAGTAGAAAGGCTGTAATCTCTTATGTCATGTCCAGCTAGGCAAATATTCCCATCTTGTATATCTTGTTCTCGAAGCAAAAGGCGAAGCAAGGTCGTCTTCCCAGAGCCTGTGACACCAACAATACCTAAGGTCTGTCCCTGATCAATCGAAAAACGAATATCCCTGAGAGTTGGTCTATCATCATATGCAAATTTTTGAATGGAATAATCCAGACGGCCGTTTTTTATATCCTTAATGGGCGAAGCTACTTCTGTCACATCACTTTCTTTGGCTAGTAGACTTTCAATTCTCTCGTAAGACACAGCTCCTCGCTGGCTGATATTGAAGAGATAGCCCATGGCTTGAAGAGGCCAGACTAACATATCCAGATAAGTAATAAAGGTGACCAACTCTCCCACCGTCAACCGACCTTGACTGATGAAAAGGCCACCAAAAATTAAGGTTAAAAGATAGGATAGGCCGACAAAAATCAAAACCATAGGATCAAAAAGAGCATTGTACTTTGCTGCAAGGATATTTTTCTTAAAAACATCTTGGTTGATCCTAGCAAAAGCAGCTGTCTCTGCATCTTGATAACCAAAAGACTTGGTCACTTTGATACCTGAGACACTTTCTTGGACCTTATTGTTCAAATCTGAAAAGGCTTCTTGTGCCGCCTTAAAACTTTCATGATTTTTTCGACCGATCAGACTGGTCCCCCAAGCCATAAAAGGCAAGGGTAAAATGGCAATCAGAGTCAACCTCCAGTCCAAAACAAAAAACATGGTAAGAATAGTCACTAAGGCTGTAATAGAAGCGTCTACTGCTGACATGACTCCTCCACCAGCAACGCCAACAACTGCATTAATATCATTAGTGGCGTGAGCCATTAAATCACCAGTCCGGTAAGTTTGATAAAAGGAAGGAGACATACGAGTAAAATGCTCAAAGAGACGGTAGCGTAAGATTCTACCCAGACGATTGGCTGTCCCCAAAATATACTTACGCCAGACAAAACGCAGGGCATACATGGCCAAGGCTGACAAAACCAAGATAAAAAGCTGGTAGGCTAATTCCAGATTCGTCAAATCTTTACTGGCAATCTGGTCAATCACTTCTCCAATCACACGAGGTGGGATCAAGTTTAAAAGACTGACCAAAGACAAGGCTAAAATACCAGTGATATAGGGCCACTTTTCTAATTTAAAAAACCAAGATAATTTCTTTAATAACTTCATACTTGTCCTTATTTCTAATTTTCAAATACTATTCATTATACACTCATTTTAGCATTATTGATAGCGAAAAAGGCTGGAAAACTCAGCCTCTTATTTTTTCTTTGTTAAAAGAAAGCTCTCTTCTAAAAGAGAAAATAATTCTTGATCCGTTAAAGTATCATCTAGCGGAAGACTCAGCCAATATTTTTTATTCATATGAAAGGCTGGGTAGATTCCTTTTTCTTGGACTCGTTCTGAGACCTGATTGTTCTTGACATTAAGAACCTCAATTGCTCCGCTTCTTCCTGACTCAAACTTAGACCAGTCAGTCGTCAGAAAAGCTCCATACCATTTCTTTGTGCCTTCATGGCGAAATACAGCTGCCTGGGTAGAACTTTTTCTTGAAGACTTAGCCCAAAGGTATTCCAAACTTCCCTGATAACACTCAGAAACGTGAGCTACCAAGCGCTGACTTTGTTCATAAAGGAAACCAATTTCATCAAAACAATGGCGACGAATATCTAAGAGAAGGTCCAAACAAGCTTGACGCACCTGACCGACAAACTCGCCTGTCATAGATTCCATATGAACCTGCCTATACTCATCCCCTGTCTCACAGTCAAAAAGCTGAAAACTGACCCTACTATCTTCAATTTGAATCACCATCTGAAAATCTCCAGACATGACTTTTCTTGATATCTGATAGATGCCTTCCTTTTCTAAAAAACCATACTTAACTAGCTTATCATAGTTAGCTTTATATTTTTCGAATAGTTCAAACATGTCTATAAAAAGGAAAGGGAGCCATAGCTCCTCTCCTTATCCTCCTAAAATACAACTTTGGTTCCATGTAGCTGATCCACACCCAACTCAACAACGATTTCATCGCGATTTTGAGTCGTAATACCACCGCCTGGCAGGATTTGAATCCGCTTGTCTGCATAGGCCACCAGCTCTTTTAACCAAGCAAAGTGTTCTTGAATCGTCTCCGTAGCTGGACCACCATGAGTCAAAATGCGCTTAACACCATGATCAGCCAACCAATCCAAGGCCTCGAATTGCTTGTCTTTTGGAATAGAATCAAAAGCCATGTGAAAAACTACTTCTAAACCTTGTGACACAGCTAGCAAAGACTCAAGATTTTCTGTATCTAGCTCATTCTCCACTGTCAGCAAGCCATATACGACTCCCTGACTTCCAGCCTCACGCGCCTTTTTGATATCTTCTAACATGATTTCCACTTCGAGATCAGTATAAACAAAATCACCTCCTCTAGGGCGAATCATGGTCATAATGGTAGTCTCATAAGACTTAGCCAAGTCCACTGCAGCACGAATGACTCCATAACTTGGCGTGGTTCCTCCGACACTTAAATTGTCACAGAGTTCAACACGACGAGCTCCTGCTTGCATTGCTTTTTCAAGCAAGGTTACATTTTCAGCACAAAATTCGTATAGCATCTGCTACTCCTTTGATTTATTATGATATTATTCTAATTCTTTCTTGTTTATTATATCACAACTAGTGAAAAAAAGACGAATTAGCTGTCCATCCCATTCATACTTTCAAAGGAATTTTTACACCAGTCAAGCCATTCTGTTTGGTAGGCTTCCTCAGATAAGATACGGTCCTTCAAGTCAGCTATTGACAAGATCTTCTTTTCCTTACAGAGTCTAATACAATTGGAATAAAATTTTAAATTTATGTCGTCTCTGTCAAAATATATCGGTATTTCTGACCATCCTCTAAGATATGCAGTGAAAGCTCTGCTATGACCATCTGTCAGGAACCATTTCCCCTCCAATCTTTTTACTGGCAAAGGTTTTAATTCTTCTTGGTCAAACCATGTCGCAATTTCTTCTAGCTTTTTTTCTGAAAGGAAAAATTGGCTAGGCTGAATTTCAGAAAAAGGTAAAACTAAATCTAAAACATAACGATGTCCCAGATCCGTTTCTTCATAAGGATAAAAACCGAATGAAGTAAATAGTTTTTTAGAAGAGAGATTGAAATCATAAATGTCCTGAACCCGTAACTGACGATAAGACAGAGATCGAGCCCTCTCAATCAATGCTGCGATAACCTCTCGTCCAATACCAATAGATCGATAAGCCTCCACTCCAATAACAATAGGTAAGTCATTCTCTGAAAATGTCACATCACCAATTGGCAACCAGGAACCATCCTGCTTAACTTCAATGAAATATAGTTCTCCTCGCTGACTAAGGACCTCATACATCTTCTTGATCTTTTCTAGTGAATAGCTTTCTTTTTTGCCGTCAACGAAATAGACAAGCTCTGGATCCTGATACCAAGAAAAGAGAGTGGGACAGAAATCGGTAATTCGTTAGAATCCGATTTCGTCGTCCCACCTCCGCACAGTTGAGTAGGGCTGTAAAAGCTGATGAAATCAGCGTAGTAGAGCCCACTCAACCACTGCGTCTTGCTCGACAATCCAAAGATAATTTAGAGGCTAGGACTTTTGTCCCAGCCTCATCATAAGCTCGCAAACGCAAGTTGCTATTAATCTGAATAAAATCAGGTTGAGCTGAATTTACTATAGGCATAATCTCTACTCCTATTGACCCAGCAAACCTGACACATTCATTGTCAGCTTAACCTTAGCAGTATCATCCTGTATGTTAAGTCCTGTAATTTTAAACTGAGACTCTGGTAGAGAAACCAAAATTGTTTCTTGTTCCATGGCTAGATTGCTGGACTGGTCTTTCAATCTATTTTGTAAAATCGAAGCTACAATAGCTTTTGGTACTGGTAGATTTCCTAGACGAGAGCTAGCAAGATCAAATCGTAGGGTACGATTTTCGTAGGCCGCGTAGAATCGCAAATCAAGTTTGCTGTCAATCCCAAGGATTTTTATAGGGAGTTGCAATCTTAATTTATCCCCTTCAATGCTGTACGCACTCTCCAATAATTCTTGACTCTGATTATCAGTCAAAAATGGTTTCAGTAACTGATTCAATTGTTTGCTGTTAATCGTAATCTCTGTACTTAGACCATTTGTTCCTACGGTTGCATTCTGAAGTCCAGATTCAACCATACTAGACAAACTAATTGTGCTTTCTACATTCTTTAGCTGATCAGAGGATTGAATTGAGGAAGGTACCAAAATCAGGATCAGGCCAAATAATAAGACAAGAAGACCAACTACAGTACGTTTGATTATTTTTTTCATTTTTATTCCTTTTTGTAACAAGTCAGAAGTCTGATTCTACCTGCTCTAAAATCATAATAGATATATTTTACACTAATTTCCTATTACTTTTGTGACAAAAAGATGACATTCCTATGCGGTAACATGACAAAGCCGAGTTTTCCCTTGATAAAAAAGAAAACTAGAGCCGTTTCTAGTTTTCTTGGTTATAAATCATCTGCAATCTTATTAATTTTCCGAAGGCGGTGATTCACGCCACTTTTGCTCAGAGGTTTACTAAGGCTATCAGCCAACTGCTGGATAGAGTAATCAGGATGATTAACTCTCAGATGTGCTACCTCTTGTAAATCAATTGGCAGACTCTCCAAACCACTCGTCTCCATAATCTTGACAATATTATTGATAGTCTTCATACTGGCTGTCACAGTTCGAGCTATATTGGCAGTCTCTGCATTATTAGCCCTATTGAGGTCATTTCTAGTCTCCCGAAGGATTTTCACAGCTTCAAACTCAGCCATGGCCTCCATTGCTCCAACAACAATCAGAAAATCCATGATATCTTCTGCTCGTTGCAAATAAGTAACAGCACCTTTTTTTCGTTCGATGGTTTTGGCATCTAGTAAGAAACGCTGCATCAAACTAGCAAGTCCTTGGGCATGGTCCAAATAGACAGAAACGATTTCTAGTTGGTATTTACCGGATTCTGGGTCTCGCATACTACCGTTTGATAAGAAAGCCCCCCTAAGATAAGCTCTACTTGCTTCATCATCAGATAGAATAAGAGGATCAATCCCCTCTTGGATTCCAAAGAAAGCATCCGCCAGGTGCAGGTCTGACAAGATATCTTCAACTTTTTCATCTAGAAAAACCGTATAGACACGATTTTTTCGTAAATTAGTTTTCTGGTGATGACGTATGTCAGATTTCACCTGGTAAAAGCTCAAGAGCAACTCATAAATATGACGAGCAATTTTTGCATTCTCAGTAGTAATGGATAGAGTTAATCCTTGACTTGCAATTCCTAAACTACCAGACATCTTCATGATAGCAGCCAATTCACTCTTACTCTTGGTATCTAGTCCCAATAGTTCTTCTTTTACCTTTACCGTAAAGCTCATTTTCGCACCTGAATGTTCTTCATCAATTCTTCCACAACTAAATTACCATCGTGGAAGGCTCCACCATTTTCCAAACGTAAAAAATTAGAAGAAATAACACGGGGAACCTGTTCTTGAAGTCCCTTAAAGTCATGCTCAACTTGCACCAAATACTCATCAAATTTATTACAATTCATATAATCTTTTGGAACATTTTCAATATTCACCAGCACTGTATCAATAAATTTTTGTCCCAAATGACGATGCAAAACTTCCACATGATTGGCATCCGTGAAGTGTTCAGTTTCCCCTCTTTGGGTCATAATATTACAGACATAAGCCACCTGAGCCTTGGTTTCAAGTAGAGCTTGGCCAATCTCTTCAATCACCAAATTTGGCAAAATAGAGGTAAAAAGAGATCCAGGACCAAGTACGACCATATCGCTGTCCAAAATGGTCTGAACAACCTTACGACTGGCTTGGGGCTTTTCATCATCATAAGTATTAGTCACATAGACATGGTCGATCATGCCTTTATAATCGGCAATCCGACTCTCACCTGCCACTTCAACACCATCAGTAAAAACAGCATGAAGGGTTAATGGACTATCGCTGGATGGATAGATTTTTCCCGTTGTATGGAAAAACTTAGTCAGAATTTGCATGGCATTATAGGTTGAGCCCTGCATTTCAGAAATACCAGCAATAATTAAATTTCCTAAAGGATGCCCCGCTAAAGGTCCATCTTGGTCAGCAAAGCGATACTGAAAGACTCGCTCATAAAACTTTGGCATATCAGACAAAGCAACAAGTACATTTCGTAAATCGCCTGGAGGAGTCAGCTGGGTATTTTTTCTTAACTCACCTGAACTCCCCCCATCATCAGCAACCGTTACGATAGCAGAAATATCTACATCCCTTTTTCGTAAACTATCAAGGATAACGGAAATCCCGGTTCCACCACCAATAACAGCTATTTTGGGCTTTCTCATGAGCGATTTACCGTTTCCTTTCTACGGTCTTTGTCACGATGACTACAGTTGACAGGCCAATTTTTAGCTAAATCGTCTGCCAAACGTTGAGCAAAAGCAACACTTCTATGCTGCCCCCCCGTACAACCAACTGCAATTGTCAAGACTGACTTCCCTTCTTTCTTGTAACCAGGTAAAATCGGTTCAATTAAATTCAGAAGATGTTGATAAAATTCGGATGACTCCTCGTGGTTCATGACATAGTCAAAGACTGGTTTATCCAATCCTGTTTGATTACGTAGTTCTGGCTGATAGTATGGGTTTGGTAAAAAACGAACATCAAAAACCAGATCCGCATCCAAAGGAAGGCCATACTTAAATCCAAAACTCATGACCTCAACACGAAAGGATTGTAGTTGAGACTGGTCAGAAAACTGTTCTGAAATAGTCTTTCGCAATTCACGAGGAGTTAAATCTGTCGTATCAACAACATTTTGACTGAGATTCTTAAGAGGAGCCAACAATTCCCGCTCCAACTTAATTCCGTCTAAAATCCGACCGTCTGCTGCCAATGGATGGCTTCGTCGTGTCTCCTTGTAACGAGCTACTAATTCTTTATCAGCCGCATCTAGAAAGAGAATTTTAAAATCAATTTCTAAATTGTTTTCCACCTGATCTAAAACGTTCTGAATTTCAGCAAAAAATGAACGGCTACGCATATCCACGACAAGAGCTAGTTTGTCAATATCATTAGTTGTTTCTAATAATTGCAGGAACTTGGGTACAAGTGTTGGCGGGATATTATCAATGGTAAAGTAGCCCAAATCTTCGAATGACTGAATGGCTACTGTCTTTCCTGCACCGCTCATTCCCGTAACAATGACTAGTTTCATCTCTTTCTCTGGCATATTCTCTCCCCTCCAGCTAGAGCTTTAATCTAGCTCAGCAATGACTTCAATTTCAATTTTAACATCACGAGGTAAGCGCGCTACTTCTACAGCAGATCGAGCAGGATAGGCGCTTGAAAAAGCTGTTTGATAAACAGCATTAAAGGCTGTGAAATCGTTGATATCGCTCAGAAAACAAGTTGCTTTGACAACATGATCAAAATCAGTTCCAGCCTCTGTTAGAATAGCCTTGATATTTGAAAGAACTTGCTCAGTCTGCTCCTCAATCGTGCTACCGACAATCTCACCAGTTTCTGGTGATAAAGGGATCTGACCACTTGCAAACAAAAGATTACCAGCCACTCGTCCTTGAACGTAGGGACCAATAGCTTTAGGTGCTTTATTTGTATTAATTATCTTAGACATTTTCATTCCTCCTTATTTCCTTATTATTATATCATAAAGAGACTCTCCTAGTTGAATCCTTCTATAAAAGCAGTTAAAAGTCAGGATATTTTTCTAACTCTTTAAAAATCACTTGGGCATAAATTGTGAAATACATGATGTCTACCCTACTTAACCAAATTAAGAAACAAAAAAACTGAGATAAGGTGATCTCAGTTTATGTTTAATGCTATTTACTTGTTATCTTCTACGCAGATATTGAGTTAATCTAAAGATTAGAAAGGCTGATAAAATCAAACTTACTAACCAAATCGTCTTCAAGTACCAGAATTGGATGAGATAAGTAGATGCGATGGCTCCCGTTACAAAACTAGCTAAAAGAGCCACAAAAAACAAGCCTTCTTCTAAGTAAGGTATTTTCTTGGTTCGAACGTAAGTCCCAAAAGCAACCATGGTCTTCTTAAGATTACCTGTCATAAAGGAATTATTATAGGCAATGCCATCTACTTCTCCAAAAGCCGTCGCTACCAAACCCATACAAAAACCAAGAGGAGGCACAATGTAGATATTGGCGAAGTTGCCTGGCAAAAATCCAATTATAGAAGATACTAGAATTAGTGGCACAATGCTAGAAAGTCGCCACCAGGATTTTTCAAAAAGATTTTGAAAAACCGTCATTAAAAAGATCCCTAGCATAAAAGCTAACATCGTAGCCAGTTTTACTTCAATTTCTCTTGCCTCATGATTAATCAATTCAACTGAAAGGAAAACAACATTTCCTGTTTGCCCAGCTACCAAGGTCCCTCCCCTTTCAATGAAGGTATAGGCATCCACAAACCCCGCGCAAAATGTTAGCAAACAGGCGAAAAATTTAGATCGGGAATGAAATTCTCTTTTCACAATATTTCTCATTTTATTTAAAAAGTCTAGCTCTTTACTAGACTTCCTCCTCATTAATTTCTAGCTTCTTTTAAGATTTTTTCAATCTTAGTTGTGATCAGATCAATGGCAACTGTATTTGAAGCTCCTTCAGGAATGATGACATCAGCATAACGCTTAGTCGGCTCAATAAACTGATGATACATGGGTTTCACTACACCCAAATATTGTTCAATAACGCTATCCAGACTGCGACCACGTTCTTCCATATCCCGCTTGATCCGGCGAATGATTCGAACATCATCATCAGTATCGACAAAAATTTTGATATCCATCAAGTCACGCAAGCGCTGATCTTCAAGTACCAAGATCCCTTCTACAATAAATACATCTTTAGGTTCCTGGCGATAGGTTTTGCTACTACGAGTATGCTCCGTATAATCATAGGTGGGGATATCCACAGGACGACCAGCCAAAAGCTCCTTGATTTGTTCAATCATTAGATCTGTATCGAAGGCAAAAGGATGATCATAGTTTGTCTTAATCCTTTCCTCAAAAGTCAAATGGGACTGGTCTTTATAGTAAGAATCATGCTCAATCATAGCAATCTTTTCATTTGGGAAATTAGATAAAATTGCTCTGGAGACACTGGTTTTACCACCACCTGATCCACCGGTCACTCCAATAATAATAGGTCTGTTTTGCATTTCTTGCTCCAATATTTTTAATCTTATCTATTTTACACCAAATCATGGTATAATGAAAGGGCTAATCAGTAAAAAATAGAGAGATTTTTAAAGGAGGGAAGCATGTTAAAATTAGGTATTATTGGAACAGGACAGATTTCCCATGAGTTTATCAAGGCTGCTAAACTCAGTGGCCATTATGAGTTACAGGCTGTATATTCGCGGAGCTTAACTTCTGCTCAAGCCTTTGCCCAAGATTATCAAAATGTAGAACTTTTTAGTGATTTGACAGATTTTTTAAAAAGTTCGCTCGATGTAGTCTATATTGCAAGTCCAAATTCCTTACACTTTGAGCAGGCTAAACAAGTTATTTTAGCAGGTAAACACGCGATTATTGAAAAACCAGCTGTGTCGCTACCGGAAGAATGGCAAGAACTAGTAGCCCTTTCTAAGAAAAAAGAAGTTTATATTTTTGAAGCTGCCCGTAATTATCATGAAAAAGCCTTCGCTACTATTCAAGGCTTCCTCAAGGGCAAGACTATCTGGGGAGCTCACTTCACCTATGCCAAATATTCTTCTAAGATGCAGGCACTACTTGCAGGGAAAGAACCTAATGTCTTTTCTGCCAAGTTTTCTGGTGGAGCTTTGATGGACCTAGGTGTCTATCCCGTATACGCTGCGATTAGGCTCTTTGGTTCCCCTCAATCTGCTCGATACAGTGCTCAACAATTACCTAATACCGTTGACTTAAATGGAGTGGGAGCTTTGATATACCCTGATTTCCAAGTCGGGATTCAGGCTGGAAAAAATATCAATAGCAATCTACCCGCAGAAATCTACACGGATCAGGGAACTCTGACTTTAGACAGTATTGAATTTATCAGCTCTGCTATTTTCCATGGACTAGATGGACAAGAAACTATTCTTCCCATCCAGCAAGCTTCTCATACCATGCAGGAGGAAGCTAAAGCCTTTGCAACAGTATTACTGGGGAAAGAAAGAACCTCTTATGAGGAATGGTTAAAATCAGCATCTGCCGTTCACCAAACATTGTGGACCATGCGCAAGGATGCTGGCATTAGATTTGAGGTTGATTATGATTAAAACACATTTTCCTAGCTCTTGGCAAGACAAGTTAGAAAACCTAGGATTTTCAGAACTTACAAGTATACAGGAAGAGATATTTGAGCCGATTTCATCAGGAAAATCTGTTTTAGGGATCAGTCCAACGGGAACTGGCAAAACTCTAGCCTATCTCTTTCCCTGTCTACTTAAGCTAACACCAAAAAAAGCTCAACAGCTCTTGATTTTAGCTCCTAATACTGAGCTAGCTGGACAAATCTTTGAAGTTTGCAAAAGCTGGGCAGACTCACTTGCTTTGAACTCTCAGCTATTTATTTCCGGATCCAGTCAAAAACGCCAGGTTGAACGTCTAAAAAAAGGACCAGAGATTATCATTGGTACTCCCGGTCGAATTTTTGAGTTGGTCAAGCTAAAAAAAATTAAGATGATGAATATTGATACAATCGTCTTAGATGAATTTGACCAGCTTCTCAGCGATTCTCAGTATCATTTTGTTGATAAAATCGTTCGCTATGCACCTCGTGACCATCAGCTGGTATATATGAGCGCCACCGCTAAGTTCGACCACGATAAGATTGCTAAAGACACCCTAAAAATCAGCATTGATAATCAAGTCTTGGACAATATCCAGCATTTTTACATACAAGTTGAAAAACGTGACAAAGTAGAGTTGCTACGCAAACTGTCTAATGTAGAAGAATTTCGTGGGTTGGTTTTCTTCAATTCTCTATCTGATCTGGGTAGTGCTGAGGAAAAACTTCAGTATCGAGAAGCCAATGCTGTTTCTCTTGCAAGTGATGTCAACGTTAAGTTCAGAAAAGTGATTCTTGATAAGTTTAAAGACCATCAGATTACTCTCTTGCTGGCCACTGACCTAGTTGCTCGTGGCATTGATATTGACTCCCTAGAATGCGTCGTCAACTATGAACTTCCGCGCGATTTAGAAACCTATACCCATCGTTCTGGCCGAACCGGCCGTATGGGCAAAGAAGGCAATGTCATCACTCTCATCAGCCATCCAGAAGAGCTGAAGACATTAAAAAAATACACTTCTGTTCGCGAAATTGTACTAAAAAATCAAGAACTTTATGTAACGAGTTAAGCTAAAAAAGCTTTGGAAATCTAATGTTTCCAAAGCTTTTTGCTTTTACTCATTACCAACAATGATTTCAAAAATCTAACCCCAAGAACTGTCTTAGTCTCTACCATAATAGATACGATGTGGCTCTAACTGACCCTCTAGCAACTCATCGACTGTCACCAGAGTGTAGCCATTATTTTGCAGATACTGGATGACACTAGGAATAGCATCAATACTGGTCTGATGTATATCATGCATGAGGATGATAGAGCCTGGCTGGGTCTTAGCAACCTCCTGCATAATGGCTTTAGTATTGCGTGTCTTCCAATCCAAACTATCCACATTCCACATGATAAAGGATTGGTCAATGGCATTTTGAATCGTAGAATTAATAGCTCCATAAGGTGGTCGCGTAATCGTTGGCTTAATCCCTATAACGTTATATATAGCCGTCTGAGTATCAAAAATTTCTTTCTTGACTGTTTCCATAGGCAGTTTAGTTAAAACTGGATGATCCCATGTATGTATTCCAATTTGATGACCTTCATTTTTTACTCTCTTGACAATGTCTGGATTGCTTACTACATTTTGACCTAACATAAAGAAAGTAGCCTTAACACCGTATTTCTTTAGGATATCCAACGCTTGTGGTGTTGTTTTAGCATCCGGTCCATCATCAAAAGTCAGAGCAACCATTTTCTCATGTCTTTTAGATTCATAGTTCTGATATGCTTCCAAGTCCGCTCCTTTTAGATAAGAAGGGTTGATTTGATTATAAAGGCTGGATAAAGGGACTTCTAAACTAGTCAAGCCTTGAATTTCTTTAGGTAAGCTAATAGAAAAATGACTATTCTCATACCGGAAATTCCACTGGCTTAAGTCGCTTGCTGACATACTGTTAAGAACTTCTGTCTGAGCCGCTTCATCTATCTGTCTAAAAGTAAGTTGGCTAGAGATTTCACTTAAGAGGACTTCTTTTGCAACTTCTGCATCCTGAAAAACCTTGTCTAAGGTGAAACGATTACCATCTGAACCGAGATAGCTCCATGCAATTTGACGGGTTTCCGCAGGATTAATTTTCCTGTTTTTAGCTTGATAGTCCTTTCGATGAACCAAAACTTCTTTTACATCAGTTAGACTGGTATCTTTTTCTTCTGAATAATAGAAGGTCAATTGATCAATCTTACTATCTTTTTTATGGTCATTCTTGATGGTTTGACTGTCAGCATCCATCATTTCTTTGACAGTCGTATTGACTTGACCATCTCTCAATGGATAGAAAGTTTCAATATAGTGGCTCCCCTCTTGTCTACTCTTCTTCTCAGTATTTGAAGCGTAATTTTTCTCTTCCTTGGAAATTAAGGCTTCAATCTTCTCTTGGTATTCCTTGTCTTGAAAATATGAGTAAATTCTCTTAACTCCAAAAAAGAGGGCAAGAACCACTGTAAAACTAAGTAAGCTAAAGAAAAGCAGTTTCTTTATATTAATTCTTTTTTTATTATGTTTTCTCATAAACCTATCCTATCTCTGTATCTCATTCCTAGAGTGTATTATCTATTATAACCCATCAAGCTGCAAATTTATATTAAATTTTTTTAAAAAATAAATATTAGAAGAACAGCAGGTTATTTAACCTGCTGTTCTTTATTTAATCTGCTAGATATTCTTTCCAAAACTTACTTCAAAAATTTTCTTATTTCCTTGGCAAGCTCATCAGGGATATAACTATGAATATAGTGAGGAACATCAAAAATTTTTAGCTGAACATTTTTATGATCTTTAGCAAAGTCTTTTGACATATCTTGCCACTCCTCTTTAGCAAAACCTGTCCCTTGGCCATTGGAAACAAATAGTAAATAAGGAATGGCAGGGACTTTGTCTTGCTTTACAAGTTTTGCATTACTTTTAACTTCTTCTGCTTCCTTCATTATGGCATTAGACAAGGGACGTCGATAGAATAAAGCTTTATAAATTGACTTTTCCTTTGGATTTAAAGAACCATTAGACAGGGAACGGATCTCTTTATCCGGAGAATAAAGCCAGCGACTTAGACCCAAGTTAGCAACCAATTGCAAAGTCTTATATAGAAGCCGATTGGGTCTATACTTATCGTATGCTTGAGGAAGGGACATATCTAACCCAATAATCGCTTCAACTTCCTTAGGATAGGAAGCAGACCAATACATGGCTTCTAATCCCGACATAGAATGAGGAAGGAGAACATATGGCCCTTTGACATCAGCCTTCTGTAAAGCTTTCCTTGTTTGACTTAGAATAGTATCCAAATCACGATCTTTAGACCAGTCATCGCTAAAGCCATATCCAAACTTCTCTACCACAACTACTCGATAGTCCTTTACAAGTTTGGAATAAAGGGATTTGAAATCAAGAATAGGTGAACTTGTCCCACTACCAGAAAGAAAGACCAGTGTTTTCGGTCCATTTCCAGCCACATAGACATTCATTTGCTTTCCGTCTACCTCTACTCGCTGACCGATACTAGAGGTGAGGAACTTTTTTTCTTTGTTCAAACTGTATTGATGGTATAAAAACACAAGAATTATAATGAACAGAAGTAAGCATGAAAGATATTTAAGAAGCTTTAGCATAGTTTTCAGCATAGCTCACCACTTTTGCCTATTTTACTAACTCGCTTTTCAAATAAGCATCGACCATGCGCTCTGTCGCTTCAACCGAGTCAATATGCGTCCGCTCATAAGAGTGGCTGGATTCGATGCCCGCGCCTAAAAGAGCATGCTTGACTTCTGCTCCTGCGCTCATAGCTGCAGAAGCGTCAGATCCGTAAAATGGGTAGATGTCCAGTTTGTAAGGAATGTCCTGCTCCTTAGCCAAATTTACCAAATGCTGGCGGAAACCATAGTGATAAGGTCCTGATGCATCCTTGACACAGATAGAAACCGTATACTCATCAGTCTGCTGGTCGTCACCCATAGCGCCCATATCAACAGCCAGATACTCCACCGCTTGCTCAGGAAGGCTAGAATTAGCCCCGTGCCCAACCTCTTCAAAGACACTGAAAGCAAAATGAGTCGTCACTGGCAGCTGAATATTTTCCTCTTTATAAACGCGCAAAAGATTGAGCAAAATAGCTGCGCTGACCTTATCATCCAGAAAGCGAGACTTGATAAAGCCTGACTCAGTAACTGTGGTACGAGGGTCAAAGGAAATAAAATCACCGACTTCGATTCCTAAATCGCGAGTTTCTTTCTCACTTGTCACCTTTTCATCCAAACGGACTTCCATATTGTCCTGAGTACGCTCAACCGTCCCAGCATCCTTGTAGACATGACAAGAAGTCTGGTGAACCAGAATAGTCCCATTGACAGTCTTGCCACTGCTAGCCACATGAACCAGACAGTTTTCTCCTTCAATCATGTTCCAAGGGAAACCGCCAATCCGATCCAGCTTGAGACGACCGTCAGACTTAATAGCCCGAACAATAGCCCCCAGTGTATCCACATGAGCAGTCACTACCCGATGTTGGGCATCATTTTCACCCTTAACTACAACATGGACGCAACCTTTATTAGTCCGGATAGGCTCATAGCCCAATCCTTCCAAAGTTTTTACCAGATAGTCAGCCACCTCGGCTGTGAAGCCTGTTGGGGAAGGAATCGCCGTTAATTCTTGTAAATATTGAACAGTTTGATTCATTTTAATCTCCTCATATTTTTTTATCATTATAGCACAAAAATAGCTTTTACAGATGGGTTTATCAATGTAAAAGCTAGATTATTTATATTATTCAGCTAGCATGACTTCTTTTAAGGTCAAGCCTTCAATAGTTTTGACATAGTAGGCAAGTAGAAGTTCATATAAGATTACAAAGGCGACGAAGGAGATTAAGCAAAGCTGAACATCAAATGCGTAGTCAGGCACACCCTGAACATCCTTTACAATGACTTTAAGTAGTATCTTCATCAGGGCATACTGATAAGCTGTCCCCAAAACAAAACCAAGATAAGCCACCACTCGATAACGAGCAAAAATAACGCGACTACATTCTTTTTTGCTATAGCCAAAAGCCTTCATAAAAGCCAAACTAGCTTTGTTTTCTTGGACGACAGTTCCTAGACAAAGGAGCAAAATAGAAATTGACAAAAGAACGCCTATTCCTATCATCATAACTTGAATGGTGCCATCTATAAAGTCTTTCATTCCTAGGGAAAGCTGCATCATGGCTGCAAAAGAAAATGCTGCGAAGATAACAAAGAAAATCAATAATTTCCTTTTATAAAAATGAACAGCCCCCAACTCTTTCAAAAAAGGTTTATTTGCTTTAGTTTTGCGATGTTTTTGCTTTACTTGTGCAAACTCTAATCTCTTCAGCAAATAAAGGCTTGGCTGCTTCAATTTTATCAAAGCATGGCCAATTCCTAATAAGGCAAATAGAAAAGTCGGCAAGATGACCATAGCGAGGAACAATTGCCAATGAAAATGAATTTCAATGTTGGGCAAGAAACCTTTTTGATTACGCAAATCATAAAAGTCCTTCATAAAGAAGAATGAAGAAGCAAACCCAAGCAAGGCTCCTAGAAAAACAGAGAAACTAAAAATCCAGAAATGCTTGGCTAATTCAAAATTTTGATAGCCCAGGGCTTTGAGAATCCCTAACTCTTCCTTATGATCATCAATAAACTGCTTGATATAAAAGAATAAGAGAAGAACAGCTAGAAGAGAAAGCACTCCTCCACTTACTAAGGAGACAAATTTAGCAATGAGAACTTGCGCATCGTAATAAGCCTTGGCTGGTAGAGATAATTTCTCAACCTCAATAGATTGAAGATCAAGGTAAAAATTGACAAATAAAGTCGAGACCAAAACTGCACAAAAACTGATAATGGAAACAACAGATAATTTACGTAAATCTTTGATACTAATTACCATGGTCTACCACCCAATCTCTTCTACGCTCTTTGGCTCTTCGTTGACCGTGATGTCCTGAATTTGCCCGCTATTCACCCTCACCATAGTGTTTGCTAACTGGGCAATATGCTCATTATGAGTAACCATCACTAGGGTAAATCCAAGCTCTTTTTTCATTTGAGCAATGTAGGATAGAATCTGGCGGCCTGTCGCCTCATCGAGAGCTCCTGTCGGCTCATCAAGAAAAAGTACCTTTGGCTTCTTGGCCAATGCTCTGGCAATCGCTACGCGTTGTTGCTCTCCACCCGATAGTTCACTAGGATATTGATGGAGTTTTTCTTTTAAACCCATGGCTTCGATGATTGGAAGGTAATCCTGATTCTTTGCAAGATAGGCTCCCATTTTAACGTTTTGCTCCACCGTCAAGTCTTGTAATAAATAATATTGCTGGAAAATAAAAGCGACCTGATCTTTACGGAATTTGGTCAGTTGACTTTCGTTTAAAGATGCAATATTTTCCCCATCATATAAAACTTTACCCTGTTCTGGTTTTTCAAGGCCTGAAAGAATGTTTAATAAGGTTGACTTGCCCGATCCAGAAGCTCCCAAAATCACTAAATAATCTTGCTCTTCTATCCGTAAATCGATACCTTTTAAAACCTCATTGGCTCCGTAGGACTTTCTTACTCCCTTTAATTCAATCATGATTTCCTCCTAATAATTCCTTTATAAGTGCTGTGAATACTTGTGTCAGCATGGAAGTTAATTCTGCTGGTGAAAAACGATAGATTCCAGCAGCAGTCATACTGGCAATACCATGTGAATAAATAAATAGATGCTGATAAAGTTGCTCAGATAGCTGTCTTGAAAGTCCATATTCTTCTTGAATGGACAAAATCATTTTTTCATAACTGTAATCTTTGATTGGTAAAAATTCAGAAAACTGATGAATTGCACGTTCAGGCTCATTCATAAAGATCAGTTGGAAAAGCTGGGGCTCCTCAGCAGCAAAACGGATATAAGCAATTCCTACAGCTCGAAAGGCTTTTTCTTCCTGCAAAGCAACTTCAACTTGTCTGACAAAGGTTTCCTCAGCAGCAATAACAATGGCCTTGCTCAATTCCTCCATGTTATCAAAGAGACCAAAAATGACCTTAGGTGAAGACTTCAATCTAGCAGCAACTGCTCGTGCAGTAACAGCTGACTTCCCCTCTTCTCGAACAAGATCTAAGCAAGCTTCAATGATTTCTTCTTTGGTGAATTTATTTTTTGGTGGCATGGCATCCCTTTCCGATACATTTGTTGCGCAACAATTGTTTCTTTATTATATATTTAAACAAAAATTCTGGTAAAAGGCAAGAAAAACATAAAAAATACTAACTAAGTTTCCTTAGCTAGTATTAAAATGATTACTTATTAAAGATTGACTGTCTGAAGTCGTCTGTCTCACGAAGATAAGCGTTGTAAATCTTCTTCTTGA
>ERZ773008.507-NODE-507-length-28668-cov-8.668123_pt1 | contig 28668 bp, 12 predicted proteins | sample MGYA00580664_ERZ773008 | MGnify/ENA primary metagenome ERZ773008 (study PRJEB29015, sample SAMEA2738016) | human oral metagenome | biome: human oral; feature: human-associated habitat; material: dental | place: China | collected 2048 ... | reverse complement strand
TCACCGAAATCAGATCCAACTAACCGAGGCCTCCACGAAACCCGGAGCGATTCAGTTCCCCGAACCACACCACAACTGGCGAGGGTGTCATGCAGGCCGGAGAGTAACTTGGCGCGGAGACCTTGGCGCCCGGGTCACGACCCGAGTCGGTCCTAGCGACGGGCGGACATAAGACCGAAGCAGCGTCTGCGGCTAGGCTCGGAGGCCGCTCGAACTTCTACCCAGATCCCCGAAGCATCTGTCCCTGAGCGTCCGGGGCTTGTGCAGGTCCCAACACGGGAGGAGTAACGCCATCCATCGCACCGCGTCAGGAACAACTTCCAAGGTCCCTCGGTCTCCGTCGCATGAAGGGTCTGTGCATTCCCGCTGGAGAGTCCCCGCTCAAGCCCAACGCGCGAAGTCTGAGAAAGGAGAACATGCCGATCCTCGCCGCTCAAGTCCCAACCTCGCGCCTCACGATGAGACCTGCAGATGGAGGACCTTCCGTACGCTAACCTCCCTAGAGGAACCCGCTTGCCCCATCAAACTAGCCCCGCTAGGAGGCTGTCCTGCTGACACCGCCTTCGCTCCAGAGTAGACAAGCCAGCAAGCAACACGGAGGCAAGAGATGTCCTTATTAACTGTAAGTGAACTCGTGGTGGTTGCAGGTAAATACTCAGTCTTTGGGGTGACTCATTCTCCTTGGAGTCCGGTGAAACCATCAGCCTCCTCGTCGAGAATGAGCCGGAGTGACGGGCCCTCCTCCGTGTCCTCAGCGGAAAAGCGAGGGGGGACCTACGGGTCCTTGATATCTGGGCAGTGCAATAAGCATGATCCGAGGTCACACCTTCGGCCTTCAGCGCCGCCATGCTGGTGCCGGGAAGACGGTAGCGGGCGGGAGAGCCGATGCCCGCGGCATGCATCCATCCTTTTCTACTGCCGATTTCAACTGGCGCGCAACACTCACCTGCCTCCGAAGCGAAGCAATCCCCGCAATCAGCTTGACCGGCGCCTCACACGTAAACGAATCTGACCTCACGGACCTTGGGCGGGTCTTGAGGGTTGAAAGATGGCTGCTGAACCAACATGGATGAGCACACCTTCCCCGCCAGCGTAGTTGAGCAGTCCGCGACACACGCGCTCGAGAGCGCCGGCATGGATCATGATCACGCCGCACTCGTTACGCGAATCCTCGTGGATGCAGATGAGCGGGGCCACCACTCCCACGGCGTGGACTCGTCCCAACCTGCGTGCAGCGACTCCATCGCGGCGGCATCAATCCCGAGGCAGCGCCCAGGTGGGAAAGCGATCCAGAATCCTCCGCCGCTCGTCCAGCCGCTGACGGCGGGCCGGAGCAGGTGGCCATGCTGCTTGCTGCACAAACTGCAGTTTGAAACGCGAAGCGCCATGGGATCTGCGCCGTAGCGGTCGCCGAAAACAACCACGGCGGTATGATGGCTGCTTACCGAGCCCGAAATTCTGGGTGTGGACCGCGGCCAGATCCGGGCCGCCAGGGATGAAGAAGTACATCTCGACCATCGGCTCCCACAGCTTACGAGCTGCGCCCTGCCATTCCGCCGGAGAATGGCCCACCATTGCCCGCATCCTGCGCACTGTCAATCATCGGCACTGGCATGTCTGCGACGCTAAACATTGACGTTACGTCAAAGTCAACCCCTGACCGTCAATCAACGTCTCCGGTCCGTACACCTAGTCGGCGAGTGAGGCGGCCACGATCAGGTGGGGAAACGTGAGCACGCGGCGAGGACGAGCGCCGGCCGCACGTGACCTGGGTTATGGGCGAGCCGATCTGTCGTGTCGTTCGGGAGCGCCCGGCCTGTCGTTATCAGCCCAATGGGGGCTTGTTGCCTCGACGTCCGCCGGTCCACTGAGCCGGTTTCGACACCGCAGGCCTCGGGCTGTCAGCAACTCGACGTGGACACTGAGGGCTGGTGTCTGTTTGGCTGCCAGAACCCCACCTCGGGGCTGGCTCGATGTCTCAGTCCAGGTGGTGCTGACAGGGGTGGCTGCTCAGGACATTTCGGACTCGGTGTGGTCCAGCTTCACACTGACAGTACGTAGCGACGGGGTGAGCAGCGCGATCAAACAGACCGACGCGATGGCCAGGCTCCCGCCGATGACTAAGGCGGCGCGGAAACCGTAGAGCGTTCCCAAGGTCCCAAAGATGAGACCGGACAACGGGGCGCCGATGGCGTAGGAAACGGTCTCGACTCCCGCGACGCGACCGCGTAGCCGGTCGGGAATCGTGGAGTTCCACAGGGTGTCGCGGAAGATCACGCTGAGTGCGTCTGCGGCTCCGCCCGCTGCCAGCAATAGAACGGCTATGGCAAACGAGGAGCTAGCGCCGAGTAGCGCCGTCGTCAACCCATAGAGAGCACACACAATCGCCAAGGGAATTCCGATGTGCACTAGGCGGGAAGTCCAGCCGCTCATGAGCAGCATGAGCAATGAGCCTGCGGCGCCAGCGGTGAACAGGATGCCCGAACCGGCCCCGATGCCCATAGAGTTGGCCAGAAAGGGCAGCATCGTGGTGGGGGCTGCGAACGCCATGGCGGCCAAGTCGAACAGGTAACTCGCGCGGAGATCGGGACGAGTGTGGACGTAGGCGATCCCCTCGGCAAGCGATCGGTGGACCGGCATCGGGTCTTCCTGCTTCGGTGGCGGGAGTTGTGGCAGTCCGAAAAGGCAAAGAGCGCTGAGAGCGAAGCTCACGGCATCGAGCCCGTAGTTGAATGTCGGCCCGAGCTGGAAGAAGAGAGCTGCCGCGATGGCAGGCGCCGCGAGCCCGGCGATGGTCGTCGAGGCAGCCAGTAGTGCTGAGGCGGACGCGAGATGATCACGTTCCACGATGCGGGGAACCACCGAGTCCAAGGCGGCTCGTTGGACCGATGCCAGCGCACTGGAGGCTGCCACCAAGACATACAGCACAGTCATTGACGGCTGCTGAAGCATGGACGTGCCGCACAGAATGATTGCTACCAACGTCAGGGCAGCCTCAGAAAGGACGGCGAGCCTGCGCCGGTCGAAGCGGTCAGCCAAGTGTCCGCCGTACAAGCCCAGCACCAGGATGGGGAGCAACTGGACGGCCGCAACGCTGCCGGTTGCCAACGGCGAGTCAGTTAGGCGAGCGACGTGCAGCAGGATGGTCGTGGAAGTGACGATCGAGCCGAATCGGGTAATTGTCCGGGACAACAGAAGGAGCGTGAACGGACGGGACCGCATCGGAGTGGTGTCAATGTGCAGGCGGAAGAACATGCTGAATCACTCCGACTCTATGGCGCTGTCTGCCACATATGGTTGCGTCCACGTCACTGGGGTGAAACCCAGTTTGGTCAGAACCGGTGCCGAGGTCGGCAGCGCGTCCACCCAGAGGGTCTCGGCCCCCGCCTCGATGGCAGCCGCTATGCGGCTGAGCACCGTCGTGGTGAAGTGCCCACGCCGTCGATGCGCCGGGACGGTGCGGCCCCCCGCGAGCTCTGCCGCCGCAGACGGCTGGTCCAGGAGAAGGCGGCCGGCGGAGACTGGTGACCCGTTGACGTACACGATATGAACTTGGAGGCTGTCTGGGTCGTCGGTCATGGTGGTGGCTAGTCGGCTTCGCTCGGCGTCGACTCCGCTGCGCCCGCTCTGCAAGGAGATCTGGGCGTAGTCAGCGAGTTGGGCAACGCTGGCCCGGACGGCCGGCGAGGTCACCTTCATCGCAGATTCCACGGCCTCGGGGAGTTGGCGGAGGTCGAGAGCCAAGACGGTCTCTCGGTCCTCAGCGATCAGCCCTGCCTGGAGTAGTGCCGTGTGGAGCCGTGGAGGCCGGTCATGACCGTAGAGTTTCCATTCGAAGTCTGCGCCCATGTCGAAAGCGCGAGATACCTCGCGGCGGATGATGGCCGGCAGCGCGGTGTCGGAACACGCGCTGTAGACGATCCTGACTTGCGACCCGTCGGGACTGATTTCTCTGATGATGGGTCCGGGAGCGGGGGTTCCCGAACGCCTTCGGATGGAATCGAGTGTCGTCAGCAGTGGCTCAGACATGTTGATCCTCCTGTGTGTGCGCTTGCGAATTTGCGTGGTTGAGGAGGCGTTCCATGCTGCGGTACGTGGCATCCATCAGATCATGGATGTCACTGGCGGTGAACAGGTCGTCGGTGTAGGTGATGGCGATCTCCAGTCGGTCGGGCCAGCGAACCCACGCGATGTGTACATCGCCTTCCTTGGCGAATCGAGGCAGGGGAACAGCCGTGAAGGTGGCTCCTCCCCCTGCGGTTGTGAGATCTCCTTCCGTGGCGGTGTCATAGGAAATCATCACGTCGAACTGAGGTGTGGAATCCACGCCCCGGACCCACTGGAGGGCTGCGAGGGAGTCGGCGTAGGGGAGTTCGGCGTGCTGTACTGCTGTGACGAGATCTCGTTGATTCTGCTGTAGGAATGCGGAGATGGGCCCTGAGTTGACTCGGAACCTGCGTGGGATGGCGCTCGCGTAACAGCCGATTTGGTGTTGGCTGGAAAGGTCTAAGCGGCCTGAGGTGTAGGTCCCCATCAGTACCTCTGAGCGGCCGGTTTTCTCGAGCAGCATCTGGCCGATCACTGTCTCAGCCACGATGAAGTCGGTCACGCCAAGTCGCTGGGACAGTGCGCTCAATCCGGCAGTGAGATCGTCAGGGACGACGCTGACCAGGCGATGGCCTCTCAATGAGGCACGTCGCGGCCGAGCTTTGGATTTGGAGAGGGGGGTCCGTGGCTCAGCCCCGTCGAGGTAGGCGGCCCAGTAGCTCTCCAGCTCCGGACGACGCCCTGCGAGGTGGTTGCGACGTGAAAGTGCCGTCTCCTTGTACTGGACCTCAAGCGGTGGGAGATCGACTGCGCGATTCTCCACCAAGCACTCGTAGATGCGCTGCAGTTCGGAGTGGAACACTCCGGCTGAGATGGCGTCGGAGATGAGTTGGTGCATCGCTGTCAGCAACACGTGTTGCTCCGGTGCAAGGGTGAACAGATCGGCACGCACGAGCGGTTCTTCAGCGATGTCGAATGGGTTCAGCAGGCGCTCTTGGACGAGCCGTTCGAGCTCGGTCTGAGAGTCTAGGTGCTGCTGGAGGTCGTGGACGGTGAGCTGTGGGTCCATGGCTCCGGCTGGATGCACGATCTGCAGTCTGCGGTGGGTGTCGAACGTTGAGCGCAGGGTTTCGTGCCGGGCCATCATGACTTGCATGGCCTGCCTGAGGAGAGCGTGGTCGAGGGGGCCGGTGATCATGAATTGGTCGTTCCGGTTGAATGCGGCGCGCTGTTGGGGCAGGTAGCGGCCCTCGATGTCCAGCAGTGACTCTTGTACCGGGGCGACCACATACTCGCCGGGGCCGCCCAGCGACGTCACTGATGACGAGCCGCCATCCGGTGACTGGCTGTCGATCAGTGCGGCGAGCCGATGGATGGTCTGATGGGCAAAGATGTCGTCCAGCCCGATGGGTACTTCGAACGTGGTGCGCGCGCGCGCGACCACCCGGATTGCCTTGAGTGAGTCGCCGCCGATCTCGAAGAACCGGTCGTCGATGCCGATGTGCTCACGTTGGAGGATGGAGCTCACGATCGAGGCCAGCGCCTTTTCGGTCGGGGTCTCGGGGGCGGATTGTTCGCCGTCGGACGCGATGTCGTCGAGGGTGGCCAACAGCTTTCGGTCGATCTTGCCGTTGGGCGTGAGCGGGAGCTCGTCCATGGCGACGAACTGGGCCGGTAGCATGTGCGAAGCCAACTGTTGGGCGAGTGTGTCGTGAATCTCGGTGGGCGTGGTCCAGCCAGCCAGCACCACGTAGGCGGTCATGTGATCATGAGAGGCCCCGATGACGCGTTTGAGGACCAGAGCGGCTTTCCGCACTCCTGGGAGGTGAAGGATTCGTCGCTCGATTTCGTCGAGGCTGATCCTAAAGCCACGCACCTTCACTTGGCTGTCATCGCGACCCAAGTAGTGCAGCGTTCCGTCGGCGCCCCAATACCCTTGGTCGCCGGTGCGGTACATCCGTTGACCGGGACTGGCTGGATCTTCCACGAACGACTGCTGCGTCTGCCCAGGTGCGTTCAGGTAGCCGCGTCCCACGCAAATCCCGGACACGCAGATCTCGCCGACGGCGCCAGCAGGTAGGAGTTGGAGCTGTTTGTTGCGGATGGTGATCCACGTGTTGGGAATGGGTGTTCCGATGGGCACGTCGGAGGTTGTGACGGGACGGGCCATGATGTGGTGAGTGACGTCGTCGGACGCCTCGGTCGGTCCATAGGCGTTGATGACCGGGATCGCTGGGTAGTGCTGCAACCAGCGGTTGACCTGCAGGGGGCTGCACGCCTCCCCAGTGACCATCAGCCATCGGAGCGCTGAGAGCTCGGGCCACGATTCCTCCTGTTGCCAAGCGTCCAGCATGGCATCGAGGTAGGACGGAACGACTTCCAACACCGTGATACCCGCATCGTTGGCCCGTCGTCCGAAGCGGCATGGGTCGAGCTGCAGGGCTTGCGGCACAACGATGGTTTGCCCGCCGCTGTATGGAGCGGCGAACATCTGCCACAAGGAGATGTCGAAGGAGTTCGACGCTGTCTGGGGGATGACTGTTTCCGGTCCCAGTTTGAGGTCGATGATCTTGGCAGCGAGGTGGTTCAGCATGCCGGCGTGTTCTACCATCGCGCCCTTTGGGGCTCCGGTCGAGCCGGAGGTGTAGATGACGTAGGCTAGTGAGTGTGGGTCGAACGCGAGATTCAGGTTCACGGAGCTCTGATCCCTCGCCGTGTCGTGGTCGAGGATGAGTACGTCCAGACCCTTCGACGGTCGTGGTACGGCATCGCGTCGTGACGGCTCGGTCAGCACCAGGTGCGAATTCGCCGAGTCGAGAAGCATTTGTGTGAATTCAACGGGATTGCTCGGATCCAGCGGGAGGTAGGCCGCCCCGCACTTCCACACCGCAAGGATGGCGATCACCATGGGGACCGAGCGGTCCATCGCCAGCGCCACGAGGTCACCGGGTGCAACGTCATGGTGCTCGAGCAGGAGGCGAGCGACCTGGTTGGCTCTGGCATTGAGCTGGGTGAAGGTGAGCCGTTCCTCCGGATCGTCCAGTCGGCTCAGCGCAACGGTGTTCGGTGATGCTGCTGCGTGGTACTCGATCTGTTGATGGATGGGCATATGGAGATCGACGTCCACGCGCCGGTAACCGATCTCGCGGGTTGAGGCGGCGTCGCTCTCGCTGAGCAGCTCGATGGCCCCGAGTGTGATCGCTGGCGTCGCCACCGCCTGTTCCACGACATGACAGAAGGATCTCCAGAGCACGTCGATCATCTCGGGGGAGAACCGCGAGGTATCGAATCGCACCACGGCGCCAAGTGTCTGCTCAGACTCTCCGAACATGATGTTCAGGGGGAAGACGCTGGTGTTCAGGGTCAATTCTACCGGGGTCACTCGCAGATCACCTATGGTCGTGGTGTGGCCCTCGTCGTGCTGGCCGATCCCGAACTTCTGATACTCGATCAGGACCTCGAAGAGATCAGGACGACTCAGTGCCTGCATCTCTTTCAGGTCTGCAATGAGGCTCTCGTAGTCGTAACTGCCGTGTTGGACTGCCGCGAAGAAGCTTGCGCGGACATTGCGAACCAGCTGGTCCAAGGTGTCGTCGCTGCGGATGCTGAACCGGATGGGCACCGTTTTGACCCGCATCCCGACTTCGTCTCGGCTCGCAGGATCATCCCGACCGGCCAGTGACGTTCCGAGCACCATCTCGTCCCCGTCGCAATACGTGCGCAGCGCGGACGCCATCAGGCTGAGGCACGTCAGGAACGGTGTGACCCCCCGCTGTTTGGCGAACATGCTCAGCCGTTCCCAGAGCTCTTGGGGCAGCTGGTAGTGCACGTACTGGCCGCGGAAGTCGTGGCGCTCAGCACTGCTTCGAGGCAGGCTCATCGGCTCGGGGACCTCACTGAACTGGTTGAGCCAATACTCTCGATCGGATTTGTCGTGTTGGAGGTCGTGGGTGGATGCGGGAGTGACGTTGGTGTCGAGGTCCGGCTCGGGCACCGAGATGGGATCGTGCTCTTGCGCGTCGGCGTAGTAGCGCCACAAGTCCCGCTCGATGATGGCCAGCGACCAGCCGTCCGCCACGAGATGGTGGATACTCACGAGGAGGAACGACTGTCCACCTTGGAACTGGTACCACTGTGCGCGCAGCAGCGGCGCGCTCGCCAAGTCGAAGGGCTGGCTGGCGCGTTGGATGAGCTGGTCGATATCGGCGGGCGCCGCAGGCATCGGAGTGTCAAGCCGGATGATGTCGAGCTGGGGCGGGTGGACAACTGACCCCGGGTGAACCTGCTGCACCAGACCGGACTCCTCCATCACAAAGCTTGTCCGTAGTGCGGGGTGTCGCTTGATCACCAGCTCCAACGCCCGCCGAAGCGCCGCCTCGTCCAGGTGGCCGTTGACTGCAAAGCAGCGTGTCAAGTTGAACGCCTCCGACCCGCCCCTCAGTTGGGAGGCCAGCCAGATGCTTCGTTGGGCGGCGGAGGCTGGTGCGCGGTGTAGTTCGGTGTGTTCGGGTGGGGTATCCTGGTCGCTGGCTGTGGGGGCCTGTTGCGGGGTGGGTGGTGTGGCGGTGCCCGCCAGCTTCTCGGCGATGGCTTGTGGTGTGCCCAGCTCGAACAGATCGAGTACGTCGAGGTCTGCACCTGTTTCGGTGACCAACCGGGCCACGATCTGGAGTCCGCTGATCGAGTCTCCGCCGATCTCGATGAAATCCGCGTCGGGGTCAACCGGTTCTCCCAAGGCGTCTTCCCAGGCTCGTAGCACGGCGCCCAGCGCATTAGCCGTGGACATCCGCGCGGTGCTATCTGGCTCCTCAGCATTTTGGGGCTCGACGGTTTGAATCTGGCGGCGCGCCGCGACCGCGGCGCTGTCCAGTTCCGCGTCGCGGAGCCAGCATCGCGTGGTCTCGAACTGATAGCCGGGCATTGTCAGGCGGGGCCCGCACCCCACGGAGCGCTTCCAGTCCCAGGTGATGCCTCGCAGGTACAGCTGGCCAAGTAATTCGGCCGGACCATCACTTGCGGCGATGAAGCGGACATGCTGTGCCCGAGCCGTGACGGCTTCGGAGATTGGTGATGGGGCTCCCAGCTCGACCCAGCAGAGCTCTTGGTCAGAGAAGTGCGCCAGCATCCTGTCGACTCGGGGTGCAAGGTCGGCTGGTGTCGGCTCGGTAGGGAGGGTCGCCGCATGATGAACGGCCTCGGACAGCGCAACACGGCCATCCGCCGCGTCACGCGCGGCACGGCCACGGCCCTCGGTGATGATGTGCGTGACGTTCATGCCGATGTCGTTGAACCACCGCAGGATTGCATATTGCAGGCAGAACGCCGGGTTCTCAGGCAGGTCCGTGCTGCGGATCTCGGCCTCGGCCTCGACGTAGCACCGGTTCAGCGCCGGTTCAGCGCGGAATGCGGCAACTGTCGTTGGATCCGGCGCTGGCTGACTGGTTACCAGCAGGGCGAGCGAGGGGACAGGGTCTTCCGCGGAGCTGCTGGTCAGTGGCTGGGGACTGGTCACGACTTCGGGATCTTCCAAGTGCAGGATCGCGCGATGAGCATGATGGTCGCGGCCAGCCACGAGAGTCCGTTGCACTGCCACTCGGTCGGCGTCTGGGTTGTCCGCGATCCAGGCCCGGATGGCTTCGATGTTGGCAGTCAGAGCTTCGGGGGAACGTCCTGACACCGGCAGCCATGTCTGTCGCTGCGGAGACTCCGCGGGCCAGCTGGGCCGTTCGGTGAGCTCTTCGAGTACGGCATGGGCGCCGGTTCCGGTGATACCGAAAGAGCTCACTCCTGCACGGCGCGGGCCGCTTCCGTCGGGCCACGGTCGGTACTGGCGAGTCACTTCGAGGCCGGCTTGCTGAAAGTCGATCAACGGACTGAGCTGCTCGGCGTGGACACTGGGGTACAGCTCTGCGTGGTGGACTGCCAGCGTGGCTTTCACCAGTCCACACAGACCCGCCGCGCTCCACGTGTGTCCGATGTTGCTCTTGATGGTGGAGATCTGCAGGGCGGTGTCGCGGTGTGATGGGCCGAAGACGGTGCCGAGCGCCTCGGCCTCGATCGGGTCCCCCAGCTGTGTACCCGTGCCATGAGCCTCGACGTATGCAGCAGTTGCGGGGTCCAAGCCCGCCTCGTCCCAGGCAAGGGAGATCACCTCGGCCTCGGAGCGGCTGTCCGGCGCTGTGAATGAGCTCGATCGGTCGGCGACGCTGTTCACCGCAACGCTTCGCAGCACTGCCAAGATGGGGTCACCGTCGCCAAGCGCGTCATCGAGCCGGCGGAGGACGACGGTGATCACGGCCTCGCCGGAACCCGTCCCGTCTGCGTCCACCGCGAAGGCCCTGGTCTTGCCGTCATGGGAGCGAATCCCGAGGTTGAGAGGGTCATCCTCCAACGGATCGCCGCAGAGGTTGATGTTGGCCCCTGATACGAGTGCAAGCTCGGTGTTGAACAGCGTGAGGTCGTTGATCGCTTGCTTGACCGCCACCAGGCCCGACGAGCACGACGAGTCGATCATGAGCGAGGGGCCCCTGAGCCCCAGCATCTGCGAGACGCGACCTGCTACGGCTGCTTGATGGACTCCCATGACCAAAGGGGCCTCAACCCGTTCCGCCAAGGCCGCGTAGTCGATCCTGGTCGCGCCGACATAGACACCCACGCGTTTGCCTCGCACGGCGGCGGGGGCGATGCCCGCCTGCTCGAGAGCTTGATATGCGCTTTGCAGGACGAGCCGGTGCTCCGGCGAGAGCAGGTTGGCTTGCCCGCGGGGGATCTCGAAGAACTGGTAGTCAAACTCGTCGATTCCGTCGAGATATCCATTCGGAAGATACGGCTCGTCGAGTGGCTGAGAGGTGCGCAGTCTCCGTTCGGTCGACAACTCACGAACGCTGTCTCTTCCAGATTTTAAATTACGACGCAGGGTGACCAAGTCATCGGCCTCGGGAAGCTTGAGGGCGATTCCGGTGATTGCGATCTTGGGATTTCGCTCCATGCGGTCAGAAGTCATAGTCTTGCACCCTTGTGTTTGGCGTCGTGGCGGCGGAATCGTCTGTGACGAGGCGAGCCTGTTGTTGGATGGTCGTGTGGATGAACAGTTCCGCGATGCGGAACTTTCCCGGGAACCGTTCGTTCAAGAGGGAGAAGAGCCGCAGCAGCTTCAATGAATTTCCACCCAGGGCAAAGAAGTCGAGGTCGACCCCCGCCACCGGCTTGCCAAGGGCTTGCTTCCAGCAGCTGAGTACAGCACGTTCCCCCTCGTCGCCGGGGCCCTGGACATTGTCAGCGCCGCTCGTCTCCATCGTGGGGCGGGGGAGAGCAGAACGATCCAGCTTTCCATTCGGCGTGACCGGAATCCGCGGGATCACGACGACCATCCTCGGGACCATCGCGATCGGGAGTTGCGCTCGCAGGTACGCGCGCAGCCCAGCGGCCACATCCCCCTGATTCGCGTCACTGGCCGATGCGGAACCTGAGCCGGTGTCGCGCCCAACAACCGCGTAAGCGACCAGCGCCGGCTCACCCTCGAAGTCGTGTGCGATCACGACCGCGCTGTCGACAGCTTCGTGTTGCAGCAGGACCTGTTCGATTTCGGCCAATTGGACTCTTACACCGTTCAGTTTGACCTGATGATCCATCCGGCCGAATATGTCCAAACCGCCATCCGGCCGCAGACGACCCAAGTCCCCGGTGTGATAGATCCTGTCACGAGGATCCCCGGTGCCGGGGTTAACCGTGAATACGGCATCTGTGGCAGCAGGGTCGTTGAGATACCCCAACGTGCGGAAGGGCGTGCGGATCACGATTTCGCCCAGCTCCCCTATACCACAGACCCGCTCTTGCGACATCACCAAGGCTTGGCATTGCGGCAGCGGGCGACCAATCTGTTGGGTGCCCGGGCGGGCAGGTCCGTCTGGCACCCTGTAGGCAGTCTTGGCCAGCGTGGTCTCCGTTGGCCCGTACAGGTTGAACACTGCGCACCCCGGAACTTGTGAGCGGAGAGAGTCTACCAGTGCGCCGGGCAGCGGCTCGCCGGCAAGCACCACCGTGCCGAGGGAAGCTGGGGACACTGTGGGGGCGTCCTGCAGCCACGACCGCAGCACTGTGGGGACGGTGTGGAGCACGGTGATCCCTTCGCGATCTAACCAGTTCAAGACTGCTGAGCCTCCAATGGTGTCGGTCTCGGCAGGCATCACCGTCGTCGCTCCGGAGACCAGCGCGACGAGCGAGTCTCTCAGCATCACGTCGAACGACAAGGACGTCAGCTGGGCAACCCTGTCATCACCGGAAAGGCCGATGGCCTGCTTCTCCCACATCAGGAAGTGCGACAAGGCCTGATGGCGCCCAAGGACGGCTTTTGGGAGACCGGTCGTGCCCGATGTGAAGAACACGTATGCCGGCGCATCTACCTCGTGCGTGGACAGTGGCAGGTCAGACGGCTCACGATCAGGGTCCCCAGTCATGACGGAGGTGATGCGCGCCGCGTCGAAAAGCATGTCAGGCACACCGGCGATTGGTGCCACCGCTGTCTCGGTGCGGATACACATCACCGGCCGACCAACGGTCAAGAGCCGTTCGATGCGTCCCGGGGGCAGGAACGGTTCAATCGGCAGAAATACCGCACCACTGCTCAGAACACCCAACATGGCCGCCAAAAAGGCGGGGCTGCGGCTGCCGGTGACGGCGACCACCTCGCCGGGTCGCACTCCGGAGGAAAGAAGCTGCGTCGCGACCTCGTCGGCCACCCTGATCAGGTCACGGTAGGTGAGATGTTGTGCCCCCAGCGCGACCGCAATAGCGTCGGGCTGTTCGACTGCTCGGCCACGCACGAGTTCGGGAACGGTGGGGAATGTGGGGGCCCCCAGTTCCTCGGCAAGTGGGTCCCCGTCGGTCGGGTCCACGAGCGAATAGTCGCGAATTGGTCGCGTCGGATCCAGGGCCACTTGCCCCAACAGCGACAGGTACTGATTCACCAGCACCCTGCCTCGTTCCGCCGTGGCCAGATCGGGGCGGTGCACCAATTCAACCCGCAGAGCATCCTCGTCCTCGGGCGACCTCCGACTCAGGTAGAAGCTGAATGGAACCTTGGCTTCGGGTTCGAACATCTCGTCACTGAAATTGATCTGCACCCCCCGCAACTGCGGATTGGCTTGCAGATTTCCGACGTCATTGATCATCACGTCGAACAGCGGGGGCCTGTCGGCCGAGCGTTCAGGATTGATCCGTTCCACCACGGCGGCAAAGGGAGCACCCTGATGCCGGTAAGCCTCATGGAGCGAATGTCGCACGCGCTCGAGTAGCTGGTCGAAGGTTTCCTCAAAGGGCACGTCCACGCGCAGGATGAGTGTGTTCAGGAACAGCCCGATGAGCTGTTCAAGTGCAGCTTCCGGGCGATTGGTCACCGGGAACCCGATGGTCACATCCCTCTGCCCGCTCAAGCGCGAAAGCAACAGGGCAAGCGCTGCTGTGGCCACCTCGAACTCGGTTCCCGAATGCGCTTCCCGTAGTCGGCGCGTCGTGTCAGCGCCCAGCACGCCGGACGTCCGCACCGCGACGGGGTGCGCCACAGGGGAGGGAACCACATCCAGGGGAAGATCAAGGCGCGGGACACCCGCCAAGTGCTCAGCCCACCATGCAACGTCGGACTCTTGCGCTGACACACGCTGCGTACTGCGCATCTCGGCGGCGTAATCGCGGTACTGGAGTCGCAGTGGGGCCAGGGCGGGTTCTCTGTTCTCCCGGAGGGCCTCATAGATCTCTGCAAGCTCCTCCTCAAGGATTCCCATGGACCAGCCATCGCTAGCGATGTGATGGAGCGTGATCAGCAGGCGGTGTTCCGATCCGTTGAGCGTCATCAGCGTTGCCCGCAACGGGGGTTGCGTCGTGAGGTCAAAAGCTTGAGTCTCCTCGGCGGCGATTTGCTGTGCCACAGCCTCGCTGGCCGCCTGCTCGTCCATCTCCTGGAAATCCAGCCGGAGGAACCTCAGCGGCAGGTGCGGGTGGGCAAGCTGGTAAGGCCCGTCTTCGCCGTTGCCGTAGGTGACCCGCAAGATCTCATGCCGTTGCTGCAGCCGGAGAAAGGCTTCCTGCAGCAGGTCGGGTCGTAGTTCACCCCTGATATCGGCCAGTGTCCGGATGTTATAGGCGGTGCTTTCGGGGGCGAGCAGGTGGAGGAACCACATCCGCTCCTGATCGGGCGAGAGGGGCGAGCTCTCGGCGAGATGGTGCGCGCCGAAGCGTTGCAGCGACCCGGAGGTGGAAGCTTCCAGCAGCTCCGCTTGCGCTTGAATCGTGGTGTGCTGGAACAGTTCAGCGATGTCCACCTCGATGGAGAGGCGCTCAAGGATCTGGCCTCGAAGCTTGAGGATCAGCAGCGAGTGACCGCCCATGTCGAAAAATTCGCTGGAACGGTCGATCCTGCCCGGCGGCAACAGATCGGACCAAATGCCATGCAGCTCACGCTCCCACCGCCTCAGCTCCACGACGGTTGGGCCTTGGGGATTGTCGAAAGGGGACTGCGATGCCCCGAGCGCCGCTTCAGCCAAGGCAAACAGGGCGTTGCGATCGGCCTTCCCATTCCCGGTGACAGGAATCTCTGGCACGGCAAAGAACCGGGACGGAACCATGTATGCAGGCAACTGCTCACGCACCACCGTCCGCAGCGTCCCGTCGTCGACCACAAGCCCCTCGACGCCCGGTTCGGCCCAGACAACGAATGCGAACAGGCTGGTCCGAGCCCCGCGGCCCGTGGCGAGAACAATGGCCCGCTCCACGGCGGGATGCGACACCAAGGTGGACTCGATGTCCCCCAATTCGATGCGATAGCCACGGATCTTGACCTGGTGGTCGTCGCGTCCCAAATATTGAATCTGACCATCACGTGTCCATGCCGCCCGGTCACCAGTCCGATAGACGGGACCGGACGCAAGGTGAGGTAGACTGACGAACTTGTCAGCAGTCAGCTCCGGACGATTCAGATAGCCGGAGGCCACTTGGATACCCGCAATGCACAGGTTGCCGGGGACTCCCGGGGGCAATGGTTGGTCCCGCGGATCGAGGATGAACAGCTGGGTATTGGCACACGGGCGTCCGATGGTGACCGGGCCATCTGCCCCCACCTTGACCGATGACACATCGATGGTTGCCTCGGTCGGACCGTAGTAGTTCCACAGAACCGTCACAGAGTTGGCCGCCGCGAATCGGTCTGCCAGATCGCGATCGAGTGCCTCGCCGCTGCAGATACAGGCACGAACCCCCGGCAGTGAGCTGGCTGTCTCGTCCAAGTACGCGCTCAGCATCGACGGTACGAAATGAACCACGCTGACACCGTGCGTGACGATGGCCCGATCGATCGCCTCAGGGTCGCCTTCGGCACCAGCAGGGAGCACAGCCAGTTTCGCGCCCAAGGTGAAGGGTACGACCAGTTCCCAGACGGACACGTCGAAAGAAGCCGTGGTCTTCTGCAGGAAGACGTCATCGCTTGTCAGTTTGAGCTCGTCGGCCATCCACTTCAGGCGATTCGTCAGGGAGTCGTGCCTGATCAGCACTCCCTTGGGCGTACCCGTCGACCCGGAGGTGTAGATGCAGTACGCAGGCATGTCGCTCGTGATGCCGACGCTGGGCCGCACCAGCGGCCCCGGCGTAGATTCTGTCGCTGCCAGCGTGCGGACGTCCACTGCGTCGTGATCGAACACCCGACCGCTCCCAGCCGTCAGCACTAGCCGCGCGTCGCTGTCCTGGATAACCGTGGCCACTCGTTCGGCTGGATCGTTGAGATTGAGCGGGAGGTAGGTCGCACCACAGCGGAGCACACCCCACACAGCCACCACCAAGTCGATCGAGCGCGGGATGTGAAGGGCGACGATGTTACCCGGACAGACTCCGTGTTCAGCCACGAGCCGCGCAGCGACGGCCGCAGTTTGACGTTCCAGTTCCTCATACGTCAGCGAGTGCACTCCATCGGACACCGCGATGTGGCGGGGGACGCGGCGGGCCTGGGATTCGAACTGTGCAACCACGGTGGCCGTCAAGTCGTAGTCCTGACAGGTCGCGTTGAATCCCGATAGGACCGTCCTAGTCTGTTCCGGCGACATGATGGGAAGAGACTCCACTTCGTGGTCTGGGTCGGACAGCGCGCCTTGGAGCAATACCAGCAGGTGATCGACCAAACCCTCAATGCGCTCCCGGTCGAACAGGGCACTGGAGTATTCGACGGCAATCTCGGCGTCACGGCCATGCTCTTCGACGAAGATGGTCAAATCCAGCTTGCTGCGGCCGTTGTCGGCAGCTACCCTCTCAAGGGGCAGGGCCGAGTCCGTCAGGTCTTCATCACCGTAGGGGAGGTAGGAGACCATGACGTCGAACAGCGGGTTTCGGAATCGCTCCGCGCTGGCTCCGCAGTCCTGGACCACGAGGCTGAAGGGAACTTCACCGTGTTGTACTGCTTCCCTCAGCGAGCGATTGCAGGCGGCGACAACCTCGTCGAACGTGGCTGCCTCCGGCACGGTGTCGCGCACTGCGAGCGTGTTCAGATAGCAGCCAACCTGGTCATAGAGCTCGGCGACCGGCCGGTCGATGAAGGGCACACCCAGCACGATGTCCCGCTGACCACTGTAGCGATGCAGCAAGATCCGCACGGCCGCCAGCAGGGGCACGAACGGGCTCACCCCTGCCGCACGGGCGTAGTCCTTCCACATCTGGGTGGTGGTGCTTGGGATGTGGCTGCGGACGGTGGCTCCGGAGAAGTCCCGACGCGAGGGGGTGGGGCGGTCCGTGGGGAGGGCAAGCGGCTCCGGAAGCACGGCGAAACGATCCTGCCAATACTGGCGAGCCGCACCTGCTCTAGAGGTGAGCCGCGCCTGTTCCCAGCGAGCGTAGTCGCGGTACTGGATGGATAGTGGTTCGGGGTGGGCGTCCTCCCCAGCGACCAAGGCCGAGTAGCGGCGTTGGACCTCCTCCACCACTACCTGCACGGACCATGCATCCATGACGATGTGGTGTGCCGCCATCAGCAGGTGGTGGTTGTCGGATGGGGTAGTGATGAGTGCCGCACGGAACAATGGACCCGTCTCGAGGTCGAAACCGCGGCGGAAGAAGGCGTCTAGCGTGCCGGGCAGGTCCTCGTCCGCCGTGGTTGTCGCGGACCAGTCAACGTGTTGCTCATTCAGCACGACCTGCCTGACCGAGTCGCCTCGAGCCTGGAAGATTGTTCGCAGTGACTCGTGCCTCGCCACGGTCATATCGAGCGCCTGCCTGAGGATCTCCGCGTCGACCGGGCCGCCAACCCGATAGTGCATCGGGACGACGTAGGCGTCGCGCTGGGCGTTGTCTTGGGCGGTCAGCCACATGGACAGCTGGGCAGAGGACAGCGGATCGTCTTGGGTGGGCTCGGTTCGGGGGATGGTGGTTTCGCGCTCTGCGGTCATTCTTGCTCCAAGCCAGGGGTGGGACAGTGCGAAGGGTCGTCGAGCGTGGGCGCGATTGTTCGACGCGCAATCACCTCGGGTCCGGTCGGGGTGGAGACGATGATGGCGATCTCGTGGAAGCGATCCAGGGATGGCACTGCATGAGCGAGCGCTCCGGCCCTCGAGAGGAAGCCATCGACCTCAGGGGCCAAGTGGTCGGGGCCACTGTTCATGGTGGCGAGTTGGCGGCAGGTCATTTCGCGCAGGATCTTCGTGTACTGGGACCATCTGACAGGCGCCGCGCCCTTCTCGGCTAGGCAATGCCAGTACTTGATGCGTTCGGAACCTGCCACCAGCCATAGATCTTGGACCGATTCCTGCTCGACCCACGCGCGGGGCCATTGTCCTTGCCGGCCTCGCACCACAGCGGTTGCCCGCTCCCGCAGCGTTTCACGAGCGGGAAGCGTGACCTGCTGAGGGGACGGTGTCCCATTGGAGTACATGGGGACGTTAGTGACTGGCCAGTGCTCGATCTCAAAAACCATCACGAGGATGAGGGCGAGTGCGGCGAGCGTTCCCAATGCCGCGAATGCCGTTGCCGCCGAGCTTGCAGCGCCCATGGGTTTTGAGGGCGTTGCACCCAGCAGGGCGTACCAGTCGAACAACAGCAGGTAGCACCACATCTGGACCCAGTAGGCGGGCATCATCACGAGGAGGATCGCGACATGAAGGGCGACCCACGACAGGACCAGCCATGGCCGCAGGGTGGAACTAGGGATGGCGAGAACTGAGAGCAGTTCAACCACCAGCGCGCCAGGGCCGGCCAGTCGGCAGACCCAACGGCGGTTGACGAACGTATCCGAAAGCCAGCGCCAACGAGCTGCAGGCGCCGACGAGCTCACGTAGAAGTGCAACGCCTGCCCGGTCAACCAACCGCGCCAACCGTAGCGGATCTTGGCAACTCCACCCGCGAACATGGTGAAAGAAAGGAAGATCAGCGCCAAGGCTGGGGCGAATCCGGATCGGAAGGGAGAATCTGCTGCAACCAAGGGCGTGTTGAAGATCACCGCGTCCAGCGACCACTCGTACGAGACCGAGAACTGCAGGGCGAAAAGCGAATACAACGCGGCGTGGGTGGAATGGTTGGATCCTAAGGCGCCGCTGGCGCTGCCATGCAGGAAGGCCAGACCAAAGAAGGTCAGGAAACCAACCGCGGGCTGGCCAAACCCCACGATCCAGAGTGCCCAGAGGCAGATCGTAAGCCGCGTCACCCATCGGAGGACCCGCGTGCTGGGGCGTCGACGCCCCAGCCACCTCAAGAAGAACGACGGTTGGTAGAAGCAGTCTGTGCAGCTCTGGATGCTCTCCGTTGCCCACAGCGGGGATGGCTTGTCAATCAGAAGCAGTGCGAGCAGGCCGCTGAGGAAGATGACCCTTAATTGACCGCTAAGGGGCGGCAGGGTGTTGAGCCACCACGAAGTGTAGAAATCCATGTGATGCCTCCTGCCCTACCAGCGCGTGCTCTCGGCGAAGAACTCGTCGAGCGTGACGCCGCCGCTCGCGGATGTGGTGGCTTCGGCTGGTGCCGATACGGAATCTTGGTAACGACGTAGCACGTGGGTCCCAACGACCAGATCCAGCACACCCAAGCCGAAGGGGGAGAAGATCATCGGCCTGTCGAGGGGGACGCTGATGTCCCCCCGCAACACTTGGGCCAACGTTCCGGTAACGAAGTCGCGACCGCCAGACTTCTGCTCAGCCAAGTGGGGCGATGTGTTGGCCCTCATGCAGTGCTCCGCATCGTCGAAGACGTTGTTGGCGTCCAGAATGAGCTCAGGAGCGAGGTCCCGGAGGGAGATGTTGAGGAACAACTGCCCGGGGCGCAGCGGAGTGGTGATATAGGGCTCTTCCGTGCTGGTCGCCAGCACCACTGTGTCTGCCGCCAAGGCATCGGACAGCTTTTCGGAGTAGTTGGCCTGGACGCCGAAAACCTCGGCTGCATAGCCGGCCAGAAGCCGGCCGGACTCTTGGTCGATGTCGTGGACAAACACACTGCTGGGTCGAACACCCGCGTGATGTAGATAGTCGGTAATGTATCGGGCAATTACGCCGCCACCGATGAAGCTTAGCACTGAGCCTCCGTACCCCGCTGGCCGCAGGGCAGTTGCCGCGAGCGCAGCAGATGCCGCGGTCCGTGTGGCGCTGATGGCGGCAGCTTCCATGCATGCAATGGGGTACCCCGTGGCGTAGTCATTGAGGATCAAGACCGCAGAAGCACGTGGCAGACCTGATTCGACGTTCTTCGGGAAGGAGGAGATCCACTTGATCCCTGCCACGTCGTAGCTGCCGCCGACATAGGCAGGCAGCGCGATGATTCGGGCCTCGGGCCGTTCGGGGAATCTGAGGAAATAGCTGTCAGGGTTGATTGTCTCCCCGTTCTCGTGGAGTAGGTAGGCGTCCCGGATCAGGTCCAGCACGAGAGCAGGGTCACGATCGAGAATGCCCTTGACGGCCGATCCGGACAGGACGGTAAAAGACGGCATGGTGGCTCCTTGTGTGAGCGTTAGGGGGTGGAATGGGAATCATCGTGGGAACGGCGAGTCACAAGGGCGATTTTCTCTGCACAACGCTGACCGGGCGCATGGGTGGGTTTCCCGCGGTCAGGGGGAGAAGAGCGATCGGCGGATAGTTCCTTCTGACCCAGACATCATCGTAAATCGTAGCCAGGTAGGCGTCCCCCATGTCGGGAGCAATTGTGGTGCTGACCAAGGTTCGCCCCGGGTCGTAGGTGTCAAGCCACTGAACCGCGCCAGCCACCACGGTGCCCGATGAACCGCCGAGCAGAAGTCCTCTGACAGCCATTGTGCGGCACATCCGGATCGCATCGATCTCGTCCACGTGAACCATGTCGTCCAGCAAGTCCGGGTCGAAGATTCGGGGTGCGACTCCAGCCCCCAGCCCAGGTATCAGTCGACGACTCGGCTCAGTGCCAAATGTTACAGAGCCAGTCGTGTCGATTCCGACCACACGCACGTGCGGCATCGTCTCACGCAAATAACGCGCGGATCCCATTGCCGTTCCACTCGTTCCGACGCCGACAAACAGCACTTGCAGGTCCGGGTTCGTGGCAACAAGTTCCGGAGCGGTCATCTGATAATGGGCGAGGCTGTTGGCATGGTTTTGGTGCTGGTTCAACCAGAAATAACGGTCGTCGCCCTGGCACAGTTCGAGTACTCGATTCCGTCTGGCTTGCAGGAACCCCCCGGCGGGGTCCGGCTCCTTGACCATCTCGATGGTTGCTCCCAGTGCCTTCAGTTTCGTATATGTCAGGTGGTTGCAGCGTGGATCCACGACGCACACGAAGCGGATGTCTTCTCGGGCTGCGAGGATCGCCAGCGCGACTCCCAGGTTTCCTGACGTCGACTCAATGAGGATCGTGTCGTCTTGGATCAGCCCTCGCTGTTTGGCGTCGTTGATCATGCTCCACGCAGCGCTGAACTTGATTGACCCAGCCACATTGAGTCCTTCGAGCTGTGCCCGGAGGTCATGGCCCACGATAGGTTGGAGAGAATAGTGGCGGCTCAGCAATTTGGCCCTGATGTTCTCCATCAAATCCTTGCCCTTCGGTTCGAATCTATCGTCATCAATTGTAATGAATGTCTTGAAGTGCGGCTGAGAGTTTTCAGGCAGTCCTAATGGTGTCAGGCCATCCTCCCAGGATGATTTCGGCCAGAGTCTGCTGTTGCTCTTCATCAGCGAGATAGAAATGCCCTCCCGGGAGCGTCATCATTCGGGTCCCTGAACGCGTGTAGCGCCTCCATTCGGCGGCCCCCTCGCCGTTTACGCTTGAGTCGTTGGTGCCTCGAACGGCCACGATCGGGCAGGTCAACACGTCGCCCGGATCTGGACGGTACTGGGCGATGGTCCAGAGATCTGCACGCAAGACGCGTAAAGCGATCTCCATCAGTTCCCGATGGTCCAGCAGGAGTGGGTCCGTGCCCCCCATGTCCAGCAATCGTCCAAGAAGGGAATCGTTGGGAAGCTCGGGGGAGAGGCCATCGCCGCGAATGTGGGGTGCATTACGTCCGGACGCAATGAACTGACGAACATTGCAGCCGTCCACCTCAAGCTGTTTCGCAAGTTCGAAACCCACGAGGGATCCCATGCTGTGGCCGAACACCGTGATTGCGGTGCCCGAGTCCAGTGCAGATGTCAGATCGGTGGCCACAGCCCCAGCTATGTAGGGGATACTCTCGGCGAAAGGGTCGCGGTAACGGTCCTGCCGGCCAGGGTACTGGGCGATCAACACGCGGGCGGAGGGCGCCAAACACGCTGACAAACCGTGATAGTAACTCGCTGAACCGCCGGCGTGCGGCAGCAGGATGACAACGGGGGAATGGGGACCCGGGGCGCGGTGTGAACTCCGGAGCCAGGAGGTTGTCGACCTCATCACGAGATGGTTTCGCTGTTGGTGGGGGCGGGATCCGCGGGCAGCAGGGACAGCTCCTCCAGAGAGTCCGAAATCCTAAAGGCGAGGGATTTTCCGTCCTCGACACTCAGACCATCAGCGCGCCATGCGACCACACATTCCCAAGATCCACCGGTGGTCGGGAAGGCCTCCACGGTCAGTTCGGTCGTCATCTTGGGCGGGACGACGCGCACTTCGTGCAGCAGCGTGTCCGGGCCGAGGTTCTCGTGAATGTAGCCGCCCTGGAGCACGCTGAGGACTTGGAACCAAGGATGGCGGCCGCGGGGCGGCCTGAGTCTCACTACCAACTCGTCGAACGGTGTCTGCGCGTGTTGCCAGCCGTTCAGGGCTGCGTCGGCACACTCCAAGAGCATTGTTGAAGGACTCGCTTGCGTCGGCACCCGCACCGCGTAAGGGTTGACGAAGTACCCCACCGCCCGCTCCGTGTCTCCTCCGCGTCCGGGATCCACTTGTCCGACAACGAGCTCACCTTGCCGGAATTGCTCGCCCAAGCTCGCTGCCACAGCCGTCAGCAGGGCTGCTGAGAGCGGAACCGCGTGGAAGCTGCAAACGTCGTTGAGACGCGAAACGGTACCGGCCGGGACGTGCATGATCACCTCGAGTCGCTGAGCCTCCCCAGATGACGCGGGCGGGGGCAGAAATGGGCCCGGAGCGTCATGAAGAACGCGGCTCCAGTAGGGGAGTTCGAGAGCGACCAAGTTGGGAACTCGCGCGGCCTCGGTGGCCCCGATGGTCAGTTGCACGGTGTCTGGAGACTCATCCTGTGCAGCACCAGTCCTGTACCACTCGCACAACTCGCCGATTAACACCTGTTCCGACCACCCGTCGATGGCGATATGGTGCGCATGAATCACTAGGAGGTGCCGATCGTCATCCACACGCCACAGCTGGAATCGAACAGGGGGAATAGAGTCCATCTCGAAAGGGGTGACCCACGCCTCCCGCGTCACTGCTGCAGCCACGTCGGCCCAGCTGTCCCGGGAGAACTCGGGCGCCACGTCTGAACACCCCAGCTTGGGCCCGTCGTCACCGGGCAGAACCCATTGAACTGGGCCGTCTTCATGCCACGGATAGCACGTTCGAAGTGCCACATGACGCGCCACGAGGAGCTTGATGGCTTGGGCAAACCGTTGCATGTCCAACAACCCCTCGATGGCAAAGCAGAGAACCACCATGTTGTCCACGGCCCCGGGGTCATTGGCTTCGGCGAGCCAGAACCGCAACTGGGCACGAGTGAGGGGAGCTCCTTGGCAATCGTCGCCCACGGATGCCAAAGAGCGGTCTGCCACCTTTTCCGCAGCTCGCAGCCGGCCAGTCTCATCCAGATGTCGAAGCACTCCGGCCAGCGAGGCTCCGCGATAGAGATCGGAGACACGCACCTCGGCGTCCAACAGGTTGCACAGTCTCGCCGCTAAGCGAATCAAAGACAAAGAGGTAGCGCTCCCGACCAAGGGGGTGTCCATGGCAAGGTCGGGGATGCCCGTCGCGTCTCGCGCTTCACGCAGAACCGGGTCCACACCCTGCATGTCCTGCGAATCCTGGGCGGCTTCCACGCACGATGCGCCCAGCGCGTCGAGGACGCGCTGGGCGACCAAACGGCGATTCGCTTTGCCGTTGGTCGTCATGGGCAGCTCGTGAAAAGTGAGCACCGTGTGGGGAACCATCACCGGAAGCAGTCGTTGGTTGAGATAGTCGAGTAACTCCGCTACGGGGGGGACTTGGGTGCCGATCACTGCGGCGCCGAGGATTGTCCGGCCGCCGTGTTCCACGGCGACGACGCAGGCCGCGCTGAGGGCAGGGTGCTGCTCGAGGGCGGACTCGACCTCGCCCACTTCAATTCTGACTCCCGAGATCTTGACCTGATGATCGGTTCGTCCGCGGTACCGCAGCCTTCCGGTGTCATCGATCTCCACCAGGTCACCGGTGCGATAGAAGCGCTCTCCGTGGTGTTCGAAGAAGCGCCGGGAGGTTTCCTCCGGATTTCCCGCATATCCTCGGGCAACTCCGTCCCCTCCTACTGCGAGCTCACCAGCCGTGCCAGAGATCGGCTGTCCGGCGTCGTTCAGCAATAGCAAGGGTGTGTGTGGGATCGCACGGCCAATGGGAAGGTCAGTCTCGTTCGCACCGATGGACGCGTGATCGATCGGGAAGACGGTCGCGAAGATGGTGGCCTCCGCCGGCCCGTAACCGTTCACGAGGTGAATGTGTGGATAGGCTTCAAGGAGCCGCCGCGCGGCGGCGATCGATACGCGTTCCCCTCCCACCAAGACCAGCCGCAAGGTTGCGAAGAGATCCAAGTTCTCCTCCACGAGCACGGTGAACAGTGAGCTGGTCATCCATAAGCTGTTGACGCCTTGCTGGATGGCGGCCGCGAACTCCGCTGCGTCGAGGGTTACCGCCTCGGACCCGAGCAGGATGACTGTTCCGCCGTTCAGCAGGGGCGCCCACAGCTCAAGTTGGCACGCGTCCCACGGCAGTGGGGCCGCTTGGAGAAAGACTGAGTCAGAGTCCAAGGGAATGCCCGGGCACCCTACGACGGTGCGCACAACCCCGCGATGTGGTGACAAGACCCCTTTGGGAGTTCCCGTGGATCCCGACGTGTAGAAGATGCTGGCGACCGCGTCGCCGCCGCCAATCACGCCTGGCGACGGATCTCCGCGCTGACCGTCCTGCCACAGGGTTTCGGGGGCCACCACGGTTATGCCCAGATCGTGAGCCGCCGTCTCCAGCGTTCCCAAGCTGGCGCTCACAAGCATCTTCATCTCCTTGTGATCCAGCGTGCTGAGTACCCGTGGCTCGGGCCAGGCGCTGTCGAGGAGTACTGCAGTCGCTCCCGCCCGCAGGACTCCCAGAAACACGCAGATCAACTCGGGGGATCGAGGAAGCCGTATCGCAACTTGGGCTTCCGGGCCGACGTCGTGTGCGATCAACCACCCGGCAATCCTCTCCATGATGGTGAAGACCTCGCCGTAGGTCAGGCTCCGTGTGCCTTGTCGTATGGCAGTGGATCGCGGACTACGTCGCGCTTGATAGGCGAAGACCTCCTCGATTCGTTCTCCCCATCGATAACTGGCACTACCGTCGGGAGGTACCAACGGTGATGTCGGATCAATCATCGCGAGCTAGCCGCGGCGGTGTCGATGGCTGCTGCTTGCCCCGCCAGCATGGAGTTGGCCATCAGCTCACCCAAGGTGATCGCGATGTGACGATCATTCGTTACGCGGCGGTGCAGACGGAATGCGAGCATCGAGTGGCCGCCCAAGGCGTAGAAGTCGTCGCCCCGCTCCACTTGGGGCACGGCCAGTAGGTCTTGCCACACTTGGATGAGGTATTGCTCGGTGTCGCTGGTGGCTGCCGGTTCGACGGCATCCACCTCTTGACTCTTGATGAGCCCGGCAAGCGCCTTGCGGTCTCGCTTGCCGTGGGCGGTGATTGGTAAGCGGTCGAGCTTGACTATGCGAGCGGGTACGAAATAGCTGGGCAGGGAGGCGCGGCAGTCGGCCAGGACATCGGCCGCATCGGCTCCGCCTGTGGTGATGGCCACCAGGTGACGATCGGCGCCCTCGCTCATGGGGACAACTACGGCGTCATCCACCCCGGGCCGGGCCGCAATGGCGGCTTCGACCTCCGCGAGTTCCACGCGATAGCCACGAATCTTGACTTGGTTATCCGCACGGCCAGCGAATTCCAACATTCCGTCTGCTCGCCAGCTGCCACGATCGCCAGTTCGATATGCCCGAACGGTCTTGCCCTGTGATTCATCCTCGAAGAATGCCGCGGCGGTGAGGTCTGGTCGCCCGAAGTATTCCCGGGCGACGCCACGGCCCTCGATGATGATCTCACCCTCGACGCCCAGGGGGAGGGCCTGCAGATCGTCGTCGACCACGCGGATCTCGACGCCGGCCAGTGGCCTACCCAGCGGGATCGCGGGTTGCTGGGCGTCCTTGGGCGCTACGCGGTAGGCGGTGCAGGCAGTCGTGGTTTCCGTGGGACCGTAAAGGTTGTATAACTCGCCGGTGAAACCCGCGTTGAAGAGCATCCCGCAGGCAGACGGGCTGAGCACGTCACCACCGACGCACAGCAGCCTGAGGCCAGCGAGCGTCCCGGGGGCCTCCCTCACCGTGTGGTCGAAAGCCATCGTCGGAATCAGCATCGCGGTGATTCCCTGAATTTCGATCAGTGATGCCAGCCCGTCGTCCAAGGACGTGGGAAGAGATTCAAGGAAAACGACCTCCCCTCCTGCGGCAAGGCAGGACCAGAACTCGAAGTGGAAGGCGTCGAAGGAGATACTCGAAATTTGTCCGACGCAATCACTTGGCTGCAGTTGTGGCAGGGAGGGGTTGACGGCGAAGAAGGCGATATTACGGTGCTCCAGCACGACGGCCTTCGATGTGCCCGTCGATCCGGACGTGAACAAGAGGCTTGCCATCATGTCGGGGGCGAGGTCAACATCCGGAGGATCGGTGCGCGGCTCGGTCTCAGGTACGGTCACCACTGTGAGGCCCGCCGCCCGGAGGCCGTCGACCAGTTCCGGTTCGGTGATGACGCATTCGGCGCCGCTGGCCTCCAGCATGAACTGTCGCCGTGCCTCGGGGTAGCTGAGGTCGATGCAGACGGCGGCGGCGCCGGCCTTCAACGTGGCCAAGAGGGCGACCGCCAGATCAACCGTGCGAGCCATGGCAATTCCGACCCGGTCGCCGGACTTGACCCCCGAGTCGATCAAGCGGTGCGCCAGCCCGTTTGAGAGTTCCGACAGCGTGCGGTAGGTCAGGTGCTGCTGGCGATCACGGACGGCGATCCTGTCCGCATGCCTCGTCAGGGACCCGGCGACTAGGTCGATGAGCGTTGTTTCACCGCGTTTGTTGGACTGGGCATCGAATCCGCCGAAATCGCAACCATGGAACATGTATGCAAAGTGTAGACCTATAGCTCGCATAAAACAAAATCTTGCCACTGGGCGGCCAGTCCAGAATCGCCCCCTATGGACAAAACCCCTACCCAGAGCCAAGTTCGCCTCTATTTCCACTTGGCCACGGGAAAAGGATTTTGTTTAAAGAGCGCTATACAACGCGGATCGGGTCTCGACCAACGAGATCTGAGGGGAACCTTAGACGATCTGCATGTGTGGCTGGGGTGAGAGATCGAGTGTCGCGGTGAGGCCAAACTCGCGGTGTAGGACGCGCCGTGCCGCGTGCCAGCCAGACATTCCGTGCACACCGGGCCCTGGCGGGGTCGCCGATGAACACAGGTAGGTGCCGCCCGCGAGATGGTATGGGTTGAAGGCAGGAGTGGGGCGGGCCACCAAGTTCCACATGCTGAGACGTCCCAGCCCGATGTCGCCTCCTACGAGGGCGGGATTGTGGTGCACCATGTCATGCGCGGACACGCCACGGCAATCGACCACGAGGTCGCGGAAACCGGGAGCGAAGCGTTCGATCTGGGAAAGCACTAGTTCAGTGGGATCGCGCGGGTCGTCGAAAGCGACGTGCGCGTAGGCCCAGATGGGGCGGAGACCGTGTCGCGCGCGCGTTGGGTCGGCGATTGTCGGGTCCGAGACCAGCACCACGGGACGATCTGGGGTATGCCCCTTCATGACGTCGGCCTCGGCGAGGGCCATTTGACGTCTGGTGCCACCAAGGTGCTGGGTGCCGGCGAGCCCCACCTCTGCGTCACGCCAGGGGATGGCGTCGGAGAGCACCAGATCCACCTTGGCTGCGCCGCCGCCATGTGGGAAATGCTTCAACGCTCGTGAGACTCGAGGGGGGAGGTGGTCGCCTAGGATTGCGGCGGCGGTGTTCGCCGAGGTGTCGAGAAGTAGCACTCTGGTTGGTGGAATGTCGCCGGCCGATGCCACAGGGGTCCCGGTCTCGATACGTCCGCCGTGTTCGATGAGATCCTCGATCAGCGCGGCTGTGATGGCTCCGGAGCCACCGCGGGGGATGGGCCAGCCGCCCACGTGGCCCAATGTGGCCAGCAGCAGGGCTGTGCCCGCAGCGCCGAATGAAGGCAGGCGCCCGCTGGCATGGGCGGCCACCCCGGTCAGCAATGCACGGCCGCGCTCGGTGTGGAGCGGCGAATCCCATGTCTCTGATCCCAGCTGCACCAACGCCTTCCCGAAGCGGGCTGCAGTGATGAGGGTCGTTGGATCGAGCATGCTTGGCGGAGCGGAGCGCTTGTCCCCGAGAGAAAGATCGACTAGGGGTGCGCTGTTCTCGACCAAGGGCTCGAACAAGCGTTTCCAAGCAAGTCCGTCCGTGCCGAGCCCGTCGACTGTGCGGTCCAAGTCATGCCATGCGATCGCGGCTGGTTCTCGATCTAGGGGCTGGGCGTAGGATGCCTCCGGAACGATGAGGTCGACGCCTCGTTCGGCAAGCCGCATGGCCCGGAGGAAGGGGCTCACCAATGCTAGGGGGTGAACCGCCGAGCAGATGTCATGGTCGATCTGCGGGGCCAGGCCAAGATCCAGTGTCCGGGCGCCGCCCCCTGGGGCCACTTGACTCTCGAGGACCAGTACCCGAAGGCCCGCTCTGGCGAGGGTTACGGCAGCTGCCAAACCGTTCGGCCCGGATCCCACCACAATTGCGTCCATTTTTTCCACCACATTGTGAGACTAGCAAATCGATGAGGTCTTGGTGTGAACTAGGAGGCTTATTCATGGGGTGTAGGCGAAGATGAGTCCGGTGACGGCTTGTATTGTGGTTTCGAAGGTGTTGTAGGGGCGGCGGTAATCGGTGT
>ERZ773008.506-NODE-506-length-28688-cov-12.818636_pt1 | contig 28688 bp, 20 predicted proteins | sample MGYA00580664_ERZ773008 | MGnify/ENA primary metagenome ERZ773008 (study PRJEB29015, sample SAMEA2738016) | human oral metagenome | biome: human oral; feature: human-associated habitat; material: dental | place: China | collected 2048 ... | reverse complement strand
AACCTACGTAAAAAAGGGAAAATTACAGAGAGCGATATCCAAGAAGCAACCAAGGAAATTCGTCTGGCGCTTTTAGAAGCCGACGTTGCTTTACCTGTAGTTAAGGATTTTATCAAAAAAATTCGTGAACGTGCGGTCGGGCATGAAGTCATTGATACCCTCAATCCAGCTCAACAAATCATCAAGATTGTTAATGAGGAGTTAACAGAAGTTCTTGGTTCTGATACAGCTGAGATTATCAAGTCACCTAAGATTCCTACAATCATCATGATGGTCGGTTTGCAGGGTGCTGGTAAAACAACCTTTGCTGGAAAACTTGCTAACAAACTTAAAAAGGAAGAGGATGCTCGTCCTCTGATGATTGCAGCCGACATCTATCGTCCTGCAGCTATTGACCAGCTAAAAACTCTCGGACAACAAATTGATGTTCCTGTCTTTGCTCTTGGAACTGAAGTTCCTGCAGTGGAGATTGTTCGCCAAGGTTTGGAGCAAGCTAAAGCCAACCATAACGACTATGTCTTGATCGATACTGCTGGTCGTTTGCAAATTGACGAGCTTCTTATGAATGAGCTCCGTGACGTTAAAGCTCTTGCTCAACCTAATGAAATCCTTCTCGTCATCGATGCCATGATTGGTCAAGAAGCTGCTAACGTTGCGAGAGAATTTAACGTTCAATTAGAAGTTACCGGTGTCATCCTTACCAAGATTGACGGGGACACTCGTGGTGGTGCGGCCCTTTCTGTTCGTCATATCACAGGAAAACCAATCAAGTTCACTGGTACTGGTGAAAAGATTACCGATATTGAAACTTTCCACCCTGACCGCATGGCCAGCCGTATTCTCGGTATGGGAGATATGCTGACTCTGATTGAGAAAGCTTCCCAAGAATACGATGAGCAAAAAGCCCTTGAAATGGCTGAAAAGATGCGAGAAAACACCTTTGATTTCAACGATTTCATCGATCAGTTGGATCAAGTGCAAAATATGGGGCCGATGGAAGATTTGCTCAAGATGATTCCTGGTATGGCTAACAATCCTGCCCTTCAAAATATGAAGGTGGATGAAAAACAAATTGCTCGCAAACGTGCCATCGTCTCATCTATGACTCCTGAAGAACGTGAAAATCCAGATTTGCTCACTCCAAGCCGTCGTCGTCGTATTGCAGCTGGTTCTGGTAATACCTTTATCGATGTCAACAAGTTTATCAAAGACTTTAACCAAGCCAAACAACTCATGCAAGGTGTCATGTCTGGCGACATGAACAAGATGATGAAGCAAATGGGCATCAACCCTAACAACCTTCCTAAAAATATGCCTGGTGGCATGGATATGTCAGCCCTTGAAGGAATGATGGGACAAGGTGGTATGCCGGATATGTCTGCTTTTGGAGGAGCTGGAATGCCTGATATGAGCCAGATGCTCGGTGGAGGTCTCAAAGGTAAAATCGGTGAATTTGCCATGAAACAATCCATGAAACGCATGGCCAACAAAATGAAAAAAGCTAAGAAAAAACGCAAATAAAAAGGACTCAATTGAGTCCTTTTTATTGTTCATTTCTAAGTTTCTCCAAGGTTTGCTTGAATATTTCTGGAATATCTGCTGTAAATTCTAGCGTTTCTCCTGTTCTTGGATGGGTAAATCCAAGAGTCTTGGCATGGAGAAATTGTCCATGTCCCTTTAGGGTTTTACGAGGTCCATAAACCTCATCACCAGCTACAGGATGGCCGATATAAGCCATGTGCACACGGATTTGATGGGTCCGCCCTGTTTCTAGTTGCAATTCTAGTAAAGAATAGTCACCAAAGCGTTCTAAAACTTGAAAACGTGTCACTGCTGGTTTCCCTTTGGCAGTCACAGCTTGTTTCTTACGGTCTTTTTCGCTACGTCCAATCGGCGCCTCAATGACTCCGCGGTCGTTAGGAAGATTCCCATGAACAATAGCCCAATATTTTCGAAGAGATTTCTTGTCTTTCAGCTCTTGAGCGAGTGCCAGATGAGTTTCATCATTTTTAGCAATCATCAAAAGTCCAGATGTATCTTTATCAATACGATGGACAATCCCTGGGCGCAATACGCCATTGATTCCTGATAAGTCTTTGATATGATACATAAGGGCATTAACCAAGGTCCCACTCGTATGACCAGCACTTGGGTGAACGACCATACCTTGAGGTTTATTGACTACTGCTACATCCTCATCTTGGTAAATGATTTCTAGAGGAATATCTTCAGCTACATACTCCAAAACCTCTGGTTCCGGAACTTGATAGGTGACAACATCCCCTTCTTGGACCGTATACTTGGCTTTCTTAATCTGACCATTAACCAAGACTTGACCTGACTTGATTTGTTCGTTGGCGAGAGTACGTGACAGTTCTGTCAGATCTGACAAGGCCTTATCTAAACGTACCCCGCCTCTTTCAATTTTAATTTCCATTCATTTCCTCTTTTAGCATTGCAAGTAATAACACAAGGACTCCTACTGTCAGATAACTATCAGCTACATTGAATATGGCAAAATTAACAAAGTCTAAGTGGAACATATCCACGACAAATCCTTGACTAATGCGATCGATAAAATTACCCAAACCACCTGCAATAATCAAAATTAAACCAAATACCGTCCAGAGGGAATCCTCTATATGCTTATGCAAATACCAAATAGCTCCTGCCATGACTACAAGTGTAATCACTGCAAAAAACCACTGTTGATCTTGAAGCATAGAAAAAGCTGCCCCCCTATTTTGCAGATAGGTTAAACTAACTAGATTTGGGATCCACGTTTTAACTTCACCTAGAGCAATATTCTGAACGACATAAGCTTTTACCAGTTGATCTAACACAATCAAGGCTGCTATAATCCCTGCTACTATTCCTCTTTTTTTCATGCTTTCCTCTTCTGATCAAAATACTCTTGCATGACCTCTACAAATAAAGTCCCTGCTTGGCTCAAATCTACTTCTTCACGTTTCACATAAACCATGCGATTATTGAGATTATCATTTAATGGAATAACAGTGATCCCGTTAACGCTATCGCTATCTAAGAATCCAGAACCAGTCGCATAAGCATTTGTTCTTTCAAGAATTCCATTTAAAGTAGCGCGGTCTGTTACGTTAAACATCTGAGAGCTGGCACTTGTATCCACAAAGTTTTCTGAGTAATAGAGATATTCATCCTTTTCTTGTGTGAAACGAACTGTTGGCAAATCAACTAAATCATCCATGACCAGTTCTTTTTTCTTAGCCAAGGGATGGCCCTCACGTAAATAAATGTGCGTTTGGAAAGGAATCAACTCAATCACTTCAAGACCTAATTTTTCAATCCGCTGCATGATACCTTTTTGGTTTTGATTGTTGAGATAAATAATCCCAATTTCACTATGACCTTGGGCTACTTCATCCAAAATCTGAACAGTTGTAGATTCAAAAATACGGAAATTTTTATAGTCTGGGTACCGTTGAGAAAAAGTTGTGATAGTCGGAGGTAAGAAATCATAGTGCTGGCTGGCTATTGAAAACTCATCCTTTTCCTCTTCAGGATTGGCATACTGGTTCTGGAAAACATCAAATCCTTTGACCAACTCTTGGGCTTTTTCATAAAATTCCATTCCACGACGAGTAAGAAAGGTACCCGAACTAGTTCTGCGGAAAATCTTGAATCCTAGCTCTTTCTCCAGATCTCTTACAGAAATAGATAGACTGGGTTGGCTAACGTACATTTTCTCAGCCGCTTCACGAAAAGTACCACTATTGGCAATAGCAACAACATAACGTAATTGTTGAATATTCATGACTTCTCCTTCGTTTTCTATTTTTTCATTATACCATAAATCAAGTCTATCCAACAAAGGAAAATCATGTATCCTAGACTTCTAAGCAAAGTAAACAAAAAACACCTTTAAAGCTAGACTCAAAATCCAACTAAAAAGGGGTGTTATCAAATGCTATTATTTAGCTGCTGCGTAAAGCTCGTCTACTTTGTTCCAGTTAATCACTGAGAAGAAAGCTTTGATATAGTCAGGACGAACGTTGCGATATTTCACATAGTAGGCATGTTCCCAAACGTCCAAGCCCAAGATTGGTTTCTTACCTTCTGAGATTGGTGTGTCTTGGTTTGCTGTTGAAGTCACTTCAAGTTTACCTTCTTTGTTGACAACCAACCATGCCCATCCTGAACCGAAACGAGTTGTTGCTGCTGCAGTGAAGGCTGCTTGGAATTCTTCAAATGAACCAAATGTTGCATCGATTGCTGCTGCAAGTTCTGCTGAAGGAGCAGTCTTTTCAGGAGTCATCAATTCCCAGAAAAGAGCGTGGTTCAAGTGTCCACCACCGTTGTTGATCACTGCTTGGCGAATATCAGCCGGAATAGACTCAACATCTACCAACAGTTTTTCTAAATCTTCACCAATTTCAGGGTGTTTTTCAAGCGCCGCATTTACGTTATTCACGTAAGTTTGATGGTGCTTGTCATGGTGAAGGTGCATTGTTTCCTCATCGATGTAAGGTTCCAAAGCGTCGTATGCATAAGGTAGATCTGGTAAAATAATTGCCATTTACTTGTCCTCATTTTCTTTATTATTATACAAATCATAACGTAAAAACGCACATTTTTCAACTATTTTGCTTATAAATTTTGCTAAGCTTTTAGAAGTTTCCTGTTGCGATTTTCAGCAAGGCGAGATCGAAAAGGAAGTCCTTGTCATAAAGGCCAGACTTGATCTGGTAGTCCGTTTCAATCAAGCAGGTCAGGGTTCTTTTCAGAAAGTTGAGGCTAAGCCCACGCGCATCCTTAAGCGCAAACTTGACTTGGAAGGGATTCATCTTGCGGCCTAGATAGTCTGATAAGTCCGACACGATTTGGCTCTCAGATCGGCCATTATCCGCCAAAATTTTAACCTGAGTAAACATCCGAAATTGACCTAACATGATAGCAATCAACTTGATTTCATCTTCACCCTGCAAGGTCAGATCGCGCACCAAACTCCGTGCCGCATCAATTTGTTTCTGTAAAATCAGCTGAGTCAAATCAAAAATGTTGTCCTGCAAGGTTTTGGGAATGGCCTCAGCAATGTCTTCTAGACTAATTTGTCCTGACTCCTTATAAGACTTCAGAAAAGCCAAGTTTTTACTGATTTCGCTAAAATGAAAGCCTGATTTGATCAGCAAGTGGTCAAAAGCCTTCGGAGCGAAGTCCAGACCTTCAAGCTGGGCCTGTTTGGTAAAATACTGACGTAAATCTGTTTCTTTAATCTCAGCTGCTTCAAAGATCTGTCCGTCGCGCTTGAGTATCTTGACTAATCTGCGTTTGCTGTCCAGCTTACCTTCCGCAAAAATGACTAATTTGGTCGTGCCACTAGGGGCTTCCAAATACTGCTCAAAGGACTTGAGCTCTTCATCCGATAAATAGCGCTTTTTTGCTGTCGTTAGATCCGCAAAATGATCTAAAATAATAATCTTTTCATCCGCAAAAAAAGGCAGACTGACTAGATCTAACTCCACATCTGCATAAGACGTTTCTTTCATGTCAAACAACGTGACATTCAAATCCGCTGGATCGTAGTGAATCTGTTTCAAAAACTCGTCTTTGAACAGCTCAAATTGCCCCAAGTCGTCTCCCGTCAAAATCGTTAAAGGCGGAAGGTTTTCGGGAGTGATTTTCCTAATTTTTTCAATTGCTAACACAGTGGCACTCCCTTCCTTTTTCTTGATTCTTAGTCATGTATAAATTGTAACAAAAAACAGCAGGAAAGTCTGCTGTTTTTCATCATTCTGATTAGAATATCAGGAGCTAAAAAAGTGTCCCAACTGCATGATGATTGTGAGTAAAAGGGTGATAAGAAAGAGAACTCCGCCCAGCACGGCAATCATGCTAAAATCTTGCTTCTCCCTTTTTAGGGGTTTCTTTCGATTATCTAGCTGTTCTCGTATATGTTCTTGTAAAATGCCATTGTCCTTATTAGACATCTGCTCCTCCTTTTCTGTTGATAGAAAGGAATTTGCTTTCATCGAAAGCAGGCCCTTGTCTTCTTAGCTTATAAAATTGCCTTGTAGGCTTCCAGATCAGCCTGATTCGCCACCTGTTTTTGCTTAGCAAGTGCCGCTTCCATCTCTGATGAGTGGGCAAGGACACTTTGAATCTTATCCACCATGCCTGAGACATTTTCTGGCGCATAAATGTGATTATCCGCAATAAATCGATGGCTATGACAAGTGTTTGTGAAACTGAGAATCAGCATGTTGTTCTCAAAAGCTGTGCGACATGCATTGAGGATTTCATCGCTGATATTGATATCTAGATACAAGTCACATCTCTCAAAAAGCTCTGCAACCTTTGCCGGACGAATATTTGGATAAAGCGAAACATTCGGATAACGATTGAGCCCCATCAAATGGCCAGACATTTCTGTGATGGCTCCTATATGGAAAGGTACATTTGGTAGCTGAGTCAAGAGCTGCTCTATTTGCTCAAGCTGATCACTATTGGTCAAGATCAAGGCTTCTGGATTCATATTATTAAGACGCTGGTAATCATAAATATAACCAATATTGTGGAAATAGACTTTTTCTTCCGGTGTTGCCAAGCTTTGAATTTTCTCATATACCTTCCTGTCCTGAACAGCGATGCGGATATTGCGATGAGGCATTTTCATAGCTACTTTCATATTACCAGGTAAGGATTCTCCGATAGGCTCTTGCCAGAAAAGAACATCTTCTGCACGACCATTTTTAGGACGAAGAGCATAGGCCACCAAGAAGGGGGTTGCTAGAGAATTATAAATAATACGATCTGTATCATATCCACGATATTGCAGATAAAAGACGACAAATTCTTGTTTAGATTTAAAGATATGACGCTTTCCTTCAAGTGTCAAGATGATATCACCAGTCAGATGATTTTCCATAATGACTACGACATTGTTCTGGTCAAAATAACGAGTATGGGTCGGACGTTGTGTCTGATCATAGGTTATTTGTGCGAAAAGCCGTCCTTTGCGATTGTAGATATCTGCTGCTCGAACCTGCCCCTCTGTATCCAACCATTCGACAGCCCGCACACGTCTTTCATGCGTTGGTTGGCGATAGAAAATATTGGCACGCTTCTTGCCCATGTCCAAGATTTCTCCATTCACATTGCTGGATCGGATCTCCCATAAGTGAGGTTTAGGGACAAGATTAAAATAAATCGGCCGGCCTTCTGGTGTGTCCAAGTCTCCTGTAAAATAGCTGTAAGGAGACTCAACATCTGGTGCAAGGTAGCCATCGTCTTGTACAACAACAACAGGACAATCAAGTCCTGTTGCTTTTAATGAACGTAATAAATCAAAACTTGCTTGATCGTAGCGGTCAAACAAACAAATCATAGTGGTTATGCCTTTCTTTCTGAATCCTACTTAGTTAGTATGAGCCGATCGAACCAGATCAGACCAGCGCTGGGCAATATGCTCATCAAGGTAAGGCTCAGCTACCTCGTAGGATACACGGGACAAATCTTCTTGAGAATGTTGAGTTAATAGCTGAACAATCTTTTCTGCGTACTCTGTCGTCATAGCATCTAAATCATCTGGACGAGCCTTGGGAATCAGATAGCCATTTTCCCCATCGCGGATAAAGGTCGGATTGCCATAACGAACATCAAAGCCAATGATGGGCAGGCCAGAACCAACTGCTTCTAACAGAGTCAGACCAAAGCCTTCACTTGTTGATGCTGCTAGATAAGCGGAATAATTTTTGTAAACATCCGCCATATGATGATGGCCCATCAGACGAATATACTCTTCTGCTTGCAGATCCGCAATTAGCTTCCGCAGCATAGCTTCCTCACCACCGGTGCCATAAATATCAAAGGTGATTTCCGGTAGTTGTTCATGTGCCTTCACTACAGAGTGAATTAGCCAATCAATATGCTTTTCACTGGCCAAACGAGAAGCTGTCATCAAACCAAAAGGCTTCCGCTGACCTTCTGGTCGGCGCAGCTGATCCAAGCTACCCACAGGAATAGTTAAAATATTCTTCGGCTTGATGTCGGTATATTGAGCAAACTGCTCTTTCAGAAGCTCTGTTTGAGCATCCGTCGAGTTGATAATGTAGTCCACTTCTTCTGCGTATTCAAATTGATACTCGTAGTAATTATTCCATAAGATATACTCTTTTTCTGCGGGATTTTCACTAAAGTGGTCTGCGTGAACGATGACAGCTAGTTTAGCAGCCCCCTTATTGGCGAAGATTGGCTGGCCAATATCTGTCTCTCGGTCTAGAATCAGTAAATCCTTGTCTGTCAACTTCAAACTTCTCATGAAATAAGCAACAAACTCCTGCTTGGAGTAGAAGACCTGATCTGGAAAACGATAAACTTGCGTTTCTTGCTTACCGTCTACCTCATCGATAATCTCTTCGTAAGCCACACTACCGTCTTCATTGAGCCAAGTCCGTTGATAGAGACGAGCCCGACCATCTACAGGACTATAATACTCAATAAAGTTTTTGGTATACGTATAATATTCTTTCTGAATGAGGCAGCCACGCGAAACAATCTCAGCCCGCTCAATCAGCTCGTTATCCATATCGCAAGCATAGCACGTTACGAAATCATTGTCTCCAAACATGACTCGGAAGGTCTTGTTCTCGGGATTACGGACAATTTCTAGAGGTTCTCTATCAAAACTGGCTAAAACATGTGCCAGAGTATAGGTCGTTGGAGCAATCTTAACATCTGTAAAATACTGATAGAGCCAGATGACCTCAGAGTCTTCAAAGCCGATATTCTTTGTCAAATGTTCAATATTATCGGCTGAAATAAAATCCATAAAGATGAATTTTGCCTCTAAGCCCACACTGCGAAGCAATTTTGCACGATAAATTTGTGCGTACTCAACCCCGCTGCTTGCCCAACCAATTCCTAGGTTGATGTTATAAATTGTCATAAACCATGTTCCTCTTACAAAAGATTATCTTTTTTAATTCTTGAAAGGCGTTTGATGATTTTTCCTTTCTTCTTTTTCTCTTTTTCTTTATCTTCGTCTTTAGACTTTTTGACAGGAGAAGTGAAGTAAGTAACGGGAACAGAGCTATCTGTACCTGTCTTAGCAAATGTTTGCTCAATATTTACAACTTCTTTTTGTGGAGCAGAGATTTCTACTGGGACTTCTTCCTCACCAAAAATATCTGATTCGTTTACTTCTTCTTCGTGCGCTTCAAGAGAAGCTTCATCGAATAGACTTTCAGCTTCAACTTGCTCATTTGGAGCCTCGTCTTCTTCCAAAGGTGTATCAAACAAACGCGTAGCTTCATCTTCCTCTAAAGGAGTATCAAATATGCTTGCAAATTCGTCGTCTTCCGAAGCTTCCTCGATTAGACTTGCGATGTCAATTTGACCCTCTAAAGTTTCTTCGTCTAGAATCTGACCAATTTGACTAAGAAGCTCTTTGATTTTTTCCTTTTGCGCCTTATAGAGTTGTTCCGTTTCAAGACGTTTTTTCGTCAATTCATCGATTTCTTCAAGGATAGACGATCTTACTTGTAAGAAGTCTTTCTGAGCTTTCTCTAGAACCTCTTGAGCCTCTTTTTCTGCCTTTTCATGTGCTTCAATAATCAGCGATTTGGCATAAACGACAGCTTCACCGATTTCTCTTTCTTGGTTCTTTAAAGCATCCATTTTTTTATGTAAAGATTCAATTTTCTCATTCTTTTTACGAATTTCACTATCAAATCCTTCTTCTAACGATTCAATGTATTCTTCAACTTCCTTGGCACGATAGTTACCAAATAGGGTCTTTTTAAGTCTCATTCTGCTCCCTCTATTCTTCATTTATTCTAATTATATACTATCTTATCAATTGTAGCATAAAATGACGCTTATTACCATTGTTTTATAAGCCTCCGAGCAAAAAAATCCAACATCACAGGAGCAAATAAGATTCGATTTACCCACTAGCTCTATGCTTTTCTTAGTTTTGTAACCTTATTCTTTTATAAGCAAAAACACCTGAATAGATGACATATAATCCATTCAGGTATTTCATAAAAGGTAACTAGATGTAAACGCATCTATTTTAGAAATTGAGATCTACCCAGCTGAGAGGTGTATAGCCAAGAAGCTCAACGCCATCATATTCTACTGTTTTAACGATCTCTTGAATATTCGTTTTTAGCTCTTCTATTGAGCGGCTGTCTGACTCATCTAATACTAGATCATCTTCCACAATAAATAGTGGCTTTTGATAGCGGTCATAGAGGTTGTTCATCGCCAGACGGAGACCTACAGGATCAATTGGATTCTTATTGGTATTATTATAGCCATATTTATTGATAAAGACTTCTTGAGAATTACTAGATGCATGATAGCTAAAGCTAACAAAATCAACCTTTCCGACTCGTAAGTCAAAGAAGTCATCATTTTCAATATCCAAAGCAATCTGCTCACGTTCTAAACGGCGCAAGAAATGGTTTGGATAAGAACCACGAACTTGTACATCTGTAAAGACATAGTTTTCACGGTTCTTGACTTCTGCTTCCATCGCATCAATCGCACTATCTAGATTCTGACTATAATTACGACTGACTACCAACATGCCACCAAATTGAAATTCTGGATTGATTGATTTTCCAAGCTTAACAGCACGTGCCGAAGCGACCAATTGATAGTGAGCCGCTTGCCAGATCCGTTGGTTCCGATTTTCTCCCTCTTCAAAAGACAGACCGCCACCAAGATATGGTAAATGGTGTAAAATATTAAATTCATTAAAAGTAATCCAATATCTCACCTTGTCTTTAAAATATCTGAAAACAGCTTCTGTATAATGCTCATAAAGTTCAATCATCTTGCGGCTCTTCCACGCGCCGTATTTTTCATACAGATGAAGAGGAAGATCGAAATGACTTAAAGTTACAATCGGTTCAATATCCTTTTGCAACACTTGATCAATGATAGCTTCATAATATTTCAAACCTTCTTCACTTGGCTGCGCTTCTTCACCAGTTGGGAAAATTCGTGCCCAAGAGATAGAAATTCTATAAACATTGAAGCCCATCGATTGAATCATATTCAAATCACTAACATAATCCGGTTGACTCGCTAAAGTAAATTGCCCCAGAAGATCATAGGCACCTATTGGTACTTTTTTGTAGTTGATTTCCCCTGTCAGTACTCCTATACGTGGTTCACTAAGTGGTAATACATCCGTCGTTCCCAAACCTTTATTGCTGTTGGGCATCGTATTTCTAATCATAATGACTCCTTTTAATTTTGTGAATATATGTGGATACTATTGCATCCTCTAGTATCTTTAAAATTATCGCTGGTCTTTCTTATTTTGAGTGATTGAAGCCAATCCAGATAATGTACTAGCGACATTTTTTAAGTCAGGAGAAATTGGCTGTGAACCTGGTCTTACCATCTGATATGCCTCTTGATCTGTCACGCTCAAATTTGAAGTTGTAGAAACTTGAACAGACAAGCTTTCTTGAGGTAGTGCAACCGCCTCTGAAAGTTCCTGAGATGCAAGGCTCATACTTTCAAGTGATTCTTGTTGATAGGCAAGAAGCATTGACTCTGTTCGAGACAAGCTAAGCGAAAGAGATTCTGAGACTTGTAAACTATGTGATACTGACTTAGACTCTGAAACACTCTGTCTGTAAGAAAGCAACTCTGAGACTGAAATGCTATAAAACTCAGATAAGGAAACTCTCACAATACTTTGACTGATTTGCTCTGATTCACTCAGGGAAATCGACTCACTCAAACTAAAGGAAGTTGAGATGCTGACACTATGACTAAGAGATTCTGAAAGACTGATAGAGGTTGAGGTGCTCTGACTAGCCGACTCTGAAACTGAAATTAACTTGCTCTCATATGCAGATTGGGCAACAGAAGCACTAACTGAGAGTGAAGAACTGATCCAATTGTACTCTGAAATTGATTGACTCAAACTTAAAGAAGTTGAAAGACTCGCACTCTCACTTAATGACTCAGAGATACTGAGGCTCTGGCTAAGGCTTTCGGACTCACTCAAACTAAAGGAGCTTGAAACACTCAGGCTTTGACTCAAGGATTCTGAAACACTGAGGCTCTGACTAAGGCTTTCAGACTCACTCAAGGAAACTGATTCACTTAAACTAAAGGCAGTTGAAAGGCTTGCACTCTGACTGAGAGATTCTGAAACACTCAGAGAGATTGAAGCACTCTGACTAATAGAGTCGGAAATCGATGTTAACTTGCTTTCCAATTCAGATTGGGCAACAGAAGCACTAACTGAGAGTGACGAACTGAGCCAAGTATACTCGGAAAGTGATTCGCTCAAACTAAAGGAAGTCGAAATGCTTGCGCTCTGACTCAAGGATTCTGACACACTAAGGCTCTGGCTCTCTTGTTCAGATTGACTGACTGAAATTGACTCACTGAGGCTCAAAGAGAGTGAAGTGCTGACACTCTGGCTCAAGGATTCTGAAAGGCTGAGACTCTGACTAAGGCTTTCAGATTCACTCAAGAAAGTTGACTCACTCAAACTGAAGGAGCTTGACGCACTGAGACTTTCGGATTCACTCAAGGAAACTGACTCACTCAAGCTGAAAGAAGTGAAGACGCTCACACTCTGACTGAGAGATTCTGAGACACTAATAGACTCGGAAATTGATGCCAATTGGCTTTCCAATTCGGATTGAGCAACAGAGGCGCTAACCGACAATGAAGAACTTAACCAAGTATACTCGGCAACGGACTCACTCAGGGAAATTGACTCGCTCAAAGAGATTGACTCGCTGAGGCTAAGAGAAGTTACTGTCCATTCACTCAAAGATTCTGAAAGAGAAAGGGACTGGCTATGGCTAAGTGATTCTGATAGCCGCTGACTCTCCTTGGCTGATTCAGATTCAAAAAGAAGTTGAGAAAATGCTTCACTCAAGGATAGAGACTGACTGATGCTCAAAGATTCAGATGCCGAAAGGCTAAGTGAAGTAAACTCAGACTGAGCCAGCCACTCAGAAGTAGAAAGGCTCAGGCTAGTGCTAAGAGAAATCAAGAAAGTATCCGGTTTATTCTCGTTTACTGAAGGTGAATCAGCTTCCTTCTCATAAACTGAATCTGAAAGACTCAGAGAAGCCTCTTCTAAGGCACTTAGAGACTCAGATTCTGAAAGGCTCAGACTAGCACTAATGGATTCTGACAGAGAAACTGACTGACTATCCGCTACCGAAGTTGAAACAAATTCGCTAAGAAGGATAGAAGCTGACTCGGAAAGGCTCTCGCTTGCACTGATAGAAGCGGATAACCATTCACTCTCATAAAGTGAATCTGATTCTGATATGCTGAGAGATTCAGATTCAAAGATACTCCAGTATTCAGACTCAGAAAGACTCTCACTGGCACTAATAGAAGCGGATAACCATTCACTCTCATAGAGTGAATCTGATTCTGATATGCTGAGAGATTCAGACTCAAAGATACTCCAGTACTCAGACTCGGAAAGGCTCTCGCTTGCACCGATAGAAGCGGATAGCCATTCACTCTCATAGAGTGAATCTGATTCTGATATGCTGAGAGATTCAGATTCAAAGATACCCCAGTATTCAGACTCAGAAAGGCTCTCACTTGCACTGATAGAAGCGGATAGAGATTCATCTTCAAGAACCAGCTCAGATTCTGAATCTGACTGATCGATAATATGAGAAGAGTCTAAAGAATAAGTCTCTAATGAATCATTTCCCCACAGCGAATCTTGAAGAGAACTCTCGCTTGTTGAAACAGAGCCACTATCGAAATGTTCAGCAGACAAACTCATTGAGGTCGAAACGCTCATTGATAAACTTTGACTGACATTTTTTATCAGATCATCTACTACCAAGCTATTATTGGCTTGAAAATCCTCAAAGTCTTCCATAATAGAAATTGGCTCTGTCTGTGGTTTTAATTCTTCATTAATACCTAACACAACCTGATTCTGCTCTTGGGGTTTTCGGCTAATCGGTTTTAAGATGGCTGCATCCGGATCATAATAATTATCATCCTCCGTCACCAATCGTTTAAACTTCGATATAACGCGCTTAAACCCCTTTGCTTTTGCTTTATTATTCTTACCCATAAATATACATTTTCTCCCGAATGCAGTTATATCCTTATTATAAAGTCTATAGCACAATCTGTCAAAACTTTAGCCAAAGAAAACCTCTAATTTCCCTGTAGGCTGAACATTGACATAACTAAGCGCCATATTTTTTATAATTTTAAGATTCATGTCTGCATTCATTCTCTTATATGACTCAAAAGCCTCTTTATGAAACTCATATACAGGATTCTTTTGTGCATAACCTTGACTAACCACTAAAGTTTGAAACTGTTGGAGATAGTCAACTTGCTCCACCCAGCAATCATCCACTGCTCTTAACACTGCAATGCGTTGAAGCTGCCCAAATAGTTCTGAATCCTCAATTCTATCGCGTTTTCGCTGATATTCTTCAATGAAAAGCTTAGATAGAAACTTCTTAACTTGACGAATGTTTGTCACATCTAAATCTCTTGGAATGCCTTGACAATAGTAACTAATATTATCCAAAACAAATCGATACAAATCGGCCTGCTCTCTAAATGGATGCTTCTTCATATGGGCGTCCATAGCATCTGATAAAACAGATAAAAAATATTCTAGTTTAAAGTCAGAATGAGCAATAATGTCATTGCGCTTATTATAAATGATTTGCCGTTGAATTCGGATACTTTCGTCATACTGCTCCGTTGATCGTCTTGAAGCAGCTGCCGCATTATCACTGTTTCTCTGAGCTTCTGTCACCTCATATTTAATACGAACCGATTTTAGATGAACCTTCTGTTTTTCCTCTGGCTTGGCGACTTCTTTCTGATAAAAATCATTGATCCACTTACTGCCAGTCTTTGTGATAATATCATCTTCAAGTGAAACAAAGAATTTACTTAGTCCAGGCGCGCCTTGACGGCCTGCACGACCACGAAGCTGCAAATCCACTCGTTCGCTGGACATTCTCTCTGTTCCAATAACCGCCAGTCCGCCTAATTTAGCAACACCTTCTTCTAAGATAATATCCGTTCCCCGACCAGCCATAGAGGTTGCGACGGTTACCGCAGAACGCCGACCAGCCTGTGCAATCATCTCTGCTTCTTTTGCTGCATTATAGGCATTTAACACATTATGAGCAATTCCTTCCTGCAGCAGGAGCATGGAGTAAATTTCTGACATTCTTACCGATCCTGTTGCAATCAGAACTGGCTGCCCTTTTTTATGTAGTTTTTTAATATAATCCAAAGAAGCATAAAGTTTTTGAGGGATAGTTAGATAGATTTCATCTGGATAATCAATCCGTTGATTGGGTTTTCTAGTTGGTACAACGACCACTCCCAAGTCATACACCTCACGAAATTCATCTTCACAGACCTTCCCTGTACCCGTCATCCCCGCCAATTTAGGAAACATCTTGAACAAATTTTGATAGGTAATAGAGGCCATAGAACGTGTTTCTAAGGAAATCTTCACGCGTTCTCTCGCTTCCAAGGCTTGGTGCAAACCAGATTGGAGTTTATTCCCTTCTAAAACTCGCCCTGTTGCCTCATCCATCAGCTTAACTTCGCCATTTTCTACAGTATACTGACGATCTTTTTCAAATAAATGATTGGCCCTTAAGGCCAAATTGATTTGACGGATCAGTTGGTAGTTATTTGGATCGTAAGCATTTTGTACACGGAAGTATACTTCTGCTTCCTTGACACCTTTTCTCGTCAACCAGACTGAAGTCCGAGTCGAATCTAGCTTAAAATCTTCCACTTCCTTCAAGGTCTTAACAAACTCATCACAGGTAACAAATAGATTGGACTGAACCCGCGGAGAGCCTGATATAATCAGAGGCATCTGTGCACTATCCAAGAGAGCTGCATCAACCTCATCCACTAAACAGAAATAGAACTTAGGCAAAAATTTCTTTGCTTGAGAGGTCGCTAAATTTTCTTCAAGGTAATCAAATCCCAGCGCACTATGTGTTGTATACACAATATCACTTTGATAAATTCGCTGCTTTTGCGCAACCTTCAATCTTTTAGCTGGATTTTCTGAAACACCAATCCCAACTGTCATTCCTAAGTAATGAAAAACAGGAGCCATTTGTTTAGCATCGCGTATCGCCAAATATTCATTGGCCGTAACCAAGATGGTGCTGTTTCCAGTTAAAGCATTTAAGTACAAGGGCAGAATTGCTGTTAGTGTTTTGCCCTCTCCCGTCCTCATCTCGGCAATCTGATTGTCTTGCATGACTAAGGCACCTAGGATTTGTACATCGTAAGGGTAGAGCCCCAAGACGCGCTTAGCCGCTTCACGAATGGTGGCATAGGCTTCTGGTAAAATTTCCTGCAGCCTTTCTCCCTCAGCGAGACGGCCCTTAAACCATTGAGTTTTAGCCTGCAATTCTTTATCTGACATGGCTGCATAATTATCAGAAAGCTGATTAATCTTTTCTAAGATTTTTTTATAACGCCTTAGTTTAAAGGAATTAGCTAAATGTAATTTTTTAGGCTTCATTCTTTCTCATCCACTCTTCCGTTTTCTCCAAGTCTATTTTTTGAAGCAAAAAGGACTGATCCAACAAATAATCAATTTTGGTTAGTACCCGTGGCCTATTTTTCAGATGGGCATACTCTTTTACTCTAGCTGAATTGAAGCGTTCCAGCAGCAAATCTCTAAATAAAGGATAATTCACCCTATTTCGATAGCGATCAAGAACATGCTGATAATCCAATTCTGACATAAAATCATCAGTCACTAAAGCATAGGCATTTTCAAATTGCTGTGAGTAAAGCAAGGCTGCGATATTTGAAATCGGCCCATAGCCAGCAAAAGCGACCTTTTCAAAAGGATATTCTCGAGACAGCTTTTCAATTGTTCCAAGCAAGATTTCGAAAAACTCTTTTTCCATATACAAAAGAGCGTCTTTATAGGAAGAATTGACTACCAACAAATTTGGAAAATGCTCCCGAACAATTTCTGGAATGTAGCCCGTCCGATTGAAATCAGGCTCTGTAAAGCAAACGTAAATCGTCTCTTGATTGACGTCCTTATGCAACAATTTCGAAATCCAATAGCGATCGACAGTATAATCTGCCACACCTTCTTCAGCAATATAGATGCTTTCAAACAAGAAACGATGGCAACCTGAACTCACTAATTGAATTTTATAATGATGGGTATTATTAGGAACACGAACGCTCATGGTCTCACCCTGCTTAATGATTTGATTAAAAATCTCCTCATCACGCGCATTCATAAATTCAATCTTTAAGTAGGTCGAATTTTCAGGAAGAGTCTCCAGATGGCTGCCAAAGATATATTTTTCTCCTCGCTTCAATTCAGGAAGCTGACTCGTATTTCGTAAAGCCTGATAGTTTGCCTGCGAATGCCATTCATGAATGACTGTACCAGACGGCATGAATTGATTCTCATATAAGACATGCCCATCTGCTAGCAGCTTCACAGACGATCCATATAGATACTGTGATACACTTTGCATATCCCAATAAGCAAAATAGATTTCTTCCTTGTATCTCACGAATCAAACTTCCTTTCAAAACTATTCACTAATAAAGTTTTATATTGATTAAAGAACCACTCGACGACTCCTTGTGTGTCATCATTGTGTCGTCCAGTCAATCCCTTACTAATGATATTAACGCGATAAGCTCGCTTCCCTAGCTCTTCTAACATATCAGGGTAGGCCGTACCATCGTAGTCATCATGATACATATAAGACACAATAAATTTCGTCCTTGAAAAATCAGCCTCTTTGAATACTGTCCAGAAGTGCTCATTAAGTTGAGCTATTCCTTCCTCTGATAATTCTCCTGTTGTACGAAGCACCAAATCTAAAGAAGTAGGAAAGCCTCCAGGACGAATCGTGGATTCATTCTCTGCAATATCGCCTAAATTTACTAAGGGCTTACCGACAATCACTGCATGAGGCTCTAACCTGGAAGCATAATACAGGGCTCCAAAGGTCCCCATTGATAGTCCGGATAAGGTCAACTGGTCTCTTGTAAAGCCTAATTCATCTAAACAGTGATGAATGACCTGAACAAGCTTTTGCTCTAGCTCTTCTGAGCCAAGATAGAAAGCACCACCCTCAGAACGCGGATCTCCAATCAATAAGAAAGGCGCTCCCAAATTGTTCATCATCCAGTATCCCTCAAATCCTTCAGCTGGACGATAACCAGAAAAATAAATATTGAGAGGTGGCTTCAAATCACCAGGATGGAAGTAGTAAATCAATTCCTCCCGATTTTTATCCACGACACGATTTCCACCAATCAACAAGTCGCCATAACCCAAATGAGACTGGCGATGGTGGAATGGTCCAATTTTCACAATTCCTTGCCCCTTCACTTGAACACTGACGCTTAGGTAATAAGAATCGCTGGTATCCAAAACGAGAGGCTTATCAAAAGATTCTTCATCATAAATCCATTCTTGCATAGGAGAATTGCCAACTGGATAACCCTTGATGACATAACGAATTGCGCAATCTTCAGAATTTCTGAACTCTGGCCATAAATCCAAAGGGGCGTCTGCACTCAGAAAGATATTGTACTGATAGGTTGCTACAGTTTGGTAATCCTCACCATATTGGCCACACAGACGGAGATAGTTAGTTCCTTCATAGTTAATCTGACCTGAGAAGGAGGGATTGACAGCTAGGTGATTAACACTGAGCTTGGTACCACTTTGCTTGGAAGAAAAGCCCCGTGAAAATAGATACAGCATCTGAGCTGGATCTTCAAAAGTAGACTGAACGGCCCTTTTGCGTAAAAGGAATCTTTCCAAAGTTTTTGTAGTGATTTGACAGCGCTCATGATAAAACAAGCGATAAACCTGAATTAAGCTGTCCAATACTGTAATGTACTCAAAATGCTCAACAGTATCGACCAATACAACATCATAGGGCTTAGCAGCCTTCGGTTTCTTCCCATCCTTTTTTAAAATACCGATATCTTCTGGCAAGAGAGACATGATATCTTCTGGTTTAACAAATGTCCATGCGATATTACTAGGAATCTCATATTGGTGCTGCCAATTCTCATTGGCAATCTGTAGGACACTAATTCTGTTCATTTAGCTTTAATTCCTTTATCGTATTTTTCCACATTTCGACAATTTCTCCCCTTGTATACAGCTCAATCCTCTTAACCGAATGCACCAAAGACTGATTCCAGTGTTCCAAATCTGTGAGGTAATACAAGAGTGCCTCTATCAGGTTAGAAATATCATTCATGATCCAACCATTTTCGCCATGCTTCACATAGGAAGAATTATACAAATTCACTTGAGGAATCCCTCCGCTGATACCCGCAATTTGGGTTCGGATATCGGCTGGACTTCCCAAATCCAAGATGACGCGAACATACTTCAGAGCCTTCGCCAAATCGGTATCACTATGAATCACCACAGTATCAATTCGCTCTCTGAGGCTATCATCATCTTCTAAGCGTGGATCACCACTCTTAGCGGCCTTATCTTTGTCAACAAGGAGCAATTTTTCTGCATACTTTGTTGATGATAAAGATTCCTCAAGAAACTGTCGAATAGAAGCTTCTCGACCAAAATCCTGACTCTGCGTCCCAACCAATAAGTCAATCCACTCATGTTGCAACATCATATCAAACAAGGAAGTAAAGACATATTGAAGATGATGTTCTGGTAAAGTATCGAAATTGACATAGATAATCAACTCTTTTTTCCGCTGACTATGCCCAAGATTCAACTGTGTATCATAAGGTGGAATCTCATAATAAGCAGGAAGTTGCTCTTCTTCTACTTCCCCTACTTGTTCTGCAATCTTCACGATTTTATCCAAGCTATCTACCACAAAAAATGGGGTATCTTTTAAATCAGACAATAATTGTTCTGTATTCGTAATCGGATAACGATTGCCAAAGAAGGACGGAACAACAAGATGATCCTTCTTAATCTGTTGGAAAAAATGATTATGCTGCACATCTGCTGAAACAATAATCGAATCATCCTTGGTTAAAACAGAAGCCAAATGCTGCTCCAGCTTTTCTTTAACAAGCTCCTCAATATTCTGATAGACATCCTTGGCAAATGTGCCCTGTGCCTCAGGATTGATAATGACCTGCTGGTTATCAGCTGTCAAAAATTCTCTGAATTGCCATATTCCTTGTGCATTCAGATAGTCCTGATAATAAGGCTGATTATGCTCAAAATAGATAATACTGGAGACAAAGCCACGGTCATCAAAAACAAGCTGATAATCTATCTGATTATTTTCAAAATAGGTAATATCAAAAATATTACCTATTTGTGAAAAATTAATCTGAGCATGAGGTAGGTGATCAACGTGAACATCTACAATAAAAGGAGTATAAAAGATTTCTGCTCCTTGCGGCCATTTCAAATCATCCAAACGAATTTTTCGTGCAGGCACATCTGTCAGACCTTGTATGCTATCAAATAGATTCCACATTTCATCTGATGAAAGTCTTTGTTGATAAAAGAAAGTCCGTATATGAGGTGAATAATTCAAAATCAGGACAGAGTTGGCTTCTCCTGATTGTTGAAACATCCGCAATAAATTTACGGCATCATCAAACATCATATTTTTCGGCTGCAGATAGAAAGGTAGGGCAGTAGAATACCATTTTCGATCTTGTTTATACCAAGAAGGTACAAAGTAAAACATATCCCTCTATTCTCCTTTTACTTCTAGTTCTTTATGATAATAAGTCCCGATTCTTAAGATTCGTATTTCTTCACGCAAGGGCAAGAGCATGCTGATCAAAATGACTAGTGTGCTTGGCAAGGTCAAAAAGAAACTTGGTAAAGGCAAGAAGAAATTAATAAAATAGGGCAGGCCGACATACAAGATGAGATAGATAGCTCCTATATTTGATTGCAAAGAAATATAGTGTTTTAACACTTTTAAGGTTTCTTTCCCAGGCTGAATATAGTCAAAATATTCTCCCTGACGCTGCAAGCGTTTCGCTGTCTCTTCCGGTTCCAAATTGATATAGGCAAACAAAATACCCAACAAGTAAATCGCAACTAGATAAACAAAGAGACCCAAGGGCTTTGTAAAGTCAAACAAATTCCCAAATTTTAGTGAAAATCCTTTCCCCGTCCAGTCTAGTAATAATTGGAACAGCATCAAGACGCTTGTTGCATACATGATGGGCATCCCACCAGAAGGAATGAACTTAATTGGCAAATAAGATTTATCATAGTAGCGACTGCTTAACATGATCCGATTAAGAGGCAGACGTATCTCGGCTTTCTCACACACAACAGCAACAAAGGTCAAGAGAAGATAGGCCAATAGAGCCACAACTAAAATCATTCCTCCTCGGACAGAAGACAAGGATTTCCCAAGCAAGACTATTAATTGGTCAGCAAACTGGAGTAAAATACCTGAAATGATAATAATGGTTGACCCTCCCACTCCCTTACGAGTATTAAGACTTGACAACCAAATAATGATAAAACTACCTGTCATAACTGTGAATAAAACTGCTAGATTATAGAGCCAATCATCCACGAGAAGTAGAAAGCGACCATTTCCTCTATAAGCGGTGTACATAATGGCTAGTCCCTGCACAATCGCAAAGAACAAGGTTAGGATTTTTTGAAAGAAATCCGTTTTTTTAAGAGACCAAGCTTGTATATTCCAGCTTTTCTTTAGGTTCATGACTTGCCATACAATCATCGTCGTAATCCAAGGTCCTAAGCCCAAAGAAAATACTGAAATCTGAGAAACATCAATTCCTGCCAGCAAATACAAAGCGGCCAAGGGATTGTCTTCCTTTATCCGAAAAGCTTCCATACTGCCATTGTAGCCCGGAAGCAAGATATGTCTTCCTAATATATAAATAGCAATGATGAACAGTGTAAAGAGGATTCTCTTTCTAAAAATATTCTGACGCTTCTTTATCTTAAGACCAAAGTGCTCCATTTATTATCCTTTATTATTTGTATTGTGGACTTGCCCAGAGCCCTCTTTTCATACATAAACTTGTCTTTTAAGTCAAAGACTTAAGAAAGCAAGCCCATTCCATAGAATTATAGATAAGGAATCAACTTGCTTTCTCTATTTTGATTACAAAATGTGGGGCAGTTCGTCATTTAATTAAAATCTGATCGAATTTTTTCCACCATTTCCTGATAATTCTCATGTGAGAATACTCGCTCTGAAACCCCTTCTGTTTGTACATTATCAAAGGCATAAACAGGCTTACCAGACTCTTGAAACTCTCTAATTACAGTATCGAATTTCTGATCGTGATTGATATCAAGATAAATGTCGCTGCTCGCCAGTAAATCTCTCAAAGGATATGGCAAAATTGCAGGGTGCAAACGAACATTTTCATAAGCCATCAGTTTGAGTAACTTATCAGACATCTGTGTATAGGCAGCAATATGAAATAGACAGTTTGGTAATGCATTCACCAAATCTTCAATTCCCTCTAACCTATCTGAGTTTGTCAAGGTTACACAGTGGAGATCAAAGCCTTCATCCCTCTGTTTAATAGCTTTCTCGACATCAAATTCATCTGTCTCAATAATTGTAGACCAATCAAGAGAATTGTAAAACCACCATACTTCACGCAGACGCATGTTGGAAACAGTGTTCCATGGTTTTTGACCAGAAATATAATGCAAAACAGCAGGTAGTGGAGAAAGTGGAATTTCGAAAATCCAGTCATGCTTATCTAGCGCAGCTCCCATGTCAAAACCGATTTGAAAATTGTAAGTATCTTCCAAATCAAGTTTTTTGCCCTCAAACATCAAATTCAAGATAGACTGATCACCTTCAGTAAAATTGGCTAATTCCCTATCTGTCAACTCAACCAATTGCTGAGCCATGTTTTCTTCACGCCAACGCTTATTATTGATGAGCAGCACTCCAGAATTAAAGCCCAAGCCTACTCCATACGTCGCGCGAATCGTTGCTACATAATAATCCTCCATATCCATCTCAAAAAGATGGTCCAGATTTCGTGTCACAACAATATCACAATCTAAATATAAGACTCTATCTGCTTCAACATAATTCGGTATAAAATAGCGCCCGTAAGCCATGTAGTTGATGTGAGCATAAGTTCCAGCTTCCCATTTCGATTTCACCTGATCGTCAATCTGGTCATTAAACAATTTCACATCGTTCAACTGACTGCCAGCTGCTTCCACTTTCCGACGCGTATAGTAGAACCATTCTTGAGGAATATCCTGATTGAAAACATAAATATCTAGATTTTTATGATGACAGCAAAGAGATTTTATTGTTGTTTCAATCTGTCTAATATACCCATAATCTCCCGAAACCACAATGGCTTTTTTCTTTTCCAAAACACTACTCCCACTAAGCTTATTCAATTCTCTAAAAAAATCGCTATTAGGCTTAATTATACCATAAATTCTGCCTTTATTCAAACACCTTCTTGAAAGCTAGACCTAACTTTTCTAGCCTTAAAATAGAGGTGAAAGCTAATCAGACAAAAAGAAGAAAGCTTGCTATAAGCTCTTCTAATATATCCATCCTTTTAAAATCAGACAGCCACTACCTGCAACGTACTTAAATGTGTGCTTCCATGCTATCAAATCTTATAAAATTAGGCTATCCCGAAGAATTAGCCGGTGTTTTATTGAAAAAATGGACTGGTTTCTCTCCAGTCCATTTCCCCTACTTACATCACTTAGTTATTATGCACTCGATTCATGTATTCGGTATAGGATTCTGTTTGCATCAGTTCCTTGGCATTCTTGACCCGGTCAGCAGTCGGTGGCTTCACGCCTTCCAGTGAATAAGGAATGCCCAACTCCCGCCACTTGAATTCTCCCATAGTATGGTAAGGAAGGATTTCAAACTTATCAACGTTCTTGAGTGTTTTGACAAACTTACCTAGCTCAATCAAGTCCTCATCACGGTCCGTTAAGCCTGGCACCAGAACGTGACGAATCCACACTGGCTTTCCAATATCTGAGAGATATTTTGCACAGGCCAGGATGTTTTTATTGGTCTGGGTAGTCACGATCCTATGCTGCGCTTCATTAATTTCCTTGATATCCAGCAAGACCAAATCCGTCACCGCCATCAGTTTATTAAACTTTTCTAGATAACGAGGCGTATTTCTAAAAGGCAGAGCACAAGTATCTAGCGTACAATGAATCCCCAGCTCTTTAGCTTTGGTAAAGAAAGCAATCAGAAAGTCGATTTGCAGAAGGGCTTCTCCCCCGCTGACGGTAATACCACCTTTATTACCCCAGAAACCTTTGTAACGAAGAGCTTCTTGTAGGATATCGTCCACAGTCCGCAGTTGAGACTTGTTAGTCTCCATCTCCCAAGTATCTGGATTGTGGCAATATTGGCAACGCATATGACAGCCCTGTAAAAAGACGATGAAGCGGATACCTGGTCCATCCACTGCTCCAAAACTCTCCGTAGAGTGCACCATTCCCGTTACTTTTCCATAATCAATCGCTTCTTCAACCATAATAACCCTCTTGCACTTGAAAACGTTTTATTTTATTTATATTATACCACGATTTGACTAAAAATAGATAGATTCTGCCTATTTTTTAGAAAACAAACTGTTTTTCAATTTCATTTTCATTGTGTTACAACAGATAGAATTTTTCAGTTTTTCTTGAAATTGCCTCTCTCCGTTTCCAGCTTTCTCCATAAAAAAGCCGCCCTAGAGGGCGACCTTTTCGGAGATTGTTATGAAAAAAAGGTGCGGAACTATAGCTATAACAGCTGCTCATCTGTTAAACTAAAGGACTCCTTCTATCAAATAAAGTTAAGAGGTCTTCATTTGATGCTTCTAGTATACTGCACCATACTTAAAAGAAGCTTAAGCTGGTTTTAATCATTATTTTACTAGAATAGCTAATGTTTCATAGGGTTTCAAAGTCATGGTCTCGGCTACTGCTGTCTCCTCGTAATGCGAAATCAGCACCTGCCTAATTTGATAATATCTAAAAATGCTCTATCTTCTATCTCTCCGACGGCCACTAGTTTCAGTATACAGAGAGCCGGCACAAACTAGATAAATTTCGCTTTGTGGACTTTGCCACACGACAGAAAGAATGAAGTTTTGATTCAGCAAGCATAAAAAATCTCCTCTGTCAGCTAAAATCTAGCGATCAGAGGAGTTTTCCTGTTCTTTAGTTTGTTTTTAGTTTTATACGTTGTTTATATTTAGGAGATGATATGAAAATTTATGAAATGTTGATACGAGAATCTATTTCTTGCTTCTATTGCTAGTACTGGTTAGGCTGCTTCGTTTAACTTGGAGCGAATGAATGATTTCTGATAGGTTACTTTTACTTTATATGTCATTGGACTGTCCTCATTTCTTATTTGTTGAGACCAGTATAAGACTTTCAGCTTAAGCATTCCTTATAAAAATCTTGCGGAAAACTTAAAACAAAAGAAGCTGAATTATTTTTCAGCTTCTTCATCTTCTTCAATCATTTCAGATATTTCCACTTTTACCTTAGTGACACGGCCATTTTTGACCTTGTCATTGGTCAAAATCAGTTTTTTATTCTGGCTTTCAACTTCATAGCTGAGCCGTTCTGTTGGATTTGGAATGGTTCCAACACCAGTCAGATAATAACCAGCAATGGTATCCACATCATCACTATCGATTTCAACTTCAAAATATTCATTAAAGTCATTGAGGGTCATCGTTCCTAAAACAATGTAGGTATTCTCACCGATTTCATGAACTTCGATAGCAACCTTGTCTGTTTCATCTTCGATTTCACCGACGATTTCTTCCAACAAGTCTTCGAGCGTCACGAGACCTGCCATACCACCATACTCATCCAGCAGAATCGCCATTTGATTTTGGGTATTCCGGAGAGATTTGAGCAAATCATCCACGAAAATCGTTTCAGGGACAAAGAGTGGCTCTTGCAGAATCTTACGGAGATTGAGATTGTCGAATCCATTAGCGAAGGCTTCATTCAGCAAGCGCTTGGTATGAATCAAACCGATCACATTGTCCTTGTCGCCATCATAGACAGGAATTCGTGAGAAATTTTGCTTGAGGATACTTTCGATGATTTCCTTGGTATCATCCTGAATATCAACCATAAAGGCATCTGTCCGTGGCACCATGAGTTCACGCGCCACCATTTCATCCAGCGAGAAAATCCCCTGTAGCATTTCGATTTCATCTGCATCCAGCGTCTCCTCACTATTGGTCAGCATGTACTCAATCTCATCTCGGGTCATTTTTTCATCCGCATCATCAAACTTCATCGGCGTCATCTGACTGAGAAGATTGGTAGAGGCTGAAAGCAACCAAACGAAAGGACTGACAATTTTCCCGAGAAAGATAATCACTGGTGCAGTCCGAATAGCCAAACTATCCTTAAGATTCATAGCGATTCTCTTAGGATAAAGCTCCCCTAAAACAATAGAAATATAGGTGAGGAGGGCAAGAGCTAAGAAACTAGCAACTGCATGTGCCGTCTTAGAATCACCCATCCAAGAAGCAAAGATTTTCCCTAGATTATCCGCAAAGCTTGCCCCCGACAAGATATTAATGACGGTGATACCGACCTGAATCGTTGATAGAAAGTTATTGGGACTTTCAAGAACTTTTAATAAACGAACGTATTTGGCATCGCCTTCCTCGGCTTTCTGCTCGACGCGAGCTCGATTGAGTGACACCATCGCCATCTCAGAAGCTGAGAAAAAGGCATTTAGTAAGGTTAAAACGAATAGCAGTATTGCTTGCAATAAAATACTCTGACTGCCAGGGTCTTCCATGGATTCTTCTCCTAAAAATTATGATCAACCTTGATTATAACATATTTTTAGGATTCGTGCACAAGGATTTATTGGAAAGCGTTTTGCATCTTAATTCTCTAAATCCTGCAAGACTTTTTCTAGCCGAGAAATAGCTCCAACAGGCAGGGCTGTCTTAGGATATTTCTGATTAAAGGCCAATAGGAAGTTTAAACGGACCTGCATTCTTTCACGAATGAGCTGTCTGTACTTTTCGTCAAAGTTTGGAACAGCATAGCCCTTATAATCCAAGTATTCAAAACCTTCCAAAGGACCAAAAGGCTTAAATTGAGCTCTTCCCTCTACAATCTGCTCGATAATGTCTAAAGATACTTCCTTTGAGATACCTTTACCCATATAAAAGCCAGTATTGATAATGTAGCAAGCAACTCCTGACTCAAATAAACGACGGAATTTCCGATAATCTTCCACCAATGGATAGACTCGGAAAGGATTGGCATAAGGCTCAATAACCAAGTCTTCGTGCAAGCCAGTGACATTCTCAGCATTTGAGCGCTTGGTCATCAGGGTGCAGCCCATTGTGGAAGCCATCAGCGGATCATTGATCTTAACCAGTGGCGGCAGAGAATCATCTTTCATAATCCAGAAGATAGCATTGATGGGCTCATCAATCCGGTCTACTCGATTTGGAGTCGCAAAGCGCGATTTGACAGTCCGTCCATTCCCATTGCGGATGTCCTCTGTTACTAGCTTTTTCCGCCCATTTTCATCCAGCGTCACTCCACAATTCTGCACGGTGACAAAGAAATCCTGCTCACTGTGACCCGTAGGGTAGTCATTGGTCTTGTCAAAATAAGACGGTTCGAGGGCAATAGAGGAGCCATCCTTGACCGAGATAATGAAGGCATCGTCATGGAGAACCTTGATGTCATATTTATGGTCATGTTTAGCATGCGTCAATGTGGATTTTCCTGAACCGGATAGACCAAAGAAAGATGCAACATAGTCCTCTTTGTCCGTATTTTGCTTGAAAATTTTCAAGCCCCCGTGGCAGGCAACATAGCCATTTCTGGCCGCTGTTCCCCACGCCAAAGTCAAGGTTGCCTTTTTCAGCTCCCCGAAATAATTTAAACCCAGAATAACGGCGCAATTATGATTGGTATCAAAGTAAACCAAACCTTCTGGATAGTCTGGATGCGTCCACTTGGGATCAAAAAAGACAAAGATATCATTTTCCTCGTACTTTTTAGAAGCTCGTAGGCGATTCTTAAATTCCTCATCCAAAATCTGGAAATTCAAGAGCCAAGAATAGAGATTGTTGATTTCTTCCTGAGGAACCATCAGATGGGCGCAAACCATGAAGTCCTCATCCAGCCCCACGACTGCATCTGCCTTATAAAAGGTCCTCTGATGTGCCTGATAAACAGCACTACGAACCAGAAACAGCAAGTGCTCATCTTCCTGACGATCTATGCCATAAATTCGTCTAGCCTTGGCAGTTCGGCCGACAACCGCCCCCGAATTAGTCAATAAAACGCGGGCATAAGAAGGAAGTCCCAGCTCCTTAGTATGAATCACCGGCATGTCCAGCACAACCGTTCCAGCAGCTACCGAGGCCAGTTGATAGGCCTCTTCTACGGTCTTGATTGCCTGAACCTGATTCTCATAAAAGGCTGTCTCTACAATGGTCTTCAAGGGCGAAAAATAAGAAGAATCTTTTCTTATTTCTTGCGGAGAAAATTTACGACGTGTTACCATAACGATACCTCCTTTATGCTATTACTATTATTTTAGCATAAATATCCAATGATAGACCATAAAAAATGCAGTAAAAAAGAGTTTGGGACAAAAGTCCGACATCAAATATAAAAAGCGAACAAAACTAGTTTTCTGGTAATCAGAATTCTGCTTTGT
>ERZ773008.505-NODE-505-length-28691-cov-5.860281_pt1 | contig 28691 bp, 26 predicted proteins | sample MGYA00580664_ERZ773008 | MGnify/ENA primary metagenome ERZ773008 (study PRJEB29015, sample SAMEA2738016) | human oral metagenome | biome: human oral; feature: human-associated habitat; material: dental | place: China | collected 2048 ... | reverse complement strand
CACGTTACGGCAAGGCGAGCCAACGCTGTACTGGTTTTTGTTAATTCACTATAAGAGGCTACCTGAAATTCATTTTTCAGGTAGCCTTTTGATAAGGTAAAGCGTAGGTTGGGTTGATAAACCCAACAATCCGCACTTTGTTTGTTGGGTTACGCCTACGGCTAACCCAACCTACTCTTGCTACCTGAAAACGTAGCGAAGCGAAGTTTTAGCTACGCAGAAACTTCGCTTCGCTACGTTTTCAGGTAGCCTTTTTGATTGCCGTCAGTATTACACCGCCACTTGCGCTTTGATATGCGGGTGCGGGTCGTAGTTTTGCAGCTCGAAGTCTTCAAAGCGGAAGTCGAACAGGTTTCGCACTTCGGGGTTGAGCTGCATTTGCGGTAGGGCTCGCGGCTCGCGGGTGAGCTGGAGGCGGGCTTGCTCGAAGTGGTTGCTGTAGAGGTGGGCGTCGCCGAAGGTGTGGATGAATTCGCCGGGCGCGAGGCCGCATACTTGCGCCGTCATCATGGTGAGCAGGGCGTAACTGGCGATGTTGAAGGGCACGCCGAGGAAGACGTCGGCGCTGCGCTGGTAGAGCTGGCAGGAGAGGCGGCCTTCGGCTACGTAAAATTGGAACAGGGCGTGGCAGGGGGGCAGCGCCATTTCGTCGACGAGGGCGGGGTTCCAGGCGGATACGATGAGGCGGCGGCTGTCGGGGTTGCGTTTGATTTGCTCGACAACGTTGGCGATTTGGTCGATATGCCGGCCGTCGGGGGCGGGCCAGGAGCGCCATTGGTAGCCGTATACGGGGCCGAGGTCGCCGTTTTCGTCGGCCCATTCGTCCCAGATGGATACGTTGTTTTCTTTCAGGTAGCGGATGTTGGTGTCGCCTTTGAGAAACCAAAGGAGCTCGTGGATGATGGAGCGCAGGTGGAGCTTTTTGGTGGTGAGCAGGGGGAAGCCTTGGGCGAGGTCGAAGCGCATTTGGTGGCCGAATATGGAACGGGTGCCGGTGCCGGTGCGGTCGGATTTGTCGGTGCCGTGGCTGAGGATGTGCTGCATGAGGTGGAGGTAGGGTTGCATGGTGTTGGGTGGGATGTCGAAATGGGGGTATTGTACACGTTTGGGGATGCGGGGGAGCAGCCATAGGCTAGATTCCGGAATCCGGCGCTTCCGGCATAACGGTTTTTCGGATACGGGTATCCTGGCTAGGGCTGCAGCGAAGTTTCCACCCGGCCAAAGTTTCAGGTAGCCTTTTGTCTGCGCTGCGGCTGCGGTTTGGTTTGCCCCTTGTGTTGGCGATATAATCAGGTTTCTTTCCAACAACCGACACAAAGGAGTTTCATCATGGCCAAAACCATCATCCATACCGACCTCGCCCCCGCCGCCATCGGCGCTTATTCCCAAGCCGTGCGCGCCGGCAACACCATTTATTTGAGCGGCCAGATTCCGCTGGTGCCCGCCACCATGCAGGTGGTGGAAGGCGGCTTTGCCGAACAGACCCGCCAAGTATTTGAAAACCTCAAAGCCGTGATTGAAGCCGCCGGTGGCAGCTTTGCTGATGTGGTGAAACTCAATGCCTACCTCACCGACCTTTCCAACTTCGCCACCTTCAACCAAATCATGGGCGAATACTGCCGCGAACCCTTCCCCGCCCGCGCCGCCGTGCAGGTGTCCGCCCTGCCCAAAGGCGTGCTGGTGGAAGTGGAAGGCGTGGTGGTACTAAACGCCTAAGCATATAGAGGCTACCTGAAAACTGTTGCAGCTTGCGTTTTCAGGTAGCCTTTCGTTTTACCCGACCCGCTATACACACCCCTAACACAAACATCATGGCACACTACGCAATCGGCGACCTGCAAGGCTGTTTCGCCGAATTTCAAGCACTGCTCGCCCGCATCGGCTTCAGCCACGGCAACGACACCCTCTGGCTGGTGGGCGACCTCGTCAACCGCGGCCCCCAATCCCTCGACTGCCTGCGCTACATCAAGCAGCACGAAAGCAGCATCCGAACCGTGCTCGGCAATCACGACCTGCATCTTTTGGCCATCGCCCACGGCCACGGCAAACTCAAGCGCAGCGACACCGTGGGCGACATCCTCGCCGCCCCCGACCGCCAAGCACTGCTCGATTGGCTGCGACACCAGCCTCTGATGCTGCAACACGGCAACAACTTGATCGTGCACGCCGGCATTTGGCCGCAATGGACGGCCGAAGAAGCGCAAAGCCGCGCCGCCGAAGTGGCCGCTGTTCTGCAAAGCCGCCCCGATTGGTTTTTCGCCCATATGTATGGCAACACGCCCGATACCGACTGCGCCGATAACGAAACCGAACGCCTGCGCTTTGCCACCAATGTGTTCACCCGCATGCGCGCCCTGCATTCGGACGGCCGCATGGATTTCGACTACAAAGCCACCCTGCCCAAAATGCCATCCGGCCTCATGCCCTGGTTCCGCGCGCCCGGGCGGCAAACCCTTGGTTATCAAACCGTATTCGGCCATTGGTCGGCGCTCGGCCTCTATCGCGGCGAAAACGTGGCCGCCATCGACACCGGCGCGCTGTGGGGCGGCGAACTCACCGCGCTGGATTTAGACACACAGCAAGTTTTTCAGGTAGCCTCCAAACAGCCCCAAAAGTTCGGCTAAGGCCTTGTCGCCACATGATTTGATGTTTATTAACATGAACAGGCGGGCAAGCAAGGCGGGCTTTTGTTACAATGCCGCCTGTTCGTGCCGGCCAAAAAGTTTGCCGCAGCGCGTTTTCCAATCAATTTAAGGAGTTCCTATGAACAGCAAATTAGTCATCCCCGCCGCCATCGCCGTATTGGCACTGAGCGCCTGCTCCAGCAGCAAAGCCCCTGAGGGCAACCAGCCGCAAACCCAACAACAAACCCAGCAAAGTGATGAAGCCACCGCTTCTATCGGCAAAATTCAGGTAGCCCAGGTGGACAACATCGAAAAAACCGTGGAAGTAAACTACACCTGCCAAGCAGGCAACGGCCAGCAGCAGAAAGTGGGCGCCATGTACGGCATCAAGAGCGGCACCTTGGTGGTGGCGCAGCTGAAAATCAACGATAAAGTTTCTCCCGGCCTGTGGCGCGTGCTCAACGACAGCAACGGCCAGCAGCAAAACAGCTATTATGGCGAAGGCGTGATTTGGGTAACCGGCAAAGCCACCCCCGCCAACGTAGCCACCACCAACGCCATCGGCCTGCTGCAAGCGCAGAGCATGGATGCCGACGGCAATCCGGTAAACCTCTCAACCGTTCTGGAAAACTGCCAAGTGAGCCGCCAAGCCGCCGCTCCGACTCGCGGCAACCGCCAGCAACGCCGCCGCTAATCCGGCACAAAAAACAGAAAAGCTGCCTGAACGGGCAGCTTTTTTGCGTAACGGGAAAGGCTACCTGAAAGCCGAACAAATATTTTTCAGGCAGCCTTTCTCCTTATTCGGGCTACCTGAAAAACCAGAGGCCAAATTCTCGAATCCGACATTTCAAACATCGCAGCAACGGATTCCAACGGCGGGGGCGTTGAAGGCTTTGTTGGATGCCGGTATCCAACCTACCGCCGCACCGCATGGAAAGGCTACCTGAAACCACGCAATATTTTCAAGTAGCCTTCCTGCCTTGCAAACGGCAAACAAAATAAAGCGCATACTGTTTCCAATATGCGCTTCTTCCTTCCTCACCAAACTTATTTCAAGCTGCCCACCATATCGGCAGGGCGTACCCATTCGTCAAACTGCTCTGCGCTCAAGAGGCCGGATTTCACGGCTTCTTCGCGCAGGGTGGTGCCGTTTTTGTGGGCAGCCTTGGCGATTTTGGCGGCGTTTTCGTAGCCGATTTTGGTGTTCAATGCGGTAACCAGCATCAGGGAATTGTCGAGCTGCTGCTTGATGCGCGGCAGGTTGGGCTCAATGCCGGCTGCGCAGTGTTCGTCAAACGAGATACAGGCATCGGCCAAAAGTTGCGCAGATTGCAGGAAGTTGGCGGCCATCACGGGTTTGAATACGTTGAGTTGGAACTGGCCCTGTGTGCCGGAGAAGGAAATCGCCACATCGTTGCCCAACACTTGGGCGCACACCATGGTGAGGGCTTCGCATTGGGTGGGGTTCACTTTGCCGGGCATAATGGAAGAGCCGGGCTCATTCTCGGGAATCAGAATTTCGCCGATGCCGGAACGCGGGCCGGAAGCCAGAAGGCGGATGTCGTTGGCAATTTTATACAGCGAAACGGCCAGCTGCTTCAATGCGCCATGGGTTTCCACAATAGCGTCGTGCGTGGCGAGCGCTTCAAATTTGTTCGGTGCAGTTACAAACGGCAGGCCGGTAAATTTGGCAATGTATTCGGCCACTTTCACGTCATAACCCTTGGACGTGTTCAGCCCTGTGCCGACTGCCGTGCCGCCGAGTGCCAGTCCTGCCAGATGCGGCAGGGTGTTTTCTAAGGCGCGGATGCCGTAGTCCAACTGGGCGGCATAGGCGGAAAATTCTTGGCCGAGGGTGAGCGGGGTGGCATCCATCAGATGGGTGCGGCCGATTTTCACCACATCGGCAAATGCCTCGGCTTTGGCAGCCAAGGTTTTTTGCAGGCGCTTAACGGCGGGCAGGGTGTGCTGCACTACTTTTTGGTAAGCAGCAATGTGCATGGCGGTGGGATAGGTGTCGTTGGAAGACTGGGATTTGTTCACGTCGTCATTGGGGTGGATAACGCTTTTCTCGCCCAGTTTGCCGCCGTTCAGCACGTGGGCGCGGTTGGAAATGACTTCGTTCAAATTCATGTTGGACTGCGTGCCGGAGCCGGTTTGCCAAATCACCAGCGGAAACTCTTCATCCAGCTTGTGCGCCAAAATTTCGTCGCAGGCGGCGGCAATCAGATCGCGCTTCTCAGCAGGCAATACTCCCAAGTCGGCATTGGCAAAAGCAGCTGCTTTTTTCAAATAGGCAAAGGCTTCAATGATTTCATGCGGCATGGAAGCAGCCGGGCCGATTTTGAAGTTGTTGCGCGAGCGCTCGGTTTGCGCGCCCCAATACCGGTTGGCCGGCACCTTTACTTCTCCCATGGTATCTTTTTCAATGCGAAATTCCATCATGCAACTCCTGAAGTTTGTTAAATGTCTAAATTAAAACCAACTGGCTATAACTGCTTCCAATAACAGCGTAACCAAACGGGCAGCCTTTGCATCATATTGATTTGAAAATACTATATAAAAGCAATCTAACCCATTATCGGCCACGGCGAATATACCATAAAACCAAGCGGCTTTTCACGGCAGTGATCCGTGGAATATTAAAACCAGAAATGTTAAAACCCCTCTGCTTTTCAGCAGAGGGGTTTTAATAATAAATGGCGCGGTGGACGGGACTCGAACCCGCGACCACCGGCGTGACAGGCCGGTACTCTAACCAACTGAGCTACCACCGCGCAAACCGACTGCCGTTAAAGCAACCGGTTTAAAACTGGTGGGTGATGACGGAGTCGAACCGCCGACATTCTGCTTGTAAGGCAGACGCTCTACCAACTGAGCTAATCACCCATGTTTTCGTGCACAGCACTAGAAGATGCGCATTAAACCAAACTCTCCACATCATTGCAAGCATTATCTTGCAAAAAACTTACGATAAAATATCAACACGCTGTTATGAAAGTGAAAAAACTTTTATAACTTTCTCTCCCAAACCATCAGAAATCTCTCAATATGCCGGTTTGCGCTATAATAAACAGTTTACTTTACTATTCATCATGGCTTTATGAACGCCGTTATCCGTACCCGCCAAGCCGACCCCAAAGCCGAACAAGCCCTGCTGGCCGCCGGCACGCCCCCCTTGTTGGCACGCCTGTTTGCAGCCCGCAATGTCCGTTCCCCCGCCGAACTGCATAACCATTTAGCCAGCCTGCTGCCCTATCAATCGCTGAAAAATATTGATGCTGCCGCCGAACGGTTGGCTCGCGCCATCCGGGAGCAAGAGCGAATTTTAATTGTGGCCGACTACGATGCCGACGGCGCCACAGCCTGCGCAGTAGGCATTTTGGGTTTGCGCCGCATGGGCGCACTGGTGGAGTTTTTAGTACCGGACCGTTTCAAACACGGCTATGGCCTCACCCCGCAACTGGCCGATCTGGCTGCCGAACGAGGCACTCAGCTGCTCTTAACTGTAGATAACGGCATTTCCAGCACTGCCGGTGTGGCACGCGCCCAAGCATTGGGCATGGACGTGATTATCACCGATCACCACTTGCCGGGCGACACGCTACCTGAATGTATCATCGTTAATCCCAACCAACCGGGATGCACGTTTGCCAGCAAGAACCTAGCCGGCGTGGGCGTAATCTTCTATGTATTAACTGCTCTGCGTGCCCTGCTGCGCACACAGCAATGGTTCAACCCGCAAAGGCTACCTGAACCCAATTTGGCCGAGCTTTTAGACTTAGTGGCTTTGGGCACCGTGGCCGATGTGGTGACATTGGATTACAACAACCGAATCCTGGTTAGCCAGGGGCTCAAACGAATGCAGATTGGCAAAACCCGCCCCGGCATTCAGGCGCTTTTTCAGGTAGCCCAACGCAATATGCGGCAGGCCAAGCCGTTTGACTTGGGCTTTGCCATCGGCCCGCGCATCAATGCCGCCGGCCGTTTGGAAAACATGGAAATTGGTATTGCCTGCCTGCTGGCCGAAGACCCGGCCACCGCCGCCGAACTGGCCGAACAGCTAAACGAACTGAACCGTGCACGGCAGGAAATCGAACAAAACATGCTGCAGGAAGCCCTTGCCCTGGCCGATCAAATTATCGTTGGCAACAGCCTGGGCATTACAGCCTTCCATCCAAATTGGCACCAAGGCGTGGTTGGCATCGTGGCCGGCCGGCTCAAAAACCGTTTCCATCGGCCCACCATCGTGTTTGCCCCCACAGGCAATGGCGAACTGCGCGGCTCCGGCCGTTCCATTCCCTCATTGCATCTGCGCGATGCCATCGACTTGGTGGCCAAACGCCATCCCGAGCTAATTCTAAAATTCGGCGGCCACACCATGGCTGCCGGCCTCAGCATCCGCGAGCAGGATTTTCCCCGCTTCCAACAAGCTTTCGAAAGCGTACTGAACGAACTGCTGGATCAAGACGCACTCACCCGCACCTTCCTCACCGACGGCAGCCTGAACCCGGAAGAAATTTCCCTGCATACTGCCGAAACGCTGTCCAAGCAGGTATGGGGGCAAGGCTTCCAACCCCCATCTTTCTACAATCAATTTGAAGTATTGTGGCAGCGGGTAGTAGGCAACGGTCATAAAAAAGCCGGCCTAAATTGTGGCGGACACACTGTGGAAGCCATGTTTTTCCGCTGTGCCGAAGAACTGCCGACCAAAATCCATACGGTATACCGACCCGTCGCCAACCAATGGCGCAACCAATATGAATTGCAACTGCACATCGACCACTGGGAAGCAGGCTAATCACCCCGCACAACTAAAATTCTTAACCACTTTCTCCCACACACCAACATACCCTGCTAGCCACAAGAAATAACCACTTTTTCCATAAACGATGCATTCTTACCATGATTTAACTTATAATCACATCTTAACTATAATAGTGTAAAAGCATTCTTACTAAATGCGGGCCTTGCGGGCGATATCTTAAAAGCAAATATCCGCCCGAAATTTTAAAATCCGTTCTACTTTACTCAGGCAAATATATGAGCGTCGGACTATTGCGCATCCTGTTTCAAAACAAACTGATTGAGCAGGATCAGGTTGAAAAATACCGAGAAAAAGTTAACCAAAACAAAAACATTATCCCCATGCTGGCTGAGGCTGGCATCATCAAGCAGGCAGATTTGGCTCTGCTTTTAGCCAAACTGTTCCACTATCCGATTTTGGATTTGTCCCTCTACTCCCGCAGCATGATGGTGCCGGACGTGATCAACGACAGCCAGATGACAGAGCACCGCTGTATCCCTTTATTCAAACGCGGGCAAAAACTGTTTTTGGGTGTCTCTGACCCTACTTTGTTGCAAACATACCAAAAACTTGTTTTCCCCAGCGGCCTGATTGTCGACCTGATTTTAGTAAACGACGAACAACTAGACCGCCTGCTGGAATTCGCCAGCCAAACATCCACTGCTATTTTGGATGAAATCTCTGCCGACACAACCGGCCTAGCCGCACCGGCATCACTAAAAGTGGATGACGAAGAAGAAGACGGCCCGATTGCCAAATTCATCTACAAAGTGCTGTCTGACGCACTCAATACCGGCGCATCCGATATCCACTTCGAATTCTACGAAGAAATGGCACGTATCCGCTTCCGTACCGATGGCCAGTTACGCGAAGTGGTGCAGCCGCCTCTGAATATCCGCGGACAGATTGCCTCACGTATCAAAGTAATGTCGAAAATGGATATTTCCGAAAAGCGCGTTCCGCAAGACGGCCGTATCCAGCTTCAGTTCAATAAAAACCAAAAACCCATCGACTTCCGTGTGAATACGCTGCCCACGCTGTTCGGCGAAAAAATCGTAATGCGTATTTTGAATTCAGATGCCGCCACGTTGAATATCAACCAACTGGGTTTCGAACCTTTCCAAAAAGAATTACTGCTGGAAGCCATCCACCGCCCGTACGGCATGGTGCTGGTTACCGGCCCGACCGGTTCGGGTAAAACCGTGTCACTGTATACCTGTCTAAACATCTTGAATACCGACAGCGTAAACATCTCCACCGCCGAAGACCCGGCCGAGATTAACTTGCCCGGTATCAATCAGGTAAACGTAAACGACAAACAAGGCATGACATTTGCTGCTGCACTGAAAGCCTTCCTGCGTCAAGACCCGGACATCATCATGGTGGGTGAGATTCGCGACTTGGAAACTGCCGATATTGCCATTAAAGCAGCGCAAACCGGCCACATGGTGTTCTCTACCCTGCACACCAATAATGCTCCAGCCACACTATCCCGTATGTTGAACATGGGGGTGGCACCGTTCAATATTGCCAGCTCGGTTAATCTGATTATGGCTCAGCGTTTGGTGCGTCGGCTGTGTACCTGCAAACAACCGATCGAACGGCCGCCAGCCGAGGCTTTGCTGAAAGTCGGTTTTACCGAAGAAGACTTGGCCAAGGACGACTGGCAGCTATACCGCCAGGTGGGTTGCGACCGTTGCAAAGGCAAAGGCTTCAAGGGTCGTGCCGGCGTATACGAAATTATGCCGGTTACCGATGCCATGCAAAAACTCATTATCAATAACGGCACCGAGGTGGATATTGCCGAGCAAGCCTATGCCGACGGGCTGGTGGACTTACGCCGTGCCGGCATTTTGAAAGCAATGCAAGGCATTACCACCTTAGAAGAAATTCTTGCCACCACTAACGACTAGTGAAGTCCGTTCATTTAAAAGGGAATCATCATGGCTACAAACAAACGAAACCAATCCAATAAAAAAGTGGCGGGAACCAGCTACGAATTTGAAGGCCGGCACATGGAGTCCGAGCAAATCGTCCGCGGCGAAGTAGTCGCCAAAGACGAACAGGATGCCCGTGCCAAACTCGCCCGCCGCCGTATCAAGGTTATCAGCCTGCATAAAAAGAAAAAAGTTCGCGAAAAGAAAATCACCCAAGGCGACATTACCGTATTTACCCGCCAGCTAGCCACCATGATGAAAGCCGGCCTACCGGTTATGCAGGCATTTGATATTGTTGCAAAAGGACACTCCAATGCCTCTATGACCAAGCTTTTGATGGAAGTGCGTAACGACATCGAGCAAGGTACCTCTATGGCCAATGCTTTCCGCAAACACCCAAAATATTTTGATGACTTCTATTGCAACCTGGTAGATGCCGGTGAGGCAGGCGGCGTATTGGAAACTCTGCTCGACAAACTGGCTTTATATAAAGAGAAAACCCAAGCCATCAAAAAGAAAATCAAGAGTGCGCTCACTTATCCGATCGCAGTAGTGGTGGTGGCCATTGTGTTGGTTATCATCATGATGATGTTTGTGCTACCCGAATTTAAAAAGGTGTATGACGGCATGAATGCAGAAATGCCTGCACTTACCCAATTTATGATGGGTGTCTCTGACTTTATGGTGGCATGGGGATGGATGGTTATTATTGCAATGGTAGCTGCTGTTGCTGGCTTTATCCAATGGCATAAACGTTCACATGCACTACAAAAACGAGTAGATGCTATGCTGTTAAAATTACCCATCTTTGGCAATATCGTAGAAAAAGGTACGATTGCCCGCTGGGCTCGTACCACTGCCACCTTGTTTACCGCTGGTGTTCCGCTGGTGGAAGCACTAGACTCCGTAGGTGGAGCATCAGGCAATATCATTTACGAAGAAGCCACCAGAAGCATTCGAAACCAAGTCAACCAAGGTACTTCTTTAACCACAGCAATGAGCTCTACTGACCTATTCCCCAACATGGTCTTGCAGATGGCCTCTATCGGTGAGGAGTCAGGCTCTTTGGATGATATGTTGAACAAAGCAGCAGAATTCTACGAAGAAGAAGTAGATACTGCTGTAGCTACGTTGTCATCTCTGATGGAACCAATCATTATGGTAGTATTGGGCAGTATCATTGGTGTCATTTTGATTGCCATGTATCTACCGTTGTTCAACTTAGGTAATGCTATCGGCTAATTCTCCGATCTCCATAAATAACCTTTCAGGTAGCCTCCCTCAGGCTACCTGAAAACATACCTACACCACACCTATGACCAATCTTGATCCCAAAATCTACATCCCCTTCGCCGTCCTGCTCGGCCTGCTGGTGGGCAGCTTTCTCAACGTGGTTATCTACCGCCTGCCGGTCATGCTCGAGAAACAATGGCGCATCGCGGCCAAACAGCATCTTGAGCTGCCGCTGGACGAAGAAGACCAAAAACCTTTCAACATCAGTACCCCGCCCTCGCGCTGCCCCAAATGCGGCAGCCCGGTGAAACCGTGGCAAAATATCCCCATCATCAGCTATCTGCTGCTGCGCGGCCGCTGCCATAGCTGCCACACCCCCATCGGCTGGCGTTACCCCGCCGTCGAGCTGCTCACCGGCATCCTATTTGGCATCGTCGCCTGGCGCTACGGCTACACTTGGCTCACCCTTGGCGGCCTCGTGTTCACCGCCGTGTTGGTTGCCCTCACCTTTATCGATGCCGACACCCAGCTCTTGCCCGACCAACTTACCTTGCCCCTGATTTGGCTCGGATTGCTGTTCAACTGGCAGGTCGGCTTCGTCAGCCTGCCTTCAGCCCTGCTCGGCGCCGTGGTCGGCTATTTGAGCCTCTGGCTGCTGTATCACCTGTTCAAACTCATCACCGGCAAAGAAGGCATGGGCTATGGCGACTTCAAACTGCTCGCCGCACTGGGCGCCTGGCTCGGCGTTAGCACCCTGCCCGTTATTGTTTTCGTTGCCGCCTTGGTTGGCCTGGTTGCCGCCCTGGTGATGCGTGCCGCCAAAGGCCAGCCCATTGCCTTCGGCCCCGCGCTCGCCATTGCCGGCTGGCTGGTGTTCGCTGCCAACAGCTACATCCTGCAAGGCATCCAATGGTGGCTGCACAAATCTGGATTCATCTGATATGACCGCCTGGGTCGGCCTCACTGGCGGCATCGGCAGCGGTAAATCCACCGCTGCCCGCCTGTTTGCCCAACACGGCGTGCCGCTGATTGATGCCGATGCCATATCCCGCGCCCTCACCGCAAACGGCGGTGCTGCCCTACCTGCCATCCGTGCTGCCTTTGGTGAGGCCGTATTCGATTTTTCAGGTAGCCTCAACCGCACCGCCCTGCGCCAACTCGTTTTTCAATCCCCCGAGGCCAAGGCCAAGCTCGAAAACATCCTCCATCCGCTGATTCTCGCCGAAATCCGCTTGCAACAGCAGCAATATCCCCAAGCCGCCTACGGCATCATCGAAATCCCGCTGCTTGCCGAGCAGCCTGTTTTTCAAAGCATTCTCCAGCACATCCTCGTTATTGATTGCAGTGAAGAAACGCAAATCCGCCGCACCATTGAACGCAGCGGCCTTACCCGTGATATGATTAACGGCATTCTCGCCGCCCAGGCCAGTCGCCAACAGCGCCGCAGCATTGCCGACGACCTCATCAGCAACGAAGCCGGCCTGCCCGAACTTGCCGCCGCCGTGGAGCGGCAACACATTATTTACCAACAATTATTCGGTAGTTGAACCATGTCTGCCATCATCACCTTCGAACACCCCTTGTCCGAACGCATCCGCAACTTCCTGCGCCTTGAGCACCTCTTTTCCCGCTTCGACACCACCGTCAGCCACCCAGAGCCTTGGGCCCACCACGCCGCCCTCGGCACCCTGTTCGAAATCATGGATTGCGCCTCCCGCGCCGAACTCAAGCTCGACATCCTGCAAGAGCTCGAACGCCAACGTCAGCAAATTTCCCAAGCCGAACGCGAGCAATACGACTCCACCCCCGAGCAGGACGACCTCTACCAGGCCACCCAAAACCTGCAAGAAGTGCAGCAAAAATTCGGCCAGCACCTGCGCGAAAACGAATGGCTCATGGGCATAAAGCAGCGCATGCTCGTATCCGGCGGCACCAACCCCTTCGACCTCCCCTCCTATCACTATTGGCTGCAACTGCCCTTCGAGCAACGCGTGGCCGACCTCGGCTGCTGGATTCGCTCCCTCACCCCCACTGGCGACGCCATTTCCCTGCTGCTGCGCATCCTGCGCCGCAACAGCATCCGCCTCGAATGCCTCGCCCGCCAAGGCAACTATCAAAACACCAAGCTCGGCAACAACATCCACATGCTCACCATAGATGTGGCCCAATCCCACCACACCCTGCCCGAGATTTCCGCCAACAAATACTTCACCCACATCCGCTTCACCCAAGCCACCCAAGACAGCCCGCGCGGAAAACAGATCGACACCGACATCCCCTTCCAGCTCAAAATGTGCAGCTTCGATCCCATCACCGACAAACTATGACCCAGCCCACCGTATCCTGCCCCACCTGCCAGAAGCCCGTAATCTGGAACGAAAACAGCCCCTACCGCCCCTTCTGCAGCCAACGCTGCAAAATGATCGACCTGGGCACCTGGGCAGACGAAAGCTACCGCATCCCCAGCCAGGAAGAGGCCCCGCCCCAGATGGGCGACCACGAATAAGCGACAGAGGCTACCTGAAACCCCAATCCCACTTTCAGGTAGCCTCAATCCATCCCACCCCAGACCATGAACACCGCCACCATCCACAGCATCGACCACGAAGGCCGCGGCATCGCCCGCATCCACGGCAAAACCACCTTCATCACCGGCGCCCTGCCCCAAGAAACCGTTGTCTACCAAATCACCCGCAGCAAAAAACACCACGACGAAGCCCAAGCCACCCGCATCCTCACCCCCTCCCCCTACCGCACCGCCCCCGCCTGCCCCCATTACAGCCAATGCGGCGGCTGCACCCTCCAACACGTCCACAGCAACGTTCAGGTAGCCTACAAACAACGCATCCTCGAAGACCAACTCCAACGCCTCGGCAAAGTCCGCCCCCAATACCTCCTGCCCCCCATCTACGGCCAAGCCTGGGGCTACCGCCACCGCGCCCGCCTCAGCGCCCACCACAGCCAAGGCCGCACCATCCTCGGCTTCCAAAGCCGCAGCAGCCACCGCATTGTCGATATCCGACAATGCCCCATCCTCGCCCCCCAGCTTGCCAGCCAACTGAGCAACACCCGCGCCCTGCTCCAGCAGCTCAACCAACTGCACACCCCCGTCCGCACCATCGAACTGCACCACAGTCCCGCCGCCAACAGCCTTACCCTGCACACCGAACACCTCCCCAAAGCCGCCCGCGCCCACCTCATCCAACACGCCCAAAGCCTGCCCGCCAACTGGCACATCTGGCTGCAAACCCCACACCAACCCGCCCAACCCCTCCTGCCCGACAGCCCCCAACTCAGCTACAGCCTGCCCGAACACGCCCTCACCCTCCCCTACCGCCCCGGCGACTTCACCCAAGTCAACCCCGCCGCCAACGCCCTGCTCGTTGCCCGCGCCATGCAGTTGCTGCAGCCCCAACCCAGCGAACGCATCGCCGACCTTTTCTGCGGCCTCGGCAACTTCAGCCTGCCCATCGCCGCCGCAGGCGCACAAGTTATCGGTATCGAAGGCTCGCCCGAACTCACCGAGCGCGCCAGCCAAAATGCCCGCCTCAACCACCTCGCCGAACGCGCCCGCTTCCACAGCGCCGACCTCTTCCAAACCACCGAACACACCGTCGCCGGCTGGGGCTATTTCGACAAAATCCTGCTCGACCCGCCCCGCAGCGGCGCCTACACCCTCGTTCAAGCCCTGCACGCCCCCTACCTCCCGCGCCACATCGTGTACGTCTCCTGCAACCCCGCCACCTTTGCCCGCGATGCCGCCGTACTCGTTGGCAAAGGCTACCGCTTCCGCAATGCCGGCATCGTCAACATGTTCCCCCAAACCGCCCACGTCGAAACCGTCGGCTGCTTCGATTTGGCATAACCCGCGCACGGTAGCGGATGAAAATCGGCATAGGGCAAAGCAACAAGCCAATGCCGCAGCATCCTTCATTTCTGATAAAGATAAAAAGGCTACCTGAAAATATTGTGAATTAACAAAAACCAGTACAGCGTTGGCTCGCTTTGCCGTACCGTGTGTACTGTCTGCGGCTCGCCACCTTGTCCTGATTTTTGTTAATCCACTATAAAATTTCAGGTAGCCTTGGATAGGGTGTCGGGTGCGGGAATCCGGCTTACGGTTTTCAGGTAGCCTAAGGTGGGGCGTAGGATGCGTGCCGCAGGCACGCGCGCCGTTGCCCGTTATTCCAAAGCCGTGTGCGTGCGTTCCGCACGCACCCTACACCCCGGAAATAAGCAGGCTACCTGAAATCCATTTTTCAGGTAGCCTGTTGATAAAGCAGGTCGTAGGTTGGGTTGATTAACCCAACATTCCATAATTTGTTGGGTTACGCCTGCGGCTAACCCAAGCTACTCACTAACCTGGCCATTCTGGTGTTCCCAATCTACGCATACAATTATCATAGGCAGCATCTGCATCTTTGTATTTTTCATTACAAATCTGCCGATTATGTCTACGTAATGCTCGTTTTTCTGGTGTTTCTGCAGCATAGTAAGCTACCTGATCATTATAAGCATCAGTCAATGCGGCTCTTGTTGCATAATGCCCATTCCACCAATCAGACATACTGCAAGCACTGAGCAGCAGGTTAGATATCAATATTATCATCATGGAATGAATTGAATGGTTTTGCATGATATCTCTTTCCTTATAATTCAAAATAGTATCGTGTAGGTTGGGTTGATAAACCCAACATTCCATCATTTGATTTGTTGGGTTACGCCTGCGGCTAACCCAATCTAATCGCTGAGAATTTCAGGTAGCCTTGAACGGGGTGCCGGGTGCGGGAATCCGGCTTATGGTTTTTCAGGTAGCCCGAGCCGGTTATTTCCGCCGCAGCAACACCCCGCTCTCGATATGCGGTGTAAACGGGAATTGGTCGAACAGCGCAGCGCGTTCGATGCGGTGGGTTTGCGTGAGCGTGACCAGATTAGCGTGCAGGGTTTCCGGATTGCAGGAAACATAAATGATGTTTTCAAACTCCTGCAACAACCGCAGGGTGTCTGCGTCCACCCCCGCGCGAGGCGGATCGACAAACACGGTGGAAAACACATAATCCGCCAGCCCGATGCCCTGCTCCTGCAGGCGGCGGAAGGTTCGCACGCCGTGGTAGGCCTGGGTGAACTCTTCGGCGGAAAGCCGCGCCAGGCGGATGTTGGCCGCGCCGTTGGCCTCAATATTCCACTGCGCCGCCTGCACCGAAGTTTTCGACAATTCCGTGGCCAGCACGCGGCGGAAATAACGCGCCAGCGGCAGGGTGAAATTGCCGTTGCCGCAATAAAGCTCCAGCAAATCGCCGCCCAGCCCCGCCGCCGCGCCGCAGGCCCAATCCAGCATTTTCTGGCACACCAGCGCATTGGGCTGGCTGAAGCCGCCTTCGTATTGGCGGTAGAGCCAATCGCGCCCGTCGGCATGCAGGCGTTCGGTAACGAAATCCTGCGCCAACACCAGCTTCTGCCCCCGGCTGCGGCCGATAATCATGATGCCCAATTCGCGCTGCAAACGCGCCGCCGCCGCCTGCCATTGCCCGCACAGCCGCTTGTGGTAAATCATGCCCACCAGCATATCGCCGCTCAGGGTAGACAAAAATTCGCACTGATACCACCGCTCCCGCAACAGCGGATCGGCCTGCACGGCAGCCAGCAGCCGGGGCATCATGGCATTGATCGCGGCAGACGCGGCAGGCAGGGAATCCATCCGGCGCAACGAGGCCGAGCCCGCCTTCTGCCCGGGCTCGAACATGGCATAGCTGATATGTTCGCCCTCGTGCCAAACCCGAAATTCGGCACGCATCCGGTAATGCTTTTCAGGCGAAGCAAACACCTGCCATTCGGGCGGGGAAAATTCGGCAAAACGCTGTTTCAGGTAGCCTGCTTTTTGTTGCAGTTGGGCGGTGTATTCGGGGCTGGGCTGGGTCATGGAAGTGTACGGGATTAGTAAATAAAGATGGAGATTATAGCGGGAAAGGGTAGGCTACCTGAAAATCAGGTGGGCAGAGTTTACAGAATTTTCAGCAGGTCTGGCATTTATGCCCAACCTACAGTGAAAGGCTACCTGAACCTTTCAGGTAGCCTTTCAGATATTCGGTTTACCTTACATACCGGCACTTTTCCCCAGCACCAATGCCGATATAACCCCCAATGCCGCAATAATCGCAAACCAAATCAAGATGGCGCGGAAAAAATTAGCTTTGCTGGGATTGGTGCCGCCAATGCCGATTGTCCAAACCAAAATCATCACCAAATTCACCAGCGGAATCATCAAAATCAGCGTAGTCAGCATCCAATCGCCGATGCTCACCACCGGCACGCCGTATTCGCCGTCGTCGGCATGCTGCGGCGCTTCGTAGCGCGAAGATTGGGAACGGGAAATTTTCATGGTTTGGCTCCTGTTAAGATAAAGACGTTTTCGCGAAAAATTTGTGCGCGGATTATAACAACCGGCTTTTCCCGCCTCCATTTCACCCGCCCTGCCGCCGCGCTGATGTTGCCAATATGCCCGCCCGCGTTCGGCACATTATTGTACGAAGCAACCCAAAGGCTACCTGAAAAAACCAAACCGTTTTTCAGGTAGCCTTTTTATATCCCGCGCTATTTGCGCCGATATTCGTTCAACAGCGTTTCCTGCATATCCAGCCCTTCTTCCCCTTCCTGCACGGCAGCGCGGACATAGCTGCCGTCGGGTTGCATCAGCCAGGCTTTGCGGTTGTCGGCCAGGGCGAGGGTGAGGGCTTCGCGCATGATGCGCTGTTTGATGGTCGGGTTTTCCACGGGGGTGCAGATTTCGATGCGGCGGAAAAAGTTGCGCCCCATCCAGTCGGCGCTGGCGATGAAGAGCTCTTCGCGCCCGCCGCTGTGGAAGTAGAACACGCGGGAGTGTTCGAGCAAGCGGCCGATGATGGAGCGCACGCGGATGTTTTCGGAAAGGCCGGGCACGCCGGGGCGCAGGGTGCACATGCCGCGCACGATTAAATCTATCTGCACGCCTGCCCGGCTGGCTTCATACAGGGCGCGGATGATGCCGGGCTCAATCAGCGAATTCATCTTGGCAATGATGCGGGCGGGGCGGCCGGCGCGGGCTTCGGCGGTTTCGGCGGCAATGCGCTCCAGCAGCATGGGGCTGAGGGTGAAGGGGCTTTGATAAAGCTTGTTGAGCCGCGTGGGCTGGCCTAAGCCGGTGATTTCCATAAAGATGGCGTTCACGTCGGCGGTGATGGCTTCATCGGCGGTGAGAAGGCCGAAGTCGGTGTAGATACGGGAAGTGCCTTGGTGGTAGTTGCCGGTGCCGAGGTGGGCGTAGCGTTTCAGGTAGCCCCCTTCGCGGCGGATAACCAGCGCCATTTTGGCATGCACTTTGTAGCCGAACACGCCGTACACCACATGCGCGCCCGCGCTCTCCAGCCGCCGCGCCCAGTTGACGTTGTTTTCTTCGTCGAACCGCGCCATCAGTTCCACCACCACGGTTACCTGTTTGCCCGCATTGGCGGCGGCAATCAGGGCGCGGGCGAGGTCGGAATGGGTGCCGGTGCGGTAGATGGTCATCTTGATGGCCACCACATCCGGGTCGGCAGCCGCTTCTTGGATGAAGCGCACTGTGGGGGCGATGGATTGGTAAGGGTGGTGCAGCAGCACGTCGTGCTGTTTGAGCACTTCGGGCATGGGCTGGTCCTTGCGCACGTCTTTGGGCAGGCCGGGCGAGAATGGTGGAAATTTCAAATCGGGCCGGTCCACCATATCGGGCACGGCCATCAGCCGCACTAGGTTCACGGGGCCGACCACTTGGTAGAGCTCGTTCGGGCTCAAATTGCATTGCGCGAGCAGGAATTCGGCCACATGCGGCGGGCAGTTGTCGGCCACCTCCAGCCGCACTTCGTCGCCATACTGCCGCTCGCGCAGCTCGGTTTGCACGGCGGCACGCAGGTTGGTGAGGTCTTCTTCATCCACCGTGAGTTCGCTGTTGCGCGTGAGGCGGAATTGGTAGCAGCCCTCCACGTCCATGCCGGGGAAGAGCTTGTGCACATAGGCGTGCAAGATGGAGGAAAGCAGCACGAAACCGTGCCCTTCGCTGAGTTCTTCCGGCAGTTTCACCACGCGCGGCAAAATGCGCGGCGCCTGCACCACGGCCATGCCGGAAGCGCGGCCGAAAGCGTCTTTGCCGGAAAGCGACACCACAAAGTTGAGCGACTTGTTGAGCAGGCGCGGGAAGGGGTGCGCCGGGTCGAGCCCCAGCGGGGTGAGGATGGGCAACAGCTCGCGGTCGAAATAGCTTTCAATCCAGGCGCGCTGCTGCTCCGTCCATTGGCGGCGCGGATAGAAGAAAATGCCCTCTCGGCGCAGCGCGGGAATCAGCTCTTTGTTGAACAGCTCGTATTGCTCCTGAATTAATTTCTTGGCTTCGGCGGCCGCTGCCGCCATGGTTTCGGCGGGAGTGGTGCCGTTATCCAAGAGCGCGTGCGGGTTGAGCTGGCTTTCCTTCTTCAGCCAGGCCATGCGCACTTCGAAAAATTCGTCCAAATTAGAAGAAACGATGCACAAAAAGCGCAACCGCTCCAAAAGCGGCACGCCTTCGTCCCGCGCCTGCGCCAGCACGCGGCGGTTGAACGCCAGCAGGCTCAGTTCGCGGCAAAGGATGGTGGGCTGGTTCGGCATAAGGCTACCTGAAAAAGAAAATTGAATGAAAATGCTGTGTAAACAAACAGCTGCTTGGAAGAAATCAGCGCTATAATGGCTATGCCGCCATCGGCAGAGTGCCGTGCGCGCCCGCTATAATTAACATAGCAATTATCGTTCCAACCTGCGCCTAAAGACAAGACATAGGCACGAAGCAGGCCGAACGTTTCCACCCGCCACCTTTCGGGAGACCCGTCATGCGAACCCTGTTCCTCCTCTGCGCCGTCCTCTTCAGCGCTGCCGCAGCAGCCGAAACCAGCGCCCAAATCAACCTGCAAATCAACCCCTCCGCCGATTACTACTACGGCGGCTACGACAACTACCCCGGCTACTACCCCAGCCGCAGCTACTATTTCTACAACGGCTCCAACCAATACGGCGGCGGCGAAATCCAAACCACCGAGCAATACAGCCGCGGCGGCATCGGCTACACCGAACACCGCAACTGCCACACCAGCGCCGGCTCCACCATCTGCACCGGCAACTGGCGGCCCGTATCGCCCGTGCGCGGCAATATCCAAATCAACTACCGGCACTAGGCGCCTACAGCAAGAGTAGGTTGGGTTAGCCGCAGGCGTAACCCAACAAATAAAGTGAAATGTTGGGTTTCCCAACCCAACCTACTACTAAGTGCCCGCAGCGGTAAAAAGGCTACCTGAAAACCATCCTACGTTTTTTCAGGTAGCCTTTCTATCTCCATACAACCCGCAGCCAAGCTATCGGTAAAACCGCTGCCCCATCCCGTTATCGCAATATTGCAGGCTCACCATGCCGCCGCTGCCGTCCAGGCACAGGCCGTTGGCAGCGCTGCGGATGTGGCTGCCTTCGGCAATCCAATGCTGGCTGCGGCTGTTTTGGCAGACGGTGGCGATGACGGGGCTGCCGGCGCCGCCAGCGGCTTCGGCGCACAGGCCGTTGATATTGAGGCGCGGGCCGTCGAACATGAATTGTTGGTTGTTGCGCCCGTGGCAGGGCCGGCTGACCAGATAGGCGGGCATGCCGCTGCGTTCGAGGCTGAGGCAGGAATTGTCGGCGGCCTGGCGCAGCAGGGTGCGGCGGCCGTTATTGAGCACGGGGCGGTAGTAGCCGTCGAGCGGGGCGCTTTCGCTCATGATGACGGTGGTGCCCGGGGCGGCATCCACGCGCACGGTTTTGTGCACGGTGTGTGTGGTTTCCACGGGCAGATCGAGCGAGAAGGACCGCCCGTTTGGGCCGTCGAGATAAGTGCAGGCGGGGAGGACGAGCAGGGCAATCAGGAGTGGCGGGATTTTCATGGCGGCTCTTTCGGTGGGAGGAGCAGGCTACCTGAAAGCTGCGGGCGGTTTCAGGTAGCCTGTATGCGGTTTACGGCTGCACTTCCACATTGGCGGGTGCTTCGATATCCAACACGATTTCGTCTTGGCTGTCGCATTTCAAGGGGTTTTGGTCGCTGTTGATCACTTCGCCGTTCTTGATGAAGAAGGCGTGGGTCTGCCAGCCGGTGTAGCCGCCGTAGCTGTTTTTTGCATTCACGCGGGCGCACACCATATAGGAGGGGTAATAGCTGATCTGACCGGCGGCAACGTATTGGTTTTTATGCACTTGCAGATATTTGCGCGGCTGAGAGAAGCCGCCGTACATCACGGAATTGGGGTCGATCAGGGTTTGGGCAAGGTGGCGCTTGATGAGTTGTTCGTGGTTGCGCGGGTAGCTGCCGTAGTCCATGCGGCGGATTTGCTCCATGGTAAGCACGGCGGGTTTGGGCAGGCAGGCGGCGAGCAGGAGGCTACCTAGGAGGGCGGCGGGGAGGCGTTTGTTCATTTTGCGTTTGGGCTTGGTTGGAATAATCAGCGGCAGTCGGTGAGCAGTTTGCGCATCAGCCGGCATTCGATGCCGACTTCTTGATTCAGCGGCAGCATGGCTTCGCCAAGGGGGCGGTAGCCGTTGAGCAGGTAGAACGGTTCGGAATTGAGTGAGGCATAGAGCTTGAGCATGCCCAGTCCGTGTTGGCAGGCCAGCTCTTCGGCGCGGCCGAGCAGGGCGGTGCCGAGGCCTTGGCGCTGCACGAAGGGGTGCACATACAGGGCATCGAGCTGGGATTCTTGCAGATTGAGCTGGAAAAAGCCTTGGATGTGGTGTTTGAATTCGATCACCCACAAGAGCTTGCGCTCGTCTTCGAGGGTGTCGAGGTAGCTGTCGGGGCTGAGCAGGGCAAGCCAGGCTTGCAGCACGGCTTCGCTGTAGTTGCGGGCGCAGGTGTAGCGCACGGCGTATTGGTGGGCGTTGTAGATGTGCTCGCAATCTTGGATGCGTGCCGGACGCAGGTGGGTAATCAGGCTCATAACGGGCGGGTGGGTGCGGTAAAACTGGCGGAATTATATAGCTTGTCCAATCGAATAACCAATCGGCCCGGGCAATCTGGATATAATTGGGGCTACCTGAAACCTGCATGAGCCAAATCAGGCAAAACGTGGGCGTGCTAATTTTCAGGTAGCCTTTAATCCCCCACCCCACCCATCAAAAGGAATCTTTATGCCCCCTCATCTGAAAAGCTGGCTGGCCGTGTGCCTGCTGCCGCTGTTGCTGGCCTTGTGGTTTGCGCTAAATCCGGCGCACGATGCCACGGGTTATCTGCTCAACGGGGTGGTGATGTGCTGCGCCTGTGTGTTTTTGCTGAAATATGTGCTGTTTGCATTGGTATCGGCGCATTTGCGCCAGGATGCGGCAGCCAAGCGGCGCGCTTTGCTGCAATTATTGCCGTTGGCCGTGTTCGGCGGCTATGTGGCCTATTATTTTATCCGATGATTTTTCTTATTTTTTTATTGCTTTAATCCTGATGAACTCTCCTACCCCTTCCCGCCTTTCCGACAAACAAATGGCGCTGCTCATGGCCTCAATGGCGGCGGTGATGCCGTTTTCGATTGATACCTACCTGCCCGCCGTGCCGGCGATGGCGGCCAGCTTGGGCGTGGGCGAAACCGATATTCAGCAAAGCCTGAGTATTTTTCTGGTGGGGCAGTCGGCGGGCGTGCTGCTGGGCGGGGTGTTTTCCGATTTTAAAGGGCGGCGGCCGGTGGTGCTGGCCGGGCTGGGGGTGTACCTTGTGGCCAGCTTGGGGCTGATTTTGCTGCAAACCCTGCCGCAGCTGATGCTGCTGCGTATGTTGCAGGCTTTTGGCGCGGGCATGGTGGCGGTGAGCGGCGGGGCGATTGTGCGCGACCACTACGAAGGCCGCCGCGCGGCGCAGATGTTTGCGCTGATTGGTGTGATTATGATGGCGGCGCCGATTTTGGCGCCGATGGTGGGCTGGCTGATGCAGACAATCGGCGGCTGGCGCGCGGTGTTCGGCTTTTTGCTGGGCTATGCCGCGCTGGTGTGGCTGCTGCAATGGCGTTTCCTGCCGGCCAACCGCCCCGCCGCCAAGCCGGCGGGTTCGCCGCTCTCGATTATTTTCATGGGCTACCGCAGCGTGTTTGCCAAGCCGCAATCGCTCGGCTTTCTGTTTTTCCAGTCGTTCAGCTTTTCTTCTATGTTTGTGTTCCTCACTGAATCGCCTTCGGTGTATATGAAGTTCTACGGCCTGAGCAACGGCTTCTACACCCTGCTGTTCGGCCTCAATATCGTTACCATGGTTTTCTTCAACCGCATCACCGCCTGGCGGCTGAAAAGCGGCAGCGAGCCGGCCAATATCCTGCTCATCGGTATTGCCGTGCAGTTTTGCGCCAACTTCCTGCTGATGCTGCTCTCCCAATCCACCGCCATGCCGTCCTTGTGGCTGTTTGCGCCTTTGGTGATGGTGTCGGTGGGCACGCAGGGGCTGGTGGTGGCCAACACCCAGGCCTGCTTCATGGGCTATTTCAAAGCCGAAGGCGGCAGCGCCAACGGCGTGCTGATTTCCAGCCAAGTGCTGATTGCCGCCGCCATGGGCTTCCTCACCACCCAGCTGCACAACGGCAGCGCGCGCATTATGCCCGCCATGATGCTGGCCTCCACCCTGTGCGGCATCACGCTGCTGTTTGCCCTGTCGCGGCATGTGTGGCTGGACAAAGCCCGGCAGTAAGCCTAAAGGCTACCTGAAAGCCGCCACACATTTTCAGGTAGCCTGTTCCCGCTTAAAATATCGCTTTTTCACTTCACAGCTTTAACACCATGACCGCACAAATCGGCATTGATTTAGGCACCACCAACAGCCTCGTCGCCCAATTTATCAACGGCGAAACCCGCCTGATTCCCAACCGGCTCGGCCACACGCTCACGCCTTCCGTGGTGAGCGTGGCGGATGACGGCACGATACTGGTGGGGCTGGCTGCACGCGAGCGGCTGCGCACCGCCCCGCAGGCCACCGCCTCCGCCTTCAAACGCTTCATGGGCACCGACAAAATCTTCCGGCTCAACGGCAAGAAATTCCGCGCCGAAGAGCTTTCCGCACTGGTGCTGCGCCAGCTGAAAGAAGATGCCGAAGCCGATTTGGGCGAAGAAGTGCGCGACGTGGTGATTACCGTGCCCGCCTACTTCAATGCCATCCAGCGCCAGGCCACGCGCAACGCCGCGCAGATGGCCGGGCTCAACGCGCTGCGCCTGCTCAACGAGCCCACCGCCGCCGGGCTGGCCTACGGCCTGCAGGAAAAGCCCGACGACACCCGATTTTTGATTTACGACCTCGGCGGCGGCACGTTCGACGTATCCGTGCTCGATTATTTCGACGGCGTGGTGCAGGTATCCGCCAGCGCGGGCGACAACCACTTGGGCGGCGAAGACTTCGTGCAGGTGTTGCGCCAGCTTTTTCTGGCCAAATGCAAAGAATTGAGCGACGAAGAACGCGCCCGCCTCGCCGACAGCAGCGAGCTGTGGCAGGCTTTGGAAACCGCCAAACGCAGGCTCGGCGAAGAAATGCAGGCCGAAGTGCAGGTGAACGTGGGCAACCGCATGGCCGCCGCCGCGATTACCCGCCAAGAATTCCAAGAAGCCGCCAAACCGCTGATGGCGCGGTTGCGCCAGCCGTTGGAACGCGCCCTGCGCGACGCCAAGCTGCACCCGAGCCAAATCGACAGCATCATTTTGGTGGGCGGCGCCACGCGGATGCCGGTTATCCGCAACACCATCGCCCAGCTGTTCGGCCGCATTCCCAAAGCCTCGGTCAATCCCGACGAAGCCATCGCGCGCGGCGCGGCGGTGCAGGCCGCCCTGCTGGCGCGCGACAGCAACGTGGAAGAAGTGGTGCTCACCGACGTGATGCCCTTCTCGCTGGGCGTGGAAGTGTCCGAACAGCTGCCGGACGGCAGCGTTACACACGGCATTTTCAGCCCGATTATCGAGCGTAATATGCCCGTGCCCGTATCGCGCGTGTCCGGCTATTCCACCATGAACGACCGGCAAACCGCCATCACGCTTCGCGTGCTGCAGGGCGAATCCGTGCTCGCCAGCGAAAACCTCGAGCTCGGCCAGCTCGAAGTGCGCGTGCCGCCGCGCCGCGCAGGCGAAGTGAACATCGACGTGCGCTTCAGCTACGACGCCAACGGCCTGCTGGATGTGGACGTGAGCAACGAAGACCTCAACATCAAAGTCAACCAAACCTTCCGCCACAACAGCATCAACCTGAGCGAAGAAGAAGTGCAGGCCGCGCTCGAACGCCTCGCCGCGCTCAAAGTCCACCCGCGCGAGCAGCAGGAAAACATCTACCTGCTGGAAAAAGGCAAACGCCTGTATGAAGAATACCTCGGCGAGCAGCGCCAGGCCATCGGCCGCGCCGTAATGCAGTTCGAGCGCACACTGGAGAGCCAAGACGCCAACGCCATCCGCCACGCGCAAAAAGAATTCGGCGAATTCCTGCGCCACTTCGACGGCGGCTGGCTGCTCTAAGGCTACCTGAAAACCGCTAACCGGGTATTCACGCCCAACCCAAACGGAAAACAACAAGCAGGCTACCTGAAAACGAGCAAGGCGAGTTTCGCTAAAACGAGCAAGGCGAGTTTTCAGGTAGCCCCCACACCGCACCGGAACCCATCATGGATTGCTGGCACATCCTGCAAATCGAGCCCACATCAGACGAACGCGCCATCAAACGCGCCTACGCCAAACTGCTGAAAACCACCCGCCCCGACGACGATGCCGAAGGCTATCAGCGTCTGCGCGAAGCGTTTGACGAAGCCCTCGCCATCGCCCCCTATATCGAAAGCGAAGCCGCCCCGGAATGGTCGTTCCCGGCAAGCGAACGGCTACCTGAAAACGAGCGAAGTGAGTTTCACCAAAACGAGCAGAGCGAGTTTCGCCAAAACGAGCGAAGCGGATTCGGCCAGGCCGATTCCCATCATACCTTGCCGCCTTGGCAGGCCGGCAGCCCCGACGAACACCACACCTACCGATTTTCAGGTAGCCCCAATCCCGATACAGCCGGAAACGAAAGGCTACCTGAAAACGGAAACCCGCCCGAAGCAGACGAACTGTTTTCAGGTAGCCCCCATCCCGGTGTGGAAGAAAACGAAAGCCCGCCCGAAGCCTTCGTTTATCCGTTCGACCCCGATATCGGCGACACCTTTTCAGGTAGCCCCCACCCCTACGGCGGCGACCCCTGCGCCGCCTTGCTGGACGATATCGAAGCCCGCTTCGAGCGCGGCGGCATCCCCGAGTTGGAAGCCGCCTGGCCGCACATCCGCGAACAGCTCGAGCAACTGCCCCTGGGCGAAACCGAAAACGCCTCCTACCAATTCGCCGACTTCTTGCGCACCCGCCAAATCAACGGCTGTATGCTGTGGGCGCAATGGTCGGACTATTTCGGCTGGCACCGCCCCGACATCCGCAACAACATCTTCACTCCGGCCGAGCTGGAACAGCTCAAGGAATACCGCAGGATAGCGGCCAGGCTGGCCAAACACCGCGCCCAAACGCAGCACACCCAAACCTTCGTCCCGCCCATCGGGCAGGCCACGGCACAGCTGCTGGCGCACTGGCGGCAATGGTTCAAGCAAGGCGGCAGTGAAGAGCTGCTGCGCCGCTGGCCGGAAACCAGCCGGATGCTCGACAACGTGCCGCCGCAGGAGCGGAGCGATGTGGCCGCAGCCTGCCTCGATTTCCTGCACCACAACCAAATCCGCCACCCGCTCTTGTGGGCGCACCTGGCCGACTATCCCGGCTGGCCGCACGCCTTCTTCCAAGAAGTGCGCGACCCGGAAGGCCTAGCGCGGCTGGAAGAATACCGCCGCACCGCCGGCATCATCCGCCTGTTCGAGCCGGAAGCCACCGGGCCGGACGAAGACGGCAGCAAGCCGGAGGAGCGCCTGCCCGTATCCGCCCTGTTCGCCCGCTTCATCGGCACCCAACCCGACCTGATGCGCCGCCTGTTTGCCGCCTTTGCCGCCATGCTGCTGTGGCCGGAGTTGTCCGGCGAAGCCAACCGCCGCCAGCGCTGGCTGCTGCACACCTACCGCCCGGCCGTACACAGGCGCTACGATTTCTGGCACGGCTGCCGCATTGCCTGGGTGGCGGTTTGCTTCTTGATAGCCATCGTAAGCGGTGTAGTGGTGGCCGTGGATGCGGGCTGGGACAAGGGCTTTGCCTTAACGGCAGCGGTTTTCATCACGTTCATTGTTACGGCCATGTCTTACAGCATCTACATCATGTGCGCCAGCTTTCTGCTGGTACTGCTGCGCCTGCTGTGGCCGAGCATGGAAGGGCGGCTCGTCCGCTTCAAACACTACTCGCCTTGGGGCAAGGCGCTGTATTTACTTGCTTTCCCCGTCACGGTGGCGCTCACGCTGCCCGCCTCGCTGGATGTGCCGCTGTGGCACGGCAGCGTGCTTGCCTATATGTTGTCGCTCACTTATTACAGCACCTACGACCGGGACGACAGCAGCCTTGCCGTGAAAGACGCATCGGCCTGGTTCAAAGCCTGCCTCTGCATGACCGGGGTGCTGGGGCTGCCGATAACCTTTCCAGTTCTGCAAGGCTATCCGCAATACCTGCTGGCCGCCTCCCTGCTGTGGCTGAATGCCAATCTGTATCTGCTGTTCGACCGCCCCGGTCGGCTGGAAAAAATCGAGAAGCCGATTCGGCAGCTGCTGGCTTGGAAAATCGGCCGCAAACCGTGGCAATGGCTGCTGCTGCCGTTCCGCGCCGCCTATGCCGCGCTGCTGTGGCTATTACTGCTGCCCGCACAGGCAGCCCGGTTGGGTACGTCTAAGGAAGACAGCGCCTGGGAAATCGCCACCGGCACTTTGCTGCTGCTGGCGCTGCTGCCGCGCGAACTGTCTGCCTATGTGCTGCTCCTGATCTACCCCGCCGCCATGCTCTCCGCGCTGTTGCGCCACATCGTGCAACGCCTGCTGCTGCGCGGCCTGCGGCGCGGTGCGGGCAAAACACAGGCTACCTGAACCGCCCCGCCCGTTTTTCAGGTAGCCTCCATCCCACCCGCCACCTTTCCACCCACACCGCAATGTCCGCCTTTATCCGCCTGCGTCTGCACATCCCCGCCCTGCTCGCCCTGGCTGCCGTTATAGCCGGGCAGTTCGGCAGCTTCTTTTGGCCGGCCGAACTGTTCAGCCATTTCCTACCTTACTACGCCGCTATTTTCATCTTGGCCGCGATTTGGCCGCGCCCGAAGTGGCGGGCGCCGTGGCTCGTGTGTGCTGCCGCATCGCTGCTGTGGCTGGCTCAGCCCTTCGCCCTGCCCGATGCTCCGGCCGACGGCACGCGGCTGGTTTGGTACAACGTCCACCTCGACAACCCCGCAGCCGCAGCGGAAAGCGCCGCCCTCTTGGCCGAACAGGCCGACCTGCTCGCGCTGGGCGAAATCAACCTCGACAACCCCGGCTGGCAAAGCCTGCGCCAAGCCTATCCGCACGGCTGCCAACACCGCGAACACAGCCCTTTCGCCCTCTCCCTGTGGAGCAAACAGCCGCTGGCCGCCTGCGAAGTGCGCATGATTGGCGACTACCCCTATATCCGCGCCCAAACTGCCGACGGCACCGCCCTCTACGCCCTACACCCGCCGCCACCCATCAGCAGCGAACTGGCCGGGGCGCGGCAACACTACCTGGCCGAAACCGCCCGCGCCCTCGCCGCCGAACCGCGCGCGCTGGCCGTGGGCGACTTCAACAGCAGCCCGTTTTCCCCGCTGTTTGCCCGCTTCTTGCAAGAAAGCGGCAGCCGCCCCGCCACCCGCTACTTCACGCCCACTTGGAAACCGTTCTTCCTCAATATCGACCACGCCTTAGCCAAAGGCCTAAACGTTTCCGCCCGCACCCTGCCCTGGCAACATTCCGACCACCGGCCGCTCTTGGTGGAATACACCGGCCAATGAAGTAGAAATATAAAAGGCTACCTGAAACCCGCCATTCCGTTTTCAGGTAGCCTTTCCCGCCCAGCCTTACCGCACATTGTGTGATAAAATCACGCGTTTTAATCGATTGGGCTTTAAATCTCCATGAGCAGCACCCACGACCACCG
>ERZ773008.499-NODE-499-length-28819-cov-13.564977_pt1 | contig 28819 bp, 29 predicted proteins | sample MGYA00580664_ERZ773008 | MGnify/ENA primary metagenome ERZ773008 (study PRJEB29015, sample SAMEA2738016) | human oral metagenome | biome: human oral; feature: human-associated habitat; material: dental | place: China | collected 2048 ... | reverse complement strand
TTGATGGCGAGGTTGTCGGACTCGGTCGCGCCGCTGGTGAAGACGATTTCTTTGGCATCGGCGTTAATCAGGGCGGCGATGTCGGCGCGGGCTTTTTCCACCGCTTCTTCCGCCGCCCAGCCGAATGCGTGGCTGCTGGATGCGGGGTTGCCGAAGGTTTCGGTTAAGTAGGGAATCATTTTTTCGGCCACGCGTTTATCAACGGGGGTGGTGGCGGCGTAGTCCAAATAAACGGGGGTTTTAACGGTCATGGTGGTGTCCTTGAGGTATGTTGTTGTATCAATAAAATCAATGCATTGAAAAGTGCAGGCTGCTTTTGGCCGTGATTTTGGTTTTCCGGCCAATGAGCGTGCCGATTCAATAAATATGCGTTATCTTGACGATTTGGGTATTTTTGTCGGGCTGCTGCTGGGCAAGCAATCCGGCAAGCGTTACGCTGCTTAAATAGGCGTTAATGGTGTGATTCAGGTTTTCCCACAGATTATGGGTCAGACACGGCGCGCCGCTTTGGCAGTTGGCTTTGCCTTTGCACAATGTGGCGTCCAGCTCGTCTTCGGCAGCGGCGATGATTTCGGCAATATTGATTTCGCCCGCGTCGCGCCCCAAAATGTAGCCGCCGCCCGGCCCGCGTATGCTTTCGACCAAGCCGGCCCTGCGCAGTTTGCTGAATAATTGTTCCAGATAAGACAGCGAAATTTGCTGGCGTTCGCTGATGGAATTGAGTTTGACGGCATTGTTTTGCGCGTTAAGTGCCAAATCAATCATGGCTGTAACCGCAAAGCGCCCTTTGGTGGTTAATCTCATGGTTCAAGCTCTGTTTAAGTGTTTTTCTTATGAGGTGCGATTGTGCAATATCCGAGTAATTTAGTCAAGATTAAAACGGGTGACAAAAGCAGCCTGCACATTGCCAGATTTGATTTAAATCAATTATTTAATTTTTCAACATATTGATATTTATGGAGATATTTTATCAATACTTTCTCATCCAGATTTCATCTATGATTTCTTCTCCGCATCGGCCTGCCCTTCACACAAAGGATTGCACGCATAAAACAGGAGGCCGACGATGACAGAAAAAACAAAAGCAGCCTGCACTTTGCATTATGAAGTGCAGGCTGCTTTTTTTTGGCTGTCTCAATCTGTCTTCACGTTTCTTCAAAGCCCGCTTCATAGGCTTTTTTGTACCATTCGTCAGCCAATTTGCGGTTGCATTTCGTGCCGAAGCCGTTTTCATACATCATCGCCAAATTGTACATGCCTTCCGGGCTGTCGTTGCTGGCGGCAAATTGGTAATACAGAAAGGCTTTGCTGTCGTCTTTCGGCGTGCCCTGCCCGTTGTAATGCAAGGTAGCCAATTCGTTCTGCGCTTGGCCAAGTTTGTTGCCGCCGGCCTGTTCGTAATATCGGCGCGCCAGCGCGTAGTCGTGCGGAACGGTTTTGCTATAAGTGTAAATCAGCCCCAGTTCGGCATAAGCCTCCAAAACACTTTTTTTCGCTGCTTTTTTAAAGAAACCGACGGCTTTTTGCTCGTCTTTCTCCAGCAATCCGCCGTATGCGTATTCCCAACCCAAATTGTAATAGGCCATGCCATATTCTTGTTCGGCCGCGCGGTGCAGCCATTTCAGCGCTTCTTCCTTGTTTTGCGCCACACCCCGTCCTTCTGCATAACATATATAAAGGCTGTTTTGCGCCTCGGCATCACCTTGTTCGGCGGCGGCCTTGTACCACTTGAAGGACGCTTCTGCATCCTCCTCCACCGCCTCGCCGCGCATATAGGCCATGGCCAAATCTTTCTGTGCGGCCAATTCGCCGCCCTCTGCCCGTGCCAACAGGTCTTCCAAATCGCTGCCGGCAGCATTTTGGCTGCGGATTTGCGCCAGTGTCGGAGCGTAATAGGCATTTTGTTCGGCCAATAATGCAAACAATGCTTCTGCTTTTGCCAAATCTTTCGGCACACCTTCCAAGCCGTTGCGGTAAATATATGCCAATTCAGACACCCATTCCTCCACGCCGTATCCGGCCGCCTGTTCCAGCCACGCCACAGCTTTGTGCCCGTCCTGCGGCACACCTTTGCCCATTGCATACGCTTTGCCGACATAGTAATAAGCGTCAATCAAATTGTTTTCAGCGGCTTTGAGATACCATTTGAAGGCTTGTTTGTGTTCTCCTTTGCTGGCGTATAAATGGCCTAGGTTCAGCATGGCGTGCGGCATGCCCAGCTCTGCGGCTTTGATGAAGTATTTTTGCGCTTTGGGGTAATCGGTGGGGATGCCGTCATGATTGTTGTAAAGCGTTCCCAGATTGTTATAAAGGTGGGGCAATTCGATGGCCGTCATGTCTTGGGAATTCTTTTCGGCCAGCAGGTAATATTTCAGGGCTTTTTGATTATCTGGCTGGGGATTTTCATCAAAATCGCCATCGTACCAAAGCCCCAAAATCCACGCAGCGTGCCCATCTTGCGCCGCATGGGGTTCCAGCATGGATAGGCCTTTGGCCGTGTCAGGGGCAACTGCAATCCCCTTCAGATAAAACCGTCCCAAACTGATTTCCGCCCGTTTGTCGCCTTGGCGGATGCCTTGTTCAAACCACTCCACGGCTTTCTCCGGCTCGCCGATGTCGTCATACAGCGCGCCGATATTATTGGCCGCCAGCGGATAACCCAAAGCATTGGCGCGACGGTACAGCAGCATGGCTTTTTCATCATCCGCTTCAACCAGCTCGCCAATGTGATACATCCGCCCCAAAAGATACATGGCTTCGGCATCGCCCTGCTCTGCGCGCCGCTGCAAATTTTCAAGATCGTTCGAGTGGTTCGTACGGAACAAACCGGCCAGTTTTTTCAACATATCGCGTTCCTGTCGGGTTGGTGGGAAAAGGGATTATATAGTAAATTAAATTCAAACCAGTACAGCGTTGCCAATGCCCTATGTAATTGTACACAGCGGGCATTGCCGCCTTGTCCTAGTTTGATTAATCCACTATACAAAACATCCATCCTAATTACACCAACGTTGGAAATAAGGCAGCCTGAAAAGCAAACAATGCTTTTCAGGCTGCCTGTTTTATGTGCAAATGCTATTGTCTTTTCGCACCGAATGAGCCTTTTACGTGAAGCACGTCGCCGCCTGGGATTAAATAAGGACCCCTGAACGTGCCGCCCATTTCTGCGGCATTCGGGCCGTAGAAATTGCCCTGCATTTGCAGCAGTGTGTCTTTTGTGCTGCTGAACGATGAGCCGTTGATTGTACCGTCAAATTCCATAACAGCATTGGGCATGTCCAAACCACTATGGATTCTGCCATGGACGGTTTTTGCACCAAAGTCCACATCAAAATTGGCCGGCTCGGTGTGATAGGAGGATGCGGAGCTTGAAAACACGGAAGAGCCTGCGTAGCGCGCCGTGCCGCTGGTGGGAACATCGGCAACGGGGGTGAGGCTACCGATGGCGAATGCACGGTACTGCATAGGGGAATAGTCAGTGTTGTCCATCTGCAAACCGAAGCGGGTATAACTCAGGCGGCTGTCGCCGATGTGGGAGTCAACACCGGGTGTCCGATAATCGTTCATGTGCAGCAGGGTTTGGCTTTCGGTGAAGGCTTCGGGGGTGGTGATGTTGATTTCGCGTCCCTGCACGGTAATGCTACTCAGATTGCCGTTAACGGGAACATTGCCTCTGTCTTCGTATACGTCATAAGTTCCTTCGGCGTAATACGCTGTACCGCCATATTGTGCCTGCGGAGCTAGGGTTGCAGGTGGTGTCGGCTGCTGGGGTGCAGGAGCGTTGTTACCGTTTCCGTTGCCACTGTTATTGGCAACAGGTGGCTGGGGCGAGGGCGCGGGCGTGTTGCCATTTTGGGCGGGGGGATTGTTGCCGCTGAAATTCGGGGTGTTGTTTGACGAGCCGCTGCCGCCGCAGGCTGCCAATCCGAACAGAGCAGTGCAGAAAACAGTAACGGTTTTTAAGGCGGTTTTCTTCATAATCCTGATTCCTTTTTGTGAGAGTTTGCCCCTGCCACGAGTGGTACGCGGCAGATGGGGAATCGGCAGATACCGATGTATGTATTATAACAGATTTTTCATTCAGGTTATGGAATTTTAAGAATTTTTTATTTAGTAAAATGGCGACACGATGGGATTTCAGGCTACCTTTGTACACAAAACGTATGGACAACGAGTGCCTATCCTACTTCTCCGTATGGCGGCCACACACGCATTCATTTTCTCTTCCGAATATTCCGTTTGATTTTCCTGCCGACCAGCCACACCAGCCCGCACGAACAAAGCAGAGCCGTAAAATAAACCCCGTCCCTTGTTCCTGCCGTCCATGCCGTTTTCGGCAAAAGCCGCATCACACCGTCTGCCAGTGCAAACGAAACCACCAGCCATGCCGCACATTGCAGCGCGTCCAGCAATGCGCCCGCCGAATAAAGCAGATACGGCTGCAAGGTTTTGTGCGTGTAGTGAATACGCAGCTTGGCGAGCCAGAATAAAAATGCGGTGGCCAAAGCCGCGCCCACCGCCGCCGTACCCCAAACGCCGGCGTTATTGTGCACAAAGCTGATGGGCACGACACGGTCGTTTTCAATCCGGTAACGCATCACGGCCATGCCCATGCCGAATTCGGTGGTGGCTTCAAAAGTGTTAGGCGCAATGGCTTTTACGAAATAAGCGCCGGTTTTCTGCGGCGGATTTTGCGGTTTTTCGCCGGGACGGATTTGGTTTGGGTGACGGAAGGCAAGCCCACCTGCCTGCGTTTGAACCGGAACAAGGAAAAACGGCGACACGGCACCGTCCTGCGGATAATGCTGGGTCGCCGCCCAACTCAGACATTCGTGCAAGGCGATGGACAGCGCAATCCACAAAACGCAGCCCAAAACGAATTTGAACAATCCGATAAAGGCGGCGCGGAGAAAAACAGGTAATTGGTGTTTCATTTGGTTTCAGCGCAGTGTTTGCAAAAACGGGTTAAACGCGATTTCCCACAAAAAGCCGTCCGGGTCGGCGATATAGCCGCTGTATCCGCCCCAAAATACTTTCTGCGGTGCTTTGACGATGTTCGCATTTCGGGCGGCAAATGCGGCAAACAGCGCATCGACTTCGGCTTCGCTGCCGACATTGTGCGCCAATGTGAAGTTTGGGAAACCGCTTCCCTGCGCCGATACCTGCGCGTCCTGCGCCAAGGCTTCCCTGCCGAACAGGGCCAACCGCAGCGCGTTTCCCGTTTGGAAAAACGCAATGTGTTCATTGCCGTCTTCCGTTTCCCGCCAGCCGAATACATCGCGGTAAAAACGGCGGGACGCGGCAAGGTCGGCCACGCCGAGCGTAATATAGTTAATATGCTGTTCCATAGCATTCCCCGTTTCATGATTGATTGGATTTTCAGGCTGCCTGAAACACAAAGGGCGCGGGCTTCAAAAGCAGCCTGCACCCTTCAAAACGGCTTAATTATCCAGCCCTTCCTGCACCATCTGCGCCGCACGCAGCACAGCGCGCGCCTTGTTTTGCGTTTCCTGCCATTCGGCTTCTTCCACGCTGTCGGCCACGATGCCGCCGCCGCTTTGCACATACAGCGTGCCGTCTTTAATCACGGCGGTGCGGATGGCGATGGCCAAATCCATGTCGTTGTTGAACGCCCACACGCCGACGGCGCCGCCGTAGATATTGCGCTTTTCGGGTTCCAGCTCTTCAATGATTTCCAGCGCGCGCACTTTCGGCGCTCCGGACAATGTGCCGGCGGGGAACGTGGCGGCAAGGATGTCCATGTTGCCGATTTCGGGTTGCAGGCTGCCTTCCACGTTGGAAACGATGTGCATGACGTGCGAATATTTTTCCACCACCATTTTTTCGGTAACGGACACACTGCCGGTCCGGCTGATGCGGCCCACATCGTTGCGGCCCAAGTCAATCAGCATGGTGTGTTCGGCAATTTCTTTTTCGTCGGCCAGCAAATCGCGTTCGTTGGCCGCGTCCTGTTCGGGCGTGGCACCGCGCAGCCGCGTGCCGGCAATGGGGCGGACGACGACTTTGTCGCGCTCGCGGCGCACTAGGATTTCGGGCGAGGAGCCGACGATATGGAAATCGCCGAAATCGTAGTAGAACATATAGGGCGAGGGGTTGAGCGTGCGCAGGGCGCGGTAGAGCGAGAGCGGTTTGTCGGCAAAGGGCAGGCTCATGCGCTGGCTGGGGACGACCTGCATGCAGTCGCCGTCCAGAATGTAGTCGCGCACGCGCTGCACATAGGATTTGTAGCGCGCTTCGCCGGTGAGGTGTTCGGGCTCGGTTTTTTGGCTGCCCAGCGACAGGGGGATGGCAACGCTCTGGCGCAGTTTTTCGCGCAGTGCTTCCAGTTTGGCGCGTGCGTGTTCATAGCCCTGCGGCTGGGACGGGTCGGCATACACAATCAGATAGATTTTGCCGCTCAGGTTGTCTACCACCGCCAATTCCTGCGACAGCATCAGGAAAATATCGGGCGTGCCGAGCGGGTCGCCTTTTGCAGGCTGCTTTAAGCGGTGGGCGATGTGTTCAAAATAGTAAATGCTCTCGTAGCCGAAGTAGCCGACCAATCCGCCGGTGAAGCGGGGCAGCTTGGGGATTTCGGGCGTTTTGAAGCGGGCGTGGAACTGCTCGATAACGTGCAGCGGGTTGCCTTCGTGCGTTTCGGCGAGTTGGTGGTTGCGGTAGATTTCGGTGGTGCTGCCGGAAACTTTGAGATAAGTGTCGCACGGCAGGCCGATGAAGGAATAGCGCCCGAAGCGTTCGCCGCCCACCACGGATTCGAGCAGGTAGGAAAACGGGCGGTTGGCGAGTTTCAGGTAAAGCGACAGGGGCGTGTCCAAATCGGCCAGCAGTTCTTGGACGAGGGGAATGCGGTTATAGCCCTGCGCGGCTTGGGATTGGTATTCTTGTTTGGTCATCATGGCTGGTGTTCCTTAGTATTGTCGGTGCAGGCTGCTTTTTCGTTATCGCGACAACTGTTCAGCTGCCAAAGCTGTGCATATTTCAAAAACGTATAAACCGCGTTCATGGCGGCAATCATCAAACCGGGCTGGCCATCCAGAAAGCCGCGTTTGAGCAGGTAAAACCGCATGAATGCAAACACGGCGCGGCAGGTGGCGGAAAACGGCGTGGCGCGCTTTACGCCCTGCCGCTGCGCCGCCCAAGCAAACGCATATTGCTGCATTTTCGCCAAATGCTGCGCCAAATCGTGATAAGTGAAATGCAGCACGTCGCCTTGCAATTCAATGATGTGTGCGCCTTGTGGCACCCGCACGGATTCGTGCACCAAATCATCGCTGTATTGCGTGTGGGCAACGGGATAGCAGCGCACGATGCGGTCGGGATACCAGCCGCTGTGGCGGATTTCGCACCCGTAGGCCACGCTCAGGCGGTTGATGGAAAACACGGTTTTGCCGTCGGCGGCGTGGTCGGCAAGCTGTCGGCGCACATCTTGGCGCACGGTTTCGGAAAGCCGTTCGTCCGCGTCCAGCCAAAGCACCCACGGCGTGCGGATAAATGCGTGCGCACGGTTGCGCTGCGCGCCAAAGCCTGGCCAATCGTCAAAAATATGCACGGCGGCACCGTATTGGCGGGCGATTTCTACCGTGTTATCGCAACTGCCGGAATCGATAATCACAATGTCGCAGCCCAAATCCTTCACGCTGTCGAGGCATTGCGCCAGCACGCGCTCTTCGTTTTTGGTAATCAGGGCAATGGTCAGCAGGGAATGCAGGGGCGGCATGGGCTTCTCTAAAATCAATCGTTCGGACGGCGCTTCGGGGCAAGGTTGCAGGCTGCTTTTCGGCAGGCCGCATAGCCAAAGCAAATTCGGCGTATAATACGCGCGTTTTCCTTTTTTCAAAAGCAGCCTGCACATGAAAATCCTCATTCTGGGCAGCGGCCAAGTCGGCTCCACCATTGCCCAAGAGCTTGCCGCCATGCCCAACCACGACGTGACCATCATCGACACCGACGAAGCCGCCCTGCGCAACACCGGCAGCCGGCTGGACGTGCAGACCATTATCGGCAACGGCTCGTCGCCCATGATTCTGGAACAGGCGGGTGCGGCCGACACCGATATGCTGCTGGCCCTCACGCGCAACGACGAAACCAATCTGGTGGCGTGCAAGCTGGCGGCGGAACTGTTCAACATCCCGCAGCGCATTGCCCGCGTACGTTCGGTCGATTATCTGGAATACGGCCAAGACGAAAGCAAAGGCCTCGATACCGACAAATCGCTCTCCGACAGCTTGAACGCCTTTGCCATCACCGACTCCATCCACCCTGAACATTTGGTGACGGAACACTTGGTCGGCCTGCTCAACTATGTGCGCGCGCTGCAAGTGCTGCCCTTTGCCAACGACAAAGTGCGGCTAGTGGTGGCGCAGGCAAAAGCAGGCGACGGCATCATCGGCAAAACCATTGAAACGCTGGTCGCCCTGCTGCCCGAAAACACCGACTGCCAAATCTGCTCCATCTACCGCGGCAACCGCCTGATTGTGCCGCAGTCCGACACCGTGATTCAGGAAGGCGACGAAATCGGCTTTGCTGTGGAAGCGCAATCGATGGCCACGGTGATGTATGTGCTGTTCCACTACAAACAGTCCAACCACCGCCTCATCATTGCCGGCGGCGGCAACATCGGCTACCGGCTCGCCAAGCGACTGGAAGACAAATTCAATATCAAAATCATCGAAAGCAACGCGGCACGCGCGGAATGGCTGGCCGAAAATCTGGACAACACCCTGGTGCTGCACGGTTCGGCCAGCGACGAAGATTTGCTGAAAACCGAATACATCGACGAAATCGATGTGTTCTGCGCCATCACCAACGACGATGAAAACAACATCATGTCCAGCCTGCTGGCAAAAAACCTGGGTGCCAAACGCGCCATTAGCATCATCAACCGTTCGCGTTATGTGGATTTGCTGACCGGCAACCAAATCGACATCGTGGTGTCGCCGCACCAAATCACCATCGGCAGCGTTCTGTCGCATGTGCGGCGCGGTGATATTGCGGCGGTCTATCCGCTGCGGCGCGGCACGGCGGAAGCCATCGAAGTGGTGGTGCACGGCGACCGGCACACGTCCTCGCTGGTCGGCCGGCGTGTCGATGAAGTGAAATGGCCGGCCGGCTGCCACATTGCCGCCATCGTGCGCGGCGACGAAGTCATTATGGGGCGCGACCACACCCAAATCCTGCAAGACGGCGACCATATCGTCTTTTTCGTGTCGCGCAGACGCGTGTTGCGCGAATTGGAAAAACTGATTCAAGTGAAAATGGGCTTCTTCGGTTAAGTGTGCCGCCGAAAGCAGCCTGAAAATATCATTTCGCATTATTAGGCAGCCTGAAAATGACCCCACGCATCTTTATTACCACCGCCGTGCTCAAACTGCTCATCGCCATCGCCCACCTGATTGCATGGTGGCTGCTGATGATGGCGATGGCGTGGGGCTTTCAGCAGCTGCCCGCCGAGCAATACACGCAAGGCGACGCAATCAGCCCGATGTTCACCGTTTTGGTGCGCACGCCGCAGGGCGAGGTTTTGCCGCAGCGGCTGCAAAATCTGAAAAGCAACGAAACCCTGTTGCGCCAAGCGTTCAGCCGCGATGATGAGAACGGTCGGTTTTTCAGCCTAACGCCCGTTGTGCCCGATGCGTTTGAATTGTTTGTGAACTACGACACCGCGCAGCTCACGCAGCGATACCGCATCACGGCGGATAACCAAGTGGTGCCGCTGTCGTTCAAATCGTGGAGCGTGGGGCATGGCTTTATCCTGTTTTTGCTGTCGTTCCCGCTGTTTGCGCTGCTCAAATGGCTGCTGCGCCGTTGGCTTTTCAGGCTGCCTTTGCGGCACAGCGATGCCGCGCCGTCTCATTAAAAAAACAGGGGCTTAGGAAGCAAAATCACCCAAATCAGTGATAAGCTTATGAAATGAAATTAAAAAAACAAGTATCAAAAGTTCAGCAAAATTTCTGAACCACAATTTCGTCAGATTCTACGGCTATTTGCCTTGGATTTGACTGCTTCTGATACTGCCAGATTAACTGGCATCAGTGTCAGAAGTATCAACACGCTATTCTTAAAATTACGGCAACGGTTAGCTGCTGAATGTGAGCAGCTAACTCCTTTTGGTGGTGTTGTTGAACTTGACGAATCCTACTTTGGTGCGAAGCGTATTCGTGGTAAACACGGACGCAGTGCCGGTGGCAAAACCATCGTCTTTGGGGTACTCAAACGGGGAGATAAGGTCTATACGGAAATCGCACCCGATGCCTCCAAAGCCACGCTACAAAAGGTTATACGCGGACATATCTCCATTGAGAGCGTCATCAATACTGACGGATGGCGCGGTTATCATGGTTTGATTGATATGGGATTTGCAAAGCATTTTAGGGTGTATCACGGGCAAAATGAGTTTGCTCGTGGAGCGCAACACATTAACGGTATTGAGTCGTTTTGGAGTTATGCGAAACACCATCTGATACACAACATGGTGTAGCAAAACATACGTTTTACTTGCATCTGAAAGAAACTGAATTTCGCTTCAATCACAGGCATGATGATTTGTACAAAGTACTGCTGAAAATGTTGCGGAATGATCCTTTAAAATGATTTTTGCTTCCTAAGCCCCTTTGATTTTCTGCCGTGAAATCATTGGCGCGATACACTTATCCACACGTTGCCCACACGCTTATCGCCAAAACACACCCGTTCTCCCAAAAAGCAGCCTGCACCATGACTTCCCCCGCCATCCAATCGCCCCAAAACCCCCAGCTCAAACACCTTGCCAAACTGCTCGGCCACGCCAAGCACCGCCGCGAACACGGCCAGGCCGTCTTGGAAGGCGCGCATCTGCTCACGGCCTATTTGGACGCGGGCAACACGCCGCTGCAAGTGTACCTTCCGGAACACCGCCTGCATGAACCCGAAATTGCCGCACTCTTGTGCAGGCTGCCTGCCGATATCGTCCAACCCGTCAGCGGCAAGGCTCTTGGCAAAATCACCCAACTGCACCAAGCCGAAGACCTGATGACGCTGATTGCGCTGCCGCCGCCCACTGCGCCCGAATCGTCCGATTATGTGCTGCTCGACCGCGTGCAGGACGCAGGCAATGTCGGCACGGTGTTGCGCAGCGCGGCGGCGGCCGGCATCCGCCAAATCGTCTTGGGCGAAGGTTGTGCCGATGCCTATTCCCCCAAAGTCCTGCGTGCCGGCATGGGCGCGCACTTCCTGCTTCACATCCAAGAGCGCGTCTGCCTGACCGAATGGTGCGCCCGCTATCCGCACGCCGTGTATGCCACCACATTGGACGGCAACCACCCCGCCCTGCTCTACCAACTGGATTTGCGCGCCCCCTGCGCCTGGATTTTCGGCAACGAAGGCAGCGGCGTATCGCCCGAACTCATCGCACTGGCGGGCAGAAGCGTGAAAATCCCCATGCAGGGCGCGACCGAATCGCTGAACATCGCCCAAGCCGCCACCGTCTGCCTGTTCGAGCAAATGCGCCAACGCTGGCAGCAACAGCCATAACATAAAAATGTGTTGCAGGCAGCCGCCGAATCGAAAGCAACCTGCACTTGCCGCTATACAATTTAGTATTTCTGTTCTAAAATGCACCACCTTTGATTTTACGCAAAAATGCCCGATTTTTCGCACAAAAGCTGGATTTTTTGCAGCAAAATCGTCAAAATTACCCATTTGCAAAACGCCGTTGCGGCGCACACAGAATTTTTACTTTTTGACAATATAAACCGATAGGAAGAAACATGGACTTACGCAAATTAAAGAAACTGATTGATTTGGTTGAAGAATCCGGCATTGCCGAAATTGAAGTGACCGAAGGCGAAGAAAAAGTCCGCATCACGCGCTCAGTGGCGGCCCCTGCCGTGCAAACCGTTTATGCCGCAGCGCCTGCACCGGTGGCCGCGCCTGCTGCTGCCGCACAAACTGCCTCCGCGCCGGCTACCCCCGCTGCGCCGGCCGCCGCACCCGCCAACCACGCCAATGCGCAAAAATCACCGATGGTCGGCACGTTCTACCGCGCCGCCAGCCCCACTTCAGACCCGTTTGTGGAAGTGGGCCAAACCGTGAAGGAAGGCCAAACTCTGTGCATTATCGAAGCCATGAAGCTGATGAACGAAATCGAAGCGGAAAAATCGGGCGTGGTCAAAGCCATTTTGGTGGAAAACGGCACACCGGTGGAATACGGCGAACCTTTGTTTGTGATTGAATAATCCGAGTGCAGGCTGCTTTTGAACCGTGCGCGCGCCGCCGGAAAAAGCAGCCTGCACACCCAAATCCGTTAGGAAAACAAAATGTTGAAAAAAGTATTGATTGCCAACCGGGGCGAAATCGCCCTGCGGATTTTGCGCGCCTGCCGCGAAATGGGCATTGCCACCGTTGCCGTGCATTCCGAAGCCGACCGCGAAAGCCTGCATGTCAAATTGGCGGACGAAAGCGTTTGTATCGGCCCTGCGCCATCGCCGCAAAGCTATTTGAACATTCCCGCGCTGATTGCCGCCGCAGAAGTGACCGGTGCGGACGCCATCCACCCGGGCTACGGCTTTTTGGCCGAAAACGCCAATTTTGCCGAGCAAGTGGAAAAATCCGGCTTCATCTTCATCGGCCCGAAAGCCGATACCATCCGTCTGATGGGCGACAAAGTTTCCGCCAAGCACGCCATGATTGAAGCCGGCGTGCCCTGCGTTCCCGGCTCGGACGGCGCATTGTCGGACGATCCCGAAGAAATTTTGAAAACGGCAGACAAAGTCGGCTTCCCCGTCATCATCAAAGCATCGGGCGGCGGCGGCGGACGCGGTATGCGCGTTGTTGAAAAGAAAGAAGATTTGATTAAAGCCGTGGAAATGACCAAGGCGGAGGCCGAAGCCGCATTCGGCAATCCGATGGTGTATATGGAACGCTTCCTGCAACGGCCCCGCCACGTGGAAATCCAGGTGCTGGCCGACGAACACGGCAATGCGATTTATCTGGGCGAACGCGACTGCTCCATGCAGCGCCGCCATCAAAAAATCATCGAAGAAGCACCCGCACCGTTCATCACACCCGAAGAGCGCGCCAAAATCGGCCAATCGTGCGCCGATGCCTGCAAACGTATCGGCTATCGCGGCGCAGGCACGTTCGAGTTTCTGTATGAAGACGGCGAGTTTTTCTTTATCGAAATGAACACGCGCGTTCAAGTAGAACACCCGATTACCGAGCTGGTCACTGGCGTGGACATTGTGCAGGAACAGCTTCGCGTGGCCGCAGGACTGCCGCTGCAATACCGTCAGGAAGACATCGTGCTGAAAGGCCATGCGTTTGAATGCCGCATCAACGCGGAAGACCCGTACACCTTCATCCCCAGCCCCGGCCTGATTGAAAGCTGCCACCTGCCCGGCGGCTTGGGCGTGCGCGTGGACAGCCACATTTACCAGGGCTACAAAATCCCGCCGAACTACGACAGCCTTATCGGCAAAATCTGCGTGCACGGCAAAACACGCGAACTGGCAGTGGCGAAAATGCGCGTCGCCATGGACGAGCTGGCGGTGAACGGCATCAAAACCAACGCACCGCTGCACCGCGATTTGTTCCGCGACGAAGGCTTTATCAAAGGCGGCGTTTCCATCCATTATCTGGAACACTGGCTGGCGGAGCGCAAAGAGCGTTTGGCCAAAGAAAAAGCCTAAATCCGGCAAAGGCAAAAAAGCAGCCTGCACTTCGTTTTACAAGGGTGCAGGCTGCTTTTTACCAACCTATACAATTACCCGCGCACACTATACAATCCCCCCATTTCCACCCCGCATTTTGCCGTTGCCATGATGTATCCACAACTCTCGTTCGATTTTGACGAAACCGCCTATCCGCGCTTTGACAAACTCCTGGGCAACGCCAATGCGGAACTCATCTACATCTTGCAGCAGGAACACGACCAATTCCTTTATTTGTGGGGAGAACAAGGTTCGGGCAAAAGCCACATTTTGCAGGCATGGGTCGGGCAGGCGGCACATGCGGGGCACAGCGCCCTGTATATCGACGTAGGCAAAACCCCGCTGCACGACACCGCCGCCGAATACGATTTCGTCGCCATCGACCAAGTCGAACGGCTCAACGACCAAGAGCAAGCCGTTTTATTCGATATTTTCAACCATTTCCGCAACAGCCAAAAAGGCCACCTGCTCCTATCCGCCGACGTGCCGCCCGGCCGCCTGCACCTGCGCGAAGATTTGCGCACCCGCATGAGCTATTGCCTGGTTTACGAAGTGAAATCGCTCAGCAGCGAAGAAAAAATCCAAGCATTGGCCAATATGGCGCAGGCGCGGCAACTGAGCATCGACCCCGAAATCTACCGCTACCTGCTCGAACACTGGCGGCAGGATTTGAACAGCCTGCTCACCATGTTCAACGATTTGGCCAACTATTCCATCACGCAAGGCAAACCCATCACCCTGCCCCTACTGCGCAAACTCTTAAAGCAGCAGGAAAACGCATAAAACAAACCCTCCGACAGGACAACCATCATGACCACCAAACCTTTCAGCTTTGAATTCTTCCCCACCCGTACACCCGAAGGCCGCGCCAAACAAGTCATCACCCGCAAACAGCTGAGTCAGTTCAACCCGTCGTTTTTCTCCTGCACGTCCGGCGCAGGCGGCAGCACACGCGAAGGCACCCTGCAAACCATCGGCGACATCCTGTCCGAAGGCATTGCCGCCGCGCCGCACCTGCCTTGCATCGGCATGACCGCAGACGAAGTGAAAGCCCTGCTCACACAATACAAAGCCATGGGCGTGAAACACATTGTCGCCCTGCGCGGCGATATCCCCTCCGGCATCGGCTTGGGCATGGACGGCATGCGTTATGCCAACGAACTGGTGGAACTGATTAAAACCGAGCACGGCAGCGATTTCCACGTCGAAGTGGCCGCTTATCCCGAATTCCACCCGCAGGCGCGCAGTGCCGAAGACGACATCAACCATTTCGTGCGCAAAGTCAATGCCGGCGCCGATTCCGCCATCACGCAATATTTTTACAACGCCGATGCCTATTTCCGCTTTGTCGATGACGTGCAGGGGCGCGGCGTGCGTATTCCCATCATTCCCGGCATCATGCCGATTGCCAGCTTTGCCAAACTGGCGCGCTTCTCCGACACTTGCGGCGCCGAAATCCCGCGCTGGCTGCGCTTGAAACTGCAATCGTATGCCGACGACAGCGCCTCCATCAAAGCATTGGCCTTGGACGTGGTGACCGATATGTGCGAACGTCTGCTGCGCGAAGGTGCGCCCGGCCTGCATTTTTACACGCTCAACCAAGCGGGCTTGGTATCGACCATCTGCCAGCGTTTGGGCTATTAAACCGCCGCAAAAAGCAGCCTGCACCTTCTCGAAATGGAAAATTCTCATGAAAAACATTGTGTTGATATTTGCCACCGCTCTCATCCTGTCCGCCTGCCAAACCACTGCGCCGAAAGAATGCACACGCAAAGACATCGTGCTACCCAAAGAATTACGCCAACCGTCGGTACAATACCCTCCGATATCGTATGATAACGCCGAAGAAGGCACCGTTACACTGCTGCTCGCCGTGCAGACAGACGGCAGCATATCGGATATCCGAATTGCGCGCAGCAGCGGCTATCAGCGCTTGGATACCGCCGCGCAAAAAGCGCTCCGCAATATCAAGTTACAGCCGGCCACCTGCCACGGCAAACCCATTGCGGTGCAGATACATCAATCGTTCACATTCAAAATAGACTGATGGCAGCCCCTCACTGAAGCAGCCTGCACCTGATAGAAATGGAAATTTTTCATGAAAAACATTATTTTGATATTTGCCGCCGCCCTTGCCCTGTCCGCCTGCCGCGCCACGCCGAAAGAATGCACACCAAAAGACATCCGGCCGCCGAAAGAGTTACACCGTCCCTCGTTGCGATACCCTTCGGTATCGCAAAACGACGGCGATGAAGGCACCGTTACACTACGGTTTATCGTGCAGCCGGACGGCAGCGTATCGGATATCCAAATTGCGCGCAGCAGCGGTCATGCGCGCTTGGATGCCGCCGCGCGAAGAAACCTCCGCGACACCAAGTTCCAGCCGGCCACCTGCCACGGTAAACCCATTGCGATGCGGATACATTACTCGTTCAAATTCGAACTGACTGACGACAGTTAGTTTCTCCACGAAAGCAGCCTGCACTTTTTGCGACACTCCGCCGCCCCAAAGTGCAGGCTGCTTGCATTCGCCCGCATTTGTCATTAAAATGCGCCGCTTTCTTGCAGTATCTTTAACATCACGCCTGTTCCGGCATCTTTCCCCTTTCCATCAAAACCCGCGCCGCCGCCCAAAGTGCAGGCTGCCTTTATTCTGAAAACACCATCCGTTATGCACGTTTCCGAATTACAAACCAAACACATTACCGAACTTTTGGCGCAAGCCGAACAAATGGGCATTGAAAACGCCAACCGCCTGAGAAAACAAGACCTCGTCTTCACCATCGTGCGCAAACTGATGGAAAACGGGCAAGAATTTATCTGCTCCGGCACGCTCGAAACCCTGCCCGACGGCTACGGCTTCCTGCGCAGCGCCGCCACATCGTATCTGGCCTGCCCGGACGATATTTATGTGTCGCCGCACCAAATCCGCCGTTTCAACCTGCACACGGGCGACACCATCGAAGGTACCGTGCGCGTGCCCAAAAATGACGAAAAATACTTCGCCCTCGTGCGGCTGGACAGCGTGAACGGCGACCATCCCGAAAAATGCCGCCACAAAATCCTGTTTGAAAACCTCACGCCGCTTTTCCCCGAAAAGCAACTGAAATTGGAGCAGGACAACCTATCGGCCGAAAACATTACTGGCCGCATCATCGACCTGATTTCTCCCATTGGCTTGGGGCAGCGCGCGCTTTTGGTCGCCCCGCCCAAAACGGGCAAAACCGTGATGCTGCAAAACATTGCCCACGCCATCACCGCCAATTATCCCGATGTGGAACTGATTGTGCTGCTGATTGACGAGCGCCCCGAAGAAGTAACCGAAATGACCCGCTCCGTGCGCGGCGAAGTAGTGGCCTCCACCTTTGACGAACCGGCGCAACGCCATGTGCAAGTGGCCGAAATGGTGATTGAAAAAGCCAAGCGCATGGTGGAACACAAAAAAGATGTGGTCATCCTACTCGACAGCATCACGCGGCTGGCACGCGCTTATAACACCGTGGTGCCGACATCGGGCAAAATCCTCACCGGCGGCGTGGATGCCAATGCGCTGCACCGCCCCAAACGCTTCTTCGGCGCGGCTCGCAACACCGAAGAAGGCGGCTCGCTCACGATTATCGCCACCGCGCTGGTCGATACCGGCAGCCGCATGGACGATGTGATTTTTGAAGAATTCAAAGGCACGGGCAATATGGAGCTGAACTTGGAACGCCGTTTAGCCGAAAAACGCGTATTCCCCGCCATCAACATCAACAAATCCGGCACACGCCGCGAAGAATTGCTGGTGCCGGCCGACCAACTGCAGAAAATGTGGGCGCTGCGCCGCGTCATCCATCCGATGGATGATATTGAAGCCGCCGAATTCCTGCTCGATAAAATCAAGAAAACCAAAAACAACGACGATTTTTTCGATTCCATGCGCGGCGGCTCAACCGTGGGAAAAACAGTGGCAAAAACCACGGTGGCGGCCAAAACCGATTCGCCCGTTGCCAAACCGCGCATCCGTAAGGCCAAAGCGACGGAATAATCAGCAAATGATTGTTGAAACAATGTTTTTAAATGTGCAGGCTGCTTTTTAGCACTCAAAAAGCAGCCTGCACACCACCCATATGGAAACCCATTATGAAGAAACCCCAACGCAACGGCTATGCCCGCATCGACCGCGTGAAAGAACAAGTGATGCGCGAACTGGCCGAGCTGGTACGCACCGAATTGAAAGATCCGCGCGCCGGCTTTATCACGATTAACGATGTGGAAGTGAGCCGCGACTACAGCCACGCCACCGTTTACTACACCGTATTGAACGGCGACCGTGCCGCCAGCGCGCAGGCTTTGGAAAAGGCCAAAGGCTTCCTGCGCAGCGAGCTGTCGCGCCGCATCACCGTGTTCCGCACGCCGGAATTGCATTTTGAATACGACGAATCGCTGGAACGCGGCGTGAACCTGTCGCAACTCATCGACCAAGCCGCCGCCGAACAGCCCGTGCAGGATTAACCCATTTTGCAATGTGCAGGCTGCTTTTCGGGCATTCAAAAAGCAGCCTGCACCGCAATCCGAACGCCACAGCTACCATGACCACCATCGCCTTCTGCGCCGGTTCCGCCCGCCCTTACCTTGCCGCCCTTGACCAAATCCAAGCCGATGTGCTGGTCGGCGTGGATGCCGGCGCAAACGCATTGGCCGAATACGGCCGCATTCCCGATTGGGCGGTGGGCGATTTCGACAGCAGCGACCCGCCTGCCGAATGCCGCCGCATCGTCCGCCTGCCCGCGCAAAAAGACGACACCGATTTGGAAGCGGCATTAAGCCTTGTGTTGGCGCATTATCCGCCGGACAACATTAACCGAATCGTGATTTTGGGCGCATTGGGCGCAGGCAGGCTGGACCATTTGCTGGCCAATGTCTGGCTGGCGCACCAGCCGCGTTTTGCTCCATATTTGACCAAAATGCTGTGGCTGGAACACAACAATCGGATGCAGTTTTTCCAGGCCGGCGAGCATGTGTGGCAGCGCGATGCCGATAAAAAATATGTTTCGTTCATCGGCATGACGCCGGTTGAATCGCTCAACCTCTCCGGCCTGCTGTATCCGCTGGACAACGCGCAGTTTGCCCATCCGATGGCTTTGGTCAGCAACGAATGCTTGGGCGGCGAAATGCGGTTTTCGTTCAAATCGGGCTTATTGTGCGGCATTCAAAGCTCGGATTTGCCGCCCTCCGCCGCTGCAAAATAAGCCGTGCCCGGCGCGGCAATATCCCCTTTCGCGAAAACGTGCTATGATTTGCGCCCTCGCGCTACTTGGCACTACACAGCATTCCCATTATATTAACTCAATAAAAAGGACTATTTATGGCAACACTTACCGAACAGGACATCCTTGCTTGGAACGGCCCGGAAAGCGATTATATGAACGAACAGCATTTGGCGTTTTTCCGCGCTTTGCTGACCCAAATGCAGAATGATTTGATTTCCCGCGCCGATGCCACCGCCGTGCATCTGCAAGAGCACGAAACCGCGCCCGACCCTGCCGACCGCGCGTCGCAGGAAGAAGAATACGCGCTGGAACTGCGCACGCGCGACCGCGAACGCAAACTGCTGGTGAAAATCCAAGAATCGCTGCGCGAAATTGATTCGGGCGACTACGGCTACTGCCGCGACACGGGCGAACCCATCGGTTTGCGCCGCCTGCTGGCCCGCCCGACGGCCACTTTGTCGGTGGAAGCGCAGGAACGCCGCGAACGTTTGAAGAAACAGTTTGCCGATTAAATTCCCAGAAGCCCAAAAGCAGCCTGCACTTTGCACGGTGCGGTTTCGCAGCAATGTGCAGGCTGCTTTGGGCGATACCCGCGTGTGTTGGCGGGTTTTTTTATATCATGGGCGAACTGTGCCTCTGCCGCACTTAAACCTAATGTGTATCGCCCTGATGTCTATTGCCCCATCCTCCGACCGAATATGAATACCCACACTTATTTGCGCGCCGCCCAAGCTGCGTGGTTCGGCCTTATTTTCATCACCTTGGCATGGGACGGCTGGTATGCGCCGCTGCATACAGGATATGTGCTACTCGCCATCAAACTGCTACCACTGCTGCTGCCTTTGCGCGGTATCATAGCCGGGCGGATTTATACTTACCAATATTGCTCCATGCTGATTTTGGCGTATTTTGCCGAATCCGTCATGCGTCTATGGGACATGCAGCCTGCAAGCCGTCTTTGGGCGGCGGCGGCCATGCTGTGCACCATCGTGTTTTTCGTCTGCAACCTGGCGTATTTGAAACAGTTCAAAACCCCGCGCAAAGGAAAGTCTTCATGAAACACAATCCTCCCTCTTCCGTCTTCGGCCTGGCTTTGGGGCTGTTTCTGATTGCCGTCGTACCGTTTTTGTCAATTTGGCGCGTGGGGCCGCTGCCCAGCTTTTTCTTGGAATCCGGCTCGCTGCTGTTTGCTTTGTGTTTTGTGGCCATCAGCATTGGTGCAGGCTGCCTGCGCGTGCGTTTGCCGGCTTCCAGCATTTATTGGCTGGTTTTGGCGGCATTTTGGTCGTTTCAGGCACGCTGGATGCACCTGACCTATCCCGGCATGAGCAGCATCGTGTCCTACACCTTTGTGATTTTGGCTTTAATGTGTTGGGCGTGCAGGGGCTGGCTGCTGCGCGAAGGCGAAGAACGCGTGGTCAGCACGCTGGCCGCCGTGCTGGTGGTGGGCTGTGTCATGCAGTCCGTCATCGGCTGGCTGCAATACACCGGCTTGGCCAAGCATTTCACCGGCTACCTCATGTACCGTACCGGGATTGTGGAAGGGCAACTGGCGCAGCGCAACCATTTCGGGCATTACCTGATGTGGGGCGTGCTCTCCGCTTCATGGCTTTGGGCGCAACGCCGTTTGCCGACCATTTTGGCCGCTGCCTGCGTTTTGCTGTTTGCTTCCACTATGTCGCTGACCGGCTCACGCACTGTTTTGGCCTATGTTTTAATGCTGGCCGTGTGGCTGCCGATTTGCCTGCTGCTGGGCGGGCGCGAAAACCGGCGCACCGTTGTGGCGTTGGCCTCGGGCGCATTCGCCGTCCTGATTTGCCAATACACGGTCGAACCCGTGCTGGGCTGGTTCACCCAAACCGAATCGCTGCAAAGCGCGGTAGAACGCATGCACGGCGCGCAACTGGAAGGCTCGGGACGTGGCTACGAATGGCGCAAAGCATGGCAGATTTTCTTGCAGGCACCTTGGCTGGGCAACGGCTGGGGCAGCTATCCGCTGTACGGTTTTCTGGAAAACGTGTACCCGAACGGCTTTCGCCCTTATGAAAACAACGTGTTGTTCACGCACAGCCACAATTCGTTTTTGAACCTGCTGGCGGAAATGGGCATTATCGGCACCGCCTTGGTACTGGGCGGCCTGCTGTGGGCAGTCAAAGGCAGCCTGCAACGCGCCCACCAGCCCGCAGGCGGCTTCCTGCTGGCGCTGATCGGCGTATCGCTGGTGCACAGCATGCTGGAATACCCTTTGTGGTATATCTATTTCTTAACACCGTTTGCCCTGTTTGTCGGCTTCACGCCACCGGCGCGCAGGACGGATAAATATGCCTATTCAAAAAGCAGCCTGCACCTTGTTTTGCAGGGTGCCGCAGCCCTTGCCTGCCTGTTTTTTACCGTCGGCATCGTCCGTTTGGCGTTTGTCTATCAAGAGCTACGCCATTTCTCGGGCACACCCAGCACGGAAGTCGTGAAACGAACGGAACAGATTGTCGGCCTGTTACGCATCGCCAAAACCGAACCGATGCTGCGTTATTACGCCCAATTCCAGCTCACCTCGTTCATCGACCCGAATTCGGCCAGCCAGCCCGATTGGGCATACGCCACCGCCCGCGATGCACTGCGCTACCGCCCGTATGCCAACGCCCACAAATACGCCTTTGCCGCCTACCGCGAAGGCAAAGTGGAAGAAGCGCGCGACTGGCTGCGGCTCATGTATCATTATTATCCGAGCAAAATGAACGCTTATGCCGCGCCCATCATGAACACACCGTATTACACCAATTTGCGCGCCGATTTCGCCCGTTCCTGCCAGGCCTACCGCAAACGCGTGCCTGAAGCCGATTTCTGCGCCGAAGCCCTGCCGCCGCTGCCGCAAAAAATCTCGGAGAAAAAGCGTTAAGACAAGGTATTTAATGCAAAATCGCGCAAAAGAGACAAACAAACCGCTATGAATGTAAAGATAATGCTGCTAATATAGGCGGCGTTTACATTTCATTTTAATGAGCAAAGGAGTGGCCATGAGTCGCGTATTATTGGTAGATGATGATGATTTGTTGACCGAATTGCTGACAGAATATCTGACTGCCGAAGGTTTGGAAGTGAACCGCATGCCCGATGGCGAAAAAGGCGTGCAGGAAATCCTGAACGGCCCGGGTTACGATGTGGTGGTGCTGGATTCCATGATGCCGAAAATGAACGGTTTGGACGTACTGAAAACCGTGCGCGCGCAAAGCAAAATCCCCGTGATTATGCTGACGGCAAAAGGCGACGATATCGACCGCATCATCGGCTTGGAAATGGGCGCGGACGATTATGTGCCCAAACCTTGCCAGCCGCGCGAGCTTTTGGCGCGCATTAACGCCATCCTGCGCCGCGCACAGCAAACCACGGAAAACCCCAGCGTGGTCAACAGCATCAGTGCCAGCGGCATTACCCTCTTCCCGGCCAAACGCCAAGCCATGATTGGCGATGCCGCACTGGAATTGACCAGCACCGAATTCAACCTGCTGGAAGTGCTGATGCGCCACGCCGGACAAGTGGTGAGCAAAGAGAACCTGTCGCAAGAAGCCCTTGACCGCAAGTTGGCCAAATTCGACCGCAGTATCGATGTGCATATTTCCAGCATCCGCCACAAACTGGGCGATGCATCGTTAATTCAAACCGTGCGCGGTTTGGGTTACCTGTTTGTGAAAAACTGATGAAGGCATAAGGGTGCAGGCTGCTTTTTAGAAATGGAAAAAGCAGCCTGCACTTTTTATATTTGCTATATAATCAAAACACTGCCAAACAGCCCAATCCTTATGAAACTTTTCCACCGCATTTTCGCCACCTTCTGCATGGTGATTATCTTGGCCATCTTCATCGTCAGCTTCTCCTTCTGGCTCATTCAGGAAAAGCTGGCGCAAAGCCAATTCAGCCAACAGCGCAGCATCGAAATCAACCTGCTCTCCAACGCCCTGATGACCTTCCAATCGCAAGGCGAACGCGCCACCCGCGAACTGTTGGACCGCTGGGGCAACAGCCCTGCCAGCCGCAACGTCTTAATCATCTCCGGCAACAACAAGCGCGATTTACTGGGCCGCAACATCACCCAAGAAGAAATCAACCACGCCTACGAATACGCCGTCAAGCACCCTAATTCCAATTTGAGCATGCTGTATTACGACCCGTTCGGCGAAGAATACCTCTTCTTCATCCGCGATTTCGACCGCGAACAAGTCAAGCGCCTGCCCAGCCTCATCATCCCCGGCCTGCCGCTGGAACCCGTGTGGCATGAGCTGATTATTTTTGCCGCCACACTCGTGGTCGGGCTGATTCTGGCCTATATTCTGGCCAGCAACATCTCCAAACCCATCCGCATTTTGGAATTCGGCATGAACCGGCTGGCTGCCGGCGAATTGGATGCGCGCGTATCGCAGCAGCTGGACGACCGTAAAGACGAACTGGCCAATTTGGGTGTGCAGTTCGACAAAATGGCGGCACAGTTGCAGCAATTGGTGGAACGCGAACGACACCTGCTGCACCACGTTTCGCACGAAATGCGTTCGCCGTTGGCGCGTATTCAGGCCATCGTGGGGCTGTTGCAGGCGCGCCCTGAGAAGCAGGAACAATACATCGCTCGTCTGGAAGGCGAACTGACGCGCATGGACACGCTGGTCGGCGAACTTTTAACCCTGTCGCGCTTGGAAACGGCCAATATTCCCATGGAAAAAGAATCCATTACCCTGCTGCCCTTCATCGCCCAAGTGGTGGAAGACAGCCAGGCGGTTGCCGAGCAGAAACAGCACCACATTGCCTTGGATACCAGCCATCTGAACCCGAACACCTGCATCATGGGCAACGAAAGCTACTTGTACCGCGCCTTCGACAACGTTATCCGCAATGCGATGAAATACAGCCCGAACGGCAGCCGTATCCAAGTGCGCGCTTATGACGACCGCAAAACCGTCCATGTCGAAATCCAAGACAACGGCCCGGGCATCAAACCCGACCAGCTGCCGCATATTTTCACCGCATTTTACCGCGCCGACAGCAGCAACGGACAGGACGGCACCGGTTTGGGCTTGGCGATTACCAAACACATCGCCCAGCAGCACGACGGCAAACTGATTGCCGACAATGTCGCCCCCAACGGCCTGAAAATGCACTTTATTTTCCCCAAATATACCCCGCCGTCCGGCCATAAGAAAACCTCGGCCCAACATCGTTAAACCAACGCTTTACTCAAAAAGGACACGGCATGTATTTTCTGCTTTCACCCGCCAAAAACCTGAATGAAAAACGGGATTTCACACCCAAAATCTATTCCCAGCCTCCGCTGTTGGAAGAAGCGGAAATCCTGATGAACGACGTGCGGCCGCTGGCACCGCAGCAAATTGCCGAACTGATGCACGTTTCCGACAAAATCGCCCTGTTAAATGTGGAGCGCAACCAGCAATGGCAGCCACCGTTCACGATCGACAATGCCAAACAGGCGCTGTTTATGTTCAACGGCGACGTGTACGAAGGCATTGACGCATACGGCCGCAGCGATGAAGAAATCAGCTACATCCACAACCATGTGCGGATTTTGTCGGGGCTGTACGGCATTTTGCGGCCGCTGGATTTAATACAGCCCTACCGCTTGGAAATGGGCACGCCGCTGAAAAATTCGCGCGGCAAAAATTTATATGAATTTTGGGGTAACCGCGTTACCGAACGCCTGAACTACACGCTCAAATGCTCGGAAGACGGCATTGTGGTGAATCTGGCGTCGCAGGAATATTTCAAAGTATTGCAGCCTGCACAGTTGAACGCGCGCATCATCACGCCCGTGTTCAAAGATGCCAAAGGCGACGGCGCATACAAAGTCATCAGCTTTTATGCCAAACGCGCACGCGGCCTGATGGTGCGCTACGCCGCGCAAAACACCGTGGAAGACGTGGAGCAGCTAAAACAGTTCGATTTGGAAGGCTATGCGTTCAACGAAGCCGCGTCCACCGAATCCGAATGGGTTTTCCTGCGCCGCCACGAAGCATAAACAGGGTGCAGGCTGCTTTTCGTCCTTCAAAAGCAGCCTGCACTTTTCCGATTAGCCGAAAATGCCGAAATTTTTTTGCGTTATAATACGCACCGTTTCTTATTTCATTGTCTATCAGAAAGCGAACTTATGACGGCTCAACTCATCAATGGCAAGCAAGTTTCCGAAAAATGTATCGCCCGTGTCGCCGAACAGGTGGCACAGCGCAAAGCGGCCGGATTGCGCGTTCCCGGCCTGGCGGTGGTGTTGGTGGGCGACGACCCGGCCAGCGCGGTGTATGTCCGCAACAAACAGGCAGCCTGCGATAAAGCGGCGCTCAAATCGTTTTCACACATTCTGCCCGCTGCCACCAGCGAAGCCGAATTACTGGATTTGATTGACCGTCTGAACGCCGACCCGGAAGTGGACGGCATTTTGGTACAACTGCCGCTGCCCAAACACATCAACAGCCAGTCCGTTTTGGAGCGCATCCACCCGCAAAAAGACGTGGACGGCTTCCATCCGTACAACATGGGCCGTTTGGCACAAAAAATGCCGCTACTGCGCCCCTGCACGCCCAAAGGCGTGATGACCCTGCTGGCGGAATACCAAATCGACATCCGCGGCAAAAAAATCTGTATTGTCGGCGCATCCAATATTGTCGGCCGCCCGCAGGCTTTGGAAATGCTGCTGGCCGGCGGCACGGTAACCGTGTGCCACAGCGCCACGCAGAATCTGGCGGCAGAAGTGGCGGCGGCAGATATTGTCGTGGCCGCCGTGGGCAAACCCGATTTTGTGAAAGGCGCGTGGATTAAAGAAGGCGCGGTGGTGATTGACGTGGGCATCAACCGCTTGGCAGACGGCAAATTGTGCGGCGATGTGGAATTCGACGCAGCCGCCGCACACGCTTCCGCCATCACGCCCGTTCCCGGCGGCGTGGGCCCGATGACGATTGCCAGCCTGCTGGAAAACACATTGCAAGCCGCCCAGTTGCGCGATTGAGTTTGAAACGGCGTTAAAAAGCAGCCTGCACTTTATCCATCAGAAGTGCAGGCTGCTTTTGTATCGGCCGTATAGCCACAAAATCCGTGTTTATATTTATGGCATGAAATTCAAACGATTAGCCCGCCACCACGCCACGATGTATCGAATTGAATGATAAACATTATTTTTTATATTATAATGGCGCGCAACAATAGCTTTTTATTGTTATTTAAGAATACTTGATTGGTTTAAACAAAATTTCTGAAAGGGAATAGAATGAGCGAAGCCCAACCTTTTGCGGCCTATTTAAAAAGCAACAGCACCGCCACACACGACAGCGTGGACAACTTGGTGATGTCGGTCAAACCGTTTTCAACACCTGAAAACTACATTAAGTTCCTGCAACTGCAAGCCATTTTCCATAAAATCGTCGATTCGGTTTACAAAGACAAAGAATTGAACCAAAAAATTAAAGATTTGGCTTCAATGGCGCGTTACGACGACGTTATCAAAGATTTGCAGGATTTGAACGCGAAAGAAGCCGAAGTGTCGCTGGAAATTCCAAAACCGCAAGGCGCGGAAGCCTTGGGCTGGCTGTATTGCGCGGAAGGCTCGAACCTGGGCGCGGCATTCTTGTTTAAAGACGCCCAAAACAACTTGGGCTTCGGTGCGGAACACGGTGCGCGCCACTTGGCTCCACACATGGATGGCCGCGGCAAACACTGGCGCGGATTCGTGGCGCAATTCAACGAGCTGACCGTTTCCGAGGAGGAAAAGGAAGCCGCATTGAAAGGCGCGCTGGAAGCCTTTGCTTTCTATAAAGTTTTGCTGCGCGCGATTTTTGAAATCTAAGCGTTTCGGCAATGAAAAAGCAGCCTGCACTCGGTTAATGGAAGTGCAGGCTGCTTTTTTATTTCGGCATCACATCATTTGCAGGCGGGCGATACGGTTGTCCAGACTGGGGTGCGTGCTCAACAAAGAATCTTTGGATTCGCTGGCAATGCCCATGGCCGTCATATTTTTCGGCAAACGGCTTTCGCCGCCTTTAAGGCGTTGCAAAGCGGCAATCATTTTGGCCGGGCCGACCAATTTTGCCGCCCCCGCATCCGCACGGTATTCGCGCTGGCGGCTGAACCACATCACGATAATGCTGGCCAGGAAACCGAACAATACTTGCAGCACCATCGATACGGCAAAATAAATGCCCTGATTATTCTCGCCATCACGGCTTTGCGCCACCGCGCTGGCAATAATCCGCGCAAAAAACACCACAAACGTATTCACAATGCCTTGAATCAGCGTCAAAGTCACCATGTCGCCATTGCCGATGTGCGCCATTTCGTGTGCCAACACGGCTTCCACTTCATCGCGCGTCATGTTGTTCAGCAATCCGGTCGATACGGCGACCAGCGAGCTGTTTTTGGTGGCACCGGTGGCAAACGCATTCGGCTCTGGAGAATGGTACACCGCCACTTCCGGCATTTGGATATTCCATTGGCGTGCTTGGTTTTCCACCGTTTTCAGCAGCCACGCTTCCACTTCGGTTCTCGGAGAAGTAATCACTTCCGCGCCCACAGACGTTTTGGCCATGCTTTTGGAAAGCAGCAGCGAAATAATCGAACCGGTGAATCCGACCACGGCGGCATACGCCAAAACGCTGCCGGTATCGTGTGCACGGTTCAGGCCGGTAATGTGCAGGATAATGTTGATCACGACCAGCACGGCAATATTGGTCGCCAAGAAAAGGAAAATGCGCTTCATGTGTGCCCCAGTGTTGATTTGTTAGAATAAATTAGAAACTGGATTATCGCAAAATTCTGGGTAAAAAATCGCCCAACAAGCGTAAAAGGGTGCAAAATGCAGTGTCGAATCAAAATTTCTGTGCTTATAATCGCTGCCTGACGGTGTGTTTCGTGCACCGCTTTTGAAACGGAAATTTGATTGGGAAGATGATGAAAATGAACAAACTGATGGTACCGGCCGCTGTGGCTGCCGTTGCGCTTTCGGCCTGCGCGCACACGAAACCCGCCCCTGATAACGCGCCGCAAATCGGCACGGCGAATCCCGCTTCCGCCTTCTGCGAGCAAAAAGGCGGCAAATCCGAAATCCGCAAAAACGAAGACGGCAGCGAATACGGCATGTGCCATCTGCCCGATGGCAGCGTGGTGGAAGAATGGGAATATTTTCGCGCAAATAATCAATAATTTATCTGAAAAAAGCAGCCTGCACTCCAAAATTCAAAGTGCAGGCTGCTTTTTTCATTCAAACGTGTTACACGTTTACTTTTTCCGCTACTTCATTGTATTCGGCAATTTCGTTGAAGTTCATGTAGCGGTAAATCTGGTCGCCGTTTTCATTGATAATGCCGATGTTGGCGCGGTACTCCTCAACCGTCGGGATTTTGCCGAGTTTGGAGCAAATGGCGGCCAACTCTGCGGAACCAAGGAACACATTGGTGTTTTTACCCAAGCGGTTCGGGAAGTTGCGGGTGGAGGTGGACATTACGGTCGCGCCTTCGTGCACTTGCGCCTGGTTACCCATGCACAATGAGCAGCCCGGCATTTCCATGCGCGCGCCGGCACGGCCGAGTACGCCGTAGTGGCCTTCGTCCGAAAGCTGGTGCGCGTCCATTTTGGTGGGCGGCGCCACCCACAGGCGCACGGGAATGTCGCTCTTGCCTTCCAGCAGCTTGGAAGCGGCGCGGAAGTGGCCGATATTGGTCATGCACGAGCCGATGAACACTTCGTCAATCTTCGTGCCGGATTTTTCGGACATGAAGCATACGTCGTCCGGGTCGTTTGGGCAGGCGATAATCGGCTCTTTAATATCGTCCATATTGATTTCAATCACGGCGGCGTATTCGGCATCTTTATCCGCTTCGA
>ERZ773008.495-NODE-495-length-28986-cov-13.379835_pt1 | contig 28986 bp, 24 predicted proteins | sample MGYA00580664_ERZ773008 | MGnify/ENA primary metagenome ERZ773008 (study PRJEB29015, sample SAMEA2738016) | human oral metagenome | biome: human oral; feature: human-associated habitat; material: dental | place: China | collected 2048 ... | reverse complement strand
CATCGCGGCGCAGGCGGTGGAGGACTACAACAACCGCCCGCACCGCAGCCTGCCGTACCGTTTCACCTTCGGGCTGGACAACTCGGGCAGTGAAGCGACGGGCAAATACCAGGGCAACGTGACCTTCTCGGCCGACAACCCTTTGGGGTTGAGCGATTTGTTTTATGTGAACTACGGCCGCTCCGTCGGCAACGTTCCCGATGAAAAAAGCGTTTCGGGCACCTTAAAACAAGGGGGCAGCCGCAATTACGCCGTCCACTATTCCGTTCCGTTCGGCAAATGGACGTGGACGTTCAACCACGGCGGCTACCGTTACCACCAGGCCGTGGCCGGTTTGAACGAAGCCTATGACTATAACGGCAAAAGCCGCCATTACGATTTCGGCTTTGACCGGCTGCTCTATCGCGATGCCAAACGCAAACTCCATTTCGGGATGAAATGGTGGATACGCACGACGCAAAGCTATATCGACGATGCCGAAATCCGCATACAACGCCGTAAAACCGCCGGCTGGTCGGCGGAACTGTCCCACAAGGCCTACATCGGCAACAGCACCGCGGATTTCCGGCTGGGCTACAAACGCGGCACCGGCATGAACGGTGCCCTGAGGGCACCCGAGGAAGCGTTTGACGAAGGCACGTCGCGCATGAAAATCTGGACGGCATCGGCCGATGTAAACATCCCCTTTCACATCGGTCAGCAACCGATGGTTTACGATACCACCCTACATTTGCAATGGAACAAAACCCCGCTCACACCCCAAGACCGGTTGGCCATCGGCGGGCGGTACACCGTGCGCGGATTTGACGGGGAGATGAGTTTGTCTGCCGAGCGCGGATGGTATTGGCGCAATGATCTAGGCTGGACGTTCAAACAAGGACATCAGCTGTACATCGGGATGGACGTCGGCCATGTTTCGGGTCCGTCCGCCCAATGGCTGCTCGGACAGACCTTGGCCGGCGCGGCGGTGGGCGTACGCGGCCAGGTCAAGGCGGGCGGCAGCCTGCACTATGACCTCTTTACCAGCAGGGCGCTGCGCAAACCCGACTATTTCCCCACCCGTAAATGGGTGACCGGGTTTCAGGTCAGCTATTCGTTCTAAAGCCCTATTTATAATGGATTAAAATAAAATGAGACAAGGCGGCGAGTCGCAAGGCGTACAGGTAGTACGTCAAGGCGAGCCAACGCCGTATCATTGCGATTTTAATTCACTATACCTTCCGTTTACGCACATTCACCTTTCTACATTAGCCCGCATCCGCCGCCATGGCGGCCTTTCCCGAATGGATTCGACAAGGATCACCTCATGAACAAAACCCTCCATAAAACCATCTTCAATAAAAAACGCGGCTGTCTGGTCGTTGTCGCAGAAAACACCCACAGTGACGGTAAAGGCGGCGGTACCGGCAAGGCGGCCGTTTCCTTAGGCCGCACCTTGGCGGCAACCCGGTTGGGCATGGCGGCCCGCTCATTCTCGGTCCTGTCCTTCTCGCTTGCGTTGGCGCTGGGGACGGCCGTTATTTCATCTTCTCCCGCCGCCGCAGAAGGCATTGCGGTTGACCCGTCTGCTGCGCGCAGCCAACAGCCGACCCTGTTGCAAACCGGCAACGGCATTCCCTTGGTCAATATCCAAACTCCGACGGCTGCAGGGGTTTCCGTCAATCAATATACCCGTTTCGATATCGGCGAGCGCGGCGCCATTCTGAATAACAGCCACCGCAATGCGCAAACACAACTCGGCGGCTGGATACAGGGCAACCCTTGGTTGGCCGGTGCCGAAGCACGGATCATTGTGAACCAGGTGAATTCGTCCCATCCCTCCTTATTGAACGGTTACATCGAAGTCGGCGGGCGCCGGGCGGAGGTCGTCGTGGCCAACCCGGCGGGCATCCGGGTAGACGGTGCGGGGTTTATCAATGCGTCCCGTGCCCTATTAACCACCGGCCAGCCGCATTACCAAAGCGGCGCATTGGCCGGATTTGCCGTGCGGCAGGGCGAAGTATCGGTAGCCGGGCGCGGTCTGGATACGCAGGGTAGCGATTACACGCAAATCCTGGCCGGTGCGACGCACATCAATGCACCGGTATGGGGGCGCGACGTACGCATCATCGCCGGACAAAACGACGTTTCGGCCGACGGAGGGACTGCTACGGCGGCCGGCAGCCCGTCCCCTTCCGGCGCTTCGCCGACGTACGCGATCGATACCGGCGTATTGGGCGGCATGTACGCCGGTAAAATCACCTTGGTGACGACACATCCGGATGCAGTGATCCGCAACCGCGGGCAAATATTTGCCACTGCCGGTGCCGTGGCGGTCGATGCGGCCGGCAAACTGGTCAACAGCGGCACCATAGCGGCCCCGCAACTGGACATCCGCAGTCCCGAAGTCGACAACCGGCAGGGTAAGCTGTTGGCATCCCGTGATGCTGCCGTACAGCTATCCGGCCGCCTGCACAACCAGGGTGGCGAAATCACCGCGGCCAATCAACTGACCATTCACGACGGCGGCCGCAACACATTGGCGATAGAGAATGCCGGCGGCATTATCCAATCCGGCCATGATGCCCAAATACAGGCCAAATCACTGGGCGACAGCGGCACCTTGAAAGCCGGCCACCAGCTGGCGATTGCCCTGCAGGACGATTTTGATGCGCAAAGAACGATAGAAGCCGGACATCAGTTGACCCTGACCACACAGGGCAAACTGCGCAACCGCAGCCGTTTGCAGGCTGGTCACCAAGTGGTCGTCCGCGCCGGCCATCTGAGCAATGAAGCGCAAGGCATCATCGAATCCGGCGGCAATCTCCACCTGTCGGCCGAACACGATATGGACAACCGCGGCGTGGTGAACAGCCACGGGCTGACCCGCATCGATACCGGCGGCACACTGACCAATATCGGCAGCGGCAAGATTTACGGCGACCATATCGCACTGGGTTCGTCCGTCCTGAACAACCGAGAAGAAAACGTCGGAGGACAGCCCCAAGCGGGCTCGATTGTGGCACGGGAACGTTTGGACATCGGCGCCGGCGAAATCAACAACCGTGAAGGCGCCCTGATATCCAGCGCCGGCACCTTCTTTGTCGGCGGTCACCTGGATGCCTCCCATCATGCGGCCGGTATGGCGCAAAAGCTGACCAACAGCAGCGCGCGCATCGAAGCGGCCGGAGGCGGCGGCATGGCGGTCAGGACGCTGCTCAACACCGATACCCATTTTAAAGTCACCGATGCTCCGGTCAGTAGCCGAAGTTTTACCGCGTATAGTTGGATCAACAGCCCCCAAAGGTATATTGAAGGTAAGGATGGTTATGCCCAGCTTTACCGTAAAAATTTTGCCTTTTACCTTAATGACGGCACACCGGTAATCCGCATTTCCGGCGGAGAAAAAGGACGGGTGCTCAAAGAAGACTATACCGAATACACACACCGTCAGGAATTGGCAGACAAGCAGCCTGCACAGATTTCCATTGGCGGCAACTTAGTTGTTTCCGGCGAAAACTGGATTAACCGCAACAGCCATATTATTGTCGGACAGGCAATATTGGGCGACGGACATCTGATTGACAATCAGGAGACTCAAGGCATCCAAAGGATAGAACGGCAAGGCCAGGGGAATGTCAACACCTACTATCGGGGAGGGAAAATTCATACCGGAAAAAAACGCATCCGCTTTGACGGCTCTGTCGGCTTTGCCGGCGGTTGGCTGCCGCCCACTTCTTATTCGTTCGGTCCCGACATCTCCCTGGTCAGAGAACACCACAGCACCGCCAATCGGGCAGGGAATGTACCTAATGTGGCCCATACCGGCAACGTACCCATCCGCCTGCCCGACAGCAGCCTGTACCACATCAGCCCCAACCGTCCCGGCTGGCTGGTAGAGACCGACCCCCGCTTTAGCGACTACCGCCGCTGGTTGGGCAGCGACTATATGCTGCGCCAACTGCAGACCGACCCGACACGGCTGCACAAGCGGTTGGGCGACGGCTATTACGAACAAAAGCTCATCAACGAACAAATCCACCAACTGACCGGTTATCGTCGGCTGGACGGCTATAGCGACGACGAAGCCCAATACAAAGCCCTGATGGACAACGGCCTTGCCGCCGCCAAGACATTGGCACTGGTGCCCGGCATCCGGCTGAGTGCGGAGCAGGTTCAACGCTTGGAGAACGACATTGTCTGGCCGGAAGCCCACACCGTGACCCTGGCCGACGGCACGGAGCAGACCGTACTCGTTCCCAAAGTGTATACCGTCGTACGGCCGGGCAGCCTGCAACCGTCCGGCAGCCTGATTAGCGCCCGACAGATTCAGTTGGCCCTGCAAAACGGCACCTTACGCAACAGCGGCACCATCGCAGGGCGCGAATCCGTGTCGGTTCATGCCCGCGACATTCACCACAGCGGCCAGTTGCAAGGCCGTCGCATCGGTTTGGCCGCCGATAACGAATTGGTCTTTCAAGGAGGGCAGGCACAGGCAGAAACCGCCTTTAACGCCCAAGCACGCAACATCCGCATCGGCAGCACCACCCAAACATCGGGCGACGGACACAACGGCAATACCGTCCTGGACCGCGAGGCCGGCATCAGCGTGACCGGCAAAGGCGGCACACTCGGCCTGTATGCCCAAAACGACCTCCATCTTGATGCCGCCACCCTGTCCAATGCCGCCGCCGATGGCACCACACGACTGGTGGCCGGCAACCAGCTCCAGATGGGTACCGTCCGCACCGAACACCACGAAGCCTACGGCAGCTTGGCCGACAAAAACCACCGCCACATTCACCAGACCCAAGAAATCGGCAGCGTGATCGACACCGCCGGCAACGTACAACTCGCTGCCGGCGGCGACATCCGCATCCGCCAAGGCGACATTCACAGCAGCAACGGACAAATCGCCCTGCGCGCAGGACGGGACATTACCCTCAGCGAAGGCCGGCAGACGACCGAGTTAGATGCCGCCGTTTACCTCAAATCACGAGGCATCCTCTCCAGCACCAAAAACACCGACCAATACCGCTTCCAACACGACGAAGCCGTCGGCAGCCGGTTGGGCGGTGCCAACGTAACGATGCAGGCAGCAGGCGACATCCGCCTCCGAGGCAGCCATACTGCATCCCAGAACGAAACCGTACTGAATGCCGGCGGCGACATCCGTCTTGAAGCCGCCCAAAACCACTATACCGACCACGAATACCACGAAGAGCGCAAATCCGGATTGATGGGCAGCGGCGGCTTAGGTTTTACCATTGGTCAGCGCAAAACCACCGATCACGACGACGGCACCTCCCTCATTCACAGCGGCAGCAGTGTGACCAGCAAAGGCGGCGACATCCGCATGACTGCCGGCGGCCACTATCGTCAAAGCGGCAGCCGCATCGCCGCCGGTGGCGATGCCGACGTACACGCCCGGAGTATCGACGTCAGCGCCGTTAATGACCGCTACAGCAACCAACACATCCACACCTACCAACAAAAAGGGCTGACCGTCTCCCTCGACATCGGCCCGCTGCAAGCCGCCCAAAACCTATATCAGAGCGCCCGCACCATCGGACAAAGCCGTCACGGGCGCACCAATGCCATGGCTGCCGCCAATACCGGCTGGCAGGCCTACCAGCTGATCGACGGTTACAAAGGCGGCCGGCTGCTGGACACCTCCAACCTCAGCCTCTCCGTCGGCTACGGGCAACAAAAGAACCGCAGCGAAGTCCGCAGCGACCTTAGCCGCGTCCAAGAGAGTAGCATTACCGTCGGCGGTCAAACCGGTCACGGTAACGGCCATGGCGCAGGCGAAAGCCACCGCCACAGCCACATCGGCAACAAAGACAGCCAAACCATCCTCCAAAGCGGCGGCGATACCACCCTCAGAGGCGCCCAAGTCGCCGGCAAAGGCATCCAGGCCGATGTACAAAACCTATCCATCGAAAGCGTACAAGACACCGCCGCCTACCAAGGCCGGCAGAAGAGCGGCGGTGCCCAAATCAGCGCCGGTTACGGCGGCGTAGGCATCAACGGCTATTACCGCCAAAGCCAGCTGGACGCCGACCACCGGACCGTTACCGAACAAAGCGGCCTCTATGCCGGCGACGACGGCTATCAAATCCATGTCAGAGCACATACCGAGCTTAACGGCGGCCTTATCACCTCCAGCCAAAGCGCAGAAGACAACGGCAAGAACCACTTTAGCACCGGCACCCTCGGCTTTGGCGACCTGCACAACCACAGCCACTACCAAGGCGAAAGCCTAGGGATGGATGCCGGTGTCAGCATCAGCGGCAAAACACTCGGTCAGAAAAACGACACACAGCCGGACGACAAAAACCGCCTGAGCAACACTGCCGGTAAAAACGGCACCAGCCACGGTATCGGCTACGGCAGCGACAGCGACCGGCAAGAGAGCATAACCCGCAGCGGCATTAACACGAGAAACCTCCGGATCACCGACGAAGCGGGCCAAATTAGGCAAACCGGACTAACGGCGGAAGAAACCCGTGCCCAGGTATACACCGGCACGACGACGGAGAGTGCCCAAGCCGATGCAGGCAGCCTGCACAACCGGTTTGACAAAGAACAGGTACAGCGGGAACTGGACACGCAAACCGAAGTAACGCAGACCTTCAGCCATACCCGCCAACAAATCTGGTCCGCAGCCGCCACCAAGGCCCAAGCACACCGAGAAGAAGCCGAGAATCTGACGCGCAGTGCCGACGTTGCCGAGAAAAACGGCGACCATGCCACCGCCGATCGGTTACGCAAAGAAGCCGAATCCGAACGGCAACAAGCCAAAAGATGGCAATGGACCGGCGTTGCCGTGAACATGGTCGGTGCCGGGCTGAGCGCTCCCACCCAAAGCAGCGCCGGCATAGCCGCCAACGCCGCCGCCCCTGCCGCATCCTATGTCATCGGACAAGAATTCAAACGGCACAACGCCGAAGGCAGCCTTGGCCACCTGCTGGCCCATGCCATACTGGGCGGCTTGACCGCCGCAGCCGGCGGCAACGACCCCCTGGCCGGCGCCCTGAGTTCCGGCGGGGCCGAAGCCGCTGCCGGATATATCAGCGGACTGTTCGGCCAAACAGACGGCAGCCGGCTGAGTGCGGAGCAAAAAGAGACGGTGAGGGCGATAACGGGCCTGATCGGTACCGCTGCGGGTGCGGCATTGGGCAACACTCCTGCCGATGTGGCGCAGGGGAGCTTGAATGCGCGTAATTCGGTGGAGAATAACTGGTTGTCGATTGAAGAAATTCAAGAATTCCAGCAACAGTACAAACGGCTACCCGAAGACGAACAAGAGAGGGAGGCGGCACTCGAAAAACTTTTTGAGGAAACTGCCCAAAAAAGCCAGGCAAACCGAGAAAATACCGCACAGAATTGCCAAAATCCCAATTCTGCAGCCTGCCTGAATGATAAGGAGAAAATGACCGCAGGTTGGAATTATGTTATGGATGCCAATCGGTATCTTGGATACGCAAAGAGCATTGAATCCAATAAAGCGACCGAACAATCATCTCAGCATAAACAAGATAATCCCCCTGCTTCAGGTGGAACGAAATTAGATACCGTGCATGTCGTGGGTAAACGGCTACCCTATCAAGAACGAAAAGATGTACGCTTCTTTGAATATGAGAACCTTCGCGATATTGCCGATTTTGCTGCGGACGATGAGCAACGCCAGGCAATAGACGAATATTTGGGTAGTAAAAATTACCAATATACCAACCAACCTTGGCATGCGAAACCCTACATGAGAATGTACGCCCTTCCTGCATTACAAACTACTATGGGAGTAGGACAGGCTGCAGCCGGGTTGGGGACATGTGTGATGACGGCGGGTATAGGCTGTATTGCAGGCGGCTTTCTGGGAGCAAGCGGTGCGGACGATGCACAGAACGGCGTGCGGAATTTCGGTGTAGAACCTGCAAAACAGGTCCCCACCTTACGGGTTCAAGGATTACAGGCACTCGGATTGAGTAGAACGAGCGCCGAGCGGACGGCAACCATAGTAGATATGGCGGCCGGCGGTGTCGGCTTGTTGAAACATCCCGCCAATATCGGCAAGACTGCTGAAACAGCCAGGCAGGCTGCCGAGAATGCGGCTCAAGCCGCACGGCAAACCGGATTGGCTGCCAACGCCGCCCACAACCTGAAGCATACACAGCAGGTTATTGAGGATATTATTACCGGGTCGAATGGCGGGAAGGCAATCTATACCCAACACATGGACGAACTCGGCCGCCCCATCTACCAGCGTATGAAGGCCGATGGCCGGCGTTATAGCGATTATTTTGTATTGGATGACGCAGGGAAGCAGATTACGGTAAAATCGCCACATGCTCACCAGCATATCCAGGCTGCCCGGCAGGTTCATGAAACGGCGGTGGAGGCAACAGGCGGATTCTTCCGTAACCAGCAGTTGGGTGTTCATACAAACGTAACCATCAACAGCCCCGGCGCCGCCCAGCGTTCGGTATTGGATCAGGTGTTGGCGGGCAATCCCGGCCAGAGCGTTCCCGTGCCGCCCGGCTATCAGGCCATCGACCTGCGCACCAATCAGATAGTTAGCGAAATCGTATTGGACGGCAGGGGCTTTGCCGGAATGGAGATGAAAACCGGCAATGCGACGCTGGCACGCTCGCAGGAAGTCAATTACCGAGCGGCTATTGAAGGGAATGCTTGGAGCCTTGGTCAAAATGCTGAGCGTGTTGGATTTAAGAGCCTTGGAGATACTCCGAGAAATATTTATCTCATCAGACCAATTCAATAAAAGGATAATTCGGTGAATAAGTCGGACGTAAAAAAATTCTGTATCCAGTTAGCCAATGAGTATGCTGGTTGGGAGTACAAAGCAGAGAGATTTAAAAATAAAACGCTTAAACATTCTGAAATTTGGATAGAACCTCTTTGGGTATTGCACCTCTCGGCAGAACCCAGTGTTATTGTCTACAATAAGTCGGTAGATAAAGTGGTAAAGGAATGTTTCCAGGGTAATTTATTCTATCCAAAATATTGGACTGCCCGTATGTTAATCCTTAGCCCGGATGCTCATAACCATTGCATGATTTATCAGAAATTAGTGCACACCCTGCCAGATGCCGAAGCCTATATCCGCGATTTTTTCGAACGCGGTTTGGATTTGGTCGAACGTTATTTCAGCAGTCCGGACGAAAAGGAGTTTCTGGCCGGTTATCCGATTTATGGCGAGTTTCCCAATCCGTCTACTGCAGAAGGATACGAAGGCTTGGGTAACTGTATCGCCCGCGCCATCCTGCTGGACTTTGATTATGTGGAACGGTTTATTAAAGATGATTTTCCTACGATTCGTCCCATTAGCGAAATATATCGTGAGCGCGTAGCCCAGTGGCTGCCCATCTGGAAAGAGCGCGCTGCCGAAACCGGTAGCATTCTGCCGCCGAAGAAGAAGTAAAGTCGGCCGGATATTGCGGAGAATGTTTTTTATATTTTTCAGGTAGCCTGTATCCGGTACGGGCTACCTGAAAATATATGGACATTCGGCACCGCCGGGCTATCAAGCAATCGACCTGCGTACCAATCAGATAGTTAGCGAAATCGTATTGGACGGCAAAGGCTTTGCCGGGATGGAGATGAAAACCGGCGATGCGGCGCTGGCACGCTCGCAGGAAGCCAATTACCGGGCGGCGATTGAAGGAAGAGCGCAGAGTCTAGGTGCAAAAGCACAAGAAGCTGGTTTAAAAAATGGTATGGCTCCACAGAATATCTATTTAATACGTCCAAACTGATAAAATAAAAAAGGAATATTATGTTGAGTAAATCAGATGTGAAAGAATTTTGTATTCAACTAGCTAATCAGTACTCAGGCTGGGAATATAGGTCAAATATTTTTAAGAATAAAGTTCTTAAACATTCCAATATTTGGATAAATCCATCTTGGGTTTTACATTTATCAGCAGAACCCAGTGTTATTGTCTACAACAAATCGGTAGATAAAGTAGTAAAGGAATGTTTCCAAGGTGATCTATTTTATCCAAAATATTGGATGGCTCGCATGCTGATACTTCGCCCAGAAGCCCATAATCATTGCATGATTTATCAGAAATTGGTGCACACCCTACCTGATGCCGAAGCCTATATCCGCGATTTTTTTGAACGCGGTTTGGATTTGGTTGAGCGTTATTTCAGCGATCCGGACGAAAAAGAGTTTCTGGCCGGTTATCCGATTTATGGCGAATTTCCCAATCCGTCTACAGCAGAAGGATACGAAGGCTTAGGCAACTGTATTGCCCGTGCCATCCTGTTGGACTTTGATTATGTGGAACGGTTTATTAAAGATGATTTCCCCACCGTCCGGCCAATCTACGAGCCTTACCGCGAGCGCGTAGCCCAATGGCTGCCCATCTGGAAAGAACGTGCTGCCGAAACCGGCAGCATCCTGCCGCTGAAGAAGTAAAGTTGGCCGGATATTGCGGAGAATATTTTTCAGGTAGCCTGTATTCAGTATTGGCTACCTGAAAATATATAAACATTCGGCACCGGCCCAACGTTCGGTATTGGATCAGGTATTGGCGGGCAATCCTGGTCAGAGTGTCCCCGTGCCGCTCTGCTAGGGATTTATACAGATTAAGCGTGAGGTAACATCTGCATGGGAAAATAAAAGGATAGTAAAAGGCGATCGATGGGAAGGTCAATCCGAATCAGGTGTTTGGGTAACAGGATATACGAAACCGAGAATAACGGCATATCCTATTTATGGTAGATATTAGGAGTTAATGATGAAACATATATTGAGATGTTATTATTTGGATTCAGAACGTTATCCAGATGAGAACAATATGCTTGCTACATGTGAGTTTCTAGATGAGCATGGCAATGAGAATTATGAGCCTAAAATATATGAGTATCTTGCTACCACGATGAGCTGGGATATTTATTTACCGGACGATATACAAAAACATTTTGAAATTATAAAAAATATAGAAGCAAACCCTAATGAGATTTTTGATGATGGCGGAGGCCAGCATTTTTTCTTGGAATTTCATTATGATAAAGTCATTTTTTGTCACAATGAATTTGATGAAGAGGAGGGTTTCCCTGTGCTCAGCTGCTCGTTGAAGATGTTTAAAACCGCCCTGATTGCGTGGAGTGCGTTCTTGCAGTTACCTATAAGCATTCATACCGTTTTGGAAACCGTGATTGAAGAAGAATAAGGCTTCTATCGCATCCAAAGCAGCCTGCACTTTAATCATTGGTACAAAGTGCAGGCTGCTTTTGAAATACAGTCACTGTTTTATCCTTACCCACAGTTGTCTATACATCTGCTATCTACCGGCTCTGGCGCGGTTGTGCTATGCAATGGATGTTTCCATAAATCGATTTGTGTATAGGAAGGAGTTTGGCGGTAAAGTATTTGCGATATTCCTTATGCTTTTATCAAAGCGCTGTTCAGAGCTGCTATGGAGCGTTTTAATGTTGATTGGCATATCGCTTTGCAGCCATTTTGTCATTGCGCGATGACAAAATGAAAGCGAAATAGTGACAAAATGTGCGCGAGATTATAGATAGTTCAGCCTTCCAGCAGCATGGAATCGATGCAGTCGCACAGCGCGTGTATCAGCAGCAGGTGCACTTCCTGAATGCGTGCGGTGCGCGGGTAGGGCACATTGAGCAACACGTCGCCATCGCGCAGCAGGCCGGCAATTTTGCCGCCGTCGCGTCCGGTGAAGGCAATCACGTTCATTTCGCGTTCGTGCGCGGCGTGGATGGCTTCGATGATGTTTTTGGAATTGCCCGATGTGGAAATGCCGACCAGCACGTCGCCCATCCGCCCCAAGGCGCGGACTTGTTTGCTGAAAATGTGGTCGAAGCCGTAATCGTTGCCGATGGCGGTGAGGGCGGAAGTGTCGGTGGTGAGGGCGACGGCGGCGAGCTCCATGCGTTCCTGCTCGAAGCGGCCGGTCATTTCGGCGGCAAAGTGCTGGGCGTCGGCTGCGGAACCACCGTTGCCGCAAATGAGGATTTTGCCGTCGTTGGCCAATGCGTCAAACAACAGCTGTGCGGCTTGGGCGGCGGCTTCGGTCAAGACTTCCTGCGCCATTTGCTTGGTGCGGATGCTTTCTTCAAAATGGTCAAAGACGCGTTTGTTCAAATCAATCATGGGTTTATCCTGAAATATTCTGTATCCATTGCGGTGCCTGCGCGCCTTGCAACAACACGGCATCCAAGCGGCAGGGCGGGTTAATGTTTTGGGTTTGCAGATAATATTCTGCGCTGCGTTGCAGTTTGGCCAATTTGGCGGGGGTGATGCTGTATGCTGCGCCGCCGAATGCGTTGCTGCGGCGGAATTTCACTTCGACAAACAGCAGTGTTTCCCCGTGCTGCATAATCAGGTCGATTTCGCCGTGGCGGCAGTGCCAGTTGCGTTCGCGCAGCAGGCAGCCTTGTTGTTGCAGAAACTGCAATGCGCGCTCTTCGGCGGCTTGGCCTGCGGGATGGTTCAGTTTCATCGTTCAATCCAGACGGTGCTGGCCATGCGGCCGGTTTGTCCGTCTCGGCGGTAGGAAAAGAAGCGGTCAGATTCTTTTACGGTGCAGAAATGGCCGCCGCTAATTCGCGACACGCCGGCCTGTTGCAGGATTTGGCGCGCCAGTCCGTAAATGTCGGCCAGATATTTGCCGTTGCCCAGTGGTGCAAAGCAGGATTGTGCGTCGGGGTTCGGGGCGCAGAAAGCAGCCTGCACATCGCCGCCCACTTCAAATGATTCCGCGCCGATGGCCGGTGCCAGATACGCCATGATTTCATGCGCCGGAACGCCCATCGCCCGAACGGTGTTTTGCAGGATGCCGCCGGCCAGCCCGCGCCAACCCGCGTGTGCGGCGGCCACCACGTTGCCCGACTGATGGCAGAACAGCACGGGCAGGCAGTCGGCCGTCATAACGGTGCAGGCTGCTTTTCCCGTGTCGTCCCACGAAGCGTCCGCATTTCGCGATTGGGCGATGCTGTCGGCGGCGCGAACCACATCGGTGCTGTGCGTCTGGTTCAAATACGCCATCGGCACGGGCACGGCTTGCTGTACCAAGGCGCGGTTGTGCAGCACGTGCTGCGGGTTGTCGCTCACATGCAGGCCCAGGTTCAGGCTGGAGAACACGCCCTCGCTCACGCCGCCCTGCCGCGTGGTGATTAAGGTTTTGACCGAAGGCGGCGCGTCCCAGTCGGCCGTGAAAAAGCAGCCTGCACTCATGTGGTTTCCTCCTGCAAACGGACAATACCATCATCTGCCAATGCGCGTGCCAAATCGGCGGCGCGGCCATGGCTGCCCAGCACATAATCGGGGGCGATTTCCGCCAGTGGGCACATCACAAAACCGCGTTCGTGCGCGCGCGGATGCGGCAGGGTCAGCGTATCGGTTTGCCAAATTTCATGATGAAAATCAATCAAGTCCAAGTCCAATGTGCGCGGCGCGTTGCGGAAGGTGCGCTCGCGGCCGAACGCCTGCTCCACCGCCTGCAAACGTTGCAGCAGCGCCATGGCCGAATCGCGCGTCTGCACCAAAGCCACGGCATTGATGAAGTCCGGCTGCTCCGTGTAGCCCACGGGCGCGGTGCGGTATAAAGACGAAAGGCGGAACGACACCATATTCGGCAGTGCCGCCACCGTTGCCGCCGCTTGGCGGACTTGGCGCGCAGGTTCTTCCAGATTGCTGCCGAACGCAATTACGGCGGTGTAAATATCCTGATGATTCATATACCTGCCTATCGCGCCTGTTTCATCAAACGTTGTTTTTCGCGCTTCCAATCCGACTCTTTTGACGACTCGCGTTTATCGTGCAGTTTTTTGCCTTTCGCCAATCCGATTTCCGCTTTGATTTTGCCGCGGTGAAAGTGCATATTCAAAGGCACGATCGTATAGCCCGCACGTTCGGTTTTGCCAATGAGTTTGTTAATTTCGCGCTGGTTCAGCAGCAGCTTGCGCGGACGGACGGGGTCGGGGCGGACGTGCGTGGAAGCGGTGGGCAGCGCGGTGATGTGGCAGCCCACCAGGTAAAAAGCGTCTTTTTTCCAATAGATATAGCTTTCCTTCAACTGCACGCGCCCCGCACGGATGGCCTTCACTTCCCAGCCTTCCAGCACTAGGCCTGCCTGAATCTGCTCTTCGATATAATAATCGTGGAAGGCCTTGCGGTTGTTCGCAATCGACATGGTCGCTCCTTGCAAAATGTTTAACGGACGGTATTTTAACAGAAAAACAACGGCGGCACAGTGCAGGCTGCTTTCGGCGCGGTTCAAAAGCAGCCTGCACCTTCGTTTTCCTGTTGCAGGCTGCCTTCGAATTGCGATTTCCACCAACGGCACAGGCGCAATCTGTTATAATCGTCCCCATTTTTGACACGCCGGCGCGCAAAAAGCAGCCTGCACGGACACCGTCCGTTTGTTTATCCGCCAACCTATTTGTTTTTTGAGAAATTTTCATGTTTCACGCAATTGAAAAATACCGCACCCTGTCGCAAGTCCTGTTGGGCATCATCGGCGTTTCGTTCGTGGGCTTCGGCATCGCCAGCTTCGAAATCGTGCGCGACAACCGCTACATTGTCAAAATCGGCGACCAAGTCATCAACCGCGCCGCATTGGACGAAGCCGTCCGCAACTCGCAGGCATCGGGCGGCAGCGCAAGCCGTGAAGAAGTGTTCCAAACCTTGGTGCAGCGCGCCTACCTGATGGAAGGCGCAAAAGCCTTGGGCATTGCCGTTTCCGACACGCAAATCAAACAAGGCATTGTGGACGCGCCGATTTTTCACGACGAACAGGGCAAATTCAGCCCCGAACGCTTCCAAACATTCTTGAAGAACAACCATTTGAGCGAAAGCGCGTTTATGCAGATGGAACGCGAACGCCTGACGCTGGTGAGCCTGCTGCAAATGCTCAACAGCAACGTGGTGACTTCGGGCCAGGCGGAGCGCTATATCCAAACGCAGATGGCCGAGCGCGTCATCCGCACCAGCGTATTCAATCCCGAAAATTATGCCGCGCAAGTGAAAGCGGGCGACGCGGAACTGCAAAAATATTATGACGCGCACAAAAGCAATTACGCCTTCGCGCCCGGTGTGAAATACGAATACATGGTGGTGTCGCCGAAAGATTTGGCCGACAAGCAAACCGTGTCCGCCGAAGAAGTGCAGGCTGCTTTGAAAACGGCCGCCACCAACCAAAAACCCACGCGCCGCATTGCACACATCATGATTACGGCGCCGAAATCCGCCGATGCCGCCACGCGCCAAAAAGCACGCGAGCAGGCAGAGAAAATTGCGCAGGAAGCCAAAGCGTCGCCCGATAAATTTGCCGAATTGGCCAAGCAGTATTCGCAAGACACCGGCTCGGCGCAAAACGGCGGTGATTTGGGCGCGCTGACACAGGGCAGCCTGCCCGCCAAACCGCTGGACGACGCGGCGTTCAAACTGGCGCAGGGCGCGGTGAGCGACGTGGTGGAAACCGATTTCGGCTACCACATCGTCCGCGTGCTGGAAATCCAGGGCAACGACGCGGCCGCGCAGGAAGCCCGCGTGCGCCAAGAACTGCAACTGAAAAAGGCGCAGCAGGTGTATGAAAAAATCCGCGAAGAAATTGCCGAATTCACGCTGAACACGCCCGATTTGAAAGCCGCCGCGCAAAAATTCGGCCTGACCGTGCAGCAGCAGAACGAATGGCTGACACAGGCCAACGCAGGCAGCCTGCACGTGCCCAAAGCCGTGGCGGATGCGCTGTTCAGCGAAGACGTGATGACGAAGAAACACATTTCCGAAGGCATTAGTGCCGACGGTGCGACTTGGTTCGTGCGCGTAACCGACACCCGCCCCGCCGGCACGGAAACGCTGGCCACCGCGCGCGACCGCATCCGTGCGGATTTCGTCCGCGCCGAAAGCATTCGTCTGGCGCGTGCCGCCGCACAGCAGGCGCAAACCGATTTGCAGGAGCGCAAAGCCGTTACGCTGGCATGGACACCCGAACAAAACGTGCTGCCGATGCAGATGCAGGCTGCTTTGGTGCCCGCTGACTACAAAGCCTTTATGGCCGCCGTGCCGAATAACGGCCAGCCTGCTTATGCCGTGGTGGAACGCGGCGGCATGGTGGAACTGGTGGAAGTGCTGAAAAACAATCCGCTAGGCGGCGGCCAGATTATCCAAGCCGTGCGCATGCAGTTGGCGCAGTTGCGCGGCGAAACCGTAACACAGGCGTATCTGCAATATCTGCAAACCAAGATTCCGACCAAGCAGGGCGCGGAAAAGGTCAACGAAGAATAAGCCTTGTCCGGCTGGTGCGCCATGCCGTTGGAGGATGGCGCAGCGGGGTGTAAAATGCGGTGCGGGAATGTTCCTGATTAGGAGTATGACATGAAAAAATACCGCGTTATCGCTGCTTTGGCGGCCTGCCTTCTGGTGCAGGCTGCATCGGCAGAAGTCGTGCTGTACAGCTATAAGGGCGACATCCGCCGCTGCGAAATCCCCGTTTCCGTCATCCGCCGCCATCTGGAAGAGCAGCCGTTTTACGAAATTCAACGCGGCACCTGCCCGTATATTCGGATTGTGGATGACGAAGCGCGCGGCCAAAACCCGCCACCCACCGAACCCCGTACCGAATCCGCACCCGAAGATGTGCCGATATCGAACCGTTAAATTTACCGTTCAAAGTGCAGGCTGCTTTTGAAACTGACAAAAAGCAGCCTGCACTTCCATTTCATCAACAGAATCAACCATTAAACGGAACCCGTTATGAAGATTATCCACACCATTGCCGAGCTGCGTGCTTGGCGAAAAACCGCCGGCAGCGTCGCCTTCGTGCCGACCATGGGCAACCTGCACGCAGGCCATCTAGCACTGGTCGCCCAAGCGCGCGCCGCCGCCGAACACGTTGTGGTGAGCGTGTTTGTGAACCGCCTGCAATTCGGGCAGGGCGAAGATTTCGACCAATATCCGCGCACATTGGAAGAAGATGCCGCCAAACTGCGCGATGCCGGCGTGAGCGTGCTGTTCGCGCCGAACGAGCAGGAGCTTTATCCGCGCGTGCGGCAGGATTACCAAGTCGAACCGCCGAACCTGCAAAACGAATTGTGCGGCCAATTCCGCCCAAACCATTTCCGCGGCGTGGCCACCGTGGTGTGCAAGCTGTTCAACATCGTGCAGCCCGATGCGGCCTGCTTCGGTAAAAAAGATTATCAGCAACTGGCCATCATCCAAGGCATGACGGACGATTTGAACATTCCCGTGCGAATTATCCCCGTCGATACGGGGCGCGCGGAAGACGGACTGGCCCTGTCCAGCCGCAACCAATACCTGTCGGCCGAAGAACGGCGTGAAGCACCGCGCCTGTTCCGCGAATTGCAGGCCGTGGCGCAAGCCGTGCAGGCAGGCAACCGCGATTACGCCGCCCTGCAAAATGCCGCCGCCCACAACCTGCAACAGCACGGCTGGCAGGTGGATTATGTCGAAATCCGCACGCAAGGCAGCCTGCACATTGCCCGTTTGGGTGATACTCGGCTAGTGGTTCTGGCTGCGGCGCGCCTGGGCAAAACGCGCTTAATCGACAATTTGGAATTTGCCGCCGAATAGGGCATATACTCAACAAAAGCGAATTTTGTTATACTGAAACATTATTTTTCCAACAGATTTAGGAGACCCACCATGTTTGGTAAAGCCGGATTGGGCGGCTTGATGCAGCAAGCCCAAAAAATGCAGGACAATATGAAGAAAGCCCAAGCCGAATTGGCACAGACCGAAGTGGAAGGCCAGGCGGGCAACGGCTTGGTGAAAGTGAAGGCTACTTGCGGCCATGTGGTGACGCAGCTCGACATCAGCCCCGATTTAATCGCCGAAGCGGCGGACGACAAAGAAATGCTGGAAGATTTGATTTTGGCGGCGATTGCCGATGCGCACGAAAAAGCCGAGCAAACCACGGCGGCGCGCATGGCGCAGTTCACGCAGGGCCTGCCCCCCGGCTTCGGCGATTTCTTCAAATAAACGAAAGGCGGCGTTATGGTCAAAATCGGTATCATCATGGGCAGCAACAGCGATTGGGCGGTGATGGAACATGCCGCGCGCGTGCTGGAACAGTTCGGCGTTGCCTACGAAGCCAAAGTCGTATCGGCGCACCGCACGCCCGATTTAATGTTTGAATACGCCAAATCGGCACAGCAACGCGGTTTGCAGGCGATTATCGCCGGAGCGGGCGGCGCGGCGCACCTGCCGGGCATGGTGGCCAGTCAAACAACGCTGCCCGTGCTGGGCGTGCCCGTGCCGAGCAAATATCTGCGCGGCGAAGATTCGCTGCTGTCCATCGTGCAAATGCCCAAAGGCGTGCCGGTGGCCACGTTTGCGATTGGCGAGGCGGGCGCGGCCAATGCGGCTTTGTTTGCCGTATCGCTGCTGGCGAACCAAGATGCCGCCCTGGCACAAAAATTGGCCGATTTCCGCGCACGGCAAACGCAGTCCGTATTGGAAATGACGCTGCCTGCCGTGTCCGAATAAACGGACACGCCGCCCGAATGACCCATCAAAAGCAGCCTGCACACGGATAGCGTCATTGGGGCACACGAAAGTGCAGGCTGCTTTTTTGACGGAACGAAGCAAATGAAATTCAAACCGGAATATCCGAACCATGCTGCCGAGAAGGAACGCATCGGCGTGCTGCTGCTGAACCTGGGCACGCCTGCCGCACCCAAGCCGGAGGCGGTCCGCGCTTATTTGCGCGAATTTTTGTCCGACACGCGGGTGGTGGAATTGCCCCAATGGGTGTGGCAGCCGCTGTTGCGCGGCATTGTGTTGCCGTTGCGCAGCAAAAAAAGCGCGCATGCTTATGAAAAAATCTGGTTCAAGGAAGGTTCGCCGCTCTTGGTGTTTACCCGCCGCCAAGCCGAAGGCCTGCGCCGCCTGCTGCCCGAAACGGTGTGTGTCGAATATGCCATGACGTATGGCAAACCGTCCATCGCCGAAAGTATCGATGCGCTGAAAAGCCAAGGCGTGGGCAAGCTGCTGGTGCTGCCGCTGTATCCGCAATATGCCGGCAGTTCCACGGGCGCGGCGCTGGACAAAGTGTGGCGCGAGATTTTGGCGCAGCGCAACCAGATGTCGGTGTGCAGCATCAGCCGTTTTTACGACCATCCGGCGTATATCCGCGCATTGGCGCAGCAAATCCACAATTACCGCGCACAACACGGCAGCGGCGATTTGCTGATGTTCAGCTTCCACGGCATTCCGCAGCGGCACAGCGATTTGGGCGACCCTTATGCGGACGAATGCCGCCGCACCGCGCAATTAACCGCCAAAGAGCTAGGTTTGACGGAAAAAGATTATGTGGTGTCGTTCCAAAGCCGTTTCGGCAAGAACAAATGGATTGAGCCCTCCACGCAGGCGCTGTTTTCCACCTTGCCGAAGAAGCAGGGCGTGCGGCGGCTGGACGTGATTTGCCCCGGCTTTGTGTCGGACTGCCTGGAAACGATGGAAGAGATTGCCATTGCGGGGCGCGAGCAGTTTCACGCGGCCGGCGGCGAACAGTTCCACTACATCCCCTGCCTGAACGACAATCCCGAGTTTTTGGACGCGCTGGTACGCATTTTGCAGGACAATAGCGCGTGGCTCGCCGCAGCCGAATCGTAATGGCCAATGCCAAAAGCAGCCTGCACTTTCCGTTTGTAGGGGGTGCAGGCTGCTTTTTTACCTCTGCCGCATTTTCCGTATGATAGAAATCCTTGCCCAAACAGACGATTACATTGCCGTGAACAAACCGGCCGACATGCTGGTCCATCGCACATGGCTTTCCTGCGGCGAAACCGTGTTCCTGCTGCAAACCCTGCGCGACCAACTGGGGCGGCACGTTTTCCCCGTCCACCGGCTTGACCGCCCCACGTCGGGCATTATGCTGTTTGCCCTGCACCGCGAAGCCGCCCAATATTTCACCGGGCAATTCGGCAGCCGCCTTGTTCGCAAAACCTATCTCGCTATCGCGCGCGGCTGGACGGACGATGCAGGCTGCATTGATTACCCGCTCAAAGAACAGCTCGATAAAATTGCCGACCGGCACGCCGACGGCGACAAGCCCGCCCAAGCAGCCTGCACCGAATACCGCACACTGGCCCGCAGCGAACTGCCCATCGTCAGCACGCCGCGTTATGCCACCTCGCGCTATTCGCTGCTACGCCTCATGCCGCACACGGGGCGCAAACACCAAATCCGCCGCCACCTCAAACACATTTTCCACCCGATTGTGGGCGACACCACGCACGGCGATTTGCGCCAAAACCGCGCCATCCACCAATTTTGCGGCAACACGCGGCTGCTGCTCCACGCCGAAAGCCTGCAATTCACCGACCCGCAGCAGCGCGAAATCCACATTGTCGCGCCCACCGATGCGGCATGGCGGCAAGTGCAGGCTGCTTTGTTCCCCGAATACGCGGCGCAATGATGAAAGGCACGATATGAAGAAAACGGAAATGCACATTGCAGGCAAAGACTGCGTATTGTACGCGCAGGAGAACGCGGAATACCTGCTGGTTCAACCCGTTGACGAACACGACAGGGCGCTGCTGGACAGCGAAGTTGCCTATATTGCGGACAACACGGACCAGCGGTTCGGCCTGGTCGCCTTTCATATTGACGATTGGAACCAAGAACTCACGCCGTGGGAAATGCCGCTGTTGCGCGGAAAAGGGCGCTTCGGCAGCGGTGCGGCGGACACGTTGGATTGGATATGCCACCGCCTGCTGCCGCATTGCACGGAACGCCTCGGCATGGCGCAGGGCAACGTGCGCTGTTTGCTGGGCGGCTATTCGCTGGCAGGGCTGTTCGCCTTGTGGAGCGGTTATCAGACGGACAAATTTTGCAGCGTGGCGGGCGTATCGCCTTCCGTGTGGTACGAAGGCTGGCTTGAATTTGCCGCTAAAAGCAGCCTGCACGCCGAATCCGTATATTTGAGCCTCGGCACGAAAGAAGAAAACGCCAAACACCCCATATTGGCACAAATCGGCCATTGCATCCGCGAATACGCGCAAATTCTTGCCGATGCTGACCGCGCGCCGCGCCATGTTTTGGAATGGAACGAAGGCGGCCATTTCAGCGATTCGGACACGCGTACCGCCAAAGGGTTCGTGTGGCTGATGCAAAACGGCGGCTGAAAAGAAATCCGCCGTGCGAATGCGGAGAAGCCTGCATTTCGTGCTATGATAGCCCCATTTCAGACAACAGAAGGATTAGCCATGCCATTTGCATTTTTCTTCCCCGGACAAGGCTCGCAAAGCCTGAACATGATGAGCGGTTTTGACGGCGTTTCGGTGGTGCGGGACACCTTTGCCGAAGCCTCGGACGCATTGGGTCAGGATTTGTGGGCGATGATGAACGGTGAAGATGCCGAACTCATCGGCCAAACCGTCAATACGCAGCCCTTGATGCTGGCGGCAGGCGTGGCGACGTACCGCGCTTATTTGGCGGCAGGCGGCAAAACGCCCGATGTGGCGGCAGGGCACAGCCTGGGCGAATACACCGCGCTGGTGGTAGCAGGCAGCCTGCACTTTGCAGACGCGGTGCGCTTGGTGCGCCGCCGTGCCGAATTGATGCAGTCCGCCGTGCCACAGGGCGTGGGCGCGATGGCAGCGGTTCTGGGTTTGGACGATGATGTGGTCCGCCAAGTGTGCGCCGCCGCCGAACAGGGCGAAGTGTGCGAAGCCGTGAATTTCAATTCTGTGGGGCAGGTGGTGATTGCCGGCAATACCGCGGCGGTGGAACGTGCCATGCAGGCGGCCAAAGAAGCCGGTGCCAAACGCGCCCTGCCGCTGCCCGTGTCCGTGCCGTCGCATTGCCGACTGATGCAGCCTGCAGCGGAAAAACTGGCCGCCGCGTTAAACGAAGTCGATGTGCAGCCGCCGCGCATCCGCGTGATTCACAATGCCGACGTGGCCGCGCATGCCGAACCCGCACAAATCAAAGACGCGTTGGTGCGCCAGCTGTATTCGCCCGTGCGCTGGACGGAAACCGTGCAGCTGCTGGTGCGCGAAGGCATCACCCAATCCGCCGAATGCGGGCCGGGCAAAGTATTGGCTGGTTTGGCAAAACGCATCGACAAAGAAGCAGCCTGCACCGCGCTGGTGTCGCAAAGTAGTGTGGAAGAATTTATCGCCGCACACGCGCAGTAAACCGTTTGCATCTTCAAAATCCAATCATTAGGACGACATTATGACGACACAAAACCTGACAGGTAAAACCGTTTTGGTGACCGGCGCATCGCGCGGAATCGGTGCGGCGATTGCCGACACATTGGCACAGGCCGGCGCCACCGTTATCGGTACGGCCACTTCAGAAAGCGGTGCCGCCGCCATCGGTGAGCGTTTGGCGCAATGGAACGGACACGGCCGCACGCTGAACGCGGCAGACGAGCAGGGCATTGAAACGCTGATTGCCGATATTGAAAAAGAATTCGGCAAACTGGATATCTTGGTCAATAACGCAGGCATTACGCGCGACAACCTGCTGATGCGCATGAAGGACGAGGAATGGGACGACATCATGAACGTGAACCTGAAATCCGTGTACCGCGCCTGCAAAGCCGTGATGCGCGGCATGATGAAACAGCGCAGCGGCCGCATCATCACGATTACCTCGGTGGTCGGCACCATGGGCAATGCGGGGCAGACGAACTATGCTGCCGCCAAAGCCGCCTTGCAGGGGTTCAGCAAATCGCTGGCACGCGAAGTCGGCTCGCGCGGCATTACGGTGAACTGTGTCGCCCCCGGCTTTATCGACACCGACATGACGCGCGCCCTGCCAGAAGAAACGCGCAAAACGTTTGAAGCGCAAACCGCATTGGGCCGCTTCGGCGAAGCGCAGGACGTGGCCGACGCGGTGCTGTTCCTCGCCTCCGACCAGGCGCGTTACATTACCGGCCAAACGCTGCATGTGAACGGCGGCATGTTGATGCCTTAAACCAACGGCCATAACAGGTGCAGGCTGCTTTTAGCATTTTCAAAAGCAGCCTGCACTTTACACACCAAAAGGACAACGCATGATCACAACGGCCAACCTTTGGCACACCATCCGCGCGGAAGTGGAAGCCGCCGCACGCGAAGAGCCCATGCTCGCCAGTTTCCTGCATTTGACTGTGCTGCGGCACGACAGCCTGGCGCACGTTTTGGCCTTCCATTTGTCCAGCAAATTATCCAGCAGCACCATGGACGCGCGCGCGCTGTACGAAACCTTCCTGCACGTTTTGCAGCACCACCCCGACATTACCCGCGCCGTGGAAAGCGACATCACAGCGTGTTATGAACGCGACCCGGCTTGTGATGCCTATTCGCTGCCGCTGCTGTATTTCAAAGGCTTCCACGCCATCCAAACGCACCGGATCAACCACGCGCTTTGGCGGCAGGAACGCAAAACGCTGGCCTATTTCCTGCAAAACCGCGCCTCCGAAGTGTTCGGCGTGGACATCCATCCGGGCGCGAAATTCGGCTGCGGCATCATGTTCGACCACGGCACAGGCATTGTGATTGGCGAAACCGCCGTGTTGGGCAACAATATTTCGCTGCTGCACGGCGTTACGCTGGGCGGTTCGGGCAAAGAAAGCGGCGACCGCCACCCGAAAATCGGCGACGGCGTGATGATTGGCGCGAATGCATCCGTGCTGGGCAATATCCGCATCGGCCATTGCGCGAAAATCGGCGCGGGCAGCGTGGTGGTGCGCGATGTCGAACCGCAGACCACCGTGGTCGGCGTGCCCGCCAAAGCAGTGGGCTTGTCCAAAAACACGCCCGCCGCCGATATGGACCAATCGCTGCTGTGCGATGATTTTATCTATGTGATTTAATGGAAACGAAAAATGAGTCAGATTCCGACAGAGTTGCGTTATAGCGCAGAGCACCAATGGGTGCGGCTGCAAGAAGACGGCACTGCCCAAATCGGCATTACCGACACCGCCCAGAACGCGTTGGGCGACATTGTGTTTATCGAGCTACCCGCCGTGGGCGCAACGTTTGCCGCGGGAGAGCAGGCTGCATTGGTGGAATCGGTGAAATCCGCTTCCGATGTGTATTGCCCGATTGCGGGCGAAGTGGTGGCGGTGAACGGCGCGTTGGACGGCAGCCCCGAAACCGTGAACGAATCGCCTTATGATGCAGGCTGGTTTTTCGTCATCCGCCCGGCGCAGGTGCAAGACATCGAAACGCTGCTGACGGCCGACCAATACCGCGCTCTCAACAGCTGATTGAAATATGGCACACACACCTTATCCGCTGACACGGCGACATTTTTTGCAGGCCGTCGCCGTTTTGCTGGCGGCCAGCGCATGCCGTTCCGCCAAAAAATATACCAAAATCCCCGCAGGCGGCACGGTGTTGGCGCTCGGCGATTCCTTAACCGAAGGTTACGGTGCGCGTCCGGGCGAAGATTATCCGACGCAGTTGGCCAAAATCACGGGCTGGAAGGTCATCAATGGCGGCGTGTCGGGCGATACCAGCGCGCAGGCATTGGCGCGGCTACCCGGTTTGATGAAGCAGAATCCCAAGCTCGTGCTGGTCAGCATTGGCGGCAACGATTTCCTGCAAAAGAAACCGGAAAGCGAAACCGTGGCCAATATCAGCCGGATGATTGAGCAGATTCAGGCGGCCAAAGTGCCGTTGGTGCTGGTGGCGATTCCGTATTTCACGACCGGTGCGCTGATTGGGCGCGTGTCGGAGCATGCCTTGTTTTCGGATTTGGCGGAAAAATACCGAGTGCCGCTGCTGAAAGGCGCGTGGGCGGATATTTTGGGCGACAAGGATTTGAAGTCGGACGCGGTGCATGCGAATGCGAAGGGCTATTTGCAGTTTGCCGAAGAAATGGCGGATTTTTTGCAGGCGCAGGGTTTCCGATAGGCGGATAAACAGGGTGCAGGCTGCTTTTTGGGGTATCAAAAGCAGCCTGCACTTTTTAATTTCCATTTTTTATAGTGGATTAAAATAAAAATGAGCCAACGCCGTATCATTGAAATTTTAATCCACTATATATGGTTGATGAAATCACGAGCGCAATAAAGTGCAGGCTGCTTTTCAGTTTCCCGAAAAAGCAGCCTGCACTTGTATTGACCGGACGATTATGCTGCCAAGCCGCTCAAACGTGCAGTGTCTTGTGCAATCATCAGTTCTTCGTTGGTCGGAATCACCACGGCTTTGACTTTGCTGTCGGCAGCGGTAATCACGCCTGCTTTACCGAAGCGTGCCGCCGTGTTGGCTTCTTTGTCCACGCTGAAGCCCAAGAATGCGCAGTAGTTCAATACTTTTTCGCGGATGATGTCGGAGTTTTCGCCGATACCGCCGGTGAACACCAATGCGTCCAAACCGCCGGCCGCCACGGCCATGGAAGCGACATATTTCGCCAGGCGGTAGGAGAACATTTCCAGTGCCAATACGGCGCCTTCGTGGCCGTTCAGCGATTCTTCTTCAATCACGCGGCAGTCGCTGGACAGCTCGGAAATACCCATCAGGCCGCTTTCTTTATTCAGAATGTCGGTGATTTGCTGGGTGCTCAATTTCAGGTTGTCGGCCAAGAACGAGAAGATGCTTGGGTCCACGTCGCCCGAACGCGTGCCCATCACCAAGCCTTCCAAAGGTGTCAGGCCCATGCTGGTGTCCATGGATTTGCCGTTGCGCACGGCGGTGATGGACGCGCCGTTACCCAAGTGGGCGATGACCAGTTTCAGATTGTTTTTGTCTGCGCCCAACACGTTGGCGGCTTCTTCAGCCACGAAGCGGTAGCTGGTGCCGTGGAAACCGTAGCGGCGCACGCCCAAATCGCGGTAGAACTTGCGGGGGATGGCATACATATAGGCGTGTTCGGGCATGGTTTGGTGGAATGCGGTGTCGAACACGGCCACATTCGGCAGGCCTTTGAAGATGTCTTGCGCGGCGCGGATGCCCAGCAGGTTGGCAGGGTTGTGCAGCGGTGCCAGCGGAATGCATTTTTCGATGGCCGCCATCACGCTGTCGTCAATCAGCACGGATTCGCTGTATTCTTCGCCGCCGCTCACCACGCGGTGGCCGATGGCGCCGATTTGGCTTTCCAAGCCCATGGCTTTCAGTTTTTCCAACATTGCGCCCACTGCGCCGGTGTGGTTCGGTGTTGCGCTCAAATCGACACGTTCTTTTTGGCCGTTCACTTTAAATGTGATGTAGGCGTCTGCCAGGTTCAGTTTTTCGCCCAAGCAGCTCAACAGCACGTCGCCGTTTTCGCTGTTCAAAACCGCTCCTTTCAAAGAAGACGAACCGCAGTTTAATACCAAAATCAATTTAGACATGAGTTTTCCTTATTATAAAAGAGAAATAAAGTGCAGGCTGCTTTGAGCTGCAAGGGAGCGCCTTGTGAGGGCAATAAACCTTAAAGGCGGTATTTTAACGGATTTTCGGCCGTTTGATAATCCATTGGGCTAATCTGCGGCGTTGGGGCGCACGAAATAATACAGAATCGGCAAAATGGCGAGGTTGCCGGCCACCATCGCCCATGGCAGCCATGCCATGCCCAGCTGCGCGACGGCGAACAGAATCAGCAGGTAAATGGCGGCGGACAATAGGGAAATGCTGGAAATCAGCGAATTTTTGCCGAAATAAAACAGGTAATTAACCAGCAGGTAATAGGGGATGGCGAGTGCGTAGCCCAAGGTGAAGAGGACGATATAGTGGTGTGCGCCGATGTATTGCGCACCCAAAAACCATACGAACCGTGATTCGGGCATACACCAGACGGCGGCGGCGAACAGCGGCGCGGCGCACAAACCGAGCCATGCCCAGCGGCGGACATGGTTTGCGGTGATTTTTTTCTGTTCGATGGCGTGATAATAATACGGCACGGTGGCTTTGTTCACCGCCATCAGGATAATGCTCAAAATGCCGGCCAGTTGCAGGGCAGCGGCATACACGCCCAATTCGGCGGCGGAATACATGCGGTAGATGATGATGCGGTCGAGCTGGCCTTTGACGAAGCCGCTGGCGTGGTGCAGCAGCAGGGGCAGGCCGAAGGCCAGGATATAGCGCAGCGAATGCAGGGCGCGGCGGCGGGTGAAATGTGCAGGCTGCTTTTGATTGGCCCAGCAATATGCGGCGGCGGCCACGGCAAAATTGACCGAACACAGCGCGGCAAAGCGCATGGCGACAGGCTGGTATGCCGTGCATTCCAACAGGATGACGGTGAGGACGGCGGACAACGCGCTGCTGCTGATTTGTATCGCCACATAAGGCAGGGCGCGTTTTTGGCATTGCCGCCAGGCCAGTTGCGTGCCGAGCAGGGTTTGGCTGCCCGCGGTTAGGACGACAAAGCCCAAAATCCACGATTGCCGCCACCAGGCGAACAGCAGGCCGAGCAGGGTGAGCGCGAGGGTGTACAGGCCGCCCGTGCGCAAAACGTTAGGCAGGTTGCGCTTGCCGTAAAAATAAAAATAGCGCGTGATGGCGCCGTCTTGGCTTAAGCCGAATGCGAGTGCCAGCAGCGACAGGACGGTTTGGTAATACGACAGTTCGCCGAAGCCTGCCGCGCCGAGTTTGCGCGTCAGATAGGGCAGGAGCAGGAAGGGCAGGGCTTTGGCAAACAGTTCGCCCAGCAGGTAAACCGCGCTGTCTTTCAGGATTTTCATGTGCAGGCTGCTTTGGAAAATGCGGCAAAAGTGGGCAATATTAGCGGAAAATTTGGGGCGGTGGCAAATGTGCAGGCTGCTTTCGGCACGCGCGCCGTTAAATTTTGCCGCCGCCCTGTTCAACCGGCGCGAAAAGGTTTACATTTGCGCTTTCCGCATCTCAAACAAAAACGAAAGAAGAACGATATGACGATTTTAGCCGAAGTGAAAAAACTGGGACAACAAATCTGGTTGGACAATTTGTCGCGCACCTTGGTGCAAAGCGGTGCATTGGCGCAAATGCTGGAACAGGGCGTGTGCGGCGTAACGTCCAATCCGGCCATTTTCCAAAAAGCGTTTTCGGGCGACGCGCTGTATGCCGCCGATATCGAAACGCTGAAACAACAGGGCAAAGATGCCAAAACGATTTATGAAACCTTGGCGGTGGCTGATGTGCAGGCTGCCTGCGACGTCTGCCGCGCCGAATTCGACTGTTCCGGCGGCAACACGGGATTTGTGAGCCTAGAAGTGTCGCCCGAACTGTCGCGTAACGCACAGGGCACGATTGACGAAGCCAAACGCCTGCACGCCGCCATCAACCGCTCGAATGTGATGATTAAAGTGCCGGCCACCGACGAAGGCTTGCAGGCACTGACCGAACTGGTGGCGGACGGCATCAGCGTGAACCTGACGCTGCTGTTTTCGCGCCGCCAAACGCTGAAAGCCTATCGTGCTTACGCAGAAGGCATTGCGAAACGCTTGGCGGCGGGTGGCGATGTGCGTTCTATTCATGTGGTGGCGAGCTTCTTCATTTCGCGCGTGGACGGCGCACTGGATGCCACGTTGCCCGAACACCTGCAAGGCAAAATTGCCATTGCGTTGGCCAAAGCCGCGTATCTGGATTGGCAGGCATTTTTTGCCGCGCCCGAATTTACACGGCTGGCGGAGCAGGGAGCGAACAAAGTTTCGCTGCTGTGGGCTTCCACCGGCGTGAAAAACCCCGCTTATCCCGACACGCTGTATGTGGACAGCCTGATTGGCGCAGACACGGTGAACACAGTGCCAGATGCCACGCTGAACGCCTTTATCGACCACGGAAAAGCAGCCTGCACGCTGACCGAAGGCACGGAAGAAGCATTGGCACAACTGGCGGAAACGGCGCAACTGGGCTTTGACGTGGAAACGCTGGCCACACGCCTGCAAGACGACGGCTTGAAGCAGTTTGAAAAAGCGTTCGAGCAACTGCTGGCACCCTTGGCCTGACAGGAATACGCCATACGCAAAAGCAGCCTGCACTTTCATGAACCGTGAAAAGTGCAGGCTGCTTTTTGGCTTTGCAGATGTGTCGGCAATATATAGTGAATTAAAATCGCAATGATACGGCGTTGGCTCGCCTTGACGTACTACT
>ERZ773008.492-NODE-492-length-29018-cov-3.220350_pt1 | contig 29018 bp, 18 predicted proteins | sample MGYA00580664_ERZ773008 | MGnify/ENA primary metagenome ERZ773008 (study PRJEB29015, sample SAMEA2738016) | human oral metagenome | biome: human oral; feature: human-associated habitat; material: dental | place: China | collected 2048 ... | reverse complement strand
GGGTAAAACGTACCGGGCGCCTCAAAATATGCTCTAAATTTAATAAAATTTGATCCTTCACGCCCGCGTCCTTTGCCGCTTTTTTGAAATTTCGCGTGGTCTCGTTTGCGCTAAGCTTAGCCCGTATGGCGCGGCTATCGGCGCCGCAATGTCCGCGCAACTCGCTATTTTGCGGATAAGACTTAGGAGTTTTGCCAAAAATTCGCATATATGCCTAATCTAGCGAGCTTGAAGCGCGAAGCTATCGCTAAAGCTCGCGTCAAAATTTTTGCAAAGCTTAAGCATCAAATCTGCAAATTTGTGCCCGCTAAACATCGCTCCGCCGAAGATCAAAACGTCAAAGTCCTCTTTGCGCTCATCCGCCAGATCGCTTAAAAAATAGCCCAAACTATCGAAAAATCCGAACGCAAACAGCTTTTCATTGGCGCCTGCGAGCGCATAGCTCATCGCCGAGCGCAAAATTTTATCCGCTTGCACGCAGCCGCGCTCGTCCGTGCAAAAATCAAGCCGCACCCCTTTGCCGCCCGCAAAATCCTCCGCAGCCGCGATCAAAAACGCCGCATCGCGCCCCCAGATAAGCTGCGCGGCGACGCTAAAAATACCGTGAAATCCCGCGTTTGCGCTTTTTAAAATTTCATCGATTTTTGCGGCGTTTACGTTAAATTTGGCGCTGAAATTTTCAAACAGCTTCGCGCCCGTCTCATCCGCGCAAATTTGAGCCTTAAGCTCGTCAAAACTGCGCGGCAGATCAAATTTAAGCAGAATTTTTTTAGAGCTTTCGCCATAAACTGCAATCTCGTCGTCCACGCCCGCGCCCAAAAAGCAGCGCAAAACGCGTTTTTTGGAGTCGTTCAAAACCCCCTTCTCGCGGCACATAAGCGCAAAAAGAGCGGAGTTTTTGTCGTTTGAGTTTTTCAGATAAGAGCTTGCGCTGCCACTTAAAAAATCCTCGTTTTGCACGATCAAAAAGCCGTTTTGCAGCGGCGCGACCTTAAAAATTTTATCTTTCTGCGCCGCATTTTCACATTTTGCGCTTAAAAAATAGATCCCGTCGCTTGCCAAAGCGCGTCCTAGCGCAAACACGAATATGTCGCCCGCAAGCTTTACGTCAAAAAATCTAGGCGCGTCCTCGTGATTTTTTCTAAAGATCGCATTGGTTTTTAGGCTTATGAGCGGCTTTTCGAAGGCTGCGAGCGCGATTTTGCTCTTTTCGTCGCTCACAAAAATCCCATCCAGCGCGCCCACTCCCGCGGCTATCAAAAAATCGGCGCTAAAATCCACGTCCGCTTTGAGCGTGAAAGTTGCGCCGCCGCGCTTAATCTGCACCTGCTGAGCATGAAATAAGTTTATGCGGCAAAACTCCAGTAAGCGGGCAAAATTCTCCCTGTTTACCGCTTCAAATTTTCCCTCATGCAGCACGCTAGCGCCGCTTATTATTTCGAATTCGTTTTGAGACGGCTCGGCGTGAGCGAGGTATTCTTTCATCACTCGCGGGGTAAAATTATTAAATTTAGCCTGACTGGCTGCGTTTGAAATTTCATCCTCTAAAAATTTGCTTAAATCGCCCGAGGAGGTATCTTCAAACGTGCCGTTAAATTTCAGCGTTTTTGCTTCGACACCGTCCTCGTCCACCACGCGCACGGAGGATTTTGCCAAAAATATGGAGTTTGGAATCAGCGGCATCGCCTCGTCGCTAAATTTTAAAATTTCATCCTCGCCGCCGCGCACGAAAAGGCTTATTAAGCTCGCCTCTTTTTTCAGGCAAAACTCCAGCGTGCTTTTGCGGGCATAAAACAGCAAAAAGTGCGCTATCAGCGCGTTTTCATTAAGGTATTTAAACTCATATGCTACTATCATCTCGCCCCCTTTTTGCAAATCGATCCGCGATATCTTGGGCGCTAAGATCGGCGATTTTTTCATGCGCAAAGCTAAGATCCAATAGGTACTTAAGCGCCGTTTTTTCCATGGTTTTTGAGGACTCTAAAATCACGGAGCTTAGCTTAAAGCTCGCCTCCTCGATGCGCCGCGGCACGACAGCTAGAATTTTAACGTGAGGCAGATCGCCGCAAAGATCCATCATCTGCAGGGTTTGAAGCATTTCGACCTCGTGCGCCGAGCCGCTCCAGCTGATCTGCTTAGGCATCGCGTCGTAGTCGAAAAAATACACCTCGCCGCCCTTTGCGCCCTCCGCGTCTATGCAATCTACGAGCAAAATTTCATCAAATTCCGCCATCGTAGGCATCAAAAAGCTAGCCAGAGTCCCGCCGTCGATAAAGCAGATCTGATCAGCGCTCTGGCGCGGCGCGGCGGGATTTTTGGTAACGAGGTCCGCATTAATAGAGCCTTGCGCTGCGGAATTTATTGCTAAATTTTGCGAAGTAGAATTTGAAGCTGAATCCTGCTTTGCGGAATTTTCTGAAGTAGAATTTCGGTCTAAATTTGCTGCTGCGAAATTTTGCTCGGAGATAGAATTCTCACCTGCAGAATTTTGCGAGGAGTCGCATTCTATAGAATTTTGTGAGGTAGAATTTTGCATAAAATTCCGCGCCGCGAAATTATCGCCCGCCATAGAATTTCGCGCGCTAGCTTTAGGATAAAATTTATAGTTCTGCGCGAGCGCGCGGACGAAGTGCACACCTATGCCCTCGTCCGCGTAGATGACGTTACCGATACCCAGTACCAGCACCCTCAAGCGTGCTCTTCCTTTTTAAATTTATAGCCGCTTACGATCGCATCCATCGCACCGTCCCTGCCCTTGACGGCGTTAAAGACCGCCATATAAACGTGGATAGGCACGAAGATTATGATGATATTCATGCAAAGATGATGTATCATTCGCACTTCGCTTAGACCGCCCATCGCAGCTTCCAGCGGGCGCAAGAGCCCGTATAGCGCGCCGCCGAGCCCCTCGTGATAGACGTGCACGTATAATATCATACCCGTTAGGCAGATTACGAACAATACTAGATAAAAGCCCAGATAGGAGATAAACTGTAGCGGATTGTAAACGCCGCGAAGATGCGGGTGCTCGCCCAAAAAGATATAGTATTTGATCTGAGCTATCCAGATGCGCGGGCTAAAAAAATCCTTGATACTCAAAAGCTCTTTTCTGCTCTTTTTATCGAAGAAGAAAAGATAGGTTTTAAAGATCGCCGCGCCGATCATCGCAAAGCCGAAGATCAGATGCACGAATCTAAATTTAGCCTGCATGAAAAGCACCGGCTCGGGACTTACCTCGGGCGCGGTGAAAACAAAGGCGATGTAATATCCGGTGATCACCAAAATCGTAATGCAAAGCGCACGCAGCCAGTGCGTGAGCCTAAGACCGATTGAGAACTCGTATTCCGCAAATCTTTTTTTCATCGTTTATCCTTTGCTGGGATCTACCCTATAGCAGCCGAGCTCCGCTCCTTTAGCGTCCATTACGTGCACGGCGCAAGCGATGCAAGGATCGTAAGAGTGGATGCGGCGGATGATCTCTAGCGGCTTGGAAAGATCGGCGAGCTTAAGTCCGATCAAGCAGGATTCGTAAGCGCCCATAGCGCCGTTTTTGTCTTTCGGAGTGGCGTTCCAAGTAGACGGCACGACCGCCTGCCAGTTTTTGATGACGCCCTTTTCGATCCTGCACCAGTGGCTAAGTGCGCCGCGCGGCACGTGACCGATATAGCGACCTTTGTACTCTTTAGAGTTATCGATTACATATTTTGCGCAGGTTTCAGTGTCGCCGCTTTTAATGTTTGCGATCAAATTTTCTAGCGCAATCAGTCCGTTGTCGGCTACGACTTTAGCCTCGATCATACGGCACGCCGTTCGTCCAAGCGTCGAAAATACCGCCTCAAGCGGCAAGCCGGCGTCTTTTAGGAATTGATCCACGACCTTTACTACGCGCTCGTTTTTCTTAGCGTAATTTACCACGATATTTGCAAGCGGTCCTACCTGAAGCGGCTTGCCGTCGTAGCGCGGAGCCTTGATCCAGGTGTATTTGCCCTGGGTATCGAGCACCTTCGTATGCGCTTCTTTGCCGTGCGCGTCGATGCTCTGTCCGTCCTTAAGGCCTGTATAATTCGGCTCCTGCTCGCCGTCGTAAGGATGAAGCGCCGCATCGTTTTTATACCACGCATGCGTTGCCTCCTCGGTGATCTTGTTCTCATCCAGCTCCAAAACCTTGCTAATATCGCCGTCAAGGATCATGCCGCTTTGAAATAGCCATTCGTTCTTTGAAAGCTGAAATTCTTGATGAGTCCATAAATTTGCCACGCCGATATCGTTTAGCACGCTAGGCTCGTTGCCGTAAGCCTTCGCAGCCATTACGAGATCAGGATAGTAGGCGCGATTTACGAAGTCCGCGACCTCTTTAAATTTAGACATATATTCGCCCAGTCTCGCAGGGCTTAGGATATCCATCACGCAGGTGACGCCGCCTACGGTGAGGCTTTGCGGATGAGGCTGCTTCGCACCGAATATCGCCATCATCTGAGCCGCCGTGCGCTGAATGCGCAAACACTCAAGATAGTGCGAAAGAGCGATTAAATTTTGCTCCGGGCTAAACTTATATGTTGGGTGGCCGAAGTAGGCATTAGCGAAAGGCCCCAAAGCGCCTTTCTTAACAAAAGCGCCCACGCGATCTTGCACCTCTTTTAGTTTATCCGCACCGCACGCATAAGGGGTATCGCAGTATTTAAACGCCTCCTCGCTCGCTTTTTTAGGATCGACGCTAAGAGCGCTTACTACATCTACGAAATCAAGCCCGTGGAGTTGATAAAAATGCACCGGGTGATCGTGTAAAAATAGCGCGTTAGCCATCAGCGTGCGCGTCAGCAAGGCATTTAGCGGCGGAGTGATACCGAGGGCGTTTTCTACCGCGACGATACCCGCTTTGTAATGCGAGAAGGTGCAGACGCCGCAAATTCTTTGCATAAAAAATCCCGCGTCGCGAGGATCTCTGTTTTTTACTATGGTCTCAAGCCCGCGCCATAGCGTCGAGCTACTATAAGCCTCGCGGACGACGTTTTCATCATCCACTACGACCTCTATTCTTAAATGTCCCTCTATTCTGGTTATCGGATCGATTACGATTCTTTGCGACATGATTATTCCCCTTTATCTTTCTTAAATGACGCAATCGCCGCGTGTGCCGCTACCGCAACACCCGTGATCGCTAAAATTCCGACACCTATCTTATCTGCGGTAGCATCAGCGCCGAGCCCGCCGAAAACGCTTTCGTAAAGGCGATCTGCCAAAGGCTCCTCAAAAGGTCCCATATGATCCCAAAAATCAGGCTCCGAGCAGCCTATGCAGCCGTGACCAGCCTGTACCGGCCAGCTAGTGTGGGAGTTGAAGCGCTCGCGCGAGCAGTTGTTAAATGTATAAGGACCCTTGCAGCCTACTTTATAAAGGCAGTATCCGTCCTTCGCGCCCGCATCGCCGAAGCTTTCTACAAACTCGCCCGCGTCGAAATGTCCGCGGCGCTCGCACAGATCGTGGATGCGCAGCCCGTAAGCCCATTTCGGTCGGTTATAAACATCTAGGCTTGGAAGCGTGCCGAAAAGGATAAAATTTAGCACGTTGCCGACGATATTTTTTTCGCTAGGCGGACAGCCCGGGACGTTGATGACGGGTTTGTTTATGATTTTGTCCAAACCTACGGAGCCGGTCGGATTCGGAGCTGCGGCTTGGATACCGCCGAAGCTCGAACAGGTGCCGATCGCAAATATTGCCGCAGCGCCTTCGGCCGCGTGTTTGCAGTGCTGAGCTCCGCTCTTGCCCTCAGGACCCACGGTTAGGAAAAATTCATTCTCGCCGCTTGGGATTCCGCCCTCGACCATTAAGATATAGCGCCCCTTGTATTTTTCGATCGCGCCCTCTAAATTTTCCTCGGCTTGCCAGCCTGCGGCAGCCATTATCGTCTCGTGGTATTCGAGGCTGATGTAATCGAATATGAGGCTGTCGATAGTAGGCGTGTCGGTGCGCAGCAAGCTCTCGCTACAGCCCGTGCACTCCGCCATATGAAGCCAGATCACCGGCAGGCGATCCGCAAGCTCCGCAGCTCGCGCCACGCTCGGTGCAAATGCGGCCGGAAGCCCTAGCATCGCGGTCATCGCTCCGCTCCATTTCATAAAATCGCGCCGCGAAAAACCCTTGCTCTTAAGCCTTTCTTGTATGCTCTCATCCGCTTTTATTCGCGGCAAACGCTCAACGGCATCAAGTCTAGCCGAAATTTGAGCCAAATCAACCATAATGTCCTCCTGAAATTTAGGATATTTTTAAATGGCATTCTATCAAAATTTAGAATTCATGCACCTTAAATTTCGTTAGATTTAATTAAAATTTTATATTTATTCATTGTCTAATGGGTTTTAAATTTAAAAATAAAAGACAGATAGAAATTTAGCGCGGCGGGCGAAACGTTAAATTACAGCGGAGAAAGCGTTAAATTTTATGAAGCATTAAATTTCACGAAGCAGTGAAATTTTATCCAAGAATTTTATAGTAGCGGAAAGTATTTTAGGATAAAGTAAGCGTAGGTCGGATGATTTTGTGAAATACTCACAAGGCGAACTATGTGTGCGCCGCAGCGAAGTATTTTTGTAAAATCATCCATTAAATTTTAGAAAATTTCTCAAAGATCAACTTACCAATCTCGTTGCATCTTGGATATTGATATTTAGTCCAAGCTGCTCGTTGCTTAGCCCAAGAGCAAGACCTACCAGCTGAGATAGGTGGATGATCGGCTTTCTTGCCTTGGAGTTCATCGCTTCTTGGTATCGCTCCTGATAGATATCTAGCTGCATCTGACATAGCGGACAAGGAGTAACTACGACATCCGCTCCGTGCTCGGCAGCGTCATTTACGATCTCGCTTGACATCTTTGATACCGATTTTACCGCTGGATAGCTAGCGTGAAAACCGCAGCAATCAAGGCGTTTTTCAAAAGGCACTATCTGAGCACCAAGTACGCTAACTACCGCTTCAAAGCTTTTCGGATTGGTAGAGCTTTCTTTTTTGAGCTCGCGCTCCGGTCTTAATGAATGGCAGCCGTAAAATAGAGCTACTTTTAAGTTTGTTAGCGGTCTCGTGACCTTGGCTTTTAGAGTGTCTAAGCTTTGATATAGCACCCAAAGCAGGCTCGTAATCTCGGTGCTTCCCTGATACTGCATACCGCCCTCTTTTAAAAAGGTATTGATGTAGCTTTTAGCACCCTTATCCAAGGTTAGCTTTGCTTTAGTTAGAGTTAGCATACAGGTGGAGCAGGTAGTTAGCAGAGGCATATTCATACCCTCGGCTAGCGCGATGTTTCTGGCATTGGCTACTAGGCTTGCCATAGGATCGACGCATTGAGCTTGACTAGCCCCGCAGCAGCTCCAGCCTTTTATCTCGTGAAGTTTAATACCCAACACTGGAGCGATCGCTTCAAGTGAAATTTTAGATTCCTTTGCAGCTTGACTTAAAACGCAACCCGGGAAAAATGCAAATTCGTTATTCATCCTCTCCTCCTTATTCTATCTCGCCGCTAGCTTGAGCCTTACGTGCGGCCTCTATCATCTTAACGAGCCCTGCATGTCCCTCGATCTCCTCGCCTCCGAATACGTGCAAAGGATTCATCTTGCCCGCAGCCATTAAATTTGCCGCTACATCCATCTTGCCCATATTTGCAAATACGCCTTCGCTTCTTAAAGCGAGCTTGATCTCGTTTAATCTTCCGCTTCCCTCTACGATGTCTAACAGGAACGCCTCCGCATGAGCTGGACCGCTTCCTGCGGTTAAGCCTTTTTTCATCGCTAAGGCGCGAAGTGCGGTGATATCGCTTTGAGCGCTTATTCCTTTAGGACAGCGATCGGCGCACTCTTGGCAGTGCACGCATAGCCATAATCCGTTTAGCACCGCAGGCTTTAGATGAGGCATAGCGTCCCTGCTTCTTGAATCAAACGCGGCGCGGTTAGCATGCGTGAAAACAAAGGGTTGCATATAATCACTCGCATCGGCTCCAAGCTTATTGCATTCGCTAGCGCAGCAGCCGCAAAGTATGCAATCCCACTGCTTTTTGACGCGCTCCATCTGCTCGGGGCTTTGCTTACAGCCCTTATCGGCGCTAAATTCCTTCTTAGGCGTAATGGTCGGTTTGATCTTTCTTAAATTCTCGATACTAGGCTCCCAGTCCACCACTAGATCCGAAATCACTCGGAAATTATTTAGCGGCGAGATCGTAAAGCTATCCGGGTTTTCATACTCCGCAAGCAAAGCCTCCATCTTGGTATCGCAGGCAAGATATGAGTGCCCGTTTACCCTCACGGCACAGGCTCCGCATATCGCCATACGACACGCTGCGGTAAAATTTAAAGTGATGTCTAAATTTTGTTTAATAAATTGCAAAACTCCAAGCAGGGTCTTTCCTTTGATCTGCTCCAAACTTAACTCGTAGGTTTGCTTATAATTTTTGCTTCCGTCGAAGCGATCTATGATAAATTTCATTGAGGTTTCCTTCCGTCAAGAGAGAATTCCGTAACGACGACCTCTTTGTAGCCCAAGCTTAGCTCGCCTGCGTCGTTCATCGTCACGATACTGTGCTTTAAGAAATTTTTATCGTCGCGCTTCGGATAATCCTCTCTGGTATGCGCGCCGCGGCTTTCCAGCCTCTTTTGCGCAGCCAAACACGCACAGCGCGCAAGCAGGATCAAATTTCCAAGCTCGACGTAGTCGGTAAATGCGGTATTCATAACCGGATTTGCATCCGCGACGCGCAGCTCGTCGTAGCGCGCCTTAATGCCTTCTAAATTTTGCGAAAGCAGATCGAGCTTCTCGCCGGTTCTAAAGATGCCCATATTATCCCAAAGCTGCGCGCCTAACTCTTCGCGTAACTCATACATCTCGCCCGCCTTGCCCGAGCCGTTTGCGATCTGCTTAAATTTAGCCTGCCATTTTTGCGCCAGCTCGCTCGCTCTTTTACCCGAGCCGAATCCCTCCTGCTTCGCGGCATAATCCGCTGCGCCGAGTCCTGCGAGCTTGCCCGTTACGACGGCGTCGGTCAAAGAATTTCCGCCCAAGCGATTTGCACCGTGGATCGAGATACAAGACGCCTCGCCCGCAGTGTAAAGCCCCGAAATTTTAGTGCTCATATCGTCAAATTTAGACACTTCAATGCCGCCCATCGAGTAGTGTGCCGTCGGACGAATCGGAATCGGCTCCTCGATAAGATCGATACCCTCAAACAAAATGGCGGTGTGTCTGATCTTAGGAAGGGCTTTTAAAATTTTATCTTTTCCGAGATGTCTTACGTCAAGTAGCACGTATGCGCCGAGCCCCTCGCCGTATCCCCTACCCTCGCGAATCTCGGTTTCGATCGCGCGAGCTACGACGTCGCGCGGCGCAAGCTCCATCTTTTCGTGGTAATTTTTCATAAAGCGCTCGCCTTTATTGTTGAGCAGATATCCGCCCTCGCCGCGCGCAGCTTCGGTAATGAGCGCGCCGCCGCTTTTGATGCCTGTAGGATGAAACTGCACCATCTCCGGATCGCTAAAACCTAACCCTGCGCGCAGTGCCGCCGCGATACCGTCGCCGGTAGCGATATAAGGCACCGAGGTGCGGTTGTAAAACATCCTCGTATATCCGCCCGTAGCGATTACCAAAGCTTTGCAAAGTACGGGATAAAAATCGCCGGTTTGGATATTTCGAAGCACGACGCCCTCGCATTTGCCCTCAGGCGCGCTGATCTCAAGCAGCTCGTGATCGATTAAAAATTTCACGCCGTTGCTAACCGCATCGTCAAAACAGGCATGCATCAAAATATGACCCGTCTTATCGGCGGAGTAGTTGCATCGTTTTTTAGACGCGCCGCCCATAAAGCGCTGTGCTACGCCGCCCGGGACGCCGCTTTCTTTGCCATCCACGCCGCCGCTAGCATTTCTGGAAAACAGCGTGCCGATGTAATCCATCTCGGCAATCGTAGGGCCCGCAAGCTCGCAAAATTTAATCGCGGCGTCCTGATCTACAAGATATGCGCCGCCTTTTACGGTGTCGTAGGCGTGAAGTTTGTATGAATCGCCGCCACTGAAACTCGTAACGCCGTTGATACCGCCTTCCGCCATACAGGTGGCGTTGCGCGAAGGCATCATCTTCGTAGCTACGACGACGCTAAGATTTGGATTGCTCTTTCTTACCGCTACGGCTGCACGCAGACCCGCGCCTCCCGAGCCGATGATAAGTACGTCCACACTAGGAAGGCCGCCTTCGTTGCCGCCGTCTGCGCTTTTACTCTTGTCGGTATCCACGCAGCCGCTAAGGCTAAGTGCGCCGACGCCGATACAGGCCGATTTCAAAAAATCGCGTCTGTTGAAATTGGATTCATTCATCTTTCCCTCCATTTGAGAAATTCTTAGCTTGGCTTTAAAATTCTAAACTAATTACGCAATTTTAGTTTTATTTTTAACATAAGTCAAATATTATTTAGCATATAGTTATATAATTCTAAAATTATGTTTGGAGGCGTAAAATGAATTTACATCGCATGCAGCTCGTGCTTAAAGTCGCCGAGCTCAGAAGTTTTACTGCGGCTGCCGAGGCGCTTAAAATCCCGCAGCCCTCGCTATCGCAAAGTATATTATCACTCGAAAAGGAGCTTAAGGTGGTGCTGTTTAATCGTTCCACGAGCCCCGTTTCGCTCACGCGCGCGGGAGAAATTTAAGCAAGCGAGGCTAAAATTATTTTTGATGTGATGGACGATCTAAACAGCGAAATCTCCGAGCTTGACGACGCAAAAAGCGGTAAAATCCGCATAGGCTTTTCACAAAACGGATATAATCTGCTGCCCTCACTGCTACCGAAATTTTGTAAGAAATTTAAAGATTCGGATGTGCAAATCATGCAGTTTTCATCAACGCTTAATATTCAAGAAATGCTCTTGCAGGGGGAGCTAGACGTAGGAATGCTAATACTTCCTATCGATATGAGCGGGCTTGAAGGCAGTGAAATTTTAAAACAAAAAACATATGTAGCGCTTAGCTCTTTGCATCCGTTGTCGCTTAAATTTAAAAATGAACCAACTCCTAAAATCGATATTTTGCAGCTAAAAAACGAGAAATTTATCCTGCCTAAACAGAATTTAAGAAGCGCCGAGCAGATAGATGCATTCTTTGCCGCCGCAGGCTTTGCGCCGAAAGTGCTGTGCCGTACGGAGACTTTTGACATCGCCAATGCTATCGTCGCAAGCGGCGTGGGAGCGTGCTTTAGCATACCGCAGATGATAACAGAAGATAAGGTAGACAGGATTAAGCTCTTTGACGTAGGTGCACGTGAGCTCGATAAAACGCTGATAATCGCCTACAAAAAAGGCAAACGTCTAAACCATCTAGCGCAGGCATTTATCAAAACTGCACGTAAAATTTCTAATGAAATTTAAAATTCATAGCTCGCAACGATAAATGAGAGATTGAGTTTTTGCAGCACTTTGCCTCTGCATTAGCTTTTGCATAAAAAATTTTAGAGCAGATTTTGCTCAAGTTTAGATAAAATTTCAAACTAAGCTTAAATTAGAATTTTGCCAATAGAATTTTTTATTGCTAAAATTTCACTCACAATTTACGACGGAATTTAGAGCGAAATTCTAATTTTTCACTCCATTTAAAATATCCAAATTTTTGTTATACACCTTGGTATCTACTTCAAAAATTCCAAGCAGCGTGTGAAAAAGATTATCGTGCGAAAAAGCGTCATCCTTATGCGATTTAAGTACGCTCAGATCATATCTTTCGCGCATTTTTCCCTCACCTAGCCAAACAATCGCACCGATATGCTTTTGCGCCTCGGGAGCGAAAAGATAGGGCATGCCGTGCAGATAAACGCCGCCCTCGCCGAGGCTCTCGCCGTGATCGCTCATATAGATCATCGCCGTTTCGTGCGTCTTAGAATACGGTTTTAAAAAATTTATAACCCTACTTAAAAAATAATCCGTGTATAAAATCGCGTTATCGTAGGCATTTGAAATTTCTTGCTGCGAGCAGTTTTCAAGCTCGTTATCGCGACAAACGGGGCTAAATTTTTCAAATTCTTTCTTATAGCGCTTAAAATACGCAGGCCCGTGATTGCCCATCTGATGCAGCACGATTAATACATCTTTGCCCGCGTTTTCGGCGACAAATTTATCAAGCCCTGCAAGCATCCCCTCATCCCTGCACTCCACATCGCAGATCGGATTATTTTGCGGAATTTTAAAATCCTGATATTTTACGCGCAGCGCCACGCCCTTGGAATCGGAATTGTTATCGCGCCACAAAATCGCCATGTCATCAGCGCGGTTTAGTATGTCTAATACGTTTTGCTCCTCCGCAGCCTTTTCGACGCTAAATTCCTCGCGATTTAGCAGCGAAAACATGCACGGCACGCTTTGTGCCGTCGAAGTGCCGCAAGAATGGGTATTGCTTAGGCTTACGACACCCCGCTCTTTGGCTAGTAGCGGATTGGTATCCCGCTCGTAGCCGTTTAGCGAAAATCTATCCGCTCTCGCCGCTTCGCCCACGACTACGACGACGAGCTTTTTTGAGCTTGTGGAATTTTCATCGATATGCGCGTCCGTAGCGATTTGCATCAGAGGCTGCGAGCCTTGCTTTTTGGATTTCGCGGCAAATTTAACGCCGCTGTAGATCCAATATCCGGGATTTGCGTAGCTGCGTAAAATTTTATGCTCTCTGAAAAATGACGCGTAGTATTTGCTAAATCCAAAAAGCAGCGCCGCGATGATCACTATGCAAATGCCCGCTGTTTTGAGCTTAGCTAAAATTTCAAATTTAAGCGGACGGTAGCTAACGCGCGAGCGAGCAATCAGCACGCAGGGTAAGACGCCCAGCACCAGCACGTAAATCGCCAGTCGCAGACTGAAAAGATCCGCGGACTCGGCAAAGTTCGTCTGGGCTGCGTTACGTATCATCTCAGAATCGATTACGACGTTATAGCTATCCATGAAATACGCCGTAAACGACGAAATAAAAAAACATATCATCAAAATCGGCTTGGTCGTATAACGCGAGCTAAAAATTGTAAAAAATAGCGTCAAAAAAGCGATCAAAGCCGCCATGTCGCAGACAAAATAGATAAAATTTAGCCCCGAGATTCCGTAGGCATTTATGATATTTTTAAAAAACGAGAAGTTAAAAAACGCCACAAAAGCAAGCGAGCTTAGAAAAATAAGCTTCTGCTGCGACGGATTTTTAAAAATGCTAGGCACGAAGCGTTCCTTGAGATAAAATTTCAAGTTGAAATTTTACGGCGTTTTGGTAAATGCTCGGAAATTCCGCGCTTCGTATCTCACAAATCGCAGCAAAATTTTTGTGAAATTTTAAAATTCCGTGCGTATTCATCTTAGCTTCATCTTGGAATTTTAAAATTGCGCCATCCAAAATAAAATTTGGAAATAAAATTAAAAGAATTAAAGATGAAAAATCTTAAAGTTTTAGGCGCGCTCGCCGCTACATTCGCCCTTGTGGGCGCATTAAACGCAGGAAGCTTTAGCGAAAAGGATGCTAAAGTTTCATTCGATCAAGCGATAGGGATCGCACAGCAAAACTTTGGTGACGCGACTATAAAAAGCGTAGAAATCGACGATGAGCACGGAAGGCTCGTCTATGAGATCGAGTCGTATAAAGAAGGCAGCGAAAGCGAGATCAAAATCGACGCTCAAAGCGGAGAAATTCTAAAAACTCAAACGCAAAAGAAGCTAAAGCCTAGTAAAATTGATTATTCGCAGGTCAAAATCAGTGCCGCAGACGCTCGCGCCAAAGCACTTAGCGCAAACGCCGGCTGGGATTTTCGCGAGGTTGATTTAGAAAGCAACGGTGGCAAGCCTGCATACGAAGTCAAACTGCGCCAAGGCATGAGCAAAAAAGAGGTGCTAATCGACGCCGCTACGGGCGAGCAGATCTTGCAGCGTCAAAAATAAGCAAAGGCGTGAGATGAAAAATCAAAGCTTAAAGAGCGGAGTGGACAACTCCGCCAAAACTAGCGAGGCTTTGGACGCTAGGGATTTTAGCATAAACGAAAACGCTGACTATGGCGCCCAAAATGCAAACGCGGCTAAAAATTTAGATGAAAATGCGCAGGATTTTTCGGCAAATTTCGCTAGCGAAACAAGCGAGCGGAATCTCGCGTCCTGCGAGCAAAATTCTAAAGATTTTTCTAGCGTGGAATGTTGCGAAAATCAAAAAATTTCTGCGGATGCGAAAGATTATAAGGACGAGCGGAATTCTTCGCAGACGCAAGACTTATCAAGCGAGCAAAATTTCGCCGATACACAAAATTTTTCTGATACAAGTAATTTCGCAAGCGCGCAAGATTATGCCAGCGCAGCAAGCTGCGCGGAGGTTTGTAATTCTTGCAAGCCAGTGCTTTGCAGCCGCTGCAAACGCGAAATCGCTAAGCAAAATTTCAAGCTTGGCTGCATAGGATTTGGGCTTTTTGCGTTAAATATCGCAGCAGGTGCGCTAAATTTTTTAGGGCGGTTAGGAAGCGTAGCGGATAAAAAGGCAAGTGAGATTAGAGCTAGGCAAAAGGCGCCTGCGAATTAGCGCAGCTCCCAACGCTACTGAAATTTAGTGGTGCATAAAGCGAGCAGGTTTACACATCCAAGGCGCCGCAAAATTTATACGTTTTTGGCTAAAATGGCGGATTAGAATTAGCAAAATTTTAAAGGAGCACTTTGAAAATTTTACTTGTCGAGGATGAAAAAGATCTAAATCAAATCATCGCAAAATGTCTGAAAAAGGACGGCTACAGCGTAGATTGCGCCTTTTGCGGCAAGGAAGCACTAGAGTTTTTGGATGTCGCAAAATATGACGCTATCGTGCTTGATGCGATGATGCCTGTGATGGACGGCTTTGAGTTTTTGAAGGTGGCGCGGGCGCGCAGATTGGGCACGCCGGTTTTATTTTTAACTGCGCGGGACGCCAAAGAAGATATCATCGCAGGGCTTGATCTGGGCGCAGACGATTATATGGTTAAGCCCTTTGATTTTCGTGAGCTTTTGGCGCGACTTCGCGCAATTATCAGGCGTAAAAACGCTACTGCGGATAACGAAATTATCATAGGGCAAGTGCGCCTAAATCTAAGCAAAAAATCGGTCGTCTGCGCGGGCGAGGTAGTGGAGCTAACGGGTAAGGAATATAGAATTTTAGAGCTTTTGATGCTAAATCGCGGTGCGATTTTAAGCCGAGAACAAATCGGCGAAAGCATTTGGGATTTTAGCGACGAAGCAAGCTCAAATGTTATCGATGTTTTAATCAAAAATATCCGCAAAAAGCTAGGCGAGCACGGCGATATAATAGAAACGAAGCGAGGGCTTGGCTATGTCGTGGCAAAATAGCAAGATTTGTATCAAAATTTCGGCGATTGCGAAGCAGATTTTTGCCGCTACGGCGCTTTTCATATTAAAATTCGTGCGAAATTTTAAACAGAATTTTACGCATAATTTTGCGTGTTTAAAGAAAAGCCGCAAGAAAAATCCCACGCAAAATATCGAGTTAAACCGGGCTCTAAATTCTACTCAAAGCCGGGCGTCAAATTTTAAACGGAATTCCACGCAAAATCTGGCATCAAATTCCGCGCCGAATTTTGCTGCTACAAGCGCAACGCCTGATCTAGCGCAAAATTTTAATAGCGTTCTCGCGCAAAGTCAAGAACAAAATTTCGCGTCTAAAATCTCGATAAGAAATTTTACTCAAGCCTTAGTCCTTGCATTCTCAACTGCTAAAGAGAATTTTATCTCGCGCGCGCTACCTATCAGCCTACGCGTGACGCTTTATTACAGCGTATTTATTTTGGCGCTTGCAGGCGCTATTATCGGCATTTGCGGCTATATTTTAGACGAAGTATCAGGAAGCTCCGTCAGCCAAAAAAGCTTGCCCACCTAGTGCAAAAAGCCGCGCGCGAGGGAAAATTTAAAAGCTTTGATGACGGTGTATTTTTCTACGAGCATGACGGACAAGGCGACGTGATCGCGGGGTTTGTGCCTAAAGGCTTCGATCCTGCGTTGCCGCTCTCGCCTCAAGGCGCGCGCGAGGTGGAGCTTGACGACGATGAGTTTTTCTATTACGACGCGCAGATCAAAGGGCGCAGCGCATGGATACGCGGCGTCATCGCAGTTAGCGAGTTTGAGCTTGCGATGAAGCGCGTGATGCTGATCGCTCTTATCCTATCGCCGCTATTTGTAGTGCTCGTCATCTACGGCGGCTACGCGATCATAAAAAGAGCGTTTAAGCCCGTGCGCGCTATGTCGCGTACAGCTAGCGAGATCGGAGCTAGCGGCGATTTTACGCGGCGAATAGAACTACCGCGAGGCAAGGATGAGCTAAGCGCGCTCGCGGCTACGTTTAATGAAATGCTAGCATCGCTGCAAAGCGCGTTTGAGCGCGAGCGGCAGCTAAGCGCCGACCTTTCGCATGAGCTGCGTACGCCCGCTGCCGTCATACTGGCTCAAAGCGACTACGCCCTAGCCTACGAGCAAGACGCGAGCGAGGCGAAGGAGAGTCTCGTCGTCATCAACAATCAAGCGCGTAAAATTTCGGCGCTAATAGAGCAGATTTTAGAGCTTGCCCGCTTACAGCGCGGCGTGTGTTTGGCACCCGTAAGCTTAAGCAGAATCGCAAGCGAGTGCGCGCAAGACTTTCAACTTTTGTGCGCACAAAAAGGGCTAAGCTTTAGCTCGCAGATAGCCGAGGGCGCGCGCGTAAACGGCGATGAGCTGCTTTTGATCAGGCTGATTAACAATCTTTTAAGCAATGCTTTAAAATTTACGCGCAGCTGCGTCGTTTTAGAGCTTTGCGTGAGCGCAGACGCGTGCGAACTTAGCATAAGCGACGATGGAGAGGGCATCGAGCCTGCTTTACAAACTAAAATTTGGGACAAGCTCTATCAAATAGAGCGCTCCAGAAATCGCGAGCAAAATAGCGGCGCAGGGCTCGGGCTAGCCATCGCCTCACAAATCGCAAAGATCCATAATGCGCAGGTTTCACTACGTAGCGAAGTAGGACGCGGAAGCAAATTTAGCGTAAAGTTTAAGAAGGTTTAGGCGGTTTTGTGGGCTTGGTGGCATAAAGAAATGCTGGGCGGCGAAATTCTTAAAATTTTATCGCCTATCGTTGCTTAAAATTTAACGACTATAGCAGTATATAGGGGCGATGGTGTAATTTCAAAATTAGGCCGGCGTCGCCAATAATATCGGATGATTTTTGCGATAGTCGTGCGCTTTTAAATTTAAATGGGCCAAATTAAATGGGCCAAATTTTAAAATTTAGTTTTACCGCGAAATTCCGCGGCGAATTAATAAGACAAGGCGCGGCATTTTGCCCTTAGGCGAAGTGATAAGGCAAGCGCTTTAGAGCTTAAGTGGGCCGGCGCGGGTAATTTAAGAATTTTGAGGTATGCGGCAAAATAAGCCTTCGCTGAAATTTCACGGCGCAGTATTACAGAATAAACCTTTGCTAAAATTCTAAGACGCCACATTCGGTTCTAGAGAATTTAAATTTAGGAGTATCTAGCGACCGAGTAAAATTTAAATACGGAGCAAAAAAGACGGACTGAGATTTAAGGTCGCCTACATAAGCGAAATTTTGTATTTTTGCCTGCTTCGTCCTCGTAGCTTACGGCGATATGGCCGTTTGCCTTACCTCCTGCTACGCAAGGCAGCCCCGTCGTTTATTAGTATGACCCTACTACCGCGCTCGTCTGTCTCGTATCCGTAGCGGGTGCTGTAGCCAAATTTTACGAGAATCTTGCACGGCGGTAGATTAAATTTCACTATATAGCGATGGGCTACTTTTTCTGCATTGAGCTTGTCGCGAAACGTCGCGCCTTAGCCGTACGCAGTGCTATCAAAAATTAAAATTTCCTCGCCCGTTTTCATGTATTTGATTGCGAACTTGCGAGGTATGAGCTCGCCCTCATAAGTCTGCGGCGATGGACTTTTCTAAATTTTTCGCCCTGCCTAGGATCGTAATCGCTCTGCGCTCGCATATATTTACGCACCTGTAGCAAAGCGTGCACTCATCGCCGAATTGCGCCTTTTTGCAAGCGAGCTTTATGTTTCGCATCGGGCAGGGTTTGACGCAAGCCCCGCAGCCGCTGCATCGCGATGGATCGAGGCTCGGCTTGCGCTTGGCAAAGGGGCTTTTATCCCAAATTTTCATCCAAAGTCGCTGTCCTAAAAACCCTGCGATACGACAGAGCGCGCCCAGCCCCTCTTGCGGCGGACGATTTGCGCCAAGCGCCTCCGCAACGCGTCTGACTTTAGCGTCCGCCTCTTTGATTGTGCGCTCATTTTTCGCTTGCGAGTAGCCAAAAATCGCCACGTCGAGGATGAACGCGGGCATTTTGATATGAGCGCCGCCCGTTATGTTTGCGCCGAATCGCTTTAAAACCCTAGCCGCGCACCCTGCTCCGTCGCCGCTGAAAATCTCCATCGTAGCGAGGATGAATACGTTTTTGCCGCTAAAGCTCGCGCCATTTTCGTAGAGGAAGTCTCGCACGATACGCGGCAGGTCGCTAAAATAGACGGGATATGCCAAAATGATGTCGTTGTGGTGTTTTAAAAGCTCGCCGCAGGCCTCGCTCTCGATCGAGACGCAGACGCCGCCAAGATGAGCGATGAGCCTACCCGCGCAATGCTTCGTGTTGCCCGTGGCGCTAAAATAGATCGCTATCATGCCCGCCCCCCGAGTTGCTTCGTGTGACGAATTTTAGCGAAATTTAGCATCGTTGATTGCTAAATAGATGAAATTTTACGCAAAAGACGCATGAAATTTTAAAATTTGATCGAGTTATTGCGCCGTGGCATCATAAAAGCGGCGGTCAAATTTAACTTTTCCTAGTACGCGCGATACATACAAAACGGGGCTTACGAGCTACAAACTCGGGCGACGCCGCAGAGTTTTGGCGCTACAAAATTTAAAACTCCCGCGTTATGAGATTTTAAAATTTTATGATTTGAAATTTTGCCGTCGCGCCGTCGCGGGCGACGAACGCACTCTCGTCCTTAGGCGTTACAACTTGGGCAACAAAGCCTTTTATTGCTGTACGCATTTTACTGCTTCACGTGCCTAGCCTTGCAAATCGCGACAGACCCTGCCGCCGCTCTACGTAGGATTTACGGATTGTGTGCTGTGCCCTACTTCGCGTAAGTCCTTCTCAAGCATTTCGGCGCAAAGCATGTATGGCTACTTCGCGCCGAAATTTTGAGGCGCTAAATTTAAGCCCCGATTGTTTCGCCCGCGATCATTCCGAAAACCATACAATCAAGGATCGCGTAGGTTCCGAGCCTGCTCGCGCCGTGCACGCCGCCGGTTACCTCGCCCGCAGCCCAAAGCCCTGGGATCGGCTCGTGAGTAAGGCTCGAGATGACCTGAGCTTTGGTGTTGATCTCAAGTCCGCCCATCGTGTGGTGCACCTTCGGCATCGTGCGGCTTGCGTAAAACGGCGGCTTGGAAACGTCGATACCGTCCAGTTTATCGACAACCTTGCCGAATTCCGGATCTTTGCCAGCTTTGACGTAAGAGTTATAATCCGCGACGGTCTTTAAAAACGGCTCCAGCGGCAGATTGTAAGCCTTCGCAAGCTCCTCTAGCGTGTCAAATTTCTTCACAACGCCCGCTTCCAAAGGCCTTGAAGTATAGACCGGGTTACGCGCGGCGACGGCTTGAGAGTCGCAGACGTTTACCGGATAGTTGTCGTTTTTCTCGCTCTCGCCGATAACCTTAAAGCAGGCGTCCGCCTTGATCTTGCGCCCTGCGTGCTCATCCATAAAGCGTTTGCCGGTCTTTGGATCGACGGTTAGACCGTAGGTGTTGCAGCAGTGGTTGGTGAAATTTACCGCAGCGCCGAAGCCCTTTTCATCGGGCGAGCAATATGGAAGGAACTGAATCCACGACGTAAGAAGCGTAAATGCGCCGATTCTATTTGCCGCTAGCATCGCTCCCGCCGAGCTTCCCGGATGGTTGGTGCTGTCTATGCTAGGCACTACGCGCGGATCTTGGATCTGGCGGTACCATAGATCGCGTCCGTATCCGCCCGAAGCCAGCAAAACGCCGTCTTTAGCTTTGTAGCTCTTTTTCTCGCCGCTTTTATTTTCCAGATCGTCGCTAAAGAGTTTCGGATCAAATTTATACTCCTCGCGAGCTTCTACACCAACGACACGACCGCTGTCGTCCACGATGAAATCATCAAATTTCGTGCGGGTTTTGATCGTGACGTTAGGATCGTTTTGAAGTTTACCCATCATCGGCTGGATGTAGCCCGAACCTGAGCCGTTGGTCGATTGTAAGCTTCTTGCGACGCTATGACCGCTCTCAAAGATCAGCTTGTCGCTAAATTCCGCTCCGCAGCCTACCAGAAGATCTACCGCATCGTTGCTGCGATCAAACATTACGCCCAAAAGATCGGTATGATTGAGCCCGAGTCCGTCTTTTACGGCATCGGCGATAAAAAGCTCCTTGCTATCTTTGATACCTTGTGCGACTTGAAATTTATTCATCGGAGCAGCCATGTTTCCGCCGTTGATGACGGAATTTCCGCCCGCGCGACCCATCTTTTCTAAGATAAGCACTTTTTTGCCACGCCCGCTAGCCTTAATCGCCGCGGCAAGTCCCGCAAAACCGGTGCCTATGATGACGATGTCGTATTCCTCGTCGAATTTGACGTCCTTGGCGTTTTGCGCCGCGGCTGCGCTACTAGCTCCCAGCGCAAGTGCCCCCGCACCCACTGCGCTAATCTTTAAAAAACTACGTCTTGATACGTCTTGCATTTGCAACTCCTTTAATTGAAAGTGTATATTTAAAAGAAATGATAACTCGAATTTAAAGGTAAGTCAAATAGAATAACTTTATAAATAGATAGTAAAAAGCTATGAAATATAGGCGTTGATATAAAATTTTGAAATTCGGCTGACGGGCGGGATTGAAATTTTAAAATTTTATCAGGCGCTCGTTTGCAAAATGCTTATGAACGCAAAAAGCGTAACTCGGCGCGAAAATCGCAATTAATGCAAAATTCGCGCCGAGCCTTAAAATCGCTACGCCCTTAGCGAGCGACTTTAAATTTAAGCGTTTGCAGATCGTAGTTATTTACTCGCTCGTATTGCATATCCTCGATAGAGATCGCAGGAAGCGCGCACGAGCCCGACATGATCACGTTTATCGGCGTGTAGATGACGCCGGTACTATTATAGCCCTCTTGCGGATCATAGTAAAAATAACCGCTTTTCGGGAAGTGAAGCACTCGGTCGTACAGATACTCCGTATGCTCGATCGCTACGCTATCTACAAAGCCTTCCGGGCGAGCCTGTGCGGCCGAGCCCAGGCGCTCATTTACCGCCTCAAAGCAGCTAGGCATCGCCTCATCGATTACGAAATTATAAAGATAATAATTCGCTCGCCAGCTGATCTTAGAGTAAATTTTCTGCCCTACTTTGAGTTTGTTTAGATCGACGATGTTGCCGCGAGCATCGAGAAACTCGCGATAAATTTCAACCTTCTTATCTCGGTCGTTATTAAACGGTCTATTTATGCTAAGCGGGCTATGTTTGACCGGAGCGCTTTCATATCCAAATCCCAGCACCGTAAAAAACAGCTCGCCGTTGCCGCTCATCGGCGTAAATTCTATCGAGCCGTCTTTAACCGCAAGCTTGGTATCCAGCGGCGAATTAAAATTTTTCGTCTCGCCGTCGTATTTCAAAGCAAAGCTAATATCTTTTTTCGCGTCCTTAAAATACGCATCAAATCCGCGTATAACGCTCGCTCTCTCCTGCGTATTGTCCGCATCTTTTAGGTTGCGCACGAGCGCGATAGCCGCCTTGCTTGTGCTATCGTCTTTGATGCCCGCCTTGCCGAATGTGTAGAGCTTAAAGGCGGCGTCTCTTATGTCGCTAGCAAACGTCAAGCCCGCTCCGTCTTCGGCGTAATCATAATCCATTTGGTTTATTTTTTCACGCATGAAGTTAAACTCGGTCGTCATATTGTGCTTTTTAAGTATCGCAGCCATAGCGATGCGAGCCATCGGCGAGTTGTCATAAAGGCCGTTGTCGTAAATGAAATTTATCTCATCGTCATCCAGCTTGCCGTATTGATCTAGCACGAAATCCGCATATACTCGAAGCGTCGCTTGATCTTCGTAGTCTGATTTTAAGGCGCTAAATATCAGCGATCTTTGCTTATTGCTAAGGAATTTATAGCGCGCGTCAAGCTCTAGTAAAACGTCGCTTGCGTAAATCGAAGCGTAGTAATTAGTAACGCCGTGAGCACTCCAGTAGCCGAAACTGCCGCTAGGTTTGAGGCGAGATAAAATTCTACTTGCATACTCGTTTACGCGGTTGGTTAAGGTTTTATTGGAGTCTTTGCGTGCGACATAATCAACCGCTACCATCTTTGAAGTAAGCTGCTCGGTGCAGCCGTAAGGATAGAGATATAGCTCGTCCGCTAGGCTAAAAGCGTTAGGCGTAGCGCTGATGTGAGTATAAATTTCTTTATAACTCGGATCGATTTTGAGCGTTACCGGCTTATCGCCGTAGCTTACGTGAAATAGCTTCGAGCGCGGGAACTGGCTGATTATGTCAAATTCTACATCGTTGCTAAATTTTTGCCCGTTTGCGTCAAGATCAAATTTAATGTTCGCATCCGCAATATCAAGCGCGCTTGCGGTGAAATTCGTATGCTTGACCTCAAGCGGTTTGAGCGTGAAATTTGCCTCACCGCCGCTTATAGCAACCGAAGGAGATGAGCTGATTTTCAAGACCGCCTTTTGCTCCTTATCAGTGGTGTTGATGAGCGTTAGCGGCACGGAAATTTCATCGCCGCGCACCATGTAGGTTAGATCGGCAGGCTTTATGATCACGTCGTCTCGAACCTTAGCTTCGACGTTTGCCGAGCCGATCGTAGCCGCCTCTCCGATAGCCATGGCGCTTAGTCGGATCGTAGAGTTGAAATTTTTCGGCATCGCAAGCTCAAATTTCGCCTCGCCGTTTGCGTCTGCTTTTGCGATCAGCATTTTGATAAATTTTTTCTGCTTTTTGTTTTCGACCGGGCTTAAATTCCGTTTAGCTTTCGCCATCACGCCGTCGCCGCCGAAGCTTAGCTCTTTAGCAGTAGTTTGATACACGCTAAGATCGTCGTAAATGTCGAAGTATCGCAGCGCAAAATACGCGCTAACGTCAAACGCCTTAAATGCATCGAGCTCCTCTTGTGAGACGATATCTAAAATTCCAAGATCGACTGCGTAGAGTATGACTTTGGAATTTGGCTCGCTTTTTACGCTGATCTGCGCGTTTTGCCCGTTTTTGTAGCTTTTCTCGGCTAGGATTTGCACGTTAGCCTTGTGCGAGCTCGCATCTAGCGCCACCGGCACGTTTGCATAGGCTCTAAGCGGCATCGCAGCGGGTGTCGCGGCGCGCGCGATTACAGCGTTGATGTGTCCTCCGACGAAATTCTCCGGCACGCTAAGCTCAAATTCCGCGCTACCGCCTTTTATGGATAGAATTTTATAGTCGTAAACCTGCTCGCCTACGAGCGAGATATTTAGCACGCCGCTTTCTACCGGAGAATTGATGACGCCTTTAATTTTATCTCCAGCTTTAACCTTGTCGCTTGCGAGTTTGATTTTAGCGCTTTGAACGTCTTTAGCGTTTACCCGTCCATAATATCCCCAGCCGCTTACGTCCACGCGCACGCCAGCACTTGCGCCGCTTGAGTAATCGTTTGCGACGATTAGATAATTGCCGCCGTTTTGGAATTTGTACTCAAACTCGCGCGCATCGGTGCTAACGGCGCTTACGAGATTAAAGCTTTCTTGCTCGACGTATCTATTGCCGTCATAAACGTAAGTAAAATCGTCGCGGTAAATTTCAACGTCGATCTTGCCTTTAACGTCGGTTTTGGTTTTGGAATCTAGCAGCGCAAAGCCGAATTTTACGCTATCTCCGCTTGAAATAAAATCCTTGCTCGCGCGAATTCCTACGATACGATCATAAGGCAGATAGCTCAGGTTGCGATATGCACTTACGTTTTTGCCTTCCTCGGTTACGCTGAAATTTAGTAGAATATTTATGGCGTTAGAGACATTTAGATCAGCTGCTGCCGGCGAGAGTGCAAGCTCTTTTTTGCCAGCGGAGCTTAGTGTAAATTCCGCCCTGCGAAGCTGCGTAGCGCCCTTTTTCTTTAAGCGATCGTTTAGAAACGAAAAGCCCTCGTAGCCTTTAATTTTCAGCTCTTTTTCGTAGGCGTTTGCTTCCAGCGAGCCTTTCAAATCTCCAGCCGGCGCGCCTGCAAGATAGTTTGAGCTTAGCTTTAAAGTTATGATCTCATCCGCGCCATATTCGTCTTTAGCAGTTAGAATTTCATTTTTAATGCGGTTTGGGACGAAATTTTCTACGCTGAAGCTTTTAGAAGCGATGATTTTGTCCTCATAGATGAGAGCCAGGCGGTAAGTGCCGCTTTTCTCACCCATCAGCTCATCGATTTTAACACTGCCGAACTCATCGGTGTTTTGCGCGCGCGTGATGACCACAGTGCCGCTAGGATCGTAAATTTTAAATTTAATCGGCGTATTTTTTAAAGAGCTAAAATCGCGATTTTTCATCACGATCGTACCTAAAAGCCGCTCATTCGGACTTATCAGCTCGCTTGCGAGATAAACGAACGGACGCTTTGCAGTAATCGTTTTCTCTACGCTTGCTACGGCGTTATTAAACAGCACGAACGCATGCTCATCGCCTTTACTAATCTCGATAGAGCGCGGATTTTTGGCTAGAATTTCCATATTTTCTAATCGCAAAATTCCATCTCCGTCCGTTTTATCCTCTGCAATTAGCTCGTTTTTATCGCTGTAAATTTTAACCTTCGCTCTGCTTAGATCCTCGCCATTACTAAGCCTAGAAGTATAAATTAGCGCACCGCGCTCAAGCAGCACCACTTGAGCCGTAATGTCGCTAAGATAGGCTACGCGCGAAACCTCTTGCATCTTTTCGCCCACTTTGTAAAACGCCGTGATTTTATAAATTCCATCCTCGTAGCCTTTAAAATCCATCGCGATTTTATGCTCCGCGACGGCGTTTTTAGCGCCTCCTATATCAAAGCTCTTAACCGCGATCTCGCTAGCTAGCCCACCTACACTATCTTCGTTGCTTTCAAAGTTTAAAAAATACCTAAAATTTTGCTCAGGGACTTTGGCAATCGAAATTTTAACCTCATTTACGTTTGAGCTTTTAAAAGCTAACGAAGCGGATTTTGGGATGAAATTTTTCTCGTCGCTAAAGGCTACGAAAGGCAGCCTGTCGCCCATTTTTACGCTTTGCTTGATCTCGTCACGCAAAATATATGAGCTATCTCCGAAGCCCTTTAGCAGCCTAATCTCGTAGCTTTTATTCGGCATAAACTCGTCGCTTACTATATCTGCATAGTAGTAGCATGAAGGATCGTCGCTTTCGCCGCCCTCTTCATCTTCGTCGTAATAATAATATCGCGGCTGAGTGAGGCTAAATTTACTCACGCCTGCGATTCTTACGTATTTGGCGGACAGCTCGTCCATATAGTTAGGAAAACACACTCTAGCTGCGAGTGAGCCGTCTTTTAGAGCCGCGGGGCGGATCTGCACGCCGCTTAAATTTGAAGCGTTAATGCTATCATTAAAAGGCTCCTCGTCCGTGCGCAGCTCCACCGGATTTTGTAGCTTTGCGCCCGCTTTTGAGGTGAGAGATTCTATTTGCAATACGACGTTTTGTGCCTTAGGATCGAAGCTGAATAAAAAATTCCTATCATCGTGCGAGCTAAGCTCGTAGGATATGTCGTTTTGGGCTAAATTCTGCGCGCGGTAAATTCTAGTCGCTTGCTGTAGTGCGTCCTTGCTAACCGCATCGTTAAATTTAATTGCCACTAACCCCGGACGCAGAAGCGCGATATGTTCGGTGCTAAAAGGCTCTGTCTCGAACTCAAAGCGCACCCCGCGCGCCTCGCACGAATAATTAACCCCGGCGCTAAGCATCGGCTTTGGATAAAGCCTGATTGAGCTCTCGCTCACGCTTTCGTAGGTGCCCGTGATTTTGGGAGTGCATTTTAAGATCTGCTTTTGCGTGACGCTAAATCCACTGCCGTCCACCCCGCTAATCTCGTAAGCCCCGCTAGCGTATTTGATCTCTACGCCCGCGGCAAAGCTAGCCAAAGCGCAAAATAGCGCTGCGCTTAGTAGTTTTGTCTTCATAAAATTCCTTTGCAAAAATTTTACGAAATTATATACAAATTAACCTTTTATTTTCTTTCATTTACTCTAAAATTTGCTTTAGCGAAATTTGCATTTTCATCCAAGCAGCCAAGCTCAAAATCCCCTGCTCCAAGACTTAGCGTAAAAGCCTCGCCGTTAGTGCGCGCAAAATATTCTCCCGTTTTAACTTTAGAATTTGCAGGCGCTAGGCTTTGCGTGGTGAAATCTCGTGCCGTGAAATTTTGCTGCGAGGAATTTTGATCTGTGAAATTTTTCGCTGTGAAATTTTGCGCCTCCGAATTTTGCTCTGTAGAATTTTGCAAGATAGAATTTTGCGACGCCAAATTCTGTGTGGCTGGATTTTCAGCTATAAAATTCCATTCTACAGAATTTTGCTTCGTAAGATTTTGTGATTTTAAATTCTGTAGCGCTAAATTTTGTCGCATAGAATTTTGTGCTGTAGAATTCTGTTCTGCAAAATTTTGCTGTGCTAAATTCTGCTTTAAATTATCTTGCTGCGCCGCGCTAGAATGCTCGAAATCCAAATCCGTGGAATTCTCCCCCGTAAACGCAGTGGAATTTAGCGCTATAAACTCCCGCGAACCGCCGCTTAGCCTGATATATACCCGCTCGCCGAAAACCGCCGTGCACTGCACCTTAAGCCGCAAAAAGCCGTCCGCGCCGGTCTCGTAGGTTTTGGCGTTGATGTCGTTTAGCACGGGCTTTACGGCGGCAAATTTAGCCGCGCACCTTCCTGCGCGTACCTTTTGCGGATCGAGTAGTCCGTGTTTTAGCAGATAAAAAAGCTCGCTCGTGCCGTAAATTTCGCACTCCTCGTTGGGCTCAATCCCATCGATCGTAAGATCGTCGGCGCTTTGCGCGCACTCCTTTTCGCGGTACGCGTCGGTGCATACCCGCCGCAAGCTCACGCCCGTGGGACGCGCAAACTCCGCCTCGCCCAGCATGCCCGATTTATCGAGGAAAGCAAACATATTAAACGCCACTTTTGCGGCACTTACGCCGCCGCTAAGATCCCTGGTCTTGGAGCCGTCGAAATTTCCCAGCCAGACGCCGAGGGTAAATTTCGGCGTCAGAGCGACGGTGTAGAGATCGCGCGCATCGGCGCTCGTGCCCGTTTTAAACATCAGAGGCGGCGCGTTTAGGGTATTTTGCCACACAGAGCCGAGGTAGGAGCGCGGCGCGTTTCTTAACATCTGCGTTACGATGTAGGCGCTCTGCGGGGTTAAAATTTTAGCATCATCGCCGATCTTTACACTCGCTATTTCGAGCTTTCGTAGCTTTCCGCCGTTTGCAAACGCGCTGTAAAGGCGAGCAAGATCCATTAGGCTCATCGAAATACTTCCCAGCGCGATACCTGCGCCGTAATAATCCTTGCTAAACTCCGCCAGATGCACATTTGATAGCATCTCATACAGCCCGTCGCCCTCAAGCATCAAATTTAGCTTCACCGCAGGGATATTTAGGCTCAGACTTAGCGCGTCAGTCGCACTCACTGCGCCCATGAAGCCCTGGTTGTAGTTGCGCGGCACGTAGCCCGCGAAAATTATCGGCGCGTCGATCAGCTTTTTTGAAGGGGTGATGAGCCCGTGCTGCAGGGCCTTGGCGTAGATGAAAGGCTTTAGCGTCGAGCCTACGTTTTTTTGCGAGCGCACGCCGTCGTTTTGCCCCTCATTGGCACTAAAATCGTGGCTGCCGACGTAGGCGATCACGCTCATGCTTTCGTTATCGATCAGCACGGCTGCGCCGTTTCGCACCCCCTTGCTGCGAAGCTCAAGAATTTCGTCTTTTAAGAAATTTTCAAGCGCAATCTGGGTTTTCAGATCCAAATTTGAATAAATTTTCCCCTCACTTAGGCGCGCAAGCTCCTGCGCTCGCGCAGTTTGCTCTTTAGACTGCGCGCCCCCTTTAGAGTTTGCGGAATTTTCCTGCGTCTTGGCGTTAGGATCGGAATTTATCTGCGCCTGGGCGGCTAAAACGAAATTTTGCGGCACCTTGGCGTTGGGATCGGAATTTGCCTGCAATTCGGCGCTTGCAGCAGAAGCCGTCTGCATTTTGGCGTCTGAAGTAGAATCTGTCTGAGCATTAGCGTTCGACGAAGCGAAATCCGTCTGCATACTAACATCCGAAGCAGAATTTATCTGCGCACTAAAATTTACGCTCGACCGCTCGCCAGAATTTGCATCTGCCTGCGGATCTTGCGGCGGATGCGCAGCATCTTGCCGACTATTTAAATTTAGATTTTGCGGATTTTGCGAGTTTTGATGCGGATGCGCGGTACCGACGACATTCTGCCGCTTGTTTAAATTTATATCCGCACTCAGATTTTGCGGCGAATACTCGGTTTGCCCTTTATCCGAATCCGCATCTACGCTAAAATTCATCTGCGCACCAAAATTTACGTGCGGGCGCTTGCCAGAGCTTGCATCTACCTGGAAATTTTGTGGCAAACGCTCAGCACCTCGTTGCTCGTTTAAATTTAGACTTTGCTGATTTTGCGAGTTTTGCGACGGATGGGCGACGTTAATTAAATCTCGCCGCTCATCTAAATTTGCGCTCTTTCCTCTATTTGGTTTTACGCTTTCCAGTTCATTCGGTTTTACGCCTGTCTGCGATTCTGCGCCTTCGCGCTCGTTTAAATTTAAGCTCGTTCGTTCGCTAAAATTTAAACTCTTTGGCGCATCTGTTTTAAAATCCGCCTCTTTGGAATTTATTTCTTTCAAATCCACTCCCGCCTGCGTGTTTGCGACGCTTGATAAATTCGTCCCAACCTTCGCCGCAGTCGT
>ERZ773008.491-NODE-491-length-29046-cov-69.941637_pt1 | contig 29046 bp, 26 predicted proteins | sample MGYA00580664_ERZ773008 | MGnify/ENA primary metagenome ERZ773008 (study PRJEB29015, sample SAMEA2738016) | human oral metagenome | biome: human oral; feature: human-associated habitat; material: dental | place: China | collected 2048 ... | reverse complement strand
TCCCATTTGACGGCCACAATCTTCTTGAGGAAGTCAGGATTTGTATCCTGGTTCACTTCAAACAAGAAGGCATAAGCTGTACCTTTGGCAATCTTGTCACCAGCCTTGACTACTTTGCCATCCTTCAGGATGACATCATATGGCACGATAAGGTCTTTAGCAGCTGTATACTCTGTCCCCTTGAAAATCCCTGACCACTTACCTGTGAATCGATCATGAACCACATCCAACTGGTCACTACCATCATATTGGAAGAGGCTATCATGTTTGGTTGGAACGGTTACACCGTCAAGTAGATAGCGGATGTATTGGCCAATCTGTACTTCTTGGCCATCCAAGACTTTTTTATTATCCTTTTGATCCAAGGCATGTTTCTCTGGCTTCACATCGGGAACCGAGACAGTGACAAGATTTGATTGATAGCTATTGCCAAAGTCGATTTGCTTAAAGCTATTTTCAACTTTCTCCCCTGCTTTAACCAGGAGCTTAGCTGGGAGATCAATCGTCACGTTTTTATTTTGCTTCACGTAATTTTGGTAGAAACTCTGAGAGTTCTTCGGTGTCCAAAGATAGAACTCACCTTTAGGATTCAAGTTTAATTCTTTCAGAATCTTATTGATTGCATCTGTACGTCCTTTGTCTGAAAGGACGTGATGCATCTCAAAGAGATCTTTCACATCTTGTCCTGCAGCAGTCATCTTGATCTTGCTGTGGTCAACTGTGAAGGCATTGTCTTGAACATCGTCCAGGATAGCAAACTTCTTACCAAGTGCTTGCGCTGAAGCAAGAGTTTTGGTGTATGGGCTGTAATCTGTCATTAAACGGAAAGTCAAGTTACGATCAAATGTTGTCGCATTATTGATATCCTTACCAGAGCGATCCAGAACCGATTTTACTGGTTTAGGTGGCTTCGGTGTGTAGTTCGTAACAGTGTTTGAGAAAACTTCGTAGTTATTCACTAACACTTTATAGGTGTTATCATAGAAACCTTTATCATAGATTGGCTTCCAGGTAATCACAGGAGCTTCTAAGCGTTTCCCTTCGTAAGTCGCAGTAAAGGTATACGTATTCTTTACTGCATCATAGATAACGCCCCACCCTGCTTTCTCTGCAGCTGCCTTTGTAACAGCTACATCAGGAACTGCTCCAGCTTCAAGTGGATCAATGATGGTAATCTTGTCCCCTTTTTTCAGGTTCGCATAGATATTGTCATGATTCAAGGTGTAGGTCTGAGTAGCATTTTTAACAACTGTTTGACCGTTTGTGTTGGTCTTATCTGTATCTGCTACAGATTTGCTGACAACTGGCTTATACTGCAATTTATAGCCGTGATAGTTTGCTGATAACTTCTGATTTTTCGTCTCAGAAAGTGTTTTAAGAGCCAAGGTTGGCTTAGCTGGATTTTTCGCTTTAACCAATTCAGCTGATACAGGTTCAGTCTGAACTGGCTTCACGGTTGTTTTTGTGATAGTTGCAGTAGCTGGAACTTCAACGACTGGCGCTACAACCTTTGTATTCAAAGCAAACCAATAGGTTTGGCCATTTGGACTTTCTGGTCCATCCCATTGAATGAATTCGGTTGTGAAGGCTGTCCCTTCCTTAAAGACTCCAAGAGCAGCACCCTTGTACTGATATGCTGAAGAGGAAGTATCCCAAAGATGACCTACCTCTTCCTCACGGTTATAGTCTTCTGCATAAACATAGCCATAATCCTTGTTTTGAGTAACAGTTGAGCCATTGATTTCAACATGTGTCCCATTGATGGCTTTTGCACCTTCCCACCCGATAGGGTTGTGGTTTAGAGACGAGTAGGTTAAGGCTGCAGGTGTCTTTTCAGAAGCCTTGAAAGCTACTTCTTGGCCTTCCTCATTGTTGTAGTAGTAGGTATCTGTAACCAGGAAGTTCATGTAGTCCGCAGCTCCACCTGTTCCATCGTTTCGAGCTACTACAAAGCCCTCAGTCGGATCATTTAAGACATAGACATCGTTTAGGCCCGTTTTACCTTGGTTTACAATTTGAAATTTTCGATGGATACGAGAAATATTGTGTTGTTTCCCATCCTCGGTTGTGACTGTTAAGCCGTTTAACCCAGTATAATCAATTTCTGTTGTCCAACCATTGCCCACATCTTTGTATTTCAAGACTTTGGTTGAGTCTAGAACGCGAGAGTACCCAGATCTGCCACTTGATGAGGCGATATAATCCGTAGTCAGTTCTTCTGCTCCTGAAGCTGTAGACTTCACAGTTGCTTCAGGATTAGCGGTCGAAAGACTTAGAGCTTGTAGTACAACTTCTTTTGTGTATCCTTCAGTGCTTGTTTTAGACTGAAGATCGTTGTACTTCTTCTGCCATTCAGCTTGGGCCTGCTTAGCTTGATTATAAGCCGCCTGGTTTTGTTTGGCAATTTGGTTAGCCTCATCTACTGAGGAAACTTCTTGGGTTTTAGAACTGAGAAGTACACCTGAGTTTTTCAATTCAGCGAACTTACGGTCAGCATCCTGATTGACTTGTTCACTAGCAGATTTTTTCTCTGTATAGGCAGCCATAATAGCTCTGTTAAGTTCCACTTTGCCTTTTGCAGTCGCAATAGCCTGGTCATTTTGTTTCTTCAATGCTTCTACTTCTGCGACTGAAGAGACCGTACGTGTAACGACTTTAACGTCAACCTTTTCTTTCTTCAGCTGTTCAGATGCGCTTTCTACCGCTTTGTTTAGAGCAGTAGCTTGTTCAACAGTAGCATCATACTTAGCTTTTTCACCCAGGTATGTTGTTACTGCTTGTTGGTTATCTGACAAGACTTGTTTAGCTGTTTGAGTAGCTTTCTTGTTTTTGTCGGCAGTTCCATCTGTGGCAGTCGAACCGTCATTCGTCACTGTGACAGTCGTTGCCCCTTCATGTTTGGCTTTTTTATCAGCTACAAATTGATTATTAGCGTGAATAGCTTCCTGCGCTTCCTGGAAGGCTTCATTGTTTTTGACTTGTTTTGTAGTCGTTTCTTCCAGTTCCTTGACTTGCTTGTCCTGATCTTGTTTAATCTCAGACTTAGACTGTTCAAGTTTTGGAGCAGTGGTATCTGTTCCCTTATCAACACTTGATGTTTCAGATACAACTACTCCAGCTTTTTTGGCATTGTCAGCAGCCTTTGTGACTGCTCCATTATCAATCGCTACAGACTGGCTTCCTGTTGTTTTGCCAGCTTGTTTAGCGTATGCGTTGTTGTCGTTTTTAGTTTCAGGCTGTACTGCTTCATCCGCCAATACAGAACCTGCAGAGAAGGCTACAATACCTGCAACTGCAATTCCTGATACTAAGCCTTTAGCCCATTTTTTCTTACGGAAATATCCGTGTCCTTGTGTTTTTTCTGTCATTTAATTGTTTCCCTTTCCATTTCACCTTAAAACATTTTCTTCTTGTAGAAGTAGCCGACTGCTGTCAACAACATAGCCCCAATAGCACCCAGAATGCTTTCTGCAGTCCCAGTGTTTGGAAGTGTTTTGAGTTTGCCTTCTGAATCAGTAACAGAGATAGTCTTATCTTCGTTAACTGTTCCACCAACTTCTTCTGGAGCCACTACAGAACCATCTGAAAGGACTACATTTCCGTTTTGGGTGCTAACAATAGACGCACCTGTATTTGTTTCAACGGGCTCTTTGGTCACATCATGGACAACCTGTCCAGTTGATGTAGATGTTGTTCCAATTTGAGATTTCCCTTGCTGATTCGCTTGATCAGTAGTTTTTGGCTGTTCATTCGGAACACCATCTAAGCTACCTGCGTTATCTTTATCTTGCGCCTTATCTGAAGGCGCTGGTTTATCAGCTGGCACTCCGTCAAGACTTCCTGCGTTGTCTTTGTCTTGTGGTTTATCTGATGGTGTTGGAACACCATCGAGGCTACCTGCATTATCCTTGTCTTGTGGCTTATCTGAAGGTGCTGGTTTATCAGCTGGCACTCCGTCAAGGCTACCTGCGTTATCCTTGCCTTGCACACTTGGCGTTGTTGGGTCAACAGGAGTAACTGAAGGCTCTGTTGGCTGAACTGCTGGAGCCTCTGTTTCTGTTGAAGCGCTTGGTGCTGTTGGCGTAACGACTTCTGTTGTTGGAGCAGAAGAATCAATTGGTGCAAGTTCATCAGCTGATACAAATCCAGCTTGTGCTAGTGCGATTGTTGATAGTGCGAGTGTAGCTAATACTTGTTTCTTGTTCATTGTGATTTTTCCTTTTCTAATTTTTAAGATAATTTGATTCTTTTGGTTCTGTTTCTACAACAAATCCATATTTTGAAGAATCAGAAGTTTTTACATCAAAAGTTAATCTAACGCTAGATGATTTATCCCCTCTTTTGACAGACAGGATATAGGAAACCGTATATCTTTGAGTTTCTGAATCATAATTCAATTTCTCTAAAATAACGGACTGTAAAATTCCTTCTTTCGGTTTGGTAAATTTTGCATCACCTTCAGAAAGAAAATCTACTAGGTTTTCTTTTTTGCCCGAGTAATAAGAAGGTAAGAAATAACGGCTAAAGACATCAACTTCATTTTTCGTTGAAATGATAAGTTGAGTATTTTTTTGTTCCTGGTATAAGAAATTTACTTTTTCGGACTGGCTTGATAGTTGAGCGAAAGCAAAAAATACGCAAATGATATTTATTACTGACAACACTCCCAAACCACCTAAAAATAGATAAATTTTCTTCAGGGAAACTGACTGCTTTTGAGCAATAGGAGGGGCAACAGTTATTTGACCTCCTGCTTTTAGATCATGTGATGGACGATTTGGTTGTGAAAGAACCGCCGTCTCACCTTCAGCTGGGAAAAGAGGAAGAGAAGAATCAGACAACCCCATACTTTGTTTATATACAGGATAAATCTGGTTCTCAAAATACTCCCTTTTTTCTTGATAGCTGTAATTTGCAAATTCAGAGCGAGTAAGTATCGCTTGAATGAGGGGAAGCAGGAGATTTTCATAGTCTTCAGTAATCAGAAATGGACTAGCATAAACCTCCCCTTCTGTCACCACGCTTTTCCCTTCCAGATGGGCGATTGCCACTTTTTTCAGCTGAAACTGACCATACATCTGTTTCAACTCTCTAAATAACAACTCGGCCTGTTGAAATGTTAGGTAGGGTAAACTTTTTGAAATCGGCTGAGAAAAATCAGAAAGATGATCCAATCCCTCAATGATATCAAGTAATTCACTATCATCTTCTGGACCTCTTCCATCTTCCCAGGAGATTTCTAAAAATAGATCATCTGTAATCGTACAGCAACCTTTATTAAAGAGTGAAAAAGCCATAAATCACCACCCCTTAACTTTTCACGAAATCAAAAATCCATTCAATAATACTTGGTCCCGCTGAAACACCAATAATTGCAATTGCAATAGACACCCAATTTTTTTTCATTGAAGCTTTTAACTCCCGTCCACCAAACGCATAAATGAGCGAAGTGACAACGGCAGCTAGACCAAATAGCGCAACACTCACTAGCTGAACTTTTGTAATTCCTTGTCTTGCCAAGTTATCCGACTTAGCAAATGGATCGTCCGCATAGACTGTAGATCCTGTTAGGAATAGGGAAAGGCTCAATAAAAACATCTGTGATTTTGTTTTTACTTGCTGAAGTTGTCTTGTCAAATAGTTTTTCATAGAAATCCTCCTTTGTTTTTTTGACAACGTTAGTATAATAGATAATTGAAAAAAATTTTTTAAAGGGACAATCATTTTTTTAAGGTGAATTTTAAGAAAATAATGCTTCACCAAATGACGTTTTTTCAGCTTCGACATCGAATAATATTTTTCTTTTATCTTCACGATGGTGTTCATCTGGCGAATCACCTTCTACCCAAAGATGAAAATGATACTCTTGGTTGTGATCAGATAAGTTCAGAAACTCTTTAGAAATTAAAGGGAGAACCTTATGTTTAATCACTCTTTCCAGTGGTCGTGCACCATCTTTTATATTTGTTCCTACATCCAATAAATAAGTAACCAAACTTTCTTCATAAGAAAGAGTCAACCTTTGATTCTTCATTCTTTCTTCGATTTCTGATAGATGTTTGACAATAATTTCCTTATTCACTTCCTCGTCTAACATGTTGAAAATCAATTTATATTCAATTCGATTGAGAAATTCTGGTCTGAACCTAGTTTCTAACTCCAACGTCATGCTCTTTTCAAACTGAACTTTATCCCTGTCGGTTAGCTTTTTAAAATTCCCTTTTAATTCGTACTGCTTAATAATTTTTTGAGAACCAATATTCGTAGTAATAATAATAATCGTATTCTTAAAACTCACTTGCCTTCCAGTTGAATCAGTCAAACGTCCTGCATCAAGCACCTGCAAAAATAAATCTACAACTTCTGAGTGTGCTTTCTCCACTTCATCGATCAGGATAACGCTATAAGGTTTTTGTTTAACCTTCTCAGTCAATTGACCTTTCGTTCTAGTTTGACGATCGCCAATCAGCTTTGTAATATCTCCTTTTTGCTTATACTCAGACATATCAAAACGAATGATTGCCTCCTCATCATCAAACATCCCCTCTGCCAATGCCAGGGCAAGCTCTGTTTTCCCAACTCCTGAAGTGCCTAGAAACATGAAGGAAGATAGGGGCTTTCTTTGATCCTGTAAGCCAGCTTGTGCAACAGTTATAGCGTTCACAACAGCATCTACAGCCTCATCTTGGCCTTTAACACGTCGTGATAGCTTTTCTTTTAAACCATCTAGCCTTTCCTTGTCACCTTTCAAAATCGTCGTGACAGGAATACCTGTTTTATTTTTCAGCACCTCTGCAATTTCTTGCTTCCCGACATGGGCTAATCCATTTGTAGAACAAATTGTCGCTGCTTCATCTATTAAGTCGAAGGCTTTATCAGGTAAAAATTGATCTGGTATGTAGCGAACAGATAGAAGTACAGCTTGTTTTACAGCGTCGGAACTAATAGACACCTGGTGAAATTTTTCATAAATAGTTTTAGCTTGTTCAAGAATTTCAATCGCTTGAGTAGTTGTCGGTTCAGAAACCATAATTGGCTGCATCCTTCGCTCTAGCGCTCGGTCCGTTTCGATATATTCATGAAATTCATCTAAAGTAGTTGCGCCAATCAATTGAATCTCACCACGTGACAAAACTGGCTTAATAATATTTCCAGCATCCAGAGCCCCTTTATCTGAACCTCCAGCACCAACAATTGTATGAATTTCATCAATAAAGAGAAGGTTTTCTCCTTTGGTTTCTACCATCTCCTCAATAATTTTTTTAAACTTAACAATAAATCCTCCATCATCATCTGACATTAAACTAGATAATTCCAAAGATCGCACTGTCAAGTTTTTTAATTTTGGAGATACCTGGTTTCGTAAAATGGCCAAAGCAAATCCTTCAACAATGGCTGTTTTACCAACTCCAGCTTCTCCCACTAAAATTGGATTGTTCTTGGTTCTCCTGAGAAGAGAGGTCTGAACAGCTTCTACTTCTTTATCACGTCCGTACACCTGATAATCTTCTGCTTTTTTTGAAACTTTTTCTGTCAAATTATCTGTATAACGATCTAAATAGGGTGTTTTTTTCTTTTCTTCAGTAGTCACACTTAATCACCTCTTTCTTTTACTTCTTTGATTTGAAGAGTGAGCTTATCTTTTATCGCATCCACAAATTCTCTTGGATTAATTTTCCCTTCTCCTATCTGAGATAGAAACATTTCCCAGCCTCCTGTTGTCCCTGGATCAGAAAACTCATTGTCATAGAGATAATTGATAAGTAGATAGGCTTTGTTGGTAGGCGTTAGTTGACCTGTTTTTTTATCTTTAACAACATAACCCTTACTTTGAATTTTTTTAATGATTTCTCCTCTAGTTGCTTGTGTTCCCAAGCCATATTTAGGAAATATTTGGCCAATCAATTGGCTTTCTGTTAATCTTTTGGGTGGTTTTGTTTCACCCTCTATAATCTGAACTTTCGTCTCAATTTTATCTCCCACTTGATAATCAGGAACTTCAACAGGACCTCGTACCTTTCGTGAACTCCATTCAGCCCATCCCAACTTATGAAGCGTTCTACCCTTTGTTTTAAAAACAAAACCATTATTTTCTACTTCAATTGTTTTGGTTGAATAATAACAATCATCCGCAAACATCAAGATTGCCTGCTTCACAACTGCTTCATAAATCAGTCGTTGGTCAGTTTTTAAATTTGAAAGGTTTGGAACTTTTTCAGTCGGAATCAAGGCTGAGTGGCTTGTACCAGATACTTTTTCATCATTAACATAATCTTCTCTAGGCTCCAAAAACGCTGGCTGAAAATGACAATTAATGGCCCTTTGATAGACAGATAGATTTTCTTTTAAATCATCAAATTCAAAGTGACTGATGTATTCTGAGTCTGGTCGTGGATAGGAGAGAAAACCTTTCAAATACAGTCCCTCTACAATACTCTCTGTTTTACTTGAGTCAAATTTCCAGGCGCTTGCTGCAAAACTTTGTAATGCAGACAAGGTAAATAGTTGTGGAGCGGATTTCTGATGTTTTTCTACCTCAACTGAAGAAACAACAGAGGTGGTTGATAATCCCCTTGAAGAGGCTAAAATAGCTTCACTATCTTTAGTTTTATCTTTGGTCGTAAAGAACACCCCATTTTTCTTATCCTCCAGCTGAAGCTTCCAATATTTTTCTGGAGTAAAGTTGCGGATCTCTAAATCATTCTCACAAACTAGTCTGACCGCTGGTGTTTGAACTCGGCCAACCGATAGATGGCTACCTTTTGCTCGAGGGAGTTGTCCTCTTGCTTGAAGATCAATCGTTGCAAGAGGAGATAAGTTCATACCTACCAACCAATCACTTTGTGCACGTGCTTCAGCTTCTAAATAGTAATTATAGGTTTCTGAAGGTTCCTTCAATTCCTGAAAAGCTTTTTGAAGAGCTTTCTTGGTCAAGGAGCTTGCCCAAAGCCGTTTCCAAATTTTCTCCTTGCCTCCTGGTATGTGCGATAAAATAGAGTACGCAATCCGCTCCCCTTCTCTATCAGCATCCGTCCCAATAATCACTTGATCCGCTGTTACCACTTCATCATAAATTCTCTTAAATTTTTCTCTTGAATTCTTATCCTCTTTGAGATGTTGCTTAAATGAAACATTTGTCAGAGGTAATTTATCAAGTGACCAGTTGTCTGGTTCACTATATTCAAATAGGTGCCCTTCAGCAGCCACCACATGAACTTCAGCTGGAAAATAGAGTGATTGCCTGATAACATAGACACCTTTCGTTTTACTAAATTGTCCCAAAGCTGTAGCATAAGCTTCTGCCTGTTTCTCTTTTTCAGCCAGAATAACTATAACCATATCATTCTCCTTCTACTTCATTTTCTGTCATTGTAATCTATAATTAAAAAATCTTTTGTAAAGGGACATTGACACAGAGTAGAACGAGTTCATATCAAAGAACGACACAAAAAGTTATATAACTTTTTACACAAAAAAGAGGCTCACAAAGAGCACTCTTTCTATACTTTAAGCCCCTTCTTTGGGCTTTGGATAAAATTTTGATTTTGTCCCACCTGTCTATTCAACTGATAAGGCTTTGTATGTTGTTCAACACTTTTTACAATCTTAGATACTGTTCCATGAATACGTTTCATAGATTGCGCTAGTTGTTGATCATCAAGAGAGGTCAAATTATCAGTCCAAATTGCCATATAGCGAATGGCTTTTTCAGAGGTATCTAACCCAAAATGATTAGAAACGAGATAACTTGTCATCTCAGCTTCAAGTTCTCTACGATCTTTTGAGACATCTTCCTTATACGAGTTAGCAAATTTAGGGTTATGTAGACTAGCATGAGCCAACTCGTGAATAGTAGTGGCAACGACTTCTCCAGGAGTATTATCTGGATTCAAAAGTATCTTTTGTTCATCTGGATAAAAAGATCCTTTCGCACTTCTCAACTCTTTTGCATCGTCTTGATAGATTGTTACTCCAATATTCTTAGCATAGTCTGAAAGTCCTTCAAGTACCTCTTTTGTACGAATATGATCCATATTGAAGTCATAGTGACGATTTGGCATCGCTTTGGGATAAAATTCAGGTTTCAAGGTTGTTTGAGACAACTCAAATACCTTATACGTAGCGAATTTAGCTAAGCCTGTATTTGAATCTCTTTCTTGGAAGAAGCGAGATTTCAATTTTCCTTCTTTCTTTAACGCCTTTTCTTCAGGTGTCGCTTCAGAAAGTCTTTTATATTTTGGATTGCCTTTTCCATTTTTTACCTGGTTCCCATTTTCATCCAATACAGGAATCATTTCAACCATCATAGGTCTAAACAAGGTAATATGTGATTTTTCTCCTGTCTTAACCGAAAGATTGTTATGGATAACTTCTCTTGTTCGACCTGTTTTTTTATTGGTATAGGTATTTCTAGTTTCAAATACCTGATCTGAAGTAATCCCAAGAACGTCCCCCATCGATTGCCATTGATTATAGGTTGCGACTGCACTCGCTCCTGGCCACTGTTCCTGAATCAAAGCGACATTTCTAGGTGAGAGCTCTGGAAACTTACTCATAAAATTCAGATACTCTTCTAACCGTTCTGGTGTTTCTGTGTACTCTCTCACTTTTTGAAAAGCAACTTCACTCAATTCATGAGGTGTTAAAGTCGCATAATCAATACTACTTGAGTTTACTTCAGGGATCTCCAAATCCGAAATAGGTTCCTCTTTCAGGATCTCCTCTACACGCTGAAGCAAATTAGTTTTAGTTTCTTGCTTAGAAGATTGAAAAGCTACCGTTTCTCTTGTATCAGGAGTTTGACCTGCTACTTCTTCAGTCAATCGAGTCGATTCATTTGCTTCCTGGGAAATTTCCTTATTCACCTCTCTATTTTCCAGCTGAGAAAGAATTTCTTCATCCATCGATGCTAGTTCAGATTGACCGTTGAGTCGACGATATCCTAATCCTAGCATTTGTGAAATTGGTGTAGTCTCATCTCCAATATCATATCGAATTCCCTCTTTGATCACTTCACCACCTGGAGCATAGACATCAAACTTAATTTTGGTAGGAGGGATATAGCCTTCAGTATTGCCTGCTGTTACTTGTTTCATTCCTTCTTGATGAATTGGATAAAAGTCCTGATTGGCCTTATATAGCTCCCTAGCGAAATCTTGATAAGATATCAGATCTGTCTCTTTAAATGGCAATCTAGGGCCTTCTGGGCGTTCCTCAGACCATTGAAGGCGTACATGGTAGTTTTCCTTATAGATATGATCTTGTATCCATTCTTTATAAAAATCTGAATTTGTATCTAGGAGATGATCTTCACCAGCTGCAGCAACAATCTGATCAAATTTATCATTATGCTGCTTCGCATAGTCAAGATACTGATTCCAGGCTTGATGAAATTCTTCTGGAGTTCTTGAGAGGTCACTTGGAACACCTAAATTATAGACAGTATCTAAGACTTGAGTAAACTTATTCGCATCAAGTAGGGAGTTATTCAGTGTATTCTCTGGAGCTGGTGGTTCAGGTTCTTCAGAAACCTCCTCATACTGCTTATTTTTTAAGATAGATAACATTTCCTCGCCACCATCTTTAACATATTCCTCATTAATCGATAGCTGTTCAATCTGGCCATCACGTTCACGGAATACGCCAAGAATAGGTGTTTTATCTACCGTCTCCAGTTCCTTGGTAAGTTTTGTCCGAGACTTAAAAACTGATATTGGAATATAGTTTTCTTCCTCTAACTCTTTGAATAACAAGATAATATCTTTATCATCAGACTTTATAAGACTATCAAAACGTCCATCATATCGCCTAAGATCAGTTAAATCATCAAAATAGAAAGATGTACTTTCTGTTGCTACTGAAAGATCTGATAAGACCTTTAGTTTGTCAAAAGCTGCATCATTATTAGCCAATAAAATATTATCAAAATGCCCATTTCCTTCTGCAAAATCATGTAAAGTTTTCTCGGGTGTCTGCCCTAATGCAATTGGTTTAATTCCTGTTAGGTGCATGAAGTGCTTTTCTTCAAAATGAACTTGTACAGTCTTATCAGGGGTAACATAATAAATCTTTGAGTTGGCCAACTCATCCAAATAATACTGTGCTGCATTTTGCAAAGCTAGTCGACGGATTGGACGATTCAATTTAGTTAATTCATCTAAGGAAATAGAGTGATAGTAGCCATCGTTACTTGACTGAAACTCTTCATTTATGGTAAAATAAAGTAAATGAGAGGATGTCGTAGGACGACTGGTAACAGAGCGTTCAAAGGTGCCAGCTTTTGGTACGGGTGTGGGACTGCCTTCAGCTTCGGGCTGTAAAGACCCCAGACTACCACTGGTCCTCTCGTTTTTTTGTTGCTCAAAAATCATATCTAGCTCTTGAGATTTCTCAGGGGCTTTTTCTTTTTCTTCTGAAGCCTCTATTATCTTAATGGGCTGAGTATCAAGACGTGACATCAGGTTATCCAACAATTCACGGTTTAAAACCACTTCTCCCTCTTGTTCTTCCAGATAGTGGTACAGCGTATTTGGTGTTGTCACAAAACCATAGGTAAAGTCTCTTTTACCCGATTCAATCAATGGATACTCCAACATTCGCTCAATCGATTGTGATAGATTATCAAGAGTTCTTTCATCATAATAGACGCCAAAACTGTCACTTGAAAGGCTTTCTATCTGCTTGTTGGTATTGTAAGCTGCAATTGCAAGCTCACCAATAAATCGGGTTGAAATATCTACTCCCAAAGTTCTCTGATGAGGTTTCAATGCTTGATACAAGGAATCTTGCTCAGGAGTCCCTTTTTTCTTGTATAAATCAGTCGTTTGATCATCAAGAGAGGTCAAAAGTGAATGGATAGGAGACAACACTTCCATTCGTTTAGCGTTGAGGTATTTAGTAGGATGGCTATTTCCTAACTTCGCAAAGACATCATATAGATAGAAATCTGGGGCAAATTCAATTGATAATTCTCCAGATTGAATCCGATTATTTAAACTCTTTGTTAATGCTTCGTTTTCCTGTTTTACCTCTTCATAGCTCATCAATCTCACAGCATTCTCCTCTGTATTGACAATAGATTCTTGATTTTCTGGAGTTTGTTTTTCTTCAACCATCTCATCTATACTAGTCGGATCAATGACGACTGTTTTTTTATTTTCTATCGAAAACGTGAGATTGTCCCAATTTTTTTCTAACCACCCTGCTTCGCCTTGATTTTTTTCAATAGGCTCTGGTTGTGGTGAAATTGATTTTTCCTGATTCGAGGGCGTTAATCCTACATTTTCTTGCCTTTGTTTGGCAAGTAATTCATCCACCTTCAGTCTTTCCTCATCTGTTTTCGGATGATACTTAGTTTGTGAAGATAATTGAAACTCTCCTTCTTCAGTCAACTCCAGGGCAACTCTTCGTAACCCTTTTACAAAATACGTATTTGGTTGTTTTTGCCACTGGTTCACTAGCCCCTCATCAATTAAGGCTTGAGTTGCTGGTTGAATGATCGTTTTACCCATTTGTTCAGATATGCTCTCAAGTCTAGTCAACTCTTCTTGATAGCGTTTGAGAGTAGCTTTGGTAAAGAACGACTCCCCACGTTCAGCTTTTTCTAGTTCTTCACGAATTCGAGGTATATTTTGAACACTCATCTCCAGACCACTTCCCTGACGATTCAACCCCATTTCTTTCAAATGTTGTTGATGCTCCAGGCGCTCTACTCGCTCTTCCTGTTGCCTAATTTCATCCATCTTTGAGAAAACTTGATCTTCTATTTGTTCTTGCTTCTTCTTAAAGTTAGCGCCGCCTCGCTTATCATTTATGGGTTGCCCATTTGTTAGCGCTTGGTGGGAATACGCTCTTGAAATAGCCTCATCTTGTTCACCTTTAAGTCGTTCCAATTTTCGACGTGCCTGGGCAAGACGACTGTTATCAGATTTTTCTTCCTGTTGATTCTTTAGAACATCATTCCAGTCCGTTTTATCTTGTCCTGGTCTTAGTCCTGGTAGATCCGAATTGATAACAGCTCCTTTTGCTTCCAATTCTTGAATAAATGTTCTACCTGCTTTATCATTATCTAAAGCTAGGGTGATTAAATCCGCATTTTTCCCATCTTCAAAAAAGTGATGATCAATAGCCACTTGAAGTCCGTCTGCCATTTGTTCAGGTGTCCATCTTAGTGGTTGTCCTGAAATTTCAGCTTGAATTTGAGATAGATGACGGCCAATAGTCGATTCTTTCAAACCATCCATAGAAACTAATCTGACGTCCTGAAGACTATCCTTGTGCAATTCATAGTAGGACATTAAATCAATTGGACTCTCAGTAAAAATCAATCGTTTTGGACTGCCAATATCGATATGAATACCTGTCATAGGATCGGAGTTTTTCATAATCACTTTAGCATATCCATGTTTTGGCCACTTCTCCCAATTCTCCTGGATTCCTTGTAAAGAGGCTCCAACAACTTCACCTGAAGAAGAAAGGGATTTGAATACAATAACTGGCTCAATCGTATTTGTCGTAACTCCAGCAGTGCCTTCCGCAAAGTAGTCAAGTTTGGCGTTAGCTTGAGCTAAAACACCCTGTTCCAAAAAATAATCAATCGTTTCATCTGATAGACCACGTTGATTTCGTAAGTAGTCTCGTCCAGCTGATAACGGCTTCTCGTATTTCTCAAGATAGTATTTAAAATCTTCTTGAGGTCTTTCAACCATTTGAAATTCTTTGAATTTTCCATCGTTTAAAAAATCTACAGCTTGGTTAAATCCTACTTCCTTTATTGTCTCAACCAAAGAAATCACACCTCCACCTGTGTTTCTAGAAAACCATTTCCATAAATTTTTATCAGGTGAAATAACTAGGCTATCATGTTCTTTCCATCGATAGTCTCGTCCGGATCGAACCAGCTCCATCTGGAGCTCGTTTGCAACATCCAAAATATCTCTAGAACGTGCAAATTCAACACGTTCTCTACGAGTTTTCCCACGTCTTGATTCTTGTTCTGTCATATAAAATCTCCTTAAAATCCTTCATACTGTGGTTTATACGGCTCTTTCTCTGCTTGTAGAAACGTTTCTGGATCTAAGTGAACCAATTCCCCTACTGAAAAAGATTCAAATAGCTCAGAATTTTCCTTAAAATCTAGAACCATTTCTAAATCAGAATTTCTTCCTTGACCCTCAAAATGCACTTGCTTGTTATCAGCATTCATTGCCGTAATTAACCATTCGGCTGAGAAATCAAAGTCTTCAACTGCAACATCTGGAAATAATAGCTTCATTTTTCTTCTCCTTTCTCTTTTTATCTTTCTATTCTATGCAATAACCAAAAAAACCCATTTAAAGGGACAATATAATTTCATTTTTCAGGATAATTTGCTCAAATAAATTAAAAAATAATAACAAAAGCCTTGACTAGTGCACTGAAATGCGGTATAATTAATGATGTAAGGAGGTAATGAAAATTGAGTAAAGCAGATTTTAACAAAATTCAAAAATTATTAAAGAGTGTAACAGCCTATAGAATTTCTAAAGCGACCGGAATTGGTGACACTACAATCAGTAGATGGGTCACAGGGAAAACACCAATCGAAAAAATGAGTTTAGAAAATGCTATCAAATTGACAAATTATGCGGAGGAGCTAGAAATGGAAAACGCAAAACAACTACTTGAAGCGATCAAAAACAATGATGTAGCATACGCTATAGTAAATGAAGATGGTGCAGTATATTGCAATCTTGGGACAAGTAACATCATGGATATTTATGGTATTGATGGCGAAGATGGCCATTTCTACGGTGTTTATGGTGACGCAGTTGGTGGTCAGCTTGATAGTCGCAACGTCCCTGATGACGTTATTTTGAAAGCTATTAAACTAATGCTAGGTTTGGGTGAGCCTGTAAAACGTTCAGAATTGTCTATGGGGCCAGATTTCAAACAGACATTTGTAGATGGATATTTTGAGGTGGTTGAATTGATGAAACAGTCTGGTCTTCTGCAGGATCAAGAAGAAAATGAGAAAGTCAAGGAATGGATTGAATCTCACAAGGGCGTTGTAGGTTCAAGAGTTAAACACCCATCGTTTGGAACTGGTGAAGTAACAGAAATCAAAGGCAACACTATCACCATTGATTTTGTAGACCAAGGGAAAAAATCTCTAGCACTTGAGGCAGTCGTAGAAAGCAACCTTTTAGAATTTTAATCAACCAGCTTAAATGCTGGTTTTTTCATTCAATAATCTTACTTTTTTAAACACTTTTAAATAAAAAGTTTAAATCTCTTTGAGTTTTTTGTTGACAAACTATCTTATATGATATATAATATACTTGTAAGATAAATAAAGGAGAAATAAAAATGGAAATCAACAACGACATCAAAGACTTAATTTTGGAATATGTAGGACGATACTTCAGATATGAAAATGATTTCTATAAGCTACCAGGTATCAAGTTCACTGATGCCAACTGGCAGAGATTCAAGAGTGGTGAGACCTCTATCGAGAAGATGGGAGCTGCAAGAGTAAATGCTATGCTTGATCACTTATTTGAAGACTTTGAATTGGCTATGATTGGCAAGGCTCAAACTCACTATTATTTCAGCAATTCACTTAAAATGAATATGACATTCTACGCTTACTATGACCAATTCAAGAAGCAACAACTTATTAAATGGATTGAGAATAGCCGTGAAGACGTTATCGGTGGTGCAGGTCGCATGTATACTGCTGATGGGAACTGGATATGTAGCGCTTATTTGAAAGTAGCCTTGGAGAGTAGCGATTTAGGAGATGGGTCATATATGCTTCAAATGCGATTCAAGAACTATTCTCGTGATCCAAGACCAATTCCAGCCGGTCGTCAAAATCGTCTTGAATGGATTGAGAAGAATTTGGAGAATATTCGATGAGAGAGAATATAATCGGGCAGTGGTTCAATCGTCTCGTTGCCATAGAAGATGACGGGACGAGGTCTTCTAAAGGAGATATCAAATGGCTCTGTCAATGTGATTGTGGAAATCTATATCATGCGCTCGGATATAGATTGAAAAACGGTCTAACCAAACGTACAGCAAAAGCCGTGAAAAATCACGGCTTCTATTTGACTCCAAACACCTCACTTTATATACTTTGTCCTTTTTCCTCCAGTTCTTGCCTCTCATCGCTTCTCTCACGTTCCATGAGGGCTTTTTTATTTGCACGTTGTGCCCTCTGAAGAGAGTTAGTCAGATTTCTCATGAAATCTGTATTGATGATTGCTTTACCTTGGGATTGTTGGATGTTTTTTCTTTGCAGGTTCTTCCTTTCTTGCATTTTATGTGAAACAGCTTGAGCTAACTGACTTTTCTGATTGCTTTCTTCCTCTGGCAATATTTTTTGATAGAGTGATTTTAGTTCAGAAAATCCTTTCGCATTCTCCTGTTTTAATTTTTGAATAATCGCTTGATCAGTCGTTTGTGAAATTTCCTTGTTTCGACTGTAAATCTGATGTTTCAGCTGAAAAATTGAGATATGGGTCTGTAGCTCTTCTATATAGCTATCTTTCGTCACAGGATAGCCCTTTAGAATAGTCAGCACTCCTTCATCTTGAAGAGGTTGAACTGCGACTAATTCTAGCTTCAAACGTTTAATAGGTGCTTGAATTGCTAATGAATCAGCCTTTTCTACTGAAAATGAAACGCTATCTTCAAACTGGTTAGCAAGAGATTGTTTTAGAGATTGATCTGCTTCACCTAGTTTATAATTTGGGGTCAGTTGCAATTCAGTCAGCTTCAGTCTTTGAAGAATCTCCTTCTTTTTTAATTCAACAAATGGCTTATCCGTTTCAAGTGGTTGAATTTGATCAAAGAGAGTTTTACGAACTAATAAACTACTTTGTTTTTCTTCCAATAAACTCAATTTCAATGCATAGCGAAATGTTCCTAACTCCTGGCGTTCTTTCAATGATCGATCGCTTTTCTTTTTGGCCGCTTCTACAAGATCTTTCAAATCAGCTGAAGAAAATAGCGACAAGTCTCTTAAACTAAGTTGCTTCTCCAGTAAGTCTTCTTTCATTTGACTCACATCATAAACTAATTCCCTAACATATTCAGGACGTCCCAAACCTGTTCCGTGTTTATCATAAGCAGCATAGACTGGTTTTGTGATTTCAAGAGGTTTCGCCCCATCTTTTAGATCATAACCCAGTTTTTTCCAGGCATCTAGTGTTTTGATAACACTTGCGTTAGGATCCTGGGCTAAAATTAATTTTTGATTCTTTACTGAGAAATTGGCCAAATTTTTTTCCAGCCGAACGTCAGCTATTTCAGGAGCATTCTCACGAAATAGGTGCAAGATTTTATTTGCTAGTCGTTCTCTCAACTCCTTCTCTCGACTCGCAATTAATTGCTGCAGATGAAAGCCTGCAGCTTCCTGTTGTGTTTTCTCAAAACGACCATCAACTTTCCGAATCTTTTCGTAAGTTGATTTTTTTTCAGCTGAATAAGCTCCTCTATAAGTTTCTAGGAAGTCCTTCGTTTCTTTCAGAAATTCTTGATAGAGCTCTTTCCCATCATTTTCTAAATAGGAATCCAGATAGCGGTCGATGAAGAATTTACTGACTGCAAAATCTCTTGCATTTGATCCATAACGCCATTTTTTATCCATTGGCAAATGGTTGTAAGCCTGCTCCAAAAAATTTTTTTCAGCCGAAGAACGAACCTTCTGATCTCTAAACACAGAATTGATCAACTCACTTCTGATATTGGCCAAGATTTGTTCTCGTCGAACAATCATTTCTCTAGTCTGTTCATTCAACAGACCATGAAAAACATCACTTTTAAAACGCTCAATGGTTTTCTGGGAAAAGTTGCCTCTATATTCCATTCGTCCACGTGGCCGATAGAAAAATTTATCTCTTGCAGATTCAACTTCAGATAAACCAAAATGCACATGAATATTATCCGTGTTCAAGTGAATGTTAGCCCACCAAAATGATGAGTCGGATAATCCTTCTTTTTCAATCAATCTTGGCAATGCTTCACGTATGACCGACTTGATGGCTTGCTGATCAACTTTCCCAGTTTCCAGATCATATAATCCCTCCTTGGCCAAAAAATCATTATCAAAAGAGATAACACCCTGCCATAGAAGAGAGCCATTTTGATAAGCCTGCTCTAACTTACTTTTCAATTCAGTTACTTTGCTACGTTGCAAGTAATTGGCTTCTTTTGTAAAAATCGCTGTCATCTCTTCATTTTGATTTTCAGTAGCATAAGAACGATTCATATAATCGATGTACTCCTGGAAATTAAGTTTTGTTTCTGGGACCTCAGCTTGGATTTTTTGTATCTTATCTTCAGTTAGAGACTCAATATTTTGTCTGTGTGTTTCTAAATTTAATTCATTATCAACCTCGACAGCTTCGTCTCTATTGGTGTAGTCTACAAACCCACTATTTGCTTCCGTATATTGCAGCATGAAGGTAATACTTGGACTAGAAGACACGTTCATTATTTTCCTCTCTTTGAATTAAAATAGTCCATTTTTTCTTAAAAGAGCATAGTCTTTTAATAACGGTTGTAATTCTTCAGGTTCAACTTGAAAATCATTAATCCACCGTCCTGATTGAGAAATATGTAATTCTTTTTGCTCTTCAATAAATTGCATGGGAATCAATAAGATATTTGGTTTTTCTAACTCTGAACCACTTTCTCGTTCTAAAAAGGCGACAATAAAATCTTGATTTCCTTTTGTCCTCAATTGCCAGTGATGGGAGTTCCCGTTTTTCCTTTTATACAATGAGCTGTATTTTACATCAATCGTTAGACCATCTAGCCAAAAATCATATACCGGATTATTTTTCTTGAAATACTTATTCGCATCCGTTGCATCTGGAACATACTTTTGAAAAAGCTCCTCGGCCATTCCCCCGAGCTTAGCTGTCCTAGAACCATACTGAATTTTATCTTGAATTTTAAGGCAGCCACTCTTTATTAATTTCAAATGAGCTATATGAGTTGGCAGCCCTGACTGTTTCACCGCTTCATGAAAATCTCCTGTTTCTAAATAGATTTCAACAATATCTACCATTTACTGTACCTCAATGAGAATGTTTGATAGTTTGACCACGTGCAATATCTTCTTGAATAATATCGTTGATTCGTGCCATCAATTCATGTTGTGTAGGATCCAATCGTGAATGAATAGATTCCAATTCTTGAACATCAAAATCATCTTTCGTAATAGCATGAAAGTTGGTTAGCGTTAGATAGAGAATTTGATCAAGTTGACGATGAATTGCCTTGTTATCATTTCCAGAATCAAAGGTATCCCCCAAATTTTTTTCCAGCTGAGTCAGTCGCTCATAGAAATTTTTTCCTTCTCCTAATTCAATAAAAAGTTTATAAAAAACTTCAATCAAAGTGACAAGCGTTGCTGAATTATTTCGGTACTGTTTCTGCAAAGCAGACGATTCTTTCAAGTAGGATTTTATTTCCTTAAATTTTTCATGTGTTTCTTCGCTAAAATATAAGCTAAGTCTTGGATTCATTTTTCCCTCCTCAATTTTTCTGAGATGATCCTGTCAAATAATTGATTTTATATCCTGGCTGAATATTAAAGATATACACATCAAATGAGATCTCATCATCTTCAATACTCTGTGCTTCCATACGAACTCCTCTAGCAACTAATTCCACATTTCTAAAGATGGGAGTTACTCGATAGCGAACATGGTGGTTCGTATTTTTTATGTAGTTAGCAATTTTATTTTCATAGTAGACCATTGATGATTGTTCATCTTCAAAATTTGCATTTAAAGCACGTGTACCTGTAAATAAATTTTTCGCATTCGCATTTTCTCCACTTAATTGAAAACCGATTAAGTGAGAACGATTATATAAATAATCTTCTTTCCCGTTGAAAATTATTTTTTTATTTTTCCACCCTGTCGGTGTGACAGACGAAATAGATTCTCTGTCTTCTGTTGGCATCAATTCTTTTCCCAACATCGCTTCAGCAATTCCTACACGATTTAAAAAATCTAGATCAGAATATTTTTCCCAGCTGCCATTTTCTAAACTCAATTCGCTCTTTGTAAATTGTGATTTTTCATTGACGACAATCACCTGATTTTTTCCATCATACTCCTTCGATTTCAAATCATCATTTTTCAGAGTAGAATTCAAATTTGAGTCGGAATTTTTTTCTTCAGCTGAATCGGCTATGTTCAATTGATTCGGGATATCATTTTGTGTTAAGCCAGATTTGATAGCATTAAAATTGTTAGGTTGTACGATAAAGATTGCAAGAAAAATGAGAATGATGAACAGAGATTTATTCTTCTTCATTTTTAAACACCACCTGACCGTCGTTCAGCTTCAAGTGCAGATACAACATCCATAAAATGTAACCAATTTGTAGTTAGATCATTTACAATATCTTGTTTAACATTTAAAGCTGAAAGAGAAATTTCATTCTTCAACATCAATTCTAAAATCTGACTTTGTTGTTCTTTGATGACAGATAATGTTTCCGCAAATTGGTTATTGTACAAATTCAATCCGTCATTCATTACGATATTTTGAACTTGCGATAACATAAACTCATTAAAGCTTGGATAGTTATATTTTTTGGAAATATCTCGAAGTTGTTCAAACATATCATCAGGTATATTTCTGATTTTGATTTCTTTAGTCATCACTTTCCACCTCTCCTTCATACTCTAACCAACGTGAAATATGATCGCCATAACGATTCATTTTTTCTTCAAATTCAGATAGTATCCTGGTCTGTTTTTTCATTTGTTTCAGAACATGGTCAGAAGCTAATTTCATATTTTCCAAATGAGCAACATACAAATCTTGAGCACGATTAAATTTTCCGTACTCAATTTTTTCACGACAGATTGAGAGCAGAAAATCATTAAATGACTTAGCTTTATTTTTTTCTGCGAGTGCTTTTAGATAATTAATTTCATCATCAGTAAGCCCTCTAATCTCAATTCGATTTTGTTTTATATTTGCCATTATTTCAAATTTTCCTTTCTAAAAAACAGCGCCCTTCTTTTTTCTTTTGTCGAAGCAAAAGCAAAAAGAAGCAAAAAAGAAAACTTCAACCTCGCAACATCACGAACCGACACGGTTCTATTTTTGCGGTTTTTCAACACACTAACACACACAGAGGGACTAAGGTCCTTTTTTGGTGTGTTGTGTTAGAAAAGAGCATAAGGGAAACTGTCCCCACGAAGCGTGTGGAGTTGATAGTATCAACGTTTCCGGTACCGGTAATTTTCTCGGTTTCACCTACTTACACACACATGCTATACTTACCTTTACACACTTTATAGGTGTTATACTTACACTGTTTTTCTTCTTTACATACTTTTACTTACACCATTTTTGACTTCATTCGGAAGTGCAAAACTCAAAAATTAAGACTGATTTTCAGCTGGAAAGTTTCCTTCTTCACGATTTTTCTTCGCTGCTAAACGTTGTTCTTTTTCATCTTCTTTGATGAGGTTTAATTCCATTTTTAACTCTTCAAGAATTGATTCATACGACTGATTTTTATTTTTCTTCAATTTAATTTGAACATAAATTTTACCAATTTGTTTTTGAAGATTCTCTTCCGCTTCTTTACGTTCCTTTTCTAAAAGGACAACTTTTTTCCTTGCTTCTTCTAGTTGATTATCAATTTTTGTTAAATCATTTTTGGCCATGATTACTTCTCCTTTTTCTAATTTCGTATTTCTTAATTCCTTAATTTATTTCCTGCAAAGCTGGCAATTTTTTCTTTTATAATTTGGAAGTTGCTCCACAAATCGCCATCTAATTTTTTCAAATCAATCACATAAACTTCATGATCATTGTTCTTGATAGTTAGTGTAAAAGAACGTTCATCAATTTTAATTTCCTGTAGAACGAGGTACATTGAAGAAAACATTTCTCCTTTATACCCTGGATTACTATGATAGGTTATTCCATATTCATCAATATCAAGCACAACCCACTTCTGTTTTCTAATCAAACCTTTTGTACTTGTGAAAACAGTACGATGCTTTCTAACTGGTTGATTTTCCTTTGGCGCTAATTTAAGTTGTTCTTTCATTTTTCTGCCTTTCTTTTTTTGATTGATTCTAGTATAAGAGATAACTGAAAAAAATTTTTTAAAGGGACAATCATAAAAAATAAATCCCCTTAATTCAAAAATTAAGGAGATTTTTGACTGCTACTTGTTCGTAAACACAAACTCGGCTTTCATAAAAAATGCACTCTTTTTACTTATAATTGATTATGAACGAAAGAAATTCGTTCATAATATTGGAAAACTTTTTAAAGTCTTCTGAAGTTATTTCTACAAATTTTAATAACCTTTGATAACCATCGGGCTGTAAAGTTATCAAAGCGATAACTATCATCCCTAATATTCCTAAACCAATAAAGGCTAAATTAAACAATTCAACATCTTCTTTATCCATTTTAAATCGCATTTTTACCACTCCTGCATTACAACATCATAATTCAATCCCCAAATCGTAGATAACTTTTATCCCAATTTATCAGTTTCTTTTACCATTTTAATTAAATTTTTTTACCTCACTTTAATTCATTTCTACAGTTTCAATAGGGTTTGAAAATTCAAATGTTCCATCTTTGACTGCCTGTTTTTTCTTGTCCAAAGATTCTAATTTAGCCTTCAACTTTTCAATGTTTTTATAAGCTGTTTCGATGGTTCTATTCTTCGTTTCAATGTTTGTATCCAGCGTAGCAATATTCTTTTGATTGGCTTCGAGATCATCACCCGTTAGATATTTTGCTTCTGCTTGAAGACTCGCTTTTCGTGAGTTATCATCTTCAATAGATTCCTTCAATTGAGAAATTGATGTCGTCAATTTTTGAGACTGTTCATTCTGGAAATTGATCTCTTTTTCGATTTCCTGAAGAGTAAATTCTTCTCTGGAGACAACTTCAATAGCTTTGATTTCAAGCTGAGGATTTTGAGGAGTTACAAAGAATTGTACAGTGTCCTCTTCTCCAGATTTCTTCTGAGAAACCTTTTTAGAATCACTGGATGGCGATGAAATATTCACATCAATTGAGCTAGAAGAGACTGTCTGATTCGTCACATCGATCGCAAATGCTCCAAAATTTTTCGGAACTCCTTTAATAATAACTGATACTTTATTATCAATGATTGGCACAACATCCATCTCTATTTTTGAGTCTTTATGTTGCGCATAGAGTTTCCATTTTAATCGTTTGGCATCGATGCCCCGATCTATCGAAGTCGTAGCATCTTTCGTCTCAAATTGTAAAACAATAATTCCAGTATCTGGTGAATATTCCTGGCTGACCAGTTTCATCTCACCACTGCCATTCGCAAAAATTTGCTTTGTTTTGAGTTGTTCTGAGGTATATGTTTGTCTTTGTGGTGAGAAAATCGCTCCCATCAAAAGACTCAACCAGGTCACAAACAACATTGAGAAAATGACTAGTTTTCTCTTAATAATATTCTCTTGAAACCAAACTTTAGTCTTAATAAATGGCTTCAAAATTGGGCTAGATTTTATCTTTTCAATCCAGCGCTTAAATATTTCAATTAAAGTAAACATTTTATTTCTCCTTCCTGATTTTTTCATAATACTGATTTGTTAAAGAGTTTATATCTGTCTTTTTTTCAGTAGCCCACATTCCATACAAAGATAAGGGAAAAACTATAATAGCTACACAAATAGTTACAAATATATCTCTCATAAACTCGACATTTCCCAAATAAACCGATTCAAAGACTGTCATAAAAGAAACGTCTTTCAATCCAACTAATTGAAAAAAATTTGAATTCATATGAACTAAATTTACTGTTACATATGCAATAAAGCCTAAAAAGAGATTGATTGGCACTAAAGCTAGCAAAATATAAAAAGATATGTCTCTTAAAATTGCAAAAACTCGATACTTCGCATTTGTTACAAACAACATATAAAAAGTTGATACATAATCAAAACTTTTTTGTTTCCTCGATAATGTATAATTTTTTATACCTCTCAAATGTTTGTTAGCTCTTTTCTGCTTCAAACTAGATGATTTAGTTCTTCTCATGCTTCTTATATCCTTTCCAAATAAATGAAACCTTACTTTTCGGCCAAACACTTTTTAGTAGCATTAAGAACGCCAATGGCAGCCTTTTCGTTTTGATTTCATTTCCAAAGTTATCACATATAGTTATCCTGAAGAGTGGTACAAACCAGATCGCTATCAAGACAGTTCCAACCACGCCATGCGCAATAGCATTTAAAAATTGATGCATACTACCTCCTTAAATATAGTTCAATCTTTCAGGTGCTAACTCCAAGGTCAACCAGAGCGCTTTTTCTTTGGAAACATGTGTTATAGTTCCCCCCTCATCATTAAAACGATGTAGAGTAAATGTCCCATCTGGTATTTTTCCTAAAACAACCATTCCTTCATTTGTCCTAGTACGCCACAGTTCCCAATCATTTTGAAAAGCTGTCTCGGCCCATTTACTTAGCTTTACCCTTTTAGTCATTTATGGCCTCCTGGATTCCTTTCTCATCTGCTACAATCTTTTCCTCTGAATCTCTTGAAGCATATAGATATTTCTTTATTTTTCCCTTACGAATCTTGATGATAGTTGCAGCTTTTTCAACCTGGTATTTTTCTACCAGCTTTTGACCTTCTTCTGTCTGAGTATCAATGTAAAATGTTGGATAGGAACCTTTATTGGCTGCATCTACAACTACACTTTTTCCAACCTGACAGTAAGGACAATCTTTTTTATAAAATACTAGGTTTACATTTTGATCAAGTACAGTATTCTGGTATTCCTTCTGAGTAAGGTGAGGATCGTAATCTAAGATAAAATGATCTTTATACACCCTATACCCTCCTAGAACTGCGAGACTCACAACTAAAATGACAAGAATAGCCCCTAGAGCTAACTTAACGTGTCTAAAAATCTCTCTCATCCTATTTCCTCCTCATCCATAAAATCAAATATGGAACCTTGAACATAATCAATCTTAGCCAATTCTTTTATTTCTGATTTCAAGTTAGTGAACGTTGTCATCACTTCTTGAAAAAGCAAAGGATCAAATTCCTCGGAATCCAATACACGGACAATTGGTAACATTGGATAATGATCTCTCAACTCCTCCTGCAGGTAATCTGAAATCATTTTATCATTCGAGATAACACTATCTACTCTAATAATCGCTGGAATGCTAGAAATACTCTCCTCGTTTTGATAAAAAGTTAAAGCTACATCTCCTGCAGAAACAGACTCAAATTTTAAGTTATCCGATGAAAGTTTAAAATAATAAGCCAATGGTTCCTGACCAACCCCTGTTAGGTAATAGCCTCGAATAATTTTGAATAACTCTGACATCGACCTTTCCCCTTCCTAACAAACTTTTAAAAGCCTAAACGGAGCTTGATACACATCAGGATAGTGAATCAGTCTCTTTTTTCTTTGTTCAGGAAGTGGTTTACGGTAATGCTTTTGAAGATACTGAAAAGCTAGTCCCAAGGTATCAAAAACTAAAACTTTATTCTCCCCATTACAAATATAGTCACCTAACTCAAAACTGAAAATTACGTACTTCATTCTTCTTCTCACTTTCTATTTTGGCCAATCATTGCCAGCTGATCTGTCTCTAACTCATCATCATATCCGTTTTCAAAACGAACTTGTTGACGAATCCCTATAAGTGAGAGAATTAATAAAACTCCTCCAATAAATAGAAGGCTAAATAATCCAACTATAACTAAAATCATATCATTCCTCCATAGGTTATTTTATGTACATGTATATCCTTGTAATAATCGTAGATATAAATGTAAGGCAGTTGACGGGTTTTTTTGATTATCCAATATCAAGTTCAAATAGAGATAGTTGTTGTGTTTGTTTAAAGCCATCTTTAACCCTTTCTATCACTCTCTGAGTAAACTCTATACTTTCTTCAAAGAAAGCAGCAATATTGGCCATATAAGCCTCCTGACGTTCTTTCTTCACCTGGATAAGGGAAAGCAAGATTGATTTGATAGAGGCTAATCTGATGCCTCCTCCACGCCCGTGTTTGACTGTGAAGAAGATTTTTTGTTCTGCTTTGAGAACTTTCAATACTTTATCCAATGAGCGCTCAGGGATGTTCAACTTCTCTCGTATCTCTTTTTTCGTCGTCTGGATAAATGGATCCTCAGATTGATAGAAGCCTTCTAAATAGGCCATGACATCTGTTTTCCATTCATAGAGATGACTATTCTTTCTATCTGCACGTTTCTTCTTAAACTTGTACCAACGTTGCTTCACAAAGAGATCTGAAGCCTTGAGTTCCTGGTTAATCCATGCTTTACATAGAGTCATCACATAGTCACGACTAGCAGCTTCATATTTTCCTGAGTAGGCGCTTGTGATAATCTTATGAAATTCAGCTGAAGAGAGTGGTTCATCTAGATTTGCATTAAAGTTAGAAAGAACTTCCTCACACTCTCCTTGATCGATTCCTGAAGAGAAGTTAGCTAAAGCCAACGTGAAAAGAACATTGTTTCTTCCCATCAGGGCTTTTCCACCCTTGATATTTCCCTCTCTCATCAGCAATTGATACCAGGGTTCATCAATCTGTTTCACACCTTCAGAACCTGAAATAACCGTCAAATTGGGCTTTTTGCTTGGAAAGGGAAGATCTGATTGCTTCATCGACCAATCTAACCACTCCTGGAAGGAATAGGTATAGTCAGCATCAAAGAATTCAACATTATCAGTTCGAGGAATCCGAGCAATTCCAAAATGGTTACAGGTCATATCTACTGGTAAAGTTTGAGCAAAATAATTTCTCAAATTTTGAGAGATAGCTTTAGCCACCTTTACCACTCGAAATTGGGAATGAGCTGTAACATAGGCCGATTCTGATAGGACAAAATAGGCTTGAAATCCTTTGTCAGATTTTAGAATCAGCGTCGGCATAAAGCCTAGCTCTAAGGAAGCAGTTAAAATATCTCCTGTCGTCATTTCTTCAGCTGAAGAGGTAATATCAAAGTCGATATAGAATGTGTTAATCTGTCTAAGATTATCTTCAGAGTGGCCACGTGTAATCCGTCGACCAGCATCGCTATAGCTTCCATAGCAATAGACATTAGGAGTCCAGTGTGTAAACTGATCCTGGTTCTCCAGCAATGATTCGACAGAGGTTAAAACAACACCACGTGCCTTCACCATATTCGCTTTTGAACGATAAGCAAATACAGAGCCTCGTCTTCCTTCTTCAGCTGAAGAGATAAGCTGTAGATGGCTATTCTTAAATTTTTGTGTTCTTAATCCGTCTTTTGTAATGATGGATAAGCATTTTAGTAAATCAATCTTTTTCATATTTAATTCTCATTATTTAAACAATGATAGTGGAGATAGCAATAATCTAAAAAGAAAATAAATCAATAAATTTTTGACAAAAATCAATTATGAGATTTAATAATTTCAAAAGTAGTTCAGCATTGAAAATATATAGAAGAGCAACGACCAGTATCATTGCTAACAAGATCATTAAACTATACCTTAAAAAATTTACGGATTCTTTTTTACTGTCTGGTAAATTTGCAACCCTTTTTTTCTTTCTTATCCTGTAATTCTTTGTCAAATAATTCATAAGAGTACCTTGCCATTATCCAAAGAGATAAAGCCCCACTTCCCAACACTGAGATAATGAGTAAAACGACTGTATCAATGACAATGATAAGTAAAAATCCCAATAACATGAACTGCATTATTTTATTCTCAATTAATCCAGAACTTATTAACGACATTGAAATCCAGTTGCCGATATATATTAGAAGATAAGAATAAGAAAAAGGGACAGCTATAAGCGAGATAAAGCAAAGAACTATATTACCCAGCACTTTCCGCAAACTCTTAGAATAAAGAATGTTTTCCCTTATGGATTTCAATCTATCCTTTGCTATGAAAAAATAATAATACAATACTGTCATACTATACCTCCTATCTTAACTCAGTGGTAGAAACTATCTACCGTAGTGAAGTTCCCCTTCACTGTCCTCGTATTCGAG